>Ga0079305_1002372_pt1 | contig 16810 bp, 12 predicted proteins | sample LMS_cellobiose_e_FD_79183 | JGI IMG/M metagenome (GOLD analysis project Ga0079305, IMG submission 79183) | Rumen-fistulated moose microbial communities from Alaska, USA - LMS_cellobiose_enrichment | ecosystem: Host-associated > Mammals > Digestive system > Stomach > Rumen fluid ... | reverse complement strand
CGACCTGGGCGACGTGAACGTGGAGCAGCTGACTGACCAGCTGTACATCGCCGACAAGGGCATCAGCCGCGACGTGTTCACGGAAATCGCCACCCGCTTTGTGAAGGACGATCCGGACGGCAATGGTGTCGCAGATACCTTCGGTATTATCGATAACTGGAAGACCTTGATGAGATCTTTCGGTTTGGTTGATAAAGTCATGGAATACGAGGGCAAGGCGACGCAGTGGTACGTCCACCCGAACTGCAAGGAATTCCTGAAGTATATGAACAGTCTCTACACGGAGGGCCTGCTGCATCCCGAACTGTTCACCCTGCAGTGGGGCATGAACTGGGAGATACTCAAGGCTGGCCAGGCGGGCATCATGCTTAGCGCCACCACGGAATATCTGAACTCCTGGTGCACCGGCCGCTGGCCCTATGCGCCGCTGAACGGCGAGAGCGAGGCGCAGGACATCCTGATGATCCCCGGCGTTCTGGATGATAACGGCAACAACATCTGCGGACACTATATGGGCCGCGGCTTCAACACCGGTAATGGCGTGTTCTGGATGAACGCCGACGCGGATGATGAGACGATGGCCAACTGCATTCGTTTCTATGACATCCTTTTCGATGATGATGACCTTGAACTCAACGCGACACTGCTCAAAGGCGAGAAGGGCGTCGACTGGGAATGGGATGAAACTGAAACGAAGCCGGTGGTACTCAATACGCTGCCCATGGGCGAAAAGGGAAGCTTTATGTTCTGTCTGCCTATCCAGATCGATACGCGCTGGCGGTGGGAAACCTATGAGAGAGATCTCTCTCTGGGTGCTAAGTACTACATCAAGTCGGATGGTGGACTCTGGAACAAGGATTTGGTTGTTGACTATAAGAGCGATGTCTTCAACGAGACTCAGGCTGCCGCAATCAACAATGAGTACGGTGCAGATTGGAGTCAGATCCGGGACAAGTACTTCCAGGCGTTCATCATGGGTGAGAAGGATATCGACACCGAATGGGACGCTTATATTGCGGAGCTGAACCAGGCCCACTTTGACGAGTATCTTGAGGAACTGGACAAGGCGCCCGTCGTCGCGGAAGTTGTCGCGGAGTATGCGAGCAAGTATTGATGAATTGCTCTGAACCGGTATAGCTGACTGTACAGCAGGAGCATTCTGGTTTAAAGAAACGTCTGCCCACCGGAAGGGATCACACCCATCCGGCGGGCAGTGTTGCCAAATGGGATGCGGGACACGCACCAGCAGGATGGAAAAGGAGGAAGAAAAGGGATGAAAATGAAAGGTTTGATCCCCCTGTGGGACGAATATGTCGCAGACCGTGCGCGGACGAACGCCGTGCTCTCCGTGAATCAGCCGGAGCGCGCGGGCAGCGTCTTCGTCTGCGACGCGCCATGGGAAGGAGACTGTGATTTCTTCAACATCGTAAAAGACGACGGCCTTTATCGAATGTATTACATTTTGAAAGGACCGCTTTTCAAAGGGGTATATCCGGGGCTGATGATCGGCTACGCGGAGAGTAAAGACGGTCTGCACTGGGTCAAGCCGCCGCTTGGCATTTATGAATACAACGGAAGCAGGGATAATAATATCCTGCTGGGACCTGACTCGAAGGAACTGGATTATGAATGCAACGGCTTGTTTGTCATGAAGGATCCCAATCCGGACTGTGAGAAGGACGCGAAATACAAGGCGCTGATGAACTACTACAGTAACGGCCGCTACAACCTGCGCTGCCTTGCGTCGGAGGACGGGATTCACTTCCGCGAGTGGCGCATGATCGCCGATCAGACGACCTATGCGTTCGACACGCTGAATGTGCTGAGCTGGGACTCGCAGACAAAGAAGTATCATTGCTACATCCGAACGATCCATACCAAAAAGAAGAATGCCGTCTACCCGGATAGCAATTTCGCAGAAGAGGGCGGCATCCGCGCGGTGAGTGTCATGGAGTCTTCGGATTTTGTGACATGGAGCGAGCCCGTGGCCCTAGACTTTTCCGGGAAAGATGATTACCCACTGTACTGCGCCTGCGTGTCGCCATATTTATATGATGATCGTTACATGATTGGCTTCCCTGTCCGATATGTTGAACGAAAGGCCTGGACGGACAACTTCGATCAACTCTGTGGAAGGGAATTTCGGATAAAGAGGATGGAGAACGTCATAGAGAACGGGGAGCCCACGCTCAGGCACGGCACCGCAATCACTGACTGCGTTTTTATGTTTTCCCGAGATCATTATCACTGGTACAGATTTGACGAGGCATGCCTTACACCCGGCCCAGAACAGCCCTATAAGTGGGTGTATGGAGACTGCTATGCCGCGGTGGGCATGATCGAGACGCCCGCACGGTTTGAATTGGAGCCAAACGAGCTATCGCTGTATGTGGAAATGTATAACTGGGGCAACCGGCCAACTGAACTGATGCGGTACGTTTATCGCAAGGACGGCTTTGCCTCCTACAAGGCCGGATATGAGGCGAAGACGTTTCAGACAAAGCCGTTTGAAATGGAGGGTGAACGCCTCTTCATCAACTTCCGCACCTCGGCCAGGGGAAATGTTTACGCGGCGGTGCTTGATGAGGGCGACAGGATCATCGACGGCTATGAGTCCTGCGAGCTGTTCGGTGACACGCTGGAAAGGGAGATCCGCTTCTGTCAGCCCCTTTCGGCGCTGCGGGGGAAAACGGTGAAACTCCGCTTTACGATGCGGGATGCGGAGATCTTCTCTTTTACGGTCGGCTAGAGAGGGAGCGCCTCGCACAAGCTGGCGGAGCCCGGGTGGACGAGAGAATGGGCTGGGAGTGATATTTGACAATGACGAGGGAAACAGTCAGTATTTGGACATGAACCGTGCAAACTGGTCCATTCGCTGAATTGTAATCCTATGGTAAAATGGAGTATAATGAAATCAGAATAAATCGTGAAGTCCTGTATGGGATCCTGCTTGCGAACGAATTCATTGAAGACCGACAATGAGAATGGGCATATAGGGGGACAACTGACAGACGGGGATGAAGATGCGCGAAGAAGCCGTAACGACCGACACCCAGGCTGGGAAAAAGGGATGATTCATGCTCCACAGACAGGAAGAAATCTGGCAATTGCCGCAGGTGTGCTGTGGCGTTGCCAAAATGCATGACAAAACGAATAGCAGGTGAATGAGCAAATGAATGTGATGAAGCTATTTTCCCTGGAAAAGAAGGTAGCCCTGGTGACCGGCGGCCGCGGGCTCTATGGATCGGCGATTTCGGAGGGTCTCTGCGAGGCGGGGGCGCGGGTGGTCATCGCTTCGCGGAACGGCGCGAAGTGCGAGGAATACGCTGAAACGCTGCGCCGGAAGGGACACGAGGCGTGCGGTATGGCGCTGGACCTGGCCGACGATCGGTCCATTGAGCGCCTGGTGGAGGAAATCGTCGACCGCTTCGGCCAGATTGATATTCTGGTGAACAATGCGGTGGATCGGAGCAACATGGTTTCTTTGGCTGAGGCGACACGGGAGAAACTACAGGATTCAGTCAGCGTCAACCTGAACGGACAGATTCTGCTATCCCAGAAATGCCTTGAGCATTTTGTGCGACAGAAGAAGGGTAACATTGTCAACATCAGCTCCATGCGCGGCCTGGACTGTCCTCATTTTCCGTTCTACCCGCCGGAATACGGCGATCAGCCGGTGAACTATACCACGGAGAAATGGGCTATGGTGGGGCTGACCAAATACATGGCGGGCCGTTATGGCAAGCACGGTATCCGGGTCAACTGCATCTGTCCTGGCGGCTACAACGGGGATCAGCCCGCCGCGAGGGTGGCAGAGGAAGCGCCCTTTACCAAGGCGTATAAGGCGAATTGTCCGTTGGGAGACTGGGCGCATTACGACGACATCAAGGGTCCGGTGGTTTTTTTGGCATCAGAAGCATCCGCATACGTGACCGGCGCCACGCTGGTGATGGACGGCGGGTGGACGATTTGGTAGAGCCGGACGGGATGATGAAATCCACAGAGGTACTGCCGAACCCACGCCTCGATGAGCGATGGAGGAATATACATGGATTGTCGGATGTACATGTTTGATTTTGCCAGCCTGCGGTTTCTGCACCGGCAGGAGTTTGTTTGCTTGCTGGACCTGCTTTCAAAACTGGGTTACACGGGGCTGGGCCTGTATATAGAAGGCGCGTTTCTGCCCGACGGTCAAAAGGGCGCTGTCCGAGAGGATGTCATTACGCAGGAGGAAGCGGACTGGATACGCGCTGAGGCGGAGAAAAGAGGGATTTCCGTTCTGCCCATGACCAATGTCCTGTATCACATGGAACACTATCTCTGCCAGGAACGGTACGCATTTCTTCGCCGCAGCGGCCCCAACGAACGGTACCTGATCAACTATGAACATTCCGAAGCCGTTCCCTTTGCGCTTGGAATCATACGCTCCTTAGCCGACATGTTTCATGCGCGGACGGTCCATATCGGTATGGACGAGTTTCCGTTCGTGCCGGATGAAATACCCGCTATTGGGCAGTATATCGCAGCTGTTACCGGGCAAATGCTGGAAGAAGGACTGACGCCGGAAATATGGGGCGATATGTTCTGGATGGAGCCGTCCCTCACCGCTTACTTACCCCGGGAAACCGGTATTTACGACTGGAACTATTATGGGCATCGTCCGGAAAGCCTCCGGTACTTCCACAGCGAGGGGTTCCGAAAGGTCATCGCGGTTCCCTCCGACAATGGCTGGGAAGGCTTTACCGGCTGTCAGCGAGCCACGGGCTATCTGCGTGCACGGGAGGATATCCCCGTTGCGCCCGGCGAGGTTGAAGCCTTTCTGGCGGATGCGGTTGCAGAAAAAGCCGACGGCTGCATGCTGGCGAATTGGGGGAATACCGCGGGCCGCTCCGTTTGGTTCGCGCTGGCGCCCGCTGCCCGTGCGGGGCTGTGGATGCAGGGGAAATGGGATCCGAGAGCAGGTGAAGTGGAGCAGGTGGAGCAGGCGCTGTTTGGGCGTATTACACCGTATACGAGCATCATTTGTCGCCTGCGTGAGTTGCAGATGCATGTCGCTCCGCTCTGTCATATCCGGCTTCCCCAGGATGCGTTGTACCGGCCTGAATGCATGCAGTCCCTGCTGAACAAGCCGGCTGATTTCTGGGTGGATACCATCGAGATGTATACAGGCGCCCTGCCGGAGATGGAGGACGCCCTGGCCGAGTGGACGCCGGAGAGCCAGGCGGAGCAGTACGCCAGGGCTGCCCTGAAGTCGGTTGTGACCAATGTGCGCGCCGCGCGCGCCCTGATGCTTTTCTCCCAATCCAGAACCGATTATCGCCGGGCGGCGGCTGTGCAGTTTTCCGATCCGGAGACCTTCCATACCCTTCTAGAAGAAGTTGAGAAGCGGTTGGTCGCCGCCATCGAGGGCATGGAGGCGTCCCAGAAGGAGAGGGAGCGCTCCATCGCAGATACGGGCATTACGCGGCAGGACTTGAAGTGGCAGCAAAGGCTGATCGCATATCTGCAATCCCTGCGGAATGACCTGAAGGGAAACGCGGTGGAGGGAGCGGCGGCGAAGAGTCTGCCGGCGTTCACGGAATTCGTGTATCGCTGGGAGTTTGGTCATGGAGGATATGTGGCGCAGTAAAGCCATGATGCGCAGGATGAAATTGCGCTTTCGGTATAGTTGGACAGCATGGCTGATGTCATGCTTCGATGCACGAGCAAAGTGAGGCGGTGTTTTATGAAATATGTCGCAGCGGGCGGACTGAATCTTTCGTTGTTTTCCCTGGGCACCGTGCAGCTGGGCATGGATTACGGCGTGAATAACACGCTGGGCAAGCCCAGCCTGGAGCAATCGTTTGGCATTTTGAACGCTGCGCGGGAGTTGGGCGTAAACGCGCTGGATACCGCCGTCGGCTATGGAGACTCAGAGCGGGTGATCGGGGCGTGGCTGAAAAGTATTCCGCCTCAGGAACGGCCATTGATCGTGACAAAGGTGGATCAGATGGATTTCAGCTCAAAGACCGCATTGAGGGCCTCCATCCGCGGGAGTCTGGAGCTCTCCAAGAAGAACCTCGGCCTTGATCGGATCCCCATGCTGATGATACACAGCTTCGAGCACTACGCTCAGGACCCGGAGGAGGTTTGCCGGGCCTTTGAGGAACTACGGGCGGAGGGCGAGATCGAGCGATGGGGGATTTCGGCTTACAGCCGTCACGATTACCGGATGCTTGCCGATTCCAGCGCCGACGCGGTGCAGGTGCCACAGAACATCTTCGACTGGGGGCAGATCACGGGCGGCGGCTGGGGAGCGCTGGCGCGCAGCGGCAAGATCATCTTTGTGCGCAGCGTGTTTCTGCAGGGACTGGTGTTCATGGAGCCCGGCAAATTGCAGCCGCAAATGGCGTTCGCCGCGCCCGTTCTTGAGAGGTTCCGCGCCATTTGCGGTGAGTTTTCCATGGAACCGGCTGTATTGGCCATGTCGTTTGTTCTGTCGCTGCCGGGCGTCAGCAGTCTGGTGCTGGGATGCGAATGCAGGGAACAGGTCGAGAGCAACGCCGCTCTGATTGAAAAGACGGAGCGGTTGACGGAAAAGCAGATGGAGCGGCTGCGCGAGGCGTTTGAACATGTGGATTCTCATGTGACCGATCCGGGCACATGGTTTAACCGCAACGGGAACCGCTGAGACATGCGTGAAGGGATCGAAGGGAAAGGTGGGGATGCGCTATGACGATCGTTGACATGGACGCCCATCCGCCATTTAAGGGAAATCAGATTTCATATACCGGCATCATGACGGCGGACGGCTTTTTTGACCGTCTGTCGCGCGTGGGGATCGGGGTGGCCTGCGGCCTCCCCCTGCTGCCCGATGGCTGGCAGGGTTCGGCGGAGGAAGCCGTCGTGTGGATGAGCGACGCGTCTCTCAAATTGGGACGGGAATACCCATCCCGGTATATCCCGGTCGTCGCGGTTCATCCTTCCTGCCCGGCGCTGTCCTGCCGGCAGATCGAGAGAGGGAAACAGGCCGGCGTGAGACTGGCCGGGGAACTGTCCGGCGAATGGCTGGCGGATGATATGCGCGCTTCGCTGACCACCATCATGACCTGCGCGGCGGACCATGAAATGGCGGTCAGCGCCCGCCTGAAAAGCGTGGAAGAGGCCGTACAGTGGGCGGAAAGGTATCCGTTGAACCAGTTGCTGTTGTGCTTTGTCTGCAATATCATGCCGGTTGATGTGGTGAAGCTGCTCTCGACGTATCCCCATCTGCACATGATCCTGTCCGCGCCCTCGATGGCGTGGAATTATTTCCTGCATGAGATGATCGGGCGCTGTCCTGTGGAGCGGCTGCTATTTGGAACGCGCTTCCCGCACATCAACGTGGCGTCGAGAAAGGCGTCCATCGAATGGGAGCTGCGCGACCAGCCTGAATCGGTGAAGGACGCGGTCTTTGGCGGCAACGCGCTTCGCCTGGCGGGCGGAGGACTTGCCGGTGAATCGGAGGGCTGAATCCATGAATGAGATCATTGATTTTCATGTGCACCCCCTGTACGATTTTCATCAGGACGACCACGGTGTCGAGATCAGCCCTGCGCTCTTTCGGAAGGATCTGGAGGCGTGTGGCGTGCGGCGCATTTGTGGGAGCGTCATCTATCGGGAAATGAACAGGAGCGCGATTCCCAATTATGAGTGGCTGATTCCCCGCATGAACGCGCAGGCGCGTGAGTGCCGGGAGGAGATGGGTCATTTCTATATTCCGGGCATCCACGTCCATCCCGCCTTTGTGGAAATGTCCTGTGCGGAAATCGAGAAGGCCGCCTCCGAAGGGATCCGGCTGATCGGCGAATTGGTGCCCTACATGATGGGCTGGACGTCCTATGCGTCTGCGCCGATGCTGGAAATCCTCTCTTACGCCGGGGAGAAGGACATGGTCGTCAGCATGCACCCGACGAACTACGGCGACATGGAGGCCCTGGCCACGGCGCTGCCCCACCTGAAAATCGTGTATGCTCATCTGAGCGGCAAAGAGGAGCAGCTTGCGCTGATGATGAAGCATGACAACGTTTGCTTTGACTACTCTGCGCACGGAGCCGATCATGAGGGAATGCTCCGATACGCGATTGATCGGGTGGGAGCGGATCGGATTCTTTTCGGCACAGATTATCCGGGGAACAGTGTGGTGTCCGATTTGGAAGCGGCGCTTTCCGGGGGGTTGACCTGCGGGGAGCTGGAAGCGGTGCTGGGAATGAACGCGCGGCGTCTCCTGGGGCTGGAATAGCATAGGCCAGGGAAACCGGCCGCCTGGAGTGCGTGACGGACGGTGTGCAGAACGAAGCGCATACCGGAGAAGTGATGCGCGAACGGGGGCCCGCGCAGTGTCATTCTGACAGACAACAGACAGGAGGGATGCTTGTGGAGGATCACATTGTCGCGTCATTTGCGCCGGGCGCGGAGTTTCGACGTTTCAGCGAAGGAGCTTTCCTTCGGCTGAAGGACGGGAGGATTATCTACATGCACAGCCGCTTCGTCGGCGGGCAGGATGACGACTCGGACTCCGACATCGCGGCGGCCTATTCTTCAGACGAGGGAGAGACCTGGTCGGAAACGCGGTTGGTGCTGCCCGCATCTTATTACGGAGTGGGGAACGTCATGAGCGTTTCGCTCATGCGCATGAAAAGCGGCGAGCTGGGCATGTTCTACATCGTCAAGCAGGGCCCTGGAATAAACCGGATTATGCTGTCCCTTTCGGCGGATGAGGGGGAAACCTTTTACAGGCATATCGAGTGCACATTACCAGACCGTCAGGGCTATTACATACTCAACAATGACCGGGTCGTCCGACTTTCCACGGGTCGCCTGCTCATGCCGTTGACTTTCCATCGCGGCAATTATGCGGACGGCGGCCGGTACGGCTATTGGGACAGCCGCGCCTTCGCCTGTTTCCTCTATTCCGATGACGATGGGGAAACCTGGGCGGAAAGCCCGGACACCGTGTTTCCGCCCTTTGCCGGATCGCAGTCCGGCCTGCAGGAGACGGGTGTCATTGAAAAGCAGAATGGCGTGGTCTGGGCGTATAATCGGACAGATCAGATGTATCAGTACGAGTATTTTTCGATGGATGGGGGCCTGCACTGGACGGTTCCCCAGGCGTCGCGCTTTACCAGTCCATGCAGTCCGATGAAGATTCAGCGTCACCCCAAGACGGGATTCCTTTATGCGGTGTGGAATCCGATACCGAATTATAACGGGCGGGTGGTGACCAAGGTAGGCTGCGGACGCACGCCGATTGTATTCGCGTACAGTCGGGACGACGGCGCGACGTGGAGCGATTATACCCTGCTGGAAGGGGATGAAGAGCGCGGTTACTGCTATCCGGCGATCTTCTTTACCGACGACGATGCCATGCTGGTCGCTTATTCCGCAGGGGGGCCGCAGGATGGTGACTGGATTTCCAGATTGAATATCAAAAAGGTTGCTACGGCGAAGTAAAGGATCATTTGTTGGTTTGGCGCTGGAAGATGGCGCTTATGAGGATTGGGGGAGTGCTTTTGAATGCTTTAGGATAGACCTTGCGCGGCTTTAGGCACGCCGATCAGTCAGGAAGGGCGAGCCGCGCCGGAGAAGCCGATGCGGGAGATCGGGAAATTGTAAGGAGAAACACATTCGGAATGGGGGCGAAAGCCATGATATCTTGCACGGAGTTTATCCCGTCATATAGCGAGCTGTTCTCCTTTCTGGAGGAGAATTACGGGTATGACGAGGTGAAAGCGTACTGGAACGACATCTTTAATCCGGAGCGGAATGGCATCCTGAACCGCAAGGTGAAGGAGCTGGGGCTGCGCGGATGCTTTGAATACTGGAACTATTCGCTCAATGAAGAAGCCGCGGATTTCCGGATGATGCTCAACGAAGAGGACGGCTGGTTTACCATCGAAATGAGGCACTGCCCGTCCAAAGGGCGGCTGCTGGAAATGAAACAGATCAAACCGTATGAAAAGTACTGCCTGCACTGCGATCTGTACCGGAAGACGGTGGAGAAATACGGGCTTTGCTATGATTATGACTTTACGAAGGTCGATCAGGCCCAATGCAGCAGCCTGATCTATGATCCGAAGGTGTATAAGGGCATCCGCGTTATGACGCCGGAGACGCTGGTTGTGGACCGGCGGGCGGGGGACAACAAGTATCTGCACCGGGAATTCCATAATTACATGAGCATGGGCGTCGATTATCTGGGCCGCCATTTCGGTCGGGAGACAGTAGAGCGTTACCTGACTCGCTTCGCACACAACTACTATTCGCCGCTCATCGGATCGATTCGGGAGCGGGGGCTGGCGATTCTGGAGGACTTCATCCGCAGAACCTACGAGACGGAAGATGCGCCGGAAGTGCTTCACATGGAACGGACAGAGGACGAGCTGAAAGTGCGCGTAGACACCTGCCCGGCCGTGCGTTACCTGAAGAAGGCGGGCTGGGAGCCGTCTCCGTGGTATCCCCTGACCACAGAGACTGTGATGAGGACCATCGCGGAAGAAAGCGGGTGTGCATTCGTCATGGGGACGTATGATCCATCGACAGGCGCGGCAAGTTATACTTTCAGGCGCGCAATACAGTAAAATCATTGCGGCGAAGACTGAGAAATCCATTAACGCTCTTTTCCTCCTAAAACCGATCCATCTTCGGGCGTCTTTTTTCCCACCGCGTTGCTTCGCTTCGGTCAACGCAGCGCTGCTGCGCCTCTCGCCGCCCAGCTGGGCGGTGACGAAAAATCCATCCCGAATCTGTACAGGTTTTAGGAGTCAAAAAGCATAGCATCAAGGAGGGTACAATGATGGCGATTCAGATCGGCAAGCGCAGGGAGTTTGTCTGGGATGATTTTCTGGTGGACGAAGGGAAGACGACCGCTGTCCGCAGGGTACATGAGCCCGTCCGGCGGGAAGTGGGTATCACGTTCGATAAGCCCTGGGAGGGCGATGGCTGCAATTATCACTGCACCATCTACGACGATGTGAAGAAAGTCTACCGCATGTACTACAACGCCTGGGAGATGATGAGTCCGGATCACAAGAAACATGTGGCGCAGCACTTTGAAATCTGCTGCATCGAGAGCAAGGACGGCATTCATTGGGAACGCCCCAACCTGGGCATCGTGGAGTTCGAGGGCTCCAAAGAGAACAATATCATCATCGTGGCCGACATGTATCCGGGCCTGATGAAGTTGGACAACTTCTTCGTGACGGTCGACACCAACCCGAATCCGGCGGTTCCCGGCCGCTTTAAGGCGGTCATGGTCTATCCGGAGAAGACGGCCGACGGGCAGTGTGAGGACAAGCTGATGGCGCTGGCCAGCGACGACGGCTACCACTTCCATCTGACGGGTGTTGTGACGAAGGAGGGCAAGTTTGACACGCTGAACACGGTGCTGTGGCATGAGGCGACCCGGCAGTACATCTGCTATATTCGGGACTTCCACGAGGCGGGCAGCTGGAAGGACTTTGAGTCGGGCGACCTGAACAGCCTGGTGCGGGACATCCGCGTGCTGTTCTCGCCGGACTTCGTGAACTGGACCGCCCCGCAGCATATTCAGTTCAACGACGTGGAGGACTTCCCGCTGTATACGAACTGCGTATCGGCCTATCCGGGGGCGGAGCACATCCTGGTGGGTTTCCCGACGCGCTATGTGGAGCGCAAGGAATGGACGGCCAATTTTGACCGCCTGTGCGGCGCGGAGAAGAGGAAGGAGCGCTGCGGGGCTCATCCGCGCTACGGCCTGACCGTCACGGACTGCCTGTTCATGTGCTCGCGGGATGGCCTGCACTGGTATCGCTACGACGAGGCGTTCATGCGGCCGGGTCCGGAATACCCCGTCAACTGGATTTATGGCAGCTGCTATCCCAGCGTGGGGCTGATTTCCACGCCGTCCGCGGTGCCGGGGGCGGAGGAGGAATGGAGTTTCTATGTCTACGACAATCACTGGATGAGTATTCCGGCGGAAATGGTGCGTTGCTCCATGCGGAAGGACGGCTTTGTCTCGCTGCACGCGGACAGGGAGCCGAAGAAGATCGTGACGAAGTCCTTCACCTTCGAGGGGAGCGAGCTGAAGATCAACTTTTCCACCTCGGCGCGGGGGTATCTGTACCTGAAGGTGTGCGCGGACGACGGGAGCGCGGCGCTGTCTTCCTGCGAATTGTTCGGGGACCGCGTGAACCGGATCGTGGATCTGGACGGCGACCTGGGCGCGCTGGCCGGGAAGAGCGTGCACCTGGAAATCGAATTGAAGGACGCGGATTTCTACGCCTTCCAGTTCCAGTAAGGGACGCGGCGCAATGGAGCAGATGAACAATCCGAATCTTCCGGAGTAGGTCAGGGAGGATTTCCGCGCCCGTGTGGGCGTGGACTGCGTGCCGCCCAATTCCAGAGTGGGGTATTATTCCGGGACGGGCAGGGTATCGCGAGGAAAGAAACGGACAGGATGAAGGGCTGTTTACTGTTTCATTCGCCAGATGAGGAAACCTCTGGTCCATTCGCCTGTTGTGAGGACGGGTGAGAGGCGGCCAGGGGTTTCTCTTTTTGCCTTGGCCCGGCGTTGGACTCTGCTGAAGCTCCGAGGCGCGGCGGAAGTGCCTTCTCTCTGTGCTGCTTTATATACTGGGAAGGAGAACAGCCGCAGTATTTGTGGAACGCCGTATAGAAATGGGGCAGCGAGTGGAATCCATTTTCAAATGCGGCTTCCAGGACATGCTTTCCGGCAAGGGTGATAGCCAGCTTGACGCGTTCGATCCGCACTTCCGTGAGCTTTTGCGTAAAGGAGCATTTGTACAGGTTGTTCAGAATCCTGTTTACCTGTCGGCTAGACACATGCAGCAGGTTCGCAAGGTCTGCGATGGAAATGTTGTTGCGGAATTCTTCGGCAAAGAATCTCTCGATCATCAGCTCCTGCTGGTTATTGTACAGACTGTATTCGTTGTTCCACTGAACATCCTTGTCGGGGAGAAGGTATTGCATGGTGGTCAGAATCAGCGATGCCAGCAAGGCGGAAACGCGGCTCATGTATCCGGGCTGGCAGCCGTCGAATTCCTGGCGGATGCGGTTGAACAGGATATCCACCCAATGATCCTGATCGGTAAACCTGACGGGAGCGGACACCACGTCCATGAGGTGGTTGAGTTCGTCCGCTCCCTGGGGCGTGCCATCCTCGATGAAGTAAAAGGAGAAGCTCCTGTAGGAGGATGAAGAATGCGGCGGCACAATATAGTAATGATATATTAAGGGCGGCGTGATAAAAATGTCGCCATCCCGAACAGGATAAAACTCGCCGCCCGCGTAAATGGTTGCGTCACTGCCGGAAACCAGGCGCAATTCAAAATTCTTGTGGTTATGAAGAATGGCAAAGTCTCTGTTGTCCGACTGCACAAAGCGACTAAAGATGATGGCGACAACCTGCAAATGTCCGATGTAGAAAGATTGCTTTAAAGTTTTAACCTTGCTTTTATTATCCATTTCATATTCCCTCATATTTTAAAAGAATCCCTCAATTATTATACAGTATTGCGGTAAAAAGGTCAAGAATTGTTTGCGTGGGAGGGGTGAAGTTTTCTCTATTCGGACATGAATATAGAAAAGAAGTCAACATATGGTATTGTAAACGGCGGGAAAATGACTATATAATATAGTTGTTGGAGAAAGGGCGGGCAGTGGCGGACAATGTGAGGATAACGGCCAAACCACCTGCTGCCGGCGAAGCCGCTCCGAAAATTATCCTGCGTTCTTGCAGATGCTTTTCACGCGGCATTACCGCGGTGCAGGCATAATGGAGCAATCAGGGAATGGGAAAAAAAGAGGGGAGAGGACACAATATGAGACCAGGCTTTGTTCCCGCATTGGCGACGCCGGTGGATGCGAACGGAGAATTGGCGGAGGCCAGCTATCGCAAACAGATTGAGGATATGATCAGGCAGGGCGCCGTGGGCCTGTTGTGTATGGGATCCATGGGCCAGCAGGCATATCTGCGTCAGGATTTGTGCCCCGAGGTGGCCAGGGTCGCTGTGGATGCCGCCGCGGGCCGTGTGCCGGTGTTTGTCGGCGCGATGAGCTGCGCCATTCAGCAGGCCCGTCGGCGCATGGCGGAAATGGAGGATCTGGACGTTGCGGCGTTTGTATTCACCGCGCCCTACTATGAGAAGGCCGATCAAGCCATGATGCTGCACTTTTTCAAGGCTGTGGGCGCCAGCACAAATCACAAAATCATGCTCTACGACCTTCCCAGTGTGACGCAGAGCAAGATCACTTATGGCATGGTGATGGAAATGCTCCGGGATATTCCCAACCTGGCGGGCATCAAGTCGGCGGATCAGGCGATGTTCCGGAAGCTGAAGCTGAATCCGGACGTTCCCGAAGACTTCATACTGGTGTATTCGGGCCTGGATACCTTCGATGTGGCTTACCAGTGGGGCATTGACAACTGCCTGGACGGCATGCTGCCGGTGACGCCGAAGAACACGGGAGACATGTTCCGGGCCCTGGCGGCGGGCGACTGGAAAACCGCGGGGAAGCGCCTGACGAACATCCTGGACCTTCGTGACTTCTTCGCCGCGAACGATCTCTGGCCCTGCTACGACGCGGCGATGAACATGCTGGGCTACGAGGGCAGACACGCGCCGGACATCTGCTGTGATATCTGCCCGGAGACTGTAGAGCGCGTGCGCAGAGAGATGATTCGCATCGGTGAGCTGTAATTCTTGTCCGGCAGGCGATAACGCGTGAACCGCCTCTTCTACAATAAATGTGGGGAGGGATGGAAGCCATCAGCTCATGCGCTGAGTTTATTCCGCCATCCAGCGAATTGGTCAAGTATTTGGACGCGCGTTGCGGTTACCGAATGACGCGGGTTTTTACGCTTTCCAGTTCCGGTAAGGGCGCCGTTGCCCGCGAAAGCGCAGGATGAAGCGAAAATGGTGAAGGGGGAGACGTATGGTGATAAACCAGGGAGCGATCAATCAAAAGAAAGGGGACCGGCAGTTGCTCAGGCGATGTAAAAAGCATCTTCCTCTTTACCTGTTTTTGCTGTTGCCGATTGCACAGGTGATCATCTTCCACTATCTGCCCATGTACGGCGTGGTGATCGCCTTCAAGGATTTCAAGATGAAACGCGGCATCCTGGGCAGCGAGTGGGTCGGGTTGAAGTACTTTGAGCGCATCTTCAGCGAGCCGCAGTTTTACCGCGTGCTGGGCAATACGCTGCGGCTGAGCGTGCTGTCGTTCGTCACTTCGTTTCCGTTGACCATCATCTTCGCGCTGATGATGAACGAAGTGCACCACATGACGTTCAAGCGCATTACGCAGACCATCACCTATCTGCCGCACTTTTTGAGCTGGATTGTGGTGGGCAACTTTGTGTATCAGATTCTGTCGCCCACCTACGGCGTGGTGAATGCGGTGCTGCTCAAGCTGGGAATCTTCAAGGAACCGCTGTACTTCATGACGCAGGAGAGGCTGTTCACGCCGATCTACCTGGTCACAACGATCTGGAAGGGGCTGGGCTGGAGCATCATCATCTACCTGGCCACCATAGCCGGCATCGATCCGGGGCTGTATGAAGCGGCGTCCATCGACGGCGCGGGGCGCTTCCGCAAAGTGCTGCACGTCACGCTGCCGGGCATCATGCCGACGGTCAGTACGTTGCTGATTCTGCAGATGGGTTCGCTGGTGAGCGTGGGCTTTGATCCGATTTTCAACCTGTACAACTCATCGCTTTACGATGTGGCGGATGTCATCTCCACGTATGTGTACCGGCGGGGTCTGATCGATGCGAAGTATTCCTACACCGCAGCGATCGGGTTGTTTCAGAACGTGGTCAGCATTACGCTGGTGCTCATGAGCAACTGGCTGGCGCGCAAGGCGAATCCAGATTTCAGGATTCTGTAGGGAGGTGGGAGAAGATGAAGAAACGCAGGATCAAAACGTCGTTTGGGAGCAAGCTGTTCGACGTGTTCAACTATACGTTCATCATCTTGTTCTGCGTCAGCATTATCTTCCCGGTGTGGAATATGATTGTGACGTCCTTACTGCGTCAGGAGGATATTTCATACCTGAACCTCAACCTGGTTCCCAGGAATCCGACGCTGGATTCGTATATCTACTGTCTGCAGAACGATCTTCTGTGGACGGCGCTGCGCAACTCAGTGGCCAGAACGGTGCTTGGAACGCTTTATCATCTGCTGGTGTGCTGCCTTGCGGCCTATGCGCTGACCTTTCCGGAGATGCCGTTCATCAAGCCGATCACCATTGTGTTTCTGATCACCATGTTCTTCTCGGGCGGAACGATTCCCGCGTATCTGAACATCCGGAACCTGGGATTGCTTGACCGCTTTCTGGTGTACATCATTCCGGGCGGATTCAGCATGTACAATACGATCATCATCCGGAATTACTTTTTCTCGATCGACAGGTCGATGCGGGAATCAGCCACCATCGACGGAGCGAGCACGATGCAGGCCTTTGCGCGCATCATCCTGCCGCTGTCCACGCCGGTGCTTGCGACGGTGGGCCTGTGGCAGATGGTGGGTCAGTGGAACGCATGGTTCGACAACCTGATCTACGTGAAATCCAGTGGTCTGATCACGCTGCAGTACATGCTGCGAAGCATCACGAACAATCTCTATGACATGCTCACGGAGATGGGGCAGCAAAACCTGATAGCCGAGCAGGCGCTCAACTTCACGCCGGACAGCATCGTGGCGGCGACGACGGTGATCGTCATGACGCCGATCATCTGCGTGTATCCCTTCCTGCAGAAGTATTTTGTGAAGGGAATTATGCTGGGCGCAGT
>Ga0079305_1002367_pt1 | contig 16854 bp, 20 predicted proteins | sample LMS_cellobiose_e_FD_79183 | JGI IMG/M metagenome (GOLD analysis project Ga0079305, IMG submission 79183) | Rumen-fistulated moose microbial communities from Alaska, USA - LMS_cellobiose_enrichment | ecosystem: Host-associated > Mammals > Digestive system > Stomach > Rumen fluid ... | reverse complement strand
TTACCACCTTTCTTCGCCTCCACATAACAGGTTGTTCCCATTATATAGCGGCCTTTTTGGTGGCTCAAATATTCACTAGCATTTTTGCAATAATGGCTCAAGTAAATATTAGCATTTACACTCGAAGTAGTGGAGAGTTTTGAGAAAGGTGTGCTCACGCTTTACAATGCAATCTCCAGTCAGTGTAATTCTCAATACGACCGCTTGCTGGAAGACAGCGACATCGACGAAGTGATTCGTGGTGAGCCGACGATTCTGCCCGGTGAGGTCCAGCTATTGATCCGAAATATGGCCGTTGGCTTCCTGAACGACTTCTACAGCTTTCTCCGTGAGCGCGGTATCGACGTCAAGACCAGCAAATGTGTTTTTGCCGGCGGTGGGTCTCTGCTGTTGAGGCAGATGATCGACCGGGGTGGTAAGGTTGGTTTCCCGATCTATATCGACGACATCCATGCAAACGCAGTCGGATACGGACTGATCTACAGAAGTGAGGTGGCAGCAAATGGCAACCAGTAACGGTCGGCCGCGTATCGTACTGCAATTCAATGACTTCGACTTCCGGCACAGGAAGGTACTGGAGGTCCTGCGTGCGCGACCAAGGAACATGACCGATCTCGTGGTCAACGCGATCATGCACTACATCAGCTGCCCGGATGCCGGCGATGAGTTTGGCAAGGAGATGGTCCGTAAGACCGTAAAGGAAGTACTGTTCGAAATGATGGCAGACGGCTCTATCAATTGCCTGGCCCCACAGCCTGGTGTGTCATCTTCGAAAGCCCAGGACGATCCGGCCGAACTCGTTGGCCTGATGGACGCATTCAGGTAAAGAGGTGGAGGTCGCATCATAATATATGATGCGACCTCCCGGAAACGGGTCAATCATGAAAAGTTCGTATAATAGATATAATACGAACACAAAAAGTGAGCAATTCCGCCGTTTCTCAGAGGAAGTAACGCAAACACGAACTTTTCTCTTGAAAAACACGAACTATTTGACGCTTGGAGGTCATCATGAACAGGAAGACAACCTCGCTCACGACAGAGCAGTATGAGTCAATCATCACGACCATGAAAGAAGGGTTTACAGGCTTCAGGCCGAATGAACGGGTCGCCACCGCGCTTGTCCTTGAAGGTAACCTCGGGTTGAGGATCAGCGATATTCTGCGGCTCCGCCCAAACAACATCATTCTGGACGGCGGCAGATATCATTTGGAGATCGTGGAGCAGAAAACAAGTAAGCTTCGCGTGTTCACCGTACCGCTGGTCATTCAGCAGTATATTGAGAACTACTGCCTGCGCAACGGCATTCAGCGCGATCATTTGATGTTTCCGATTACAGTGCGTGCGGTGCAGAAGCAACTCGCCATCGTTTGCGATTATCTGGGCTACAAAGGTATCAGCACACACAGCTTCCGTAAATGGTATGCGACAGAGATCTACAAGAACAACGGATACGACATAGCCCTAGTACAACGGCTACTCCAGCACAGCAGTGCTGCAATCACACAGAGGTACATAGGTATTGAACCGCAGCGGATTGAGGATGCCATTGAGGGGCACGCAAAACTGATTTAGCCTGACACGGTGCAAAGTTAATCCTTTTCCTGTCCTTTCCAGCGCTTATACGCTTCTGGCATACAAATGCCGCACGGTCGATAACCTGCTTCGATTGCCGTTTTTTCATCTCTGAAAAAGACGCGGTGTTTCACATACTGTCCTTTTGCTATTGCACGATTCGCAGATGGACAATCTAGCTTGCCATATATCTTCAATTTCCTGTGGCCGCCAAATTTTCCCGGTTCACAACTCTCGTAAGGTTTTCCATCAGGACCTGTAAGAATGAAATACTGCTCTGCGGAAAAATTAGTATACCTTTCGATAACATCTTGATCATTTGGATCAATCATGATCAGTCCATCTTGAGTGGGACGGGAAATAAAGCAATTACAAGCATAGATCTCTGCAAGATAGTTGAGAACAGATTCTATTGCCTCTTCAGATGTATTTCCTTTCGGTTCGTAGCAAGGGGGGCCAATTGCATCGTCCTGATTAAACTCAACCCTTCCGTCCCGCATAGTATCATAGTACACGTGCCAGCTCATAATAACACCTCAAGCCGTTTATAGATTACTCTAGGGACATGTGTAAGGGTTAACCAAGGATTCTTTCCAATCCATTCACGATTGAATGAACGTCGTCTAAAGTGTTTTCTTTTCCGAAAGATATGCGTATAGTTCCTTTCGCATATTCCTCCGGAATTTGCATGGCTTTAAGGACATGTGAGACCTGTGTATTCTTACTATCGCATGCTGAGCCGGTAGATACACAGATCCCCATTAGGTCTAACCTGTGCAGGATCATTTCTCCTTCAGCATTTTTGAAGGACAAACTAATCGTGCCTGGAACATGGTTATCAGCGCCATTGCGTTTATAATCCAGTTTTGTTTTTGAGAGGCAAGATAGCAACGCACATTCTAATTCGAGAAGGTGCTGTTCGTTGGATTGAAGCTGCTCACAGTTGATTTGCATTGCAGTCGCCATTCCAACTATTGATGCGATGTTTTCTGTCCCTGCTCTCAATCCATACTCCTGTGACCCGCCATCATTAAAAGAGTGTAAAGGAGTGCCTGACTTCACATATAGGAATCCGACACCCTTGGGACCATTAAACTTGTGTGCCGATGCGCTTAGCATGTCAATGCCTAAATCCAATACATCTATTGGGATATGTCCGACAGACTGAACTGCATCAGTATGAAAGAGAGCCCCGTGTTCATGTGCTATTGCCGATAAGACTTTTACGGGCTGAATAGAGCCCACTTCATTGTTCGAAAGCATTATGGAGACAAGCTTTGTGCTATCGGAGATGTATTCACGAAGAGTTGCCGGCTGAACGGTTCCTGTTGAGTCTGAAGGCAGATACACTACCGGATAGCCCAATCTCTCAATCGAGGCAGCACTATGTAAAACCGCGTGATGTTCAATCGAAGAAGTGATTAGAGCTCTGTGATCACCATACTGAAGCATTGTGCCCTTGACAGCCCAGTTATCACTTTCGGTTCCACCCGACGTGAAATAGATTTCTTCCGGCTGTGCGTTCAATAGGCTCGCAATTGTTTCACGGGCCTCTTTTAATGCTTTCTTTGCAGGGCGCGCAAACGAATAAGGTTGAGAGGCATTACCGTATTGTTCCAGTAAGAACGGCCTCATTGCCTCGAACGCCTCGGGAGCCAATTTGGTTGTTGCTGCGTTATCGGCGTATATCATATCAATCTCCTCAGTCACAAACTCGGAACATCGTTTTAGTTAGATAGAGCCATCTTCATTGAGCAGTCCTTCTTGGTCATCATTACTTGAAAAGCTCGCAACCGTTTTCCTTGAACATTTGAATCTTGTCTTGAATGTCCTCCGGGGTTATTTCAAGATAAGCGGCAAGGCAATCAATACAATACATCTCCTTGGTGTCCGTTCCAAGAAGCTTTTTACTTGCACCTATTTCATCTTTAGTGAGTGGTGTTTTCCAGCATGAAGAACATGAGGCGGTTTTTTTCGACAACATAATTACATCCCTTTTGTACGAATATCCGGGATCGTCTTCCCAGCTTCATTCGTATCGACTAATCCCATTTGAACGCGGATAATGCTTCTCATTTCTTTTGCCGGTTGTAGGCAATAACAATCGAACTCAAAAGGAGACATCTCTGATGCTTCGGACACATGTGGAAACAGGAGTTTCATATAAGCTGTGCAAATTCTTCGGATCGCCTCGGTGTCACGGGTGTCTGCTTTTTCTGGAAGCTCCAGCATATCTTCAACGACGGCCCGATATGTGGGGTCATCTCGCATCTCGTGCATAATAGTTGAATAGTACTCTGAGTTCAATGCCCACCCGTTAGCTTTCATATCATCATTCATACGGGGAAGTTCCCAGCCTTTAATGAACCCATGAATCCGATCAAGAAATGGGCTCTTATGAAAAGGCTCTGGTAGCTCGTCAAACATGAAGCTATACTCATTCATGTACTCGCCATTGATATTTCCAAGAAAGACTATCCCAGCATCAACGCTAACCTCATGTCCGTCATCCGAGGTATATTTCTTGTTCTCCATGATTTGCTGTAATGCCGAGTGCATTTCTGTGTCCTTCATATACTCAGCTTCCCGTATCTCGTCCAAGGCAACAAAATCCTTATAGGCTACAACACCATCTCGTTTGCTTGCACGATGGTAAATTAGCTGTGCACGCGTTGCTTTTCCGGATACTAACCACCCATAACGGCTGATTTGTCCAAACAAATATGACTTTCCTGTTCCGGGAGGGGCGAGCTCAACAAGGTTAAGGTTTTTTTCAACAAAAGGCAGAAGCCGCTGAAGTACCGCAAGCTTTTGTGTCATGCTCTCATAACCAGCGGGATTGTAATCCACAGCAGACAGCACTATATCAATCCACTCTTCAAGAGTGAACATGGATCTCGCATCTTTGAACTCATTCAAGTCAATCGAATATGGGCAAAAATCTTGGAAATCCAGCATCTGGATTTTACCGGGTTTTTTATCATCGCCGGGAAAAAGGTACCCTAGCTCAATAATTCCCCATGCTTCTTCAGAATGTAGCAATGACTCTGAGCAGCGATCCCAAACCTCACGTGAAATATATGTGTCTTTATACCCAAGTCCAAAATCAGGCATTGCGAAAGACACCTCTTGGGTCTTGATAACAATGTTAACAGATACTCTTCCCAAGAATTTTACATGTTCGTGCTGCGTCACGATTCGATTCTGAATTGCTTTCCACTCGCTCTTTTTGGGGATGTAGGTATGAATAAACTCTGTTGCTTCATCAATATCGAGTTGCCCTTCATCATCCTGAAATCTTTTCATCACCCAATCGCGCATAAAAGAGGGAAGCTTAAATGAAGAAATAATACTTCCTTTTGACAAGTCCTTAAAAAGCACCATTTCATCAAAGGCATCCATCAGCCTTTCATGTAATGGGGTTGCAGAAATATCGAACGGCATAAAATCACCTCAATACTAAATCAATTGATTGGTTCCTGTTTGGCGTTTCGTCTCAAATTCCAAGACAGATACCTTGACTCCACCATCGTATATTTCTGCCTCATGATGGCCTTTCCTACGCATTTCAGGCATTTCGAAAATGACATTATGCTTATCGCCATCAAAACGACCAATATAATCATGATCGTCAACAACCATACGGGGCTTCTTTAGCGGTGGATTTGCAAACAAGCGAATACTCGAACCGTCCTTTGGACTACAAAATACGACCGTTTCGATAAAGAATAACTGTTGTTCTTTTGGCTTTAGGGTCAAAACAATCACAGGAACAACTGTTTCTTCAAGAGACGCACCGCCGTGAGTTTCAACGTCAGCCTTTCGGCTTCCCTTAAATCGTTCATAGTTGGCTAGAACAGCAAAACCATCTTCATAAGTTGCAAATGGAATCTGTGGATCTTCGACAGTTGGGCAACAACGTCCACTATGCTTTCCTGGTTCTGCGAGTTCGAGTTTTTCGTTCTCGCTTTGATAAGTTACTGCCAAGCGACTGGCACCGTGATCTGAAAGTATAATTACCCTTTGGAACTTTCCCATTGCTAAGGCAGAACTCATTTTTTTCAAATCTCTGTCTAGAATCGCTAACTCATCAAAAATATGTAGCGGTTCGGGCGTTAATTGATAGTCGTACTTCGTCCCGTGATGCTTCAGTTCATCTAACCCTTCTTCTTTAAGCACTTGTCCATCTGGGAAAGAACTATAGAACTCTTTGTTTTTGCTTGTAATGGATGGCAAATTGCAATGACCGATAAAACACTCAAATTGCATGCCATACTCTTCGGCTCGTGCCTGAATAAATGAGAGAAACTCTACACCTAATGCATCAAAAAAGTACGGCTGCGAATCCTTCTTATCGAGCTTTTTTACAATTGCGCTCCGTGCTTGCAATTTGGTGAAACTCCGCACGGTTGCCTCATGCTCCACGAGCTCAACAAAATCAGCATCTTGGCGATTTGATATTTTCTGAAGTTTATATCTCTGGAAATATTCTGTCAAAAGGGAACGCACATAGCCATCCGAGTCCATGACTCGTGTATTAAACTCATCAAATGTGAACTGTTGCAAATAGGCGTGCAACTGAGGAGACACAAAAGCAAACACTCTCTTCAATTCGTTTTCTGTGTAGGAATAACAGCAGAGCGCATGGATCAAAGCTGCTCGCTCAGCTTCAGTCTCGTCACTTAAATACCAAAGAATATTTCTTCCCTTAACTGTTGCTCGTTCACAGTAGTCCTTCATCAATGCGTTGTTTTCATCAAGGGTTCCAAGCAAGCGGCGGCGCTGATGAATCCATGGTGAAAACTTTGCATCGAGGTGGTCAACATCGAGAATTGAATCGTATAGTCTGGCTTCTAAATCCTCAACCGTTTCCGCTTTCCGTAAGCAATAAGCGAGATAATTACTATCATTACTAGAAAACACTTTAAGGCTGATAAAGCACAGAAAACGTTTATCGGCGTCCAGAGCTAAATAGTCTCCAAGATCGTCCGACAGTTTTTGAACTGGACATAATGCTTGCTCGCATAAAGACGATAAGCTTTTTGCAGGTTGAATTTTTTGAAGAAGGTGCTGCCATTGTTGTGGTGTTCCATTATGCTCAACGGTATTGGCAGCAATACCTGGCTCCTTTTTGCACAGCAACCGATAGGGAGACATTCCATCTGAAACAGGAAATAGAGACTTTTCTAGATAGGAAAACTTGCAGGAGGTGAGAACTGTAATATCGTTATCATACTTTCCTTCTTCAAGCGTCCATAGCAGCCCCTTAATTCCCTGAGTCACTTGCCCATCTATAAATCCAACGCTCTCACGAACGATGTGAATAGAAGGAACACTCCTATCGGCGCTATTAATAATTGCAATGTTGTAGCCAAGCTTTGTATACTTCCTGTCAATTGCTTCAAGCATATTGGTGCAGAATGGGCAAAGGACGGTAACAGGACCGCTAAAGCTACTACCGAGTAGGTTTAGCAAAAATCTCTCAGTGCCCTGCTGCCCATAAAGCATGATAGATTGAACTGCACCAATCCAAACCACCGGCTTGTCCTTTGCAGCTTCGCTGATAGAGAAAATTTGAAATGCAGGGTCGGGAGGGAACTCCGTATTGCAAAGATCGCTTGCGCGAATGATTTGCTTCCCGTAGTCATCTTTCAGAAGGCCAAGAAGAGTAGTATAATCGTCTTTCCCATCAAGTCCTACGAGCAACGGTGAACCAGTAAAATGCTCCTCGTAAGAATCAATCTCCCGTTTTGCTTGAGCAGTATTCGCAAATTTTTTCATGCGGCCAGCTCCTTTAATGCTTTTGCTTCTTGAGAATGGCAATACCTACGGTCATATCAGTCTTAATTAGATCACGTACATAGTCACGCAAATCATCGACACCAAGATCAGAGACGGCTTTCTCTGCCTCTGATGCTCCGCCGGTTTTGTAGCGCATATTGGCCATCTCGCGAATCTTTGCCATAACAACACTATTATCCATCCAGTCGTAAGGTGAAATCATTGAAGCTTTGTCTCTCAAATAGTCACGTACCTTCTCAACATCAGGAAGCAGGTATGTATAATCTCCAATGACACGCTCCCTCATGCACTTGTCGCGTTCTGCGGATGCGGCAATGCGGTCATAGAAGGTTCCTGCGTTTAACCATTGTTCAGCAGTCGCAAACTCTGCTTCAGACGGTTTGCTCTTATGAAGAATCGTGAATATTTCTTTCGCCTTCTGACGCTCCTCATCATCGAACATGCAAAGTATAGGAGTCTTGTGAACACGCGACCAATCCGCGGGAGATTGCGTTTGAGTTTTATCGTACCACATCTTACTGAGCCGTTTAGACCGTTGAGCGTCAATATAAGCATTCACACGTGCCTCGACCATCTGAAAATACTTATCGGAAGCATCGCAGAAAACGCCTGTGTCAATTTGTGTATCAAATAGCTCACTGATGTCCTCATCGGTTAGTTCGCTTAGCCATCCCTGAGCAATGCGCTTAAACATCTCCTCCTGATGGCTGTAAAGATAGTTGAAATCGTTTTTCTTCTCACGCAACAGATCCAGGAATTGTTTTTTCTTCATCTCGGGAATCGTGTTATCCTGGCTCTGCTTGATCGCAAACATGATGTCCAGCAGGTCTTTCAGGTCACCAGTTTCTGGTGCCATCGCATCATGGCTAATGCGGAAATTGTTGATGCGATCTTTCCAATTCCGAACACATCCGGCGAGAGTTGTTGCCGGCGCAATTATCGTGTTGCTTTCTGATATAATACAGTATTCGATGATCGTCTCATCTATTTTGGCGTTTGCAGTTTCAGGCAACCATACCCAATTAGCCTCGTCGGCGTTAAACTTCTTCTTTACTTCGGAAATATAGTTCCCGCCGTCCTTTATCTCCAAAGCAAGTGTAGGCAACTCGCTGTCACGGTACTCATCCAGATAAGCCTTCATTCCTTCACGGCATTTCTGAGAAGCGAACAGAGTTTCGAGGTCGGAAACAAGACAAGGATACTCCTTCATCAGCCGACCAATATCACTGGCAAGATCACTTTCTGTAGCATTTTCTGAATAATTACGAATGTTAGCAATACCGAGATACTTGTCAATAGTTTCCGTAATCACAGCTGCATCGGTTTGAAGAGTCTCGCTAGGTAAAAGCGACTTGAGAACCCAAATCGGAAACTCCAGCTTTTTCATTCCAAGGCGAATCACACCTGCGGCAGCATCAACGCTGCCGCATCGTTCTGTGCTTTCATGGAAAATGGAGGCAGTTCCCTGGAGGAAAAGCCGCAGCTCTTCACTCATTGTAACGATTGCTTCTGGACGATAACCTGTTTTGGGGGTAGTAACCTGATCCAAAGCGTTTTTTATAGCTGATTTCATTAGGTCAACGCTCATGGGCCGGGTTGTTCCATTGGACCAAAAGTATTCATCCGTGGCATATTCTTTTAGAAGAAAGCCTAAAACAAAAGCAGAAAGATTGCACGGAGTTAATCCGAACGGGCGTTCGGACAGCGCGCTGAGAATATCGCTAATCAATACACGTCCATTTTTGTTAAATCCGGCGTGTATCACTTCCTCTACTTTCTTTTTGAGCTGAACGATGATAAGGCTTTGATTCGCGTTTTCTCCCCAATATGGTTCAGAAACTTTCCATGCACCCTTCAAGTTGGTAGAAAGACGTGTTGTGGGGTTACCAGAAGTAAAAGCACCTTTCTCGGTTTCCGTTAAGCCACACTCGGCACCTTGACCCATAGCGGAGCGCGTAAACATCGTCGGGTTGACAGAATACTGCTCAATGCCAAAGGGATACATAGTCCGGTCAAACTCCTGGAGTACCTCGGTCAAAACAGCATGCGACCCTATTCGTCTGTATCGATAAAATCAACGATATCCTCAACGGGGCAATCTAGTGCCTTACTTATTTTCCCAAGCACTTCAGTTGTAACATGTTCATTCTTTGAAAGCTTCCTCATCATGTACTCGGTAATTCCAGCCATCTTCTCCAAATCTTTCTTCTTCAAATCTCGATCAAGAAGAATGTGCCATAGTTTTTTATAGCTGACAGCCATGGTATTAACCTCGCTTCCTGAACAATCATAAAGTAAGCAGGTTTATTTTACCACAAACGGCTTCGCTTTTCCACTACTAATGTTGAAAATTCGCGGCAAATTGTCGATATGTCGCGAATCTGTTCACACTATTCACTTGAACTGCAAACAAACTGTTGGTACACTTCGGCTTGCAGCATACTGCATGGTGTTGATAGTCCCACCTGGTTTCCCGTCAAAGGCCGCTATTACCCTTGCTGAATGATCTACCATCCACTCATTCCGACGCTGAAAGCAGCCTCGATCATATCCACAGCTGATATATCTTACAAGATTAGCATCTTTGAGAATCCTCTGATATCTGTCTCGCCATTCCTGTGACCACGAACGGTCAAAGCCTGGATACGGGCAAGCACAGATAAGATGAATCGGAGTACCGATATCCCTTAGTTTAAGGACAATCTCCGCCGCCCATATATCAACCCCGCGAGCCATGCCCGAAATAAACGTGGTAAACCCGTCAGCTATTGCCTGGTGGGTTTCCTTTTCAAGCCATGCTATAACTTCATCCGCTGGAACAGACAATTTCTCGGGTCGGTGTCCGGTGAAGCAGCAACGATGCAGTCGCTTTTCCTTTCCTGTCATTCTGAACTCCCATACGCAGTCCTTAGTAAGCCTAAAATCGGAATTGATTACAGCATAATCGCCTGCTTGCTGATAGACAGCATGCGGAGGAAGAACCCTCTGCTGATCGCCGTGAACTCATCCTTTTCGGCCTTCTTCAACAATTCCCGAAGAGTGATAAGAACGGCAAGATTATGCTTGCAGAGGCCGGGGTACCAGCCAACTCATTTTCCCGAAACATTCCACCGAAGGCACACATACTCATAAGCTCCGGGATGAGGGGAGAATTTTGTTCAATCTGCCCAATGTTCGTCCCGTTTTTCCCATTTTTCTGTGCGGTTTGCCTCATTTTCATAGTCAAGAGCGGTTACCTGACCGACATCGACGCCTTCGGTGCTTTCAGGCATGAAGAGGATTTTCTGTTTCAGGGGCCGGATAACTACAATATGTTGATGCTTATATCCGTTTTTACCGCTATATATAGTGGTTATGGACTTCACCCTGAGATGCCATTTCTTCTTTCCTGAGAGCACTCATGGCGCACATAATCCAAGATTTCACCTGAGATATGAGGAAAATGCCCATTTTCTATCCCACCCCTGAACTCTTGCCGTGCGTATACGGCCGAAAATGAGCGCAAAAAAACCGCCTCCGCCGGGTAATCCGGTAAGACGGTTGTGTTATTTCAATTTATATCTCAGGTATGAAGTTTTGCTACGTGATTTTTACCCTCCACTCGTGGATTTCATAAGCAGCCGCAAGATCGAACTGTACAGCTCCGTCCATCGGGAAACCCACGCCTGCAACCCGGTATGTAATCTGCTCATTCCATCGGCAGGAACTGTAAACGAATCGCACAAGATCGATGGTTTTCACATTATAGTGATCCTGATTCATTTTCCCCAGCCGGTTTGCCCCCGGATCGCTCATCGTGCATTTCTGCACCGCAAAGAGCCTGTCCTCCGGGCTGAACAGGAAACGGTAGTACTCTGGGTATCCGAGGACATCCAGAGTGCTCTTAAAGATAGTAATCCGCCCTTCAGCCAGACAAAATGATATCCCCGGCTGCTTTAGGTTCCATGTTACATAGGTCTCTTCCGCCATCGTCCCTCACCATTCTTTTCAAACAGGCGCAGTTTCCCCTTGGTCTTCCTTTTCTCTCTTCGGGCTGGTCAGAGCGCCGATGGACACGAGGCCGTCAAGCTCCGTGACTGCCATTTCCCGCTTATGCTCTTCAACTGGCACACCGAAGGTATTTGCAATATCGTCCGGGAAGTAGCCTTTTCTGGCTTCCTCGGGAATTTCGACCTGGACAGCCTCACCATCCGTCTCCTCGCCCTTCTTCGGCTTTTCCTGAAAAATCTTATAGGCGCTCAGGTCAAAGACGTACAGAGGCTTCCCTTCAAATTCGATCTGGTATCCGAGAATCTTGTATCGGCATTTCTTGTCCCAGTTCATCATGCTGTAGAGAAGATCAGTAAAACCAGGGCAGGTCATCTTCCTGCTCTTCCGCTTATCAGGCTTGGCAATGCACCAGCGCAGGGCGTGCTTATCGTTCTCATCGCACTCCTGGACAGCGAGAAGACCGGCTTCTTCGTCAATCATCAGATTGACCCAGACAACATCCTCCAGGCCATTGATGCAGGCAGTATTAAAGGTGATGTTCCCATTCCGGATGGTAACCGCCGGATCGCGCAGATTCGCAAAGAGCTCCTTTCTTACGACCTTCATCCGCTGGGGATTAAACCGCTCCTGTAATTCAAGCCGACGCTCCTCGCGGGCAGTTGTAATTTCCTCTTGGCTGAGCTTCTCCTCTTCGCTCATGACGCTTTCCATCCTTCCATTATTGTTTCCGCTTCCTGCATCAATTCAGCAATCTGATCTGCTGTGAAGATGTTCATTTCCCTGATTTCCGTCGCCGGGCGAAGCACGTCCCAGTCTCCGGAGTAATGTACCTGTTCCAGTACGTTCACACTGCATATGTAGCTGATCGGTGTGCCAAAGGACGTCTGCCACGCATCCGGATACGACCGGATAGTCTCCTTCAGGACAATTTCTTCCTGCTCCTCATCCGGGTCCTCGGGGACTACAACCTGTTCCGCCGTCCTGGTTACTACAGGCTCATCCAGCTCAAACAGAAGAAGCTTCCCCTCTCCGTTACTGATAAACTGCCCCTTAAAGCGGTACTTCGCTCCATCCTCCCAGCTCAACATATCGAAGAGGGTCTTGGACAGTCCTCTGGAACCGACAGAATTGACAACCCACCGCTCCTCGCGCAGTCTGCCCCAATGGATCGCATTGGGGTTTTCTTTTGCGCAGGGCCGGATGGCAATGCAGTTCTTAACCGTATTGAGAAGCAGTTCTACGTACTCCACATCCTCAAACTTTCTCAGGCAGGACGTGCTGAACCGCAGGCTGCCCTGCGAGATCGTCATATTAAGGTCATCCATGGACGGAAAGAACTGGGATCGTACTACCTGGAAACCGGACATGTTGAGGCGCTTTCCGGTCGGGAGCGTGTTCGGCTCTTCCACCGGCACACTCTCACAGGCGGCACGATAATCCTCTGTGGAAAAGCCGCGCCAGTCCTTATCAATAGGAACATATCCAGCCAGGACACCATCGTCCACAACACCCAGGACAGGCAGCGGTTTGCTCCTGCCGCCATAGGTTCTGGATGCTGCCAGATGATTTGCCGCGTTGTAAACGTCTCTGGTCACGATAGGCTCATGATGGTCACGCTGCCGATATTGCGTCCGCTTGCCTTCGTTTTTCTTCGCCCTGTGGTTTTTAAAGTTTGGCGTGTAGGTTTTCCGGGCGAGAATATCACCGCAGTGGCGTTCATTCTCGATCACGCCCCGGATTGACCCTGGATTCCATACTTCGTTACCGAGCTTGGTCTTTCTTCCATACTCGGTCAGTAAGTCGGCAATCTCCGCAGGTGACCAGCCGTTGATATACAGATCGTAGATTACTTTGACTGTCTCTGCCTCTTCCGGATTGATCACAAGATCGCCGTTCTCATCCCGGTCATACCCAAGCAGCTCCGGGGTGAGGAAAATACCCCTGCTGAAGCGCCGGTCGACAGACCAGTTCATAATGACGGACTTTGTTCTGGATCCAGAAGGAGGTAAATATGCCCGTAAACTACAATCAGCTTGGAGAGCGAATCAAGCACTTCCGAGAAGAAAAGAACTTAACCCAGGAAGCTTTCTCGGAGAAGCTCGACCTCGCCCGCGAAAACATTAACAGATATGAAAATGGGACTAAACATCCCGCCCTTGAAACCGTTGTGGACATCGCCAATGCATTGGGGATTTCAGTAGATGATCTTCTCGTCGACAGCCTTGAGCACCCGATCTCCACAGCGGATTCGGAGATTCACCGTCTGCTCCTTGACTGCAACAAAATCGAGGAGCAGATATTGACAAAGACCGTAGCAGAATTGAAGAAAATCCTGTACGGTCTCGGTATCTGACGTAATATAAGAACTGCCCGTGTAAGTCGGCAGCGGCACCCGTTTTCACAGCTGGGTGCTGTCTGTCTCACACAGGCAGTTTTTGTCTTCAGTCCTCGGTTTTCACTTTACCCGGTCATTCAGAAAGTCATCCAGGAACTCAGCGAACCCGGCATCCATGGCGTGGACGTACTCCTCACCGGAGAAAACATCCAGTGCAAGCCTGACTGCTTCGATAATGTTTTCTGTTATGTACTCATCGGAATCGGCCAGTCCTGTCGTTGCCCACAGTGCCGCCCGGTCAAGAAGCTCTGCCAGCGCCGGGGCGCTCACCCGCTTCCCGCTGATCACCTTCTCCAGTTCCGCCTTGTAATCCCGCTCCTTCAGATACTGTGTGAGCACCAGCGCGATGATGGTGTCATATGTGTTGAATCCGTATTTTTCGACCGCGTTTGTCATGTGTATATCCGCTCCTTCCGAGTTTTTTCACGAGGCAGGATAAAACAGGAAAATGCACATTGCAATAGGAAGATTGAAAATAGAAGTGAAAAAAGAAGGATAAAAGCAGCCCACCATGCCGCTGTTCCGGCTTACAGATATTTTGTAGGCTGAACAGCCGCAAAGTGGGCCGGTAATCATCCCACGAACAGTCCGGATAGAGCGATCTTCCTTACCGCCTCGATAGCCGTATCGTAAGGAATCTGTTCTTCCAGAATTCTGGATGTCACAATTTCGTAGTCCGTCCTGTACACATCTTTATCAGTGATCTCTGTCAAAATGCCAGGCACATTCACACCTGGTTGTGCTGAATGACAGATGCTCACATTCTTTGCCCGAACCTCACGAACTTCTTTGACAAGCCTGCCAAAGTTATCGTCAAGCGGAACCATGGGCAGGAGTTTATAGATGTCATAAATGTGTCTCGAATGCCGACGCACATCACCCTTCATGTAGTAATCGCAAATTGCAAAAACCTTGTCAATCATCGTTCGGTCAATTCCCTGTACCTTCATATCAAACGGCCGCAATCCGTAGGATTCCACCATTTCAAGCGCTTCCGTTTCCATCATGTCTCCTATGAAACTGTGGACAGGGAGAATCACAGTCGGGAAGGAGACCTCGGCAAAGGAAGTCTCCAGAATCACCGTTGGCTGCAAATCATCGTTCAGCCTTTCCAGTACGGTATCATATGCAAGCAAATACTTGTTGTAGCTTCTACGGCTCCTGGTCTCATCTATGTTTGGAATGGTCAGGCCAAGTTCCTCAGCAACCGCTTTGATGGCATCCTTGACTTTTCCCATCTGCCCCTGGGACAGCTTTGTGTCGATTGTTACGTCAATATCTTCCGAGAAGCGTTTGATCACCTTATGACACTTAGAAAGCGAAGTTCCACCCTTGAACACAATGAACGGAAGGCGCTCCTTCAAACCTTTCAGGATGAGTGTCACATAGTAATCCTTCTCAACGGCTGCCGGAGCAAGCCGATTCTGGTCAGCCGAAAACAATACTGCGTTCCTGAATTCTTCTTTATTGTCATGTAGCCACGCCATTTAACAATCCCACCTCAAACATGTTTCTATATATCCGATCCGGGTAATAAGGGAAGTACTGCTGCAACATATCGAAGCTTAATCCATTTGCCTTCATATAGCTCGTAAGCCGTTCTGTCAACTCCGCGCCATCCAGTTCTGAAATGTCGCTTACTTCCTTTATTAGATCCAGGAACTGCAAGGCACTCGCATTGCCGTCATTCACTTCAACGTAGGGCCGCCGAATGATTACACGCAGGCTCCCAAGTGTGGTGTCACGGTAATCTGTCGTTGCCTTGTTCGTATACACCTCATAGGCCATAGGAACCTGTGTGGTCAACCCCAACTGATTAGCAAACATCATCCCGCTCAGATAACCACATCGGCTGTCGCCGTCTATCAGGTATTTCTTCCGGATCACATCGTCCGGGGACAGCATGGAGCCGAAGCGGAACATGGACTTTTTCGGAAGGTAGTAGATACCTGTATCAAACCGTTTCAACCGCCCATCCTCTGTCAGCTTTTTCAACTGCTGACGTAGGGAGACAGGCTTCACACCGGGGATCGCGAGTTCTGAAAGGAAGATCGGCTCATTCTGGCCATAGTTCTCCACCAGGTAGCTGTAGACTTCATCGATCTGCGCCATATTTCTTCCCTCCCTTCTAAAACATTTAAGAAGATGTTTCTTCTCGTTTGTTATTCTACGCCTTTTCAACCCAAAAAGCAAGCCCCCTAGAAGTAATATTTTTATGAACGGATGCTGCTGGGAGTCTGCTGCACAAACAAAAAAAGAGCCTGCCGGATTAGATTTCCAAATTTCTCGGAATCCTAATCAGGCAGGCCCCTTTTTCACGCACTCAATGCTTCTTTCATCTCCACCTCAACCCGGTCGTCGAACACAAGCACCTGGCTTACAGTCTTTTCAAACCGCTCATCGTCCATAGCCGTTGGCCAGGGCGGAAGCGATGATGGACAGCTCTTCGGTCTGGACTTCCTTCTCGTCTTCCTTGGTCTCGCCTTCCACAGAGGGGCGGGACGCGCTGCAGCAGTACAGCACATGCCGGATGGCGTGCTTGTCGCCGGTGAACTCGAACAGCAGGGCGAAACGCTCAAACTCGTTGTTCGCGTTCTCAGCCAGCACACCGTTGGCGTCCTCCTCCTCGTGCAGGATGTCCTTCAGGAACTCCTCCGGGATCAGGGCCAGTTCCAGGTCGCCCTCATACCCGGCGTTGTTATTGAGAACGACATAGACGATATCGTCCGCATAAAAGTTTTCGTTCTCGCCTTCCGGGTCCAGGGACAGGGAAACCGCGCCGGGCAGGCGGACAGGGGTCGCATAGGTTACGTTGCCGTCCTCATCGAAGGTCGCCTTGGCGTAGTGACAGTTCTTGAGGCCGAAACGCACCTTGTTTTTCTTCTTGCTCATGGATTCTCCTCACTTTCCGGCTCCTCGGAGCCTGTATCATTTGCATCCTCCGTATCCGGCTCTTCTTCATACTGAAGATACTGTTTGTGGTAATCGCTCCGCCAGTCTGCCGTTTCAGACGCCATGTGGTGTCCAGCAATCTTCCGAAATCATCAATGTCAGAGTTCCTATCCTCCAACACCCGCTCGGCATCATCCACC
>Ga0079305_1002365_pt1 | contig 16874 bp, 14 predicted proteins | sample LMS_cellobiose_e_FD_79183 | JGI IMG/M metagenome (GOLD analysis project Ga0079305, IMG submission 79183) | Rumen-fistulated moose microbial communities from Alaska, USA - LMS_cellobiose_enrichment | ecosystem: Host-associated > Mammals > Digestive system > Stomach > Rumen fluid ... | reverse complement strand
GGATATTTTCCCATCCGCAGCATCTGCACATCATGATTGCTTTCAAATACATACGAATCTGCATTGGAAATAATTCCTTTCATTCGATCACTTACGTACCCAGTATCTGTGATAAGAACGAGCTTTTTCTCCCCTTCATGAAATACATAAAACATTGGCTCTGCTGCATCATGAGATACACCAAAGGATTCAATGGAGACATTGCCGAATGTCTTTACTGTTTCCATATCAAAATGAAATTTCTGCTCGACGGGAATTTCCCCAATGAGTGGATCCATTGCTTTCCATGTTTTTTCATTCGCATAGATCGGCAGTTTATACTTTCTTGCAACAATACCTACCCCTTTAATATGGTCACTATGCTCATGTGTTACTAATATGCCTGTTAGATCACTCATTTTTCGTTCAATGCCTTGAAATAAGCCTTCCATTTGCTTTCCGCTTAATCCAGCATCCACTAAAAAGGAATGTTCTCCTGATTCAACAAAAATGGCATTTCCTGTACTGCCACTTGCGAGAACACTAAACCGCATTTTCTCTCACTCCACTTTCATTTCCTCTGTTTCTGGCTGAATAACTTGTCCATCTAGCGCGTTTACATAAAAATCTTCTTCGTTCACTGTTACTTTCCAAGTTGGTGCTAGCAGCTGTGCCGAAGTATCAAGCTGTGTATAATACCCTAGTTCTATATGACTTACATATGAACCACTTTCAATGAAATTATTCTTAAATAAGTTAAGAATAGCATCAGGCGGCTGCATAATGACCTCTTCTTTATCCATCTCTTTAATGTTTTCTAAATATGTCTGGTTATAAGAAACAATTTTGTTTTCTTCATTGACATTAAAGGTAAGCTCCGCTTTAGGATTGCGATACAATGTCTTTCCTGCATGCTGCTGATAGTACTTTATCGTGTTCCCCTTCTTTTCCAGAAAGCGATACTCTGCACCGTTAAGTACGGAATTAAGCAGAAAATCAGACAACTCATCGGGATCGAACTCTTTATCTATACTGATTGGTTTCTCTAGGACTGCTTGAAGATATATGCTATCTCTTACCGTAATTTCTTGACCGCTTAATAATCCCTTTTCCAACTTCTTGATCTCATCATCGGTAAATTTCTTCGATTTGGCAGATAAATATTGATCCTTCACATTATTCACTGGCAGTTTCTCTTTATCGTAATCAATTCCTAGCCGTGACAATGTGTGTGTTGGTGGTTCTGTTGGTAAATCATCGGCCCGCTGGTATTCCTTAATTTTTACATATTCATAAATTAAATAAACATCTAATAGTAAAAAGGCAATGATAAATATTGTCTTTATCTTACTCCAGTCCATCTAAGCTGCCCCCTGTTCCTTCCGAATATAGGGAATACCATTTATGATCATATTGGTAAAACCAAGTTGGCTGTAAAGACACGATACTTTGCGAATCGACCTGCATATCGTATCCCAGTACGATCTTCTGGAGTTTTTCCATCTTCAGTTTTTTATTGCTTTTAAGATATTTTAGAACATCCTCTCCTGATGAGACAGTCTCTTTCGAAAAATCAAACGGAGTGGTTGTATTAATAATAATTAAATTACTCGTTAACAGGCGCTTTGCCTTATTATCTTCCCAGTATAATCGAATATCGGACAACTCCGTATTTAGATTGAACACAGGCATCCCATTTGTATTGTATAAGCGAAAGGTAACCTTTCTATCTTCATCTCGTCCTACATAAAGATAGTCATTAATCCAGCCGCCACGTTCATTAATCAATTCGATACTATTATTTATTATATGGTTCTGAGTCATTTCATTCGAAATGCCTGCAGGTTTAAAGAAACTAACTATATGGGTATCTTTATATATTCGTAATAAACCTGAATCATCCGTATACTCTTCCCAATTTGTCAGAATTTCTTTTTGAGCAATACTAGGCTCTTCAAATAATGCTCTGCTTAAGCGAATAGATTCAATTTGTCTTGTAAAGTATTTATATTTATTTACTTCCTGCTTACCATTAGGCAAGTAAATTAAATACTGGTCATTAGGTTTATAAGAAAAATAGGTAGAGTACACTGTCTTTTTCGCATAAACATTGTCTTTCAATTTATTAAGCTGCTCTATATAAGTTGCATTTATCGATGTTTCATATACTTTCCCTGTTTCTTTAGACAGAAAATAAACATTTCCATCTTTATAAGAAAACAAGATCGTATCAAAATCAAAAGAATTATCTTGATCAATTCTTAAAATATCTTTGTAAATACGAAAAGGAACTTGCCCTGGAAACCTTATTTCTAGACCATTATTCTGCGCTTCTAAAAAAGTAGCTATACTAGGAATGGTGGAAGATATATTACGGAAATTCCCATAATCAAATTCTTTCAATCTATTTAGAATATGGTCTACTTCCTCCTTGGAAATTGTACCATAATGCTGCCCATCAATGTGTTGGTAAATTTCATCAGGTTTTATTACTTCACTGACTTCCTTTTTATCCCCTAATGCCTCTTGCTTCATAGTAGAACCACTAGTATCCATCGCATCAAACTCTCCACCTTGGTCTGTCCAAAGGAGATAATATAATAACACGCTTAATGCTACCAGCAAGATTAAAATGCCACTTTTTACGTTCTCATATTTCATCCCCAATCATCCTCTTCAGATTGAATATACGGTAGGGTGAAAGATATTTTTGTTCCTTTTCCTTCTTTACTGGATGCCCAAATTCTTCCCCCGTGTGCCTCTACCATTTCTTTCGCAATAGCAAGGCCAAGTCCTGTTCCGCCAAGCTTACGTGTTCTCGCTTTATCAACACGGTAGAAACGATCAAATATTTTATCAATATTTTCTTTTGGAATACCTACGCCATTATCCGATACACTTACGATAATTTGCTGTTCTTGCTCCTTTATAGAAAAAGTAATTTTCCCACCTTCAGGAGAGTATTTCAAGGCATTAGAAATTATATTATCAAGAACCTGTGTCAATTTATCTTCATCAATTTCCACAAAGGCTGCTTTCTTAGGCAATTTTCTTATAAAAATAACATTTTGTTCCTTCGTCAATTCAAAACGATCAATAATGCGATTATAAAATACGATGAAATCAACAAGTTCCTTATTTAACTGATAATCACGACTATCCAATTTAGAAAGCTGTAATAAGTCATTTACAAGACGTATCATACGCTCTGTTTCCGTTTGTGTAACATTAAGGAATTTCGGAGCTAATTCGTCATCTTTCCATGCCCCATCATATAGAGCCTCTACATAACTGCGCATTGTTGTTAACGGCGTGCGCAATTCATGGGAAACATTTGCCACAAACTCTTTTCTTTCCATATCAATCTTTTCTTGTTCGGTAATATCGTGGAGAACCGTAATTAAACCATTTACAAATCCTGTTTCTTTTTGGATAACCGAAAAATTCGCCCGTAATACATATGGCTCATAATGGGTACTATAATCCAAAATAACCGATTCTCTTTCCTCGAGAAGTTCCTCAAATGTATACTTCCCATTAAGATCAAGAAGATTAACAATTGGTTCAGAAAGGACTGTTTCACGTGAAACATCCAGCATTTTTGCAGCTGGCTCATTAATAAGAATAATCCGTCCTTTTCTATCTGTCGCAATTACTCCGTCTGTCATATAGGCTAATACTGAAGATAGTTTTCTTCTTTCACTTTCTGTTGTAGCCTGTGACTCTTGAAGCTTCTTAGTCAAATTATTAAAAGTGATCGCCAGCTGGCCAATTTCATCAAATCCATACACCTTTACCTTTCGAGAGAAATTCCCCTTGGATAAAGCAAAGGCATGCTTTTGCATATCAGAAATTGGCTTAGTGATCGTTCTTGCTAACAGGACTCCCAAAATAGCGGTAACAACCAATGTAATAATGGTTCCTTTTTGGAAGATTTGATTGATCTTATCAATTTGTTTATACACATTCTCAATTTTCCCTACCAAATAAATGGCTCCGACTATTTCATCTCCATTTGTCTTTATAGGAGTAATCAGCTCATAGATTTTCTCGCCATTTTTCTGCTTGATCGGATTATCTGGCTGGGAAGAATTAGATAAAACTCGTCTTACCGAATAGTCGACCATTCTCTGGCCAACTAAATTTTGATTTTCCGGGTCCGAAGTTCCAACTATAATACCATTACTATTAACTACTCTAATTTCCTTAATATCAGAAGAATTATTATCACTTAGAATTCTTCTAATATCATCTTCTAACGTTGAATCCCCATTTTCGACGACTCTTTCCTTTACAAGCTGCTCTTCTAAATAAATCGATAAGATATTTACTTTCTCTTGAATCGATACTTTAAAACTATCCAATAAGGTTGTCTGTAAAGTCTTTACAAAATAGACTCCAATAATCTGAATAGAAATTAGAATAAGCAAAACAATTACTACCACAAGCTTCAAATGAATAGAACGAAAAAAACTCACTTTTTTCATTAATAAATTTACTCCTGCTCAGGATTTCTCAAATAGTATCCAACGCCTCTTCTTGTCACAATCCAAGTTGGATGACTAGGATTATCTTCAATTTTTTCTCTTAACCTTCTTACTGTTACATCTACTGTTCTTACGTCTCCATAGTAGTCGTAACCCCATACAGTTTGAAGCAAGTGCTCTCTCGTCATAACTTGTCCGATATGTTTTGCTAAATAGTAAAGCAATTCAAATTCACGATGAGTCAGCTCAATCATTTCACCTCTTTTTGATACGATATAAGCATCTGGGTGAATTATAAGGGAACCCACTTCAATTTCATTTGTTTCTTTCTCCTCTTCTGCAGCAGAAGAAACTTGCTGGTGTCTACGAAGATTTGCTTTAACACGTGCAATCAGCTCTCTCGTACTGAAAGGCTTTGTTACATAATCGTCAGCCCCTAATTCAAGGCCTAATACCTTATCTATCTCCGAGTCCTTAGCCGTTAACATAATAATCGGCATCTCATATTTCTTTCTAACCTCACGACATACTTCCATTCCATCTCTTTGTGGCAGCATAATATCTAATAATACTAAATCCGGCTGAAGTTCTTCTACCTTCTCTAACGCCTCGTTGCCATCATAAGCACAATAAACTTCAAATCCTTCTTTCTTTAAATTAAATTGCAAAATATCCGCAATTGGTTTTTCATCATCTACAACTAGAATCTTTTTGTTCATTCCGCTATTCTCCTTATATCAAGTTTTATCTATGGTTATTTCATTCTTTTATTGTTTACTTCTAATGTCTACTTTACCATTTTAAATTTATATAATCACTTTTTTTCTATTATAAGTTTATCCCGCTTTCATCTCCCTTTACCAAGCGAAACCAAAAATAGTTAACAGGAAGACAAAAGTCTATAAAGAACGGCTATTCACTAAATAGTCCCACATAAAAAAACAGTGAAGCTTTTCATTAGCCCACTGACCATTCCTTCCATCCCCGAATAAAAAATCTCTCTATTAAAGAGAGAATTACTTATTTTTCCTTATTAGTGTTTTATTCATATGCATGGGAACTAAAAGTATACATCATCAATACATACTAGGCTTCTATATGTCTTCTTTCTGTAGAAAAAGATTAATGAGAGCATTATTTTACAATAAGAAAAAATACATAGATAGATGGATAAATTATTGAAACCTTTTAGACGAGTTAATCGTCTATATATATGAGTTTCATTTTCCCTTAATTTTGGCAAGGATATCCTTTTTAATAGAATGGATCCCTTGTCCTTTTTTTGTCTATAGCATCCTCTTACATACGTTTTTTCTAAATTAAATAAAACTCTTCTGTCTCTACTCCATTCACTTCATTATTTTATAAAGTTCCTTTCAAAGAAGACATATACATTAACTTTATCATACTTTTATAAAGAAAAATGGTTTGCTATTATATTGTAATAAAATTGTTGTTAAATTTATATGTTCTGTGGGGATTTGTAATAATCGCGGATTTCTTCACATTTATTTACGGGGAAATAATTTGGCATAAAAAAAACAACGAACAGTCGTTGTAATGATAAATCAAGGTGGCTCAGGACGGAATCGAACCGCCGACACAAGGATTTTCAGTCCTTTGCTCTACCGACTGAGCTACTGAGCCAAACTATTGTGACAGATGCTTACTAGCAGCACAGGTCGAAATTCTTACTTGTCTTCAATATGTATTAGATAAAAAATATATATTAAATATGCAAATGCATAGGAAGAAAAAATGGCGGTCCGGACGGGACTCGAACCCGCGACCTCCTGCGTGACAGGCAGGCATTCTAACCAACTGAACTACCGGACCATTTTTTACTATTAATACCTTTAAAAAGATATTATGACCCATACGGGATTCGAACCCGTGTTACCGCCGTGAAAGGGCGGTGTCTTAACCGCTTGACCAATGGGCCGTGAATTATTACAAGAAATGGTGAGCCATGGAGGATTCGAACCTCCGACCCTCTGATTAAAAGTCAGATGCTCTACCGACTGAGCTAATGGCTCGTATTTTTTGTCATTTGCGACGCTTTTTATATTAGCATATTATTAAAATAAAAAGCAATACTTTTTTTAAAAGTTTTTTTCAAAAAAATTTTTAAACTCCTACGTAACTATTTTTCCTCCGCAAGGTTACTAAAATTAAATACCCAACATAAAGAATGCTGTATACTTATCATACCCTCATGCCATTTCTGTAAACGAATCAAGCCAGCCTGCTTCTATTATCTATTTAGAAAAGAAAAGGTCGTTCTAACACGTTTAGAACGACCTCTTACCATGTTTAGATTTGTCTCCAAGGGCTGTGTATCACATTTGTTTGTGTACGATCTGGACCAACTGAGAACATGGATAATGGGATCCCTGTTAACTGTGAAACTCTTTCTAAATAATGACGGGCATTTTCAGGAAGCTCACTTAATGTTTTACATCCAGTAATGTCCTCTGACCAGCCTGGTAATTCTTCATATACTGGCTCACAATCAGCTAGTACTTTAAGGCTTGCTGGGAACTCTTCCATTACTTCCCCTTTGTATTTATAAGCAACACAAATCTTTACTGTTTCAATTCCTGTTAAAACATCAATGGAATTCAGAGAAAGATCAGTAATACCGCTAACACGACGTGCATGACGTACAACGACACTATCAAACCAGCCGACACGGCGTGGTCTACCAGTTGTTGTTCCATATTCACGGCCAACTTCTCTAATATGATGTCCAATTTCGTCATTTAGTTCTGTTGGGAAAGGTCCATCCCCTACTCTTGATGTATAGGCTTTGGATACACCAACTACATGTTTAATTTTCGTTGGACCAACACCTGAACCAATTGTTACCCCTCCAGCCACTGGATTAGAAGATGTAACAAACGGATACGTACCTTGATCGATATCAAGCATTACCCCTTGAGCACCTTCAAATAATACTCTGCGGCCTTCATCTAATGCATCATTCAATACAACAGAAGTGTCACAAACATATTTCTTAATTTGCTGCCCATACTCATAATATTCATCTAAAATATCTTCTAATTTAAAGCCTTCCGTTTCATAAATACGCTCTAATAAACGGTTTTTTTCAATTAAATTTCTTGCAAGCTTTTCTTCAAATACTTCTTTATCTAATAAGTCAGCAATACGGATACCAGTACGCGCCGCTTTATCCATATAAGCTGGTCCAATTCCTTTTTTCGTTGTTCCAATTTTATTAGCACCTTTGCTTTCTTCCTCAACCTCATCTAATTTTAGATGATAGGGAAGAATAACATGTGCACGATTACTAATTCTCAAATTATCTGTATTGATATTACGGTCATGTAAATATTTTAATTCTTCAATGATCGCTTTTGGATCAACGACCATTCCGTTTCCAACCACACTAATTTTTTCTTTATAAAATATCCCAGATGGAATTAAGTGTAACTTATAAGTTTCTCCATTAAACTTAATTGTATGACCTGCATTGTTACCGCCTTGATAACGTGCAATCACTTCTGCATTTTCAGATAGGAAATCGGTAATTTTACCTTTTCCTTCGTCTCCCCATTGCGTTCCTACGACCACTACTGATGACATATCCTAGAGCACCTCCACAGGTTTCTATATCTTTTTATTATATCCTTAATCAACATTCCTATTTTATCAATTTTTCAAGATAAAAGTCAATAAAACACGAACAATCTTTTTGATATTTTAATATTATGTTCGTGAAAAGAGATTAATAAAAAACGATATAAGTTGAAGTATTTGCTCCGATTAAGGCTTCTATCCATCTGAAAAGGTAAAAAAAGACTAGTAGCTAGCAGTCTATTTAATATCTCTGACATTGTAGGATTATGACATAGTAGCTCCACTCATCTCTAACCCATTCATCTTGGATATCAGGAAGATCTTCTTGCTGCTTCCCCCATTTGCATAAGGAGCAAATTCATGTCCATAAAACCGGTCATATGTATATGGAACTAAAAGAGAGTCCTCAACATATAACGTGCTTACCTGATAATGGGCGATACTTCTTGCTATCAGATATGATACAAAAGTGGTTCCGTTTCTGGGGTATAAGCTTCCTATAACAATGTTTTTTTCTTTGGGGACTTTTTCTATTTCTGTTTTTTTTCTACTTCCTTTTCTTCAATGAGGGTAGGAATGGGTTCTCCAGCAATAGCAAGAGAGTAATTTAAAAAGCGTTCTACACTGGAAAAGGGAACTTTTCCTTTAAGCTGAGTGGTAAATTGGTCAATTTAGCTATACTTAAGGGTCGCAAAAGTGTCATAACTACAATTTTTCGATTATATGACACTTTTTTGAGACCCTTTCACTATAATAAGTTTTAAAGTTTTAACTTAAGTGTTCTTTAATAAATCAGTAATGCTTGCAAATTTAATTTTTACCATTATGCAAATCTTCTATAAGTTGAATCGCTTCGTCAATTTTACTAACACCAATTATATTTATCGAGAGGTTTAAATCGTCTTTTATTTCATTTGCTTCGATAATGTTCTTATTTGGAACTATTATAAACGTGAGACCACTTCTCTCTGCACTTAATATCTTTTCTTTTATATAACCTACCTCTTCGACCTTTCCACTTTTATTAACTGATCCAGTAACTCCGATTAATATATCATTCTGGAAATTCTGTTCAATTAGATAACTAGATAAGACTAACGCTAGGCCAGCACTGTTTCCTTGTGAATTTTTTCGTGACAAAAATTCTTTAATAAGAGTATTATCTGATCCTATATATGCTGAAATGTCCTGATAATATTGTTCAAATTCGGGATTTTTTAAACCTACTAACTCATAAATGAATTGGTTTTTACTGGTATATCGAATAAAGTTGGTAACAGGAACTATTTCATAAATCTCTTGATGATTAGTAGCATAAATATTTCTAACTTCTTTCTCATTTTGTATATTACTTACCGTATCTTCTTTAACCGATAAAAAAAATATATTAGTACCACTAATTATTTCTTCTGGTTGATTGAAACTCGTAACTAGGAATTTGTACTCGTCAAAGAATATAATCGGAAATTCATATAATACTATCAAAAATGGGAGTAAAAATGGCATAACAAATACCCGGTTGGAATTACTTCTTTTTCTTAAATTAGAATAGTGAATTATTAAAAATATAAACAAAAATAGTAAAGCAATAACAAAAATAAATCCCGAGATGATATTAAAAAAATAAAAAATTAAACTTGTCAAGTATAATAAAATTAATCTAGAAACAGGGGGAAATTCATAATCTTTTATGGATTTATTTTTTAACCTGTTCCTTACTTTTAACTTTTTGGGAGACAGTTTAGCAATTTTATTGTTAATTGAACTCATTAAAATTCCCCTCGTTATTTTATTATGAATATTTAATGGATCTTTGCATTAATAAAATTTCTTTTAGTCTACTGCTTTTCTATAGATATTTGTTTAAAAACCAAAATTAAATGGAGACATTTTTCCATTTTAATAATAACATACTCATAGAATATAAACTTTTTAAAAACAGTTTATCAGTCCTCATTGATTTAACCTTCTAATTATATTTGGAATGCTGTTTTTTAAATTTCCAGACTTATACTGCTGTATAAAATCACTGTAAAGTAACCGTAAAATATCTTCCACAACAAATTCATTATCAGGCTCCACCCCTTCTTCTTGCTACTCTTTTTACCATTTGCCTTTCCTCTTCCGAAAGAGGGATCTTCACATCTTTCTTTTTATCACTCCTTGTTTGTCTACCTTCTTCTTTGGTTATAGACCGTTTCTGAACATTCTCTTTAATAGATGGAATTTCTTTTGGACGGTTGCTGCTATTGAATATAGGATTTAGTAGTTCCATTTGTTTCATCTCTTCCTCTTCCCCCTCTGCTTCTTTATTTTGGTCTTTTATCTCAGTGTCAAATTGTTATATTGCTAGAGTATGAGAGGGGAGAGTGGATTAGAATGTATATAATCTAGAAATCTGGACAAACTTTAACTAGACGAATATTTACATAAGGTAGGAGGATAATATATGGCTAAATCGATTTTAAGGGGAGAAAAAATTCCGAAGGATCTTTTAAAACAATTTGGGAAATTAGGGAAGAAATCAATCAGTGTTACTAAGGTAAAGATAAGAAAAAACCATAACCATCTTAATTTTTTGGGTTAAGATGGTTATGGTTTTTTTCAAGGTGCTCATCAAAAGAGAAATTAGATTTTCCGAATAAAACTCTTCTAATTAAGATGTTAGCTCCAATATCATTTTAACGTGTATATGTCGTACTAATTGGGAATTATTGTACATACTTAATAACATATCAAAAGTTACTTCTTTATCAGGTGCATGTAATTTTAATAAATAGATATAGTTTTTTAGCTACTAATCTTTTTTCCCTAAGCGCCTGTCGGCATTGACCCATCTTCAAAGCGCCGTTCTAAATTGACGAATTTATTATATTCTTTTACAAAAGCTAATTGTACTGTTCCTGTTGGTCCATTACGCTGTTTCGCAATAATGATCTCTATAATATTCTTGCTTTCTGATTCCTTGTCATAGTAATCATCACGGTACAAGAATGCTACAATATCGGCATCCTGCTCTATACTTCCTGATTCCCGGATATCAGACATCATCGGACGCTTATCTTGTCTTTGCTCTACCCCACGTGATAGCTGCGACAAGGCGATTACAGGCACTTGAAGCTCACGTGCAAGCTGTTTTAAGGAACGGGAAATTTCCGAAACCTCTTGCTGTCTATTTTCGCCTGCTCGCCCACTTCCTAAAATAAGCTGAAGATAATCAATTAATATCATTCCTAAGCCATGCTCCTGCTTTAAGCGGCGACATTTAGCTCTTATATCGGTAATCTTCACCCCTGGTGTATCATCAATGAAAATACCAGCATTGGATAGACTCCCCATTGCCATTGTCAGCTTGCCCCAGTCCTCGTCCGTTAATGACCCTGTACGAAGACGCTGTGCATCTATATTACCTTCTGCACAAAGCATACGCATAACAAGTTGCTCTGCTCCCATCTCCAAACTGAAGATTGCTACATTTTCTCCTGTTTTTACGGCAACATTCTGAGCAATATTTAAGGCAAAGGCCGTTTTACCAACGGATGGTCTCGCTCCAACGATAATTAGATCATTGCGCTGGAATCCAGCCGTCATTTTATCAAGCTCAGCAAACCCTGTTGCTATCCCTGTTATATCGCCTTTACGATTATGCATCTCTTCAATATTATCGTATGTTCGCACGAGAACATCTTTGATATTATGAAACGCACCGGCATTTTTCCGCTGTGCTACTTCTAAAATATTCTTTTCCGCTTCACTTAGAAGGGCTTCTACTTCATCCTCGCGGGAATATCCGTCTTGGGCAATATTTGTTGCTGTTCGAATTAATCGGCGCAGCAATGACTTCTCTTCTACGATCTTCGCATAATATTCTATATTGGCTGCAGTTGGCACAGATGCTGCCAGCTCGCTCAAATAGCTAACTCCACCTGTATCTTCTAAGTTATTAGTAGCTGCTAATTCAGACGTCACTGTTATTAAATCGACTGCTTTTCCTTCATCATTTAATTTAAGCATCGTTGAATATATTCTTTGATGTGCGCCACGATAAAAGTCTTCCGGTATTAATATTTCAGAAGCTAGTGTTAAGCTTTGTGGTTCAAGAAATATGGCCCCTAATACGGCCTGTTCAGCCTCGATATTTTGAGGGGGCATTCGATCATTTAACATTTCACTCAATCTATAAAACCTCCTTAAATGAGAGGATATGATAATAAACATAGCCTAGGTGAAAAAAAGCAACAATCTATACAAAAAGATTCTTTCATTTGCCGAAAGAGATTTTTGTATCCGCTGTGCCCTTTTCATTTCTTTTAAATATTTTCTATTAAAAACAGTCAAACAAAAAATGTGACCAGCTCAACCTGTATCACATTTTCTTAAGCTTATTCTATTTTAACATGTTTAGCGGCAAATGGAACTTCCAATATTAGCTTAATTCTTTTACATGTACATTTAATGTTGCAGACACTTCATGATGAAGCTTTACTGGAACCTTTGTCACACCTAATGAACGAATAGCATCATTTAATTCAATTTTTCGTTTATCGATTTTAATTTGATGCTTTTTATTTAGCTCTTCAGCAATTTGCTTACTTGTAATCGACCCAAACAATCTGCCGCCTTCACCTGATTTAGCATGCAGCTCTACTGTTACTTTTTCTAGCTTTTCTTTTAATTCCTTTGCTCTATTAAGCTCTTCAATAGCTTCTTTCTCTTCTTTTTTCTTTTGTGCATTTAATGTACTAACAGCGGAAGCATTCGCCTCTACAGCCAAACCTTGTTTTAAAAGAAAGTTATGTGCATAGCCATCTGCAACGTTTTTAACTTCCCCTTTTTTCCCTTTTCCTTTTACATCTTTTAGAAAAATAACTTTCATTCTTTTCTTCTCCCTTCAAAATACTCATCAATCGCTAACTTAAGCCTTGCCTCTACTTCTTCCATCGGCATATTGGATAGCTGTGTAGCAGCGTTGGTCAAATGGCCACCACCATGGAGACTTTCCATAATAATTTGGACATTGATTTCTCCTAAGGAGCGTGCGCTAATTCCTATCATCGTTTCCCCTCTAGGTGCTATAACAAAGGAGGCGATGATACCATCCATTGTTAATAGTGTATCAGCTGTTTGGGCAATTAAAACACCATCTACTGCTTCTTCTTCCTTCGCTATTGCTATTGCAATTCCCTCTTTATAAAATTGAACATTTTCAATAATTCTTGCTCTTTTCACATAGTTTTCAATATCCTCTTTTAGGAATTTTTGAACAAGTACAGTGTCTGCTCCCTGCCCTCTTAAATAAGAAGCAGCATCAAATGTTCGTGCCCCTGTTCTAAGAGTAAAGCTTTTTGTATCCACAATAATTCCTGCTAAAAGGGCTGTTGCTTCTAACATTTCAATTTTAACAGTTTTCGGCTGATATTCTAGTAATTCTGTTACTAGTTCGGCAGTAGAGGAAGCATATGGTTCCATATAGACAAGAATCGGATTCTCTATAAATTCCTCTCCACGACGATGATGGTCAATCACTACTACATCTTCTATTTTATTCAATAAATGCTCTTCAATCACTAAAGAAGGCTTATGGGTATCAACTACTACTAGAAGTGTATCGCCTGTAGCCATTTCTAATGCTTGATCAGGTGTGATAAATTTCGTAAACAAGGTCTCTTGTTTTTTTATTTCTTCCATCAACCTTCGAACAGCTGTATCTATCTCTTGAAAATTAATGACTATATATGCTTCCTTTTGGTTCATCTGGGCTACTTTATGTATCCCAATCGCTGCGCCAATTGCATCCATATCCGGGTTTTTATGTCCCATAATAATGACTTTATCACTCTCTAAAACTAATTCCTTTAGAGCATGAGAAATTACACGTGCTCTAACCCTAGTTCGTTTTTCTACAGGATTTGTTTTACCTCCAAAAAACTTCACTTTTCCATTTGGCTGCTTTATCGCTACTTGATCTCCCCCTCTTCCTAAGGCTAAATCAAGACTGGATTGTGCAATATTTCCCAGCTCAGGCAAGGAAGATACACCAGATCCAACTCCAATACTAAGTGTTAAAGGTACATTTTGCTTCGTAGTTAATTCTCGAACATCATCTAATATTGTAAACTTGCCCTTTTCCAAATTTTGTAGAATATGTTCATTGAAAATAGCAATGAAACGATCAGAGGAAATCCGTTTTAATAAGACTCCATTATCTGTAGCCCATTTATTTAAAATGGCTGTGACTGTATTATTAATGCTACTTCTTGTCTGATCATCCATACCTTGCGTTAAGTCATCATAATTATCTAGAAAGATAATGGCAATTGCCGTACGTTCGTCTTCATACAGCTTTTCAATTTCCGTTTGCTCTGTCACATCGAAAAAGTATAATAGTCGTTCTTCCACTTTATGAATGACTCGGAACTTTCTTTCATGTAATGTAATGATTTCTGTTTCTACCTCTTGTTTAATTAATGGGATAATGGATGGAGAAACATCATATAAAGACCTTCCAACAAGTGTATCCTCTGTAAAACAAGATGCTAAAAAGGGATTTGTCCATTCGATATAATAATCATCATTTATAAGCATGATTCCTATTGGCATTTCCATTAATGCCTCTTCCCCTACTTTTTTAACACGGTAGGAAAGAGTGGTTATATATTCTTCCGTTTCCTTTCTCTGACGACTATCTATTCGTAAGATAAAATAAAAAGGAATAACAAAAAGAAATAACCCAATTAAGGAAAAGAACCAATTATAAAAAGAGAGGATTCCAAGCATGATAATGGTAATACCGATTAAACTTATTAATGGATACCGTATGGATCCTTTCTCTAAAAAAGTAGGCAATTTTTCTCCTCCTAAAACTCGTGAGATTTTCACATAATCCTTACTATGTATTCATTAAACCTGATACTATTATACCCCATAATACTAAATTAAAATATAAAAAGGTCTATCTCTGTTCGTTTACTCCATGATGGATGAATAAGATTTTCCACATAATTAATTTCTTATTATGGCATTAGAAAAAGAGATTCTACCAGAAAAAAGGGTTTGGCTTTGCATCTTCATCTAATATTTTACTATCATTTATCTACTTCTTCAATTTAGTGACAACATGAGTATAGAGAACAAAAAAAATAAAATGCAAGTGTTTTCATATAGATAATATAAAAACCCTATTAAACAAATGTCTAATAGGGTTTTTTATAGGCTAATTATTCTCCACTTACGTATGGTAGTAAAGCCATAGTACGAGCACGTTTAATAGCAATCGTTAATTTACGTTGATATTTAGCGCTTGTACCAGTTACACGACGAGGTAAAATTTTACCACGTTCCGAGATGAATTTTTTAAGTAAATCTACATCTTTATAATCGATGTGAGTGATACCGTTAGCTGTAAAGTAACATACTTTACGACGTTTTGCACGGCCACCTCTGCGTCCACCCATTGCCATGAGATTAACCTCCTTTTTATTATCAAAATTACTGTTTAGAACGGTAGATCATCATCTGAAATATCGATTTGACCGCTATTTGCAAATGGATCTTCATCCACTTTTGTATAATCTTGATTGTTTCTATTTGTTTGAGGTCGCTGATTCTGATAATTATTTGATCCTCCAAAAGGATTATCTTGTTCTCTTGGGGCCCCATAATTCATGTTGTCACTTCTATTATTACCAGAGCTGTTTCTAGGTTCTAAGAACTGAACACTTTCTGCTAATACTTCTGTTACATACACGCGTTTTCCGTCTTGTCCATCATAGCTACGAGTTTGAATACGACCATCAACACCTGCTAAACTTCCTTTTTTCAAGAAGTTAGCAACGTTTTCTGCTGGTTTTCTCCAAATAACACAGTTAATGAAGTCTGCTTCTCTTTCCCCTTGTTGGTTCGTAAAAGTACGGTTAACCGCAAGTGTAAAAGATGCCACAGCAACTCCACTCGGTGTATAACGCAAGTCAGGATCCTTCGTTAGACGGCCAACAAGAACTACCCGATTCATCATCAGTTTCAACTCCCTTCCATTTTAAATGTTTCACGTGAAACATCACTTATCTATTATTATTTTGCTTCATCTTTAACTACGATGTGGCGAATGATATCTTCGTTGATCTTAGCTAAACGAGAGAATTCTTCAACCGCTACTGGTGCAGCGTTAACTTTTACTAATTGATAGTAACCATCGCGGAAATCATTGATTTCATATGCAAGGCGACGTTTACCCCACTCTTTTGATTCTGCTAATTCCGCTCCATTATCTGTAAGAATAGAGTTGAAACGCTCAACAAGAGCTTTCTTAGCCTCATCTTCAATATTTGGACGGATGATGTACATAATTTCGTACTTTTTCATCACTTTCACCTCCTTTTGGTCTAGACGGCCCATATTGGGCAAGGAGCAACTATACATTACTCACAATGTAAAAGTATAGCATACTTCATAGTAAATAGCAATGCAGGAAAATGAGCTGATATCTTTTCTTTTTTATTATACAAATAATGAAAAGAACTAGCTCTTTTAAGCGTACTTTTGATTAAGATTACGACTGGATTGTAAAACATCATAGTAATCACTTATCAACCCATCAAAAATAGTATCCCATGATTGAGTTAAAGCATAATTTCTAGCTTCTACTCCCATTCTCAATCGCATCGTTTTATCTTCCAATAGCTCACTTATTGCATGAACAAAACTCTCTGCATTTTGCTGTTCACATATTCTTCCATTCACATCGTTTATTACAAACTCTTTTACCCCTCCTGCATTCGCAACTATAGCCGGAGTACCGCTAGACATGGC
>Ga0079305_1002362_pt1 | contig 16911 bp, 16 predicted proteins | sample LMS_cellobiose_e_FD_79183 | JGI IMG/M metagenome (GOLD analysis project Ga0079305, IMG submission 79183) | Rumen-fistulated moose microbial communities from Alaska, USA - LMS_cellobiose_enrichment | ecosystem: Host-associated > Mammals > Digestive system > Stomach > Rumen fluid ... | reverse complement strand
TTGCATGTGTTAAGCACGCCGCCAGCGTTCGTCCTGAGCCAGGATCAAACTCTTGTGTTTAATCCTTAACTTGCGTTCTCTGGGTTCTCGCCCCTGCTTCGTTCCCTCCGCAGACGCCCCACAGTCCTCAAGCAAAACTCATCTCAGAATTAACTGTCGTTTTTCCTCTATTCTCTGTATCGTTTTCAAGATTCCCGCGCCCCCGAGCCTTCCGCCCCCCACGGGGCCCCGCTCACGGGCGCTCGATTAGATTACCACATCCCACCTACCTCTGTCAACACTTTTTTTAAGAAAAACCCTGATTTTTTCTAAACTTTTTGCAAAGCCGAACCTTTTGAAAACCATGTAAAAAATTCGTTCGTGCTTGTGTCTGCGATTCAGTTTCTTCATTATATAATTGTTCGCCTCTTCAACAATTCCCAGCATGGCTTTTCAGGAAGCGGGCACAATAGGCCCGGGTGAGGATAAGTGACGGGGCTGAAAAAAATGATCGGGCTGCCGGTGATGGTGAACGGGAAAACGGCGGGCAGCGTGATCCGGGGCGTGCTGGCGGAGGACGGACGCAGTCTGCGGGGCATCGTGGTGAGGGGCGGGCTGCAGGGGCCCCGGTGGCTGCCCCGGGAGCAGATCGCCCTGGTGGGCAAGCTGTCGGTGATCGGCACGGCGCGGCCCGGCCGGCTGCCCCGGGACGCGGGATACCGTTTGTTTCGGGTCAGCGACCCGGACGGTGCGCGGCTGGGGGTGGTCACCGACGCGCTGATGAACGAGGATACGCTGCGGGTGGCGGCGCTGGAGATTTCCAGCGGACCGCTGGATGATCTCATCGACGGGCGCTGGTACGCCACCGCCTATCAGGTGCGGCCCTGCGGCGGCACCGGCCACGTAACCGTTCCCTGCGCCCGGGAGGAGGTGAAAAAACCGTGAGCAAGCTTCTTTGGGCCGGCATGGCGGGCTTCCTGTGCGGCCTCAAATACAAAGAAATGGGGCGGCCCATCCGCTGGAAGCGGATGAAGCGGCAGGCCATGCAGCTGATGAAAAAACTATGACACGGGAGGCAAACGCCATGGCTGCGCTGCCGGCATCCCGGGGGGCGGACCGCTTCGGACGATGGCTTCTCGCCGGCGGCGCGGCGCTGCTGCTGGCGCTGGCATGGGGGCCGCTTTCGCATCTGGCGGGGCAATTGGGAACGTCCGCCCTGCTGTGTGCGCTGGCGCTGCCCCTGTGCCGGCGGCTGGAAAGGCGCCTTCCCCGGCGCGCGGCGGCGCTGCTGGCCGTGGGCGGGCTGGCAGCGGGGCTTATGGGGCTGGTGGCGCTGCTTTTGCCGCCGCTGATCGCCCAGATCACCCTGATGATCGACCAGGCGCCCCGGTTCCTCGGCGAACTGAAGGCCCTCTGGGATGAAATGGCGCGCTGGGAATGGGTGCGGCTGCTGGGGCTGAGCGAAAACGGGCCGGAGCAATGGCTGGCCCGGGCCTCCCGATGGATCGGGGAAAGCCTGCCGGGGGTGGTGAGCGGCATTCTGTCGGCCATCAACGGCCTGGGGCATGCCTTCTTATCCCCCGTGCTGGCCTATTATTTGCTGCGGGACCGGGAGGCATTCGCCTATCGGCTGTCGCTGTGGATCCCGCTGAAGCATCGCAGGCGCGTGCTGACCGCCCTGCGGGAAATGCGCCGGGAGGCGGGGGGCTATGCCCGGGGGCAGATGCTGGTTTCTCTGGCGGTGGCCGTCCTGACGGCCCTGGGCCTGCTGCTGACAGGGATCCCCGCCTGGCTGGCCCTGGGCCTGCTGATGGGCCTGTGCGAATGGATCCCCTACGTAGGGCCCCTGATCGGCGGGGTGCCCATCGCGCTGTTTTCCCTGCCTATGGGGCTGTCCACGCTGCTGTGGGCCGTGGGTATCACCGCGGCGGTGCAGCAGATCGAGGGCTATTTTCTGTCCCCCCGGCTGATGGCGGGGGCGACGGGGCTGCATCCCGCGGCGGTGCTGGTGCTTCTGTCCGCCGGGGGACTTTTGTGGGGGCTGCCGGGAATGATGGCCGCCATTCCCGCCTTCGTATGCCTGCGGGGGGCAGCCCGGGTGATGTACGATACCCGGGAGTAAATTTTCCCGAAATTCGTGATTTCACGCTTTTCCGGCCGTTTTCCGCCTTGCGGCGGCGAAAGATATGGTGTATAATATATTATAGAAGAAAAAGAAGGAGGGAGCGCGTTGTCGGAGAGATTTGAAACCACCAAGATGCGCCCGCTGCCCGAAGGCACGGACACCGCATCGGATATCTTGGCCCACGTTTACCGTGCGCTCCAAGGAAAAGGCTATGATCCCATCACGCAGCTGGTGGGCTTCGTGCTTACCGGCGATCCGACCTATATCACCAGTTTTCAGGGCGCCCGCAGCCTGATCTGCCGCCTGGAGAGGGACGAGATCCTGGAAGAGCTGGTGCGATTCTACGTGGAGAACAAGCTGAACGCATGAGCGGCCGGGTGTTGGGTCTGGACGTGGGCGACAGGCGCATCGGCATTGCCGTCAGCGACGAAGGCCGCCTCATCGCCACGCCCCACAGCGTATATACCCGGGTAGGGTATTCTCCGGACGTAAAACATGTGCTGCGGCTGTGCGATGATTTGCAGGCCGGGCTGGTGGTGTGCGGGCTGCCCCGGAACATGGACGGCAGCATCGGCTTTCAGGCCGAAAAGGTGCAGGCTTTTGCAGAAAAGCTCCGGGAAGCGGGGCTGGACGTGCGTTTCCAGGATGAGCGGCTGTCCACCGTATCGGCCCATCAGGCGCTGATCGCAGGCGGCGTGCGCCGGGATGACCGGAAGGGCATGGTGGACAAGGTGGCCGCCGCGGTGATCCTGCAGCAGTATTTGGACAGCCGCCAGCGGGCCCCGGAGCCAATCAAATATAGACGGAGGAACAAAGCCATGACGGACGATATCAAAAACAATATCCCCGAGGAAGAGGACCTGCCCGAAGGCATCATCGAACTGACGGATGAGGACGGCGTGACCACCCAGTTTGAATACCTCACCACCATCGAATATCAGGACGCGCTGTACGTGGTGCTGATGGTGCTGGAGGATGAGGAAACGGACGACGACGAGGGCGAAGTGCTGATCCTCAAGATCGAAAAGGACGAAGAAACCGGCGAGGACATCTACGTATCCGTGGACGATGAGGATGTGTCCCAGGCCGTGTTTGACCAGTTCATGCAGATGATGGATGAAGAAGACGAGGAATGATTCGTCTCCTGTGTTTCACGTGAAACAGCGCCGTCCCGCAGGGACGGCGTTTTGCTGGGCGGATTTCTGTGTATAAAGGCGCGCCTCCCTTGGCATACTAACCGTGAACAAGAAAAGGAGGCAAGCATGTATGGTAGATAAAATCGCGCTGCTGCTCACCATCATCGGGGCCGTCAACTGGGGGCTCATCGGTGTGTTCCAGTTTGACCTGGTGGCTTACATCTTCGGGGGCCAGGCCGCCCTGCTCAGCCGCATCATTTATACTCTGGTGGGCGCCGCCGGGCTGTGGTGCATTTCCCTGCTTTTCCGCGACAGCGATACCGTGCGGGAGTAAAACAGCGATATCCTTCAAAGAGGGGAGCCGTTCCTTGGCAGAACGGTTCCCCTCCTTCCCCCTTCCGGGAAAGGCCGCCGGAGGGGGCTATTTGTATGTGTGCCGGCCCTTCCGCGCGCGCGTTTTGTCCCCAAAGGTCAAAAGCGCGGGCAGCAGCGTCAGCACCAGCAGGACGGATATCGCCGCGCCCCGGGACAGCAGCAGCCCGATGGAGGAAATATAGTATACGCTGCATCGCCGGCCGATGACGTAGCCCGCCATGACCAGGATGATCCCGGAGGTGAGCACGGTGGGCAGCGCATGCTCATAGGCCCGGGCCAGGGCGTCCCCGCCCCTGAGGCCCGCCGCCTTTGCCGCGCGGTATTGCTGGGTGAACAGGATGGCGTAGTCGATGGTGGCGCCCATCTGGATGGACACGCAGATCAGGTAGCACATGAAGAAAATGGGCTCTCCCGTCACGCGGGACATGGCCATGCCGATCCAGATGGCCCCTTCGATCACGAACACCAGCACCGCCGCCAGCCCCGCATGGCGGAAGGACAGCGCCACGATCAGGAAAATGGCCGCCAGGGTAATCAGGTTCACCCGCAGCAAATCGCCCTGAAAAGCCAAGCCAATATCGTGGGTGGACATGGCGATGCCGGTGAGGTATACGTCGTCGCCATACATTCGCCGGGCCGCAGCCAGCACCCCGTCAATGGTTTCTCCCATGCGCGCGTCGCCGGCTGCAAAGCGCGGCGTCAGCAGCATGCGGGTATAATGGGGCCCCACGAACGCCGTCCGGGCCGTATCCAGCGCCTGGCGCAGCTCCCTGACCCGGGCGTCGCCGGGCAGCAGCGCCTCTGCCGCGTCCAGCAGCCGGTCCGCCCGCACGGTGGAACCAAAACCCTGGCTGAGAAAAAACAGGTTCACCGCCAGGGGGCTCATGCCGGTGAGCTGCGCCACGTCCTGGGCCGAATAGTATGCCAGCGCCGCCGCACCGGTGGTGGCCATGGCGGCAACGCCGTCAAAGGCCCGCTCTCCCTGCACGGCCAGCGTTTCCAGTTCCCCGGCCAGCGCCCGCTGGCGCGCGTAATCCGCGTCCGTGTCCCCGCCGGGCACCAGCAGCACCAGGGGATCAGCGGCGCCAAACACCTGGGCGATGGCCTGGGTTTCTCCCGTCTGGGCGGAGGCAGAATCGGTAAAGGAATAGGTGTTGCCGCTCTGCAAAATGAAGCCCGCCGCCGCGGCCAGCACCAGCGCCGCCGCGATGGCCCTTCTTCCCTGGTATATCCATTTGCCCAGTTTTTTCCCGCCCAGGCGTAGCGGCCGATGGGCCGTGCGGCGCAGCGCACCCCGGCAAAGCAGCGTCAGCGCCGGCATCAGCAAAAACACCGCCAGCATGCTGACGAAAATGCCCTTGCTCAGCACCAGGCCGATATCAAACCCGATGGTGAAGCTCATAAACAGCAGGGACAAAAGCCCCGCCGCCGTGGTCAGCGCGCTGGACGCGATGGGCATGAAGGACGCCGCCAGGGCGTGCACCATGGCCGCTTCCGCGTCCTCCCCGGCGTCCATCCGGTCGTTCCAGGCGTGCAGCAGCATGATGGCATAGTCAATGGACAGGGCCAGCTGCAAAATGGCGCAGACGGCAAACGTGATGAAGGAAACATCGGGAAAAATAAAATTCGTGCCCATATTGATCAAAATGGACAGGGCCAGCACGCCCAGGATCACCGCCGGCTCGGCCCATGCACGGGAGGTCAGCAGCAGCACCAGCAGCACCACCGCCACCGCGATGCCCATGGCCGCGGGGATTTCCTTCGCCACGCTCTCCTGCACGTCCAGCAGCGCCGCGGCGGAGCCGCCCACGCAGTAATCCCCGGCCTCCGGGAACATGCCCCGCAGCTCCTCCGCCAGGGCCGCCCCGTCGCATTCCCCCAGCGTCAGCGTCACCAGCTGCCAGGTATGCCCATCCCGCTCCCGGGTATCCTTTTCCCCTTCGTGCACCGCCAATTGCACCTGCGGCAGCGCGTTCAGCGCCGCGATCCTGTCTTTCAGCTCCTCCGGGCTTTGGTCGTGAAACATGACGCGCAGCTGCTCCGTGGTGCCGAATTCCTCCTGCATCACCGCCAGGGCCCGCCGGGTCATGGTATCGCCGTTCAGGTACCGGGTCAAATCGTAATTGATGCGGGTGCGGCTGACGCCCGGCACGCACGCGGCGGCCAGCGCCAGCAGCACCACGAGAATAAGAATCCTGCGTTTCACGATCACGCCGGCGATTTTTTCCTTCATATCGTTCCTCCGTTTGTTTCCCTTCCGCATCCTATTATACATATTTTCCGCCCGGCGCACAATCGGGCGCCAAAATGTTTCACGTGAAACAGGGAGGCGCGCTTTTCCGGTTGACATTCCGCCTGCGTTGTGGCAAACTTTGAAGCAAAAGAAGGAGGGAAAGCGTATGCGGATCACGGGCCTGCGCCTGCGGGATTTCCGGGGATACCGGCAATTGCTGCTCACCCCGCCGCCGGGCGTCACCGTGCTGGTGGGCGAGAACGGCGCCGGGAAAACCAATTTGCTGGAAGCGGTGCACCTGTGCTGCCTGGGCCGCAGCCACCGCACCTCCAACGACAGGGAAATGATCCGCCAGGGCCAGGAAACCGCCGCCGTGCAGCTCACCGTTTCCCGCGCCGACGGCACCCATGACGTGGGCGTGCGCCTGTTTGAAAACGCGCGCCGCCGCAAAATCGTTTACGTCAACGGCAAAACCGCCGCCCGCATGGGCGAATTGATGGGCCATGCCACCTGTGTCATTTTTTCGCCGGAGGACCTTTCCCTGGTGAAGGACGGGCCACAGGCGCGCCGCCGTTTCCTGGATATGCTTTTATCACAGCAGCAGCGCGCCTATTTCTATGCGCTGCAATCCTATATGACCGCCCTCAAGCAGCGCAACGCCCTGCTCAAGCAGGGGGATTTTTCCCAGCTTCCCGCCTGGGACGAGCAGCTGGCCGCCGCCGCCGCGCCGCTGGTGCGCATGCGGCGGGATATCTGCGGGCAGCTGAACGAGCGCGCGCAGGTACATTACCTGTACATCGGCGGCCGGGAGGAGGAACGCTTCGTCCTGCGCTATCGCGGCGCCCTGGCGGAATCCGGCGATCCGGTGCGGGATATGCTTCGCGGCCTCGCCGCCTGCCGGGAGGAGGACCGGCGGCGGCAGACTACCTGCTTCGGTCCCCATCGGGACGAGGTGGACCTGACACTCTGCGGCGAAATGCTCAAGGCCTTCGGCTCTCAGGGCCAGATGCGCACCGCCGCCCTGTCCATGAAGCTGGCCGCCTTTGATCTGCTGGAGGCCGCCCAGGGCGAACCGCCCCTGCTGCTGCTGGACGACGTGCTCAGCGAATTGGACCCGGAACGCCGCCGCCGGCTCATCGCCCGCATCGGCCGGGCCCAGGCGCTGCTCACCTGCACCGATCAAAACGATTTCATCGGCGCCCGTCCCGCCTGCGTGCTGCGGGTGAAGGACGGCCAGGTGGAAGAGGCGTAAATGAATCGTTTTTGGGGAACAAAGCTGGGAACCATTCTTTTGCGTCAAAAGAATGGTTCCTCCAGCCCCTTCCAAGAAAACCGATTTTTTTATATGGGTTTTTAAGTTTCTTCCTGTTCCCCTGTATACGGGTCGATGCGGAAAAAAATCTTATGGGGCGTCAGCGGCTGGCCGTTATGATAGAACAAATCCTCCACCGTGACGCACAGATATCCGTTTTCATGCAGCCATTGGATGACCGCCTGGGCGGAGGCGGGGGTCTTTTCCTTGATGTCGTGCATGAGGAGGATGCTGCCGTCCTTCGTCAGTTCCCGGACGACGCTCATCACCTTGGCGGTGGAGGAGGATTTGGTCCAGTCCTTGGTATCCACATCCCATTCGATAAAGGGCATGCCGATCTTGGCCTTCTGGAACATTTTGAAGTTGCCGTAGGGGGCGCGCAGCATCAGCGGCGCGGTGCCCACAGCCTCGGTGAGGGTGTTATAAAACCGCTCCGTATAGGCCTGCACCCGCTCCACGGTGGATTTATCCGCGTCCACGTGTTTATAATGATGGCTCTGCAGGGAATGGTTTTCGTCGTTTTCCCGCATCACCACGTCCTTGTATTCCTCGATCCGGTCGCCCACCAGGAAAAAGGTGGCCTGGGCGCCGGCCTGGCGCAGGGAATTGATGATTTTGATGCTGTTATTGTAGGATGGGCCGTCGTCAAAGGTCAGCGCCACCATCTTATACATGGAATTATCCGTCAATTCCGCGCCGTACGCCGTCATCATGCCTTCCAGTCGGCTGTAAGGAACAGAGACCCGCATCAGGGTGGGCCGGTCGGGGTACAGCGTCCGGGCCTCGTAATGCAGCGTCAGGCACACCGGCCCCAGCATGAACGCCGCGTTTTCAATGCCCTCCCGGCTGCACAGCGCATTCAGCGCCGCTTCATCCGGCGCTTCCTTGGGAAAATACGCCGTCAATCCCTCCCGGACGGCGGCGGAGAGGACCTCCCAGGCCGCGCTGTCCGGCGCGAACAAATCGGAAAGCGCCACTTTTTCGCCCGTTTCCATGTTGAACACCCGGGTTTCAAAGGGCGACCACCGCTGCCTGCGGTAATAGGTATCCCGGGCCAGCACCAGGAAGCTCAGGCACTTTTGCCCGCACCGGGAAGTGACGATATGCACGTCCAGCCGGCTGTTGCGCTTGGCGTTTTTGTTTTTGTCGGGCTGCAATTGGTCCGCGCCCGCCTCTTCCAGCCGATCCGCCAGGCCGTTGATCTCCGCATCCACATGGGACAGCGCCGTTTTCACGTGCTCCTTGTAGACAAAGCTCATTTTGCTGTTGATGAAATGCTCGTCCACGGTGTATTCCACGTTCAGCACCGTCGGGAGAGAGGATACCTTTCCTTCCGCCGCTCCCATGGCCGGCAGCAGCAGGACCAGCGCCAGGACCAGCGCAGCAAACCGTTTCAAATCGATCGCCTCCTGTCCGCTCAATATATCACAGTTTCCCTTTTCCGGCAAGCATTGGCGGGAAGATGTTACATTTCTTTTTTGAATGGTAAATTTTGGAAATCATATTCTTTGCGCCTTGCAGGAAAAACGCTCTTCGGGGCGAAAGAAAAAAGGCAGGGGGAAAAATGCAAAAAGAATGAAGGAGGAAGCCATCATGGATTTGAAAGGAAGCCGCACGGAGAAGAACCTGTGGGCCGCGTTTGCCGGTGAAAGCCAGGCCCGGAACAAGTATACCTACTTTGCCTCCAAGGCCAAAAAGGAAGGCTATATGCAGATCGCCAACCTGTTTCTGGAAACGGCGGACAATGAAAAGGAGCACGCCAAGATTTGGTTCAAGCTCCTGAACGGCATCGGCACCACGGAGGAAAACCTCCTTGCCGCCGCCCAGGGGGAAAACTATGAATGGACGGATATGTACGCCCAGTTCGCCAGGGAAGCCCGGGAAGAGGGCTTTGAGGACATCGCCGTGCTGTTTGACGGCGTGGCCGCCATTGAAAAGGAGCACGAGGAACGCTATCGCAAATTGCTTGCCAACGTGAAAGACGGCCTGGTATTTTCCCGGGACGGCGATAAAATCTGGCAGTGCGGCAACTGCGGGCACATCGTCATCGGCAGGGAAGCCCCCGAGGTATGCCCCGTCTGCGCTCATCCCCAGGCTTATTTCCAAATCAAGGCGGAAAACTATTAAAAAACGGGGGAGCCGTCTGCTATGCAGTAGCGGCTCCCCCGTTTTTTTCTTTTATCTGTTGAAAATCCTCACCGGCAGCACCAGGAAGGTGAATTCTTCGCCCTCCACGGGCTTCATCATGCAGGGGGATACGTTGGAGTTAAAGCACATGCGGATGCGGTCACCATCAATGTTGTGAATGATGTCTGTGAGATAGCGGGAATTGAACGCAATGGTGAGTTCATTGCCCTCAAAGCCGATTTCCAATTCCTCGTGCACGTCGCCCCGCTCGGCGTTGGCGGTCATTTCCATGCGTCCATCCGGCTGCAGCTTCAGATGGATCAGGTTGTTTTTTCCTTCCCTTGCCATCAGGGAGCAGCGGTCAATGGCGTCGGAAAACAGCTCTCTTTCCACCATGACTTCCGTGGTCCAGGAAGCCGGCAGGATTTTCTGATAATCGATGAATTCGCCGGTCAGCAGCGTGGCGTATACCTTGACGCTGCCGAACGTATACATGATATGAGAGGCATTGAAGGTGATCTGCGCCTGGCTGTCGCTGTCCGGCAGCATTTTGCTCACTTCGCCCAGGATCTTCCCCGGCGTCACCGCGTGCAGGGGATTTCTTCCGGCGGCGCTTTCGTTTTCCGCTGAAATTCTTTGCAGCGCCAGGCGGAACCCATCCAGGCCCACCAGCAGCGTTTCTTTTTCGTACACCTCCATGAGAATGCCGGTGAGAATTTTCCGGCTTTCATCGGTGGATACCGCGAAAAGCACCTTGCTCACCGCGTCGCGGAACCGTTTGCAGGGCAGCGTGACGGTATGGTCCCCCGCCACGTCGCGGATGTCCGGAAAATCCTCCGCCGCCATGCAGGCGATGGACGTATTGCTGCCCCTGCTCCTGATTTGGGCGCGCATCCTTTCGTCCACCTGCACGTCCACCTCCCCGGCAGGCTGTTTGCGCATCATTTCCGCGAACAGCCGGGCCGGCAGCAGCGCGCAGCCGTCCTCCTCCACCACGGCGCTCACCTGGGCCTTGATGCTCATTTCCCCATCCGTGCAGGTCAATTGCAGCCCGTCGTCCATGGTTTCGATGAGCACCCCGTCGTACGCCTGCTTGACCGGGCGGGGAGAGATGGCCCGGGTGACCATGCCCAGGCCGTAATTGATTTCATCCGTCTGTACTCGAAAATGCATATCGCATGCCTCGCCTTCCGGGCGCCCCGCGCCCATTCATTGAGTGGTAGAATAAATCTTTAGTAGTAGTAGTAGTAGAAAATGGGGATAGGTGGAAAAGAAGAGAAAAACCCGAAAAATAAGCGGCTGTGCCCACAAAAGGGCTGTGTACAAACAGGAATAACCTGGGGAAAAAACGGGAAAAATACCCGTATGCGGCAGCTTCCTTTTATACCCATTTATTTTCTCATACTTTCCGGAAAAAATCAAGTGGTGGAACGCAAAGGAAGTCTTTTCGCCGAAAAAGGCCGGAAGAAATAACAGTTTTATTTCAGCCCTGCCTGATGTGAAAAAAAGCAATGCGCTGCGGACGGCAAAAAAACATCCTGGCTTTCGGGAGACTTTCCACAGTTTCCACAAAGGCGTTTTCCCGCGCGGGGGAAAAAACAAACGCTTTGGCTGCGCGGCTTTTGATGAAACGGAAAAAGTATATGCCCATCTTTTCCACTGTATGTCCCGGAATTATCCACATTTTCCAAATCATCATAGACGGGCGGGAAACAAATATGCTATAATGACGTGGACGTACGCGAAGGGAAAGGCAGGTGAAAGCATTGCCGAATGAGGAAAGCAGGGATTCCGCCCTGCGCAAGTGGTTTGGCGAAAGAAAACCGGTGCGGCTCATGCTGCTGGCGGCGCTTTTGACGCTGGGCGTGATTCATATACAGTTTTTGATTCAGGCAGTGGTTTTTCTCTGGAAAATCGCTTGGCCTTTGATTCTGGGCGGCATCATCGCCTATATCCTGGAAATCGTGATCAAGCGGCTGGAAAAACTGCTTTTTTCCCGAACGAGGAAGACTTGGCTGCTCCGCAGCAGCCGCGGCATTTGCATTCTGCTGGCCACGGTGCTGGTGCTGTCGGTCATCACGCTGCTGGTTTTCACGGTCATTCCCGGTCTGGGCGACGCGGTGGCGCTGCTGGCCAGGGAGCTGCCGGTGTATTTTGCCCAAGGAAAGGAATGGGTGCTGGAAACCTTCAAGGATGTGCCCGCCGTGACCGATTACGTGAAGGAGCTGAAGCTGGATTGGCCCTCCATCCAGGACAGGATCGTCAACTGGGCGGTGAACGGCCTGGGCGGCGGAGGGCTGATTTCTTCCACGGTGAATGTTATCAGCGCGGTGACGGGCCGGATGGCCAATTTCCTGATTTCCCTGATTTTTGCCATTTTTCTGCTGGGCAGCAAGGATGTGCTCAAGGGCCAGTTTTCCCGGCTGATGGGGGCCGTTTTCCGGCCGGAAAGGCAGCGCGTCGTCAGCCATGTATTGGAATCGCTGAATAAATCTTTTTCCGGCTTTATCGTGGGCCAGACCATCAGCGGCATCATCCTGGGCGCGGCCACGTGGCTGGGCATGCGCATTTTCGGCATGCCCTATGCGCTGATCGTGGGCGTCCTGAGCGGCACCACGGCGCTGATCCCCATCATCGGCGGCTATATTGGCGCGGCGCTGGGCACGTTTCTGGTGTTCACCGCCAATCCGGGCATGGCGCTGTGGTTTTTGCTTTTCATCGTCACGCTGCAGACGGTGTCCGGCAATCTTTTGTACCCCAAGCTGGTGGGCAATTCCGTGGGCCTGCCCAGCCTGTGGGTGCTGGCGGCCGTATCCATCGGCGGCGGCATCGGCGGCATCGGCGGCATGCTGGTGGCTGTGCCGCTGACGGCCACGCTGTTTTCCCTGATCCGAGAATGGGTGGAAAAGCGGGAAAAGAAAAAAAAGGACGAAAAAGCATAGGCCATTCATCATCCGTTCACATTTTTGGGGTATCCTGTAAAGGAGAACCGACGGAAACGGAGGGACGATATGCTCTATTTTGACACTACATTTTTGCTGCTGCTGCCGGGGCTGATCCTGGGGCTGTGGGCCCAGTGGAAGGTCAAAAGCGCGTATGAAGAATACAGCAAGGTGCGCACCCAGCGGGGCATTCCCGCCCAGGATGTGGTGCGCCAGCTCCTTTGCCAGCAAGGCGCCGGGGACATCGCCATCGAGCCTGTCAGCGGCAGTCTCACCGATCATTTTGATCCCAAGACGGATACGCTGCGCCTATCGGAAGGCGTTTATGGCTCATCCAGCGTGTCCGCCGTGGGCATTGCCGCCCATGAAGCGGGCCATGCCCTGCAAAAGCAGGAGGGCTACGGTCCCCTGGCGCTGCGCACGGCCATTGTGCCGGTGGTGAATATCGGCTCGCATCTGGCCTGGCCCCTGTTTTTCGCCGGCATCCTCTTTTCCTGGGAACCGCTGATGACCGCGGGCATCGCCGTCTTTGGCCTGGTGGTGCTCTTTTCCCTCATTACCTTGCCCGTGGAATTTGACGCCAGCCGCCGGGCCAAGCGCATGCTGGCCGACAGCGGATATTTCACCCAGGACGAACTGACGGGGGTGTCCAAGGTGCTCTCCGCCGCGGCCATGACCTATGTGGCCTCCTTCATCAGCGCGCTTTTGCAGATGCTGCGGTTAATTTTGCTGGCCCAGAGAAGAAGAAGGTAAATATGCCGAAGCAGGGGCTTCCCGCGCTATTGCGCCGCTGTGCACAGCGGCGTTTTTTTCTGCGTCAGGCGGGAGAAAAGATAAATCAGGCACCAGAATAGCGTCAGCCCGTGGCCGAAAAGCGAGGATAAAACGGCCCCCCCGATGCCCCGGACGGGGGTCCACAGCCAGGTCAAAACCAGCGTGAGGGCGCTGCCGGGGAGAGAGGCGAAAAGCGCCTTTTTCTGCAGGCCCAGGCCCGTCATCAGCCCGGACGCCGCCTGCTGCACGGCCATGAAAACGGCCAGGGGACAGGAAAGGCGGATCAGCGCCGCCAATTCCGGCAGGCGATAAAGCGACAATGCCAGGAAGGGGCTGAAAACATACAGCAGCGCGGCGCATCCCGCCCCTGCCAGAAGGGAAAGCAGCAGCACCCGTCCCGCCAGCCGCCTTTCCGCCCAGGCGCTTTTACACCGCGCCATGGCCGGCCCGCCCACGGCGGCCAGCGCGCCGGTGAGCAGCCCGGGCAGGAAAACGAGGGGCAGCACCATGCCGTTCATCATGCCCAGGCGGCTCAAGGCCTCCCGGTGGTCAAGCCCCCCCGCCATGAGCCGCAGGGGGATCACAAAAGCGCACAGGGACCGAAGGCCTGCGTGGCTCAGCCGGGTGGCCAGCAGGGGCAGCGCCAGGCGGATGATCCTTTTTTCCGTGCCGGGGGGCGCTTCCGCCGCCCGCGGAAAGGAGCGGGCCGCCATGCTCCACACGATCAAAAGCCCCGCAGCCTCCCCCAGCATGGCGCCGAAAGCCGGCGCCGCGGCCCGCCAGGCGGGGGTCAGCCGGGGGATCAGGAAGGAAAGGGCCGCCACCGCCAGAAAACGCACCGCCTGCTCCGTAAGCTCGCTGAGGTTGGGGGCCAGGGCACGTCCCCGGCCGAAAAACAGCCCGTCGTACACGCTGGACAGCGCGATCAGCAGGGCGCAGGGCGCATAAAAAACCAGGGCGGGCAGGGCGCGCGCATCCCCCAGCCACCCGGCGATCCAGGGGGAAAGCAGCAGGAAGACCAAAGAAATCGCCAGGCCCACCCGAAGGGCGATCCGCCGCCCGGCCCGCATCACCCCTGCCGCCTCCCCGTCCGTTCCCGACCGGGCCGCCAGGCGGCTCACCGCCCCCGGCACCCCCGCCGCCCCGGGCGTTACCGCCAGGGCGTGCGCCGAGGAAGCGAGCTCCAGGATGCCCATGGCCTCCGCCCCCAGCAGCCGGCTCACCCACAGCCGTATCCCAAACCCCATGGCCCGCACCAGTGCCCCGGAGACCGCCGTGACGGCGGCCTGGCGCTTTAAGCTGCCCTCCTTCATGCCCATCCCTCCTCCGGGCATTGTATGAAAAAGGGCGGGCAAAACATGCGCCGCGCCGGGAAGCCTTGTTTTGCGCCGGATTCTTTGCTATACTTAAAGAAAAACCGCTGCGGAGCGACGAAACGGGGAAGCGGCATGAAATTAGATTATGTCTGGACAGACGGAAGCGACGATACGTTCAGAAAATTTTATCTGATTACGGAAGCGTATTACAGTTCCCTTGTGGGCGGGGAGGAAAACCGGCGCGGATTTATTCCCTACAATGCGTCGTCAGCCGTCGAGAATGTTTTGATCGTGTTTTCTGACGGCGTTCCCGCTGCATGCGCGGGACTGAAGCGATACTCGGAAAAGGATGCGGAAATCAAGCGTGTATGGGTGGAGCCCGCATTTCGCGGCCGCCATATCGCAGCGGAAATGATGCGCCGCCTGGAAGAAAAGGCAAAAACGCAGGGATACGAAAGGATGATCCTTCAAACACGGGAAAGAATGAAGGACGCTGTGCACCTGTATATCGGCCAGGGCTATCAAAGAATCGCCAATTATCCGCCTTACGATCATCTGGATGGCGCTGTTTGCCTGGCAAAGGCGCTGTAAAGCCCGTTTTCCCTCCCTTGTGAAAACGGGAAAAACATGGTATACTGAACCGCGAATACGACCGCATAGAAGGGAAGAAAAGCGCGACATGTATGACGTATTGATTATCGGCGGCGGCGTGGTGGGCTGCGCAGTGGCCAGGAAGCTGAGCCTGTACGCCGGAAAAATCGCCCTGCTGGAGGCCGACGAGGATGTGGCCAGCGGCAGCAGCAAGGCCAACAGCGGCATCGTCCACGCCGGATACGATGCCAAACCCGGCACGAAAAAGGCCTATTATAACGTAAAAGGCGCCCGGATGTACGAAGCACTGGCCCGAGAGCTGGGCGTGCCCTACGACCATAACGGCGCGCTGGTGATCGGCTTTTCCCAGGAGGACCGAAAAACCCTGGAAAAGCTCTACGATCAGGGGCAGCAAAACGGCGTTGCGGGCCTGCGCATCATCGAAAGGGACGAAATCCTGCGCATGGAGCCCGAAACCAACCCGGAGGTGCGCTGCGCCCTGGACGTGCCCCAAAGCGCCGTGGTGAGCCCCTATGAAATGACGCTGGCCCTGGCCTATCATGCGGCCCAGAACGGCGTGGAATTTCATTTGAACTGCCCGGTGAACAAAATCTATGAGGAGCACGATACCTGGCACGTGGAAACGCCCAAAGGCGTCATGGAGGCCCGGGCGGTGGTGAACTGCGCCGGAGCGGGCGGCGCCGCGCTGCACAACATGATTTCCGATGAAAAGGTGGAACTCATCCCCCGCCGGGGCGAATATTACCTGCTGGACAGCACGGTGAAATGCCCCTTCAGGCGCACCATGTTCCAGTGCCCGGGCAAGATGGGCAAGGGCGTGCTGGTGACCCCCACGGCCCACGGGAACGCGCTGCTGGGCCCCTCGGCGGAAAACATTGACGATCCTGCCGATACCGCCACCACCCGGGAGGGCCTGGATTTCGTTCTGGAAAAGTGCCGCCTCACCTGGCCGAAGGCCACCATCCGCCCCGTCATCACCACCTTTGCGGGCGTCCGGGCCCATCCGGTGACGGACGATTTCATCATCGGCCCGGTGCACGGCGCCGGGGAAGGCGCCTTTGAGGCCATCGGCATCGAAAGCCCCGGCCTCACCGCCGCCCCCGCCATCGGCGAGGAGCTGGGCGAAACGGTGGCGGAGCATTTGAAGCTGCCCAACCGCCGCATCCTGAAGGCGGCGGAAAAGCTGCTGAAGCCCTTTTCCGCCATGACGGAGGAGGAGCGCGCCGCCGCCTGCCGGGAAAACCCGGATTACGGCCGCATCGTGTGCCGGTGCGAGGTGGTCACCGAAGCGGAGATCCGCGACGCCATCCGCCGTCCCGTGGGCGCCAGGTCCATCGACGGCGTGAAAAGGCGCACCCGGGCCGGTATGGGCCGATGCCAGGGCGGGTTCTGCTCCCCCCGGGTGGCGGAAATCCTCTGCGAGGAATTGGGCCTGTCTCCCCTGGAAATCACCAAATGCGGCGGGGACAGCCGCCTGCTGGTGGGATCGCTTACCGATATCGCGAAGGAGGCCCGGGGCCATGAATGAAAACGTCGTCAGGGTGGATGTATTGGTGATCGGCGCGGGCCCGGCGGGGCTGGCCGCCGCCATCGCGGCAAAAAAGCAGGGCATTGAAAGCCTGATCGTATTGGAGCGGGAGGATCAGCCCGGCGGCATCCTGCGCCAGTGCGTCCATAACGGCTTTGGCCTGCACCGCTTCAAGGAAGAATTGACCGGCCCGGAATACGCCCAGCGGGATATTGACGCCGCCCGGGAAATGGGCATCGACATCCGCACCGGCGTCACGGTGCTCAGCGTATCCCCCGAAAAGCGCATCACCGCCGTGAGCCGGGAGGCGGGCCTGCAGGTATTTGAGGCCAAGGCCATCGTATTGGCCATGGGCTGCCGGGAGCGGCCCCGGGGCGCCCTGGCCATCCCCGGCACGCGCTGCGCCGGCATTTACAGCGCCGGCACCGCCCAGAAATTCGTCAACCTGGAGG
>Ga0079305_1002360_pt1 | contig 16923 bp, 15 predicted proteins | sample LMS_cellobiose_e_FD_79183 | JGI IMG/M metagenome (GOLD analysis project Ga0079305, IMG submission 79183) | Rumen-fistulated moose microbial communities from Alaska, USA - LMS_cellobiose_enrichment | ecosystem: Host-associated > Mammals > Digestive system > Stomach > Rumen fluid ... | reverse complement strand
TCGGGCATGAAGTAGCAGGTGTAGCCCAGCGCTTTCTTGCCCTCGTCCCTGGCCTGCTTGACCAGCGCGTTGTTGGCCTCCTGCAGCAGGTCCTCAAAAAAGATCAGATGCTTGAGATCTCTCATGCGGATGATTCCCCCCCTAATAATAGTTGTTGCGCGCTTTGACAGAGTTTGTCTATTGTAATGATTCTATCATTTGCACCCAATAAAGTCAATCAAAACTGACAAGGAACAAACAAAAAACAAGGGAAAAATAGACGGTTTGACCAAAGAAAAGCAGCCCTCCCGCTGTGCGGGAGGGCTGCCGGGGTGAGCTGCGTTTATTCCGTGCGTTTCGCCGCCGTGTTCAGCCGACGTAGCGCATACCGCTGAGCTTTGCGGGCTCAACGCCGGAGGAGAAGGTGGCGAGCCAGTCGTTGTAGGCGTTCATCTCGAGCGTGGTCTGCGCGCCGATCTGCCAGGCGAGACGCTCGTTGGTCTCGACGAAGTACATCACGTGATAACCGTAGTCGGTCTGCACGATGCCGGTGTCGCCGGGCTTGCGGGCGGGATCGAAGCACCAGTTTTCAAAGGGCTCGACCGTGTCGCCGAGGTAGAGGTTGGCGTAGAGACCGCCGTCCGCGCTGGAGCCGCTGTCGATCGAGTTGGCGGTGGCGAGCGCCGCGAAGGAGGTCTCTGTCCGGTCGCCGCTCTCGAAGCTCTGCAGTAGGGTCTTCGCGCGCTCTTCGTCGCTGACGAGGATGTGGCGGACGCTGACGGGGTGGAAGTCACTCAGGTGCTTGCCGTGGAAGAGGATCACGTAGTAGCCCGTGCCGTCGGCCAGGGGCTCGACGGAGGTGTCGCCGTCCTTGCGGGCATCGTCAAAGAGCCACGCGCCCGGATCGCTGGAATAGTAGGTGGCGTACCGCCCGTACTTGACGTGCTGATAATAGCCGCCGAGATCCTCGGTGACGGCCTCAAAGCTGCCGCTGGTGCGATACCGCTCAAGGAGCATATCCGCGCTGGCCTTGGCGCTTTCGACCGAGGCGGCGCTCGTGTCGGCGCTGTCGGCGCTCGTGGAGAAGGCGGCATATTCAAAGTCGACGTAGCTGTAGAGGTCGGCGTTGTCCCGACCCTCCTGGGCGATCTGCTCGTCGGTCACGGTGACCGTGTTGCGGAAGGACTGGGTATAGGCGTCGGCCAGCGCGCACATGCGGATGTTGCGCTCCAGCGTCTTCTGCGTGACCATCGAGCGGTAGAGGGACTTGAGGTAGCCGGCAGAGGTATAGCCGCCCGCCTCGGCGGTGGCCTTGAGCGCGGCCGTTGCCTCCGCCACGGCGGCGTCCTCCTCGGCGGCGGCTTCAAAGCCCGACGCCTTTGCCTGCTGCGCGCGGAGCGCATAGGCGCTCAGACTGCTGACGGCGATGTTCTCAAAGTAGTCGTACCACGTCCCGCCGTAGCCGGAATCCTGCGAACGCAGAGATTTGGAGGTGTCGATCCGGTAACGGATGTAGCTGGTATCGCTCTCGTCGGTCATGGCGTTGCTGTAGATGTTCCAGAAGAAGTAGGATACGTCGCCGGCGGTGTAGGTCTCGCTGCCGACCTTCAGCGCGGGGGCGTTGCGCTGGATGAGCTTGGAATTCCACACGGCCAGCGCGAGCGCGAGCACGCCGATCAGGCAGAAGGCGAGGGCGTAGAGCCTGCCCTTGCGGAGTTCCTTTTTGCGCTCAGCTTCCTTGCGCTGGCGCTTTTCGTAGACGGAGCCGGCCTCCCGGCGGGGGTTCTTTTCGTTTTCAGTACTCATTTGTTCTGTCCTGTCCTCTCGATGGATTGAAAAGGGAAAGCCCTTTACTTGGTGCCGAAAATGCGGTCGCCGGCGTCACCGAGACCGGGAACAATGTAGCCGGATTCGTTAAGATGATCGTCCACCGCGCCGCAGTAGATGTCCACGTCCGGATGCGCCTTGCGGATGCAGCGGATGCCCTCGGGCGCGGCGACGAGCACCATGAGCTTGATGTGTCGGCAGCCGCGGCGCTTCATCTCGGCGATGGCGGCGTCCGCGCTGCCGCCGGTGGCGAGCATGGGATCGACGATCATGACGTCGCGCTCGGCGATGTCCTTGGGCGTCTTGCAGAAATAGACGTGGGGTTCGAGGGTCTCTTCATCGCGGTACATGCCGATGTGCGCCACACGGGCGGAGGGGATCAGACGCAGCACGCCGTCGACCAGGCCCAGACCCGCGCGCAGGATCGGAACGACGGCGATCTTCTTGCCGGCGAGCGTGGGCATCACGGCCTCGCACAGCGGGGTCTCGATCCGCTTGGTGGTCAGCGGCAGATCCCGCGTGGCCTCGTAGGTGATGAGCATGCCGATCTCGCTGACGAGCTCGCGGAAGTCCTTGACGCTCGTGTGCTTGTTGCGCATGATGGTCAGCTTGTGGGCAACGAGGGGGTGGTCCATGACGTGAACTTTCTTGTCGTTCTGGTAGAACATTGTGTCTTCCTCCATCAAAAATGTGTGGGCATATCGCTGTATGTTAAAGTGGATTCGCTTCTTTCTGCAAACGGGCGCTGCGCTCACGCTCGGCCTGCGAGGGCCGCAGGTACACCGGTCGCAGCGCCTGGGCGGACACGGCCTCACCGCGGGCGAAGGCGCGCTCCGCCGCCAGGGCGACGCCGACGGCGTTCTGATATCGCAGCGCGGCGGGAGCCAGCGCGCAGGGAATGCCCCGCGCCGTGAAACAGTCATAGGCGAGCTGCGCCCCGTCGCCCAGCACGAGCGTCCGCTCGCCGGCGGGCAGCAGCGCGCAGAGCTCCTCAAGCGCGATCGCGCGGTCGGGACACAGGCGCGTCAGCACACCGCCCTCCGCGCGGAACAGCGCGTTGTAGACCTGGCTGCGCCGCGCATCCATCGCGCCGACGAGCAGCGCGTCCGTATGGGCAAGGTTCTGCGCCATCGCCTCGAGCGTGGACACGCCGACGCAGGGCCGATCCAGCGTCCAGGCGAGGCCCTTGAGCGCGCTGATGCCGATGCGCAGGCCGGTGAAGGAGCCGGGGCCGGCGGACACGGCGAACAGATCGACCGACGGCAGCGCGAGTTCGGCGTTTTTGAGCATCGCGTCCACCATCGGCATGAGCGTGCGGCTGTGGGTCAGGGCGGTGCATTGAAAGGCCGAGGCGAGCACGAGCCCGTCCTCGACGACGGCGGCGGAGACGCTCTTGGCCGAAGTCTCCAGCGCAAGGATCCTCATAGGCCGCCTCCTTCCGGGCCGTCGACGGTGATGACGCGCCAGCCGTCGTTTTCCGGGCTGCGCGCGATGTCCACGGTGATCGTACCCTCCGGCAGGGCGCCGCGGGCGCGCTCGCTCCACTCCACGGCGCAGACGCCGTCGCGGGCGAGATAATCGTCCCATCCGATGTCGAACAGCTCGTCCGCGCCGGAGAGACGATAGAGGTCAAAATGGAACAGCGGCAGCGCCCCGTCGTACTCGTTGACGAGCGTGAACGTGGGACTCGTGACGCGGCCGCGGCAGCCGAGCCCGCGCGCGAGCCCGCGCGTGAGCGCCGTTTTTCCCATGCCGAGCGCGCCGGTGAAGGCGATCACGTCGCCCGGACGCAGGCGGGCGGCAAGCCGCTCGCCGAAGGCCTCGGTCTCCTCCGCGCTGTGGGACAGGAACTGCATAGCCGCCCTCCTCTCTGGTCTGCCGTTCTAAACAATCAGTATATCACGCTTGTCGGACTTTGACAATTCTTTTTTCGTCAAAAACGGCCGGACTTCCGCTGCGGCGGCGCCGCGCCGCAAAAGTTCGGTTTACACGCCGCGCAAAGCGTGGTATACTGAGGACCGGAACGCCGAGCGGAGAGGAGGGGAACGGCATGCGACGTCTGCGGGGCTTTTTCCGTGATCTGCTGCGCCAGTCGGATCTGGTGCTGTTCCTGCTGTGCTCCGCCGCGACGCTCTACGGCCTGGTGCTGATCCTCAGCGCCACGCACACGGTCTACCGCGGCTCGCTGCGCCACGTGGCCGTGCAGGGCGTGGGCTACGCGCTGGGCACGGTGCTGTATTTCTTCTTCTCGTCGCTGGACGTGGCGGAGCTGAGCAAAAAGTGGAAGTGGCTGCTCGCCTTCAACGTCGGCTTCATCGCGCTGCTGCGCACGCCCCTCGGCATGACGCGCAACGGAAACCGCGCGTGGCTCGGCGTGAACGAGCTCGGGCAGAAGCTCGGCATCGGCCTTCTGGCGCGCTTCCCGCTGACGATCCAGCCGGCCGAGATCGTGAAGATCACGTTCATCCTGCTGCTTGCGCGGCAGCTTGCCTCGCTGCGCGAGCGGGCGGATCTGCGCCGCTTCCGCAACGTCGTCCAGCCGACGGTGCACGTGCTGTTCATGTTCGCGTTCTACTACGTCATCTCACGGGACGCGGGCAGCGGGCTCGTGTACCTGTTCGTCTTTCTGTGCATGGCGTTCGCGGCGGGTCTCGCGCTGCGCTGGCTCGTCCTCGGCCTCGGCGGCGTCGCCGCGGCGCTGGTCGCGGCCTGGGAGCTCAAGCTGCTGCGCGGCGACTGGCGCGACCGCATCCTCGTCGTCCTCGACCACGACTATCAGCCCCTCGGCAAGGGCTGGCAGCAGACGCGCGGGATGCTGGCGCTCGGCTCCGGCGGGTGGACGGGCATGGGCCTCTTCCGCGGCACGCAGACGCAGTCGCCCTACCGGACGAGCCTGCCGGAGCGGCAGACGGACTTCATCTTCTGCGTCGCGGGCGAGGAGCTGGGCTTCCTCGGCTGCGCGGCGATCATCCTGCTGCTGCTGGCGATCATCGTGCGCTGCTTCCTGGTCGCGCGCGACGCGGCCAGCCCGATGGAGAGCCTCGTGTGCGTTGGCATGGCGTCCATGCTGATCTTCCAGACGGTGGCGAACATCGGCATGTGCCTGTTCCTGTTGCCCGTGGTCGGGCTGACGCTGCCGTTTTTCAGCTACGGCGGCTCGTCGGTGATGACGCTGTTCGCCGCGATGGGCATCGTGTCAGGCATCAAAAAACGATCGCGCCCGGAGTGGCTGATGAATACGACGTAGAAAAAGCGCACGGAGCGTGCGCTTTTTTCTTTTTCGGCGAGAGTGTTTTTCCGTTTTTGATCGTATGATAGACGACCGGTCATTTGAGAGAACGAGAGGTGAAGCCTTTGAACGAGGAAAAGCTCCTGCGCGCCGTCGCGGCGGGCGACGAGCAGGCGATCGGTGCGGTGATCGACCGCTATGCGCGCCTGCTGTGGTCGGTGGCGGGCGCCGCGCTGTGCGGCGCCTCCGCACAGGACGTGGAGGAATGCGTGGCGGACGCGTTCGTGTGCCTGTGGCAGCATCCGGAGCGGTTCGATCCCGCGCGCGGCGACCTGAAGACCTATCTCACGGTGGTCGCGCGCTCGCGCGCGCTCGACCGGCGGCGCGAGCTGCTGCGCCGCGGCGAGCTGCCGCTGGACGAGGCGGCGCTGCCGGAGGGTGCCTCCGCGCAGGAGGCGCTGCTGGCGCGCGAGGACGGTCGCGCGCTGGCCGAGGCCGTGCGCGCGCTGGGCGAGCCGGAGCGGGAGATCGTCGTCCGACGCTGGTATTACGGACAAAAGCCGAGAGAGATCGCGCTGGCGCTCGGTCTGCCGGTCAAGGCGGTGGAGAACCGCCTGTACCGCGCCAGGCAGCGTCTGCGCGCGGCGCTATCGGAATGAACGGGAGGAACAGATGGAACAATTCGATTCTGCACATCTGCGGAACATCCGCAGCAGCTTTGAGGAAAAGACCGGCGTGCGCCTGACGCGGCCGCCGCGGCGCCGTCTGCGCACGCTGCTGCCCGTCGCGGCGGCAGCCGTGCTGTGCCTGGCGCTGAGCGCCTTCGCCGTGCGCCGGTTCTCCGCGCTCGACGGGGACGAGGTCGCGCTCGGCGCGGTCTACGAGGGCGGCGGCATCGTGCGCGTGGCGGTGGAGAACCGCTCAGACCGCGTCCTGCGCTTTCAGGAGACGCTGAAGCTGATGCGCTGGGCGACCGGGGAGGAGCTGGCCGCGCACGGGGCGGTCGGCTTCGAGGGCACGACCGTCCCGGCGCACGGCAGCGGCACGCTGACGCTCGACCTCTCGGCGGCCTACGATCTCGCGGCGCTGGAGCGGCCCGTCGGGGAATGGTATTACTTTGTTTTGACAAACAATTGCTTTGCCTTCGGACAGGACTGGACGTGCTCTGTCGATTTCACGCCGCCGCTGCCGCGGGAGGCGGACGCGCCGCGCGCGGCGCAGGCGAACACGGCCGACCTTGCGGACGTCGAAACGGACCTGCGTCCGTACTTCGAGGCGCACGAGCCGGATCCCGCGGCGCAGCGCGAGAAAAACGCGGCCTATGCCGCGCAGGTCGAGGCCTTGCTCGGGGATTTCCCGGGCGCGCTCGTCTCGCCCGCTGCGCCCGCGCTGCTGCCGGAGGAGATCGCGGCGGACGCGGTCTTCGACCCGAGCTTCACCGCGGACGCGCAGCGCACGCTGACCGGCCTGCACACGCAGAGCCTGGACTGGGACGGCAAGCTGCTGGCGCGCGAAGGCGAACAGTTGCTGGTGCTGTCCGTCATGCTGCCGCTCAAAGGCTATGAGGACGTCTTCCGCGGCCTGCCGGTGCGCTATTACGCGATCTATGAAAAGGCGGCGGTCACGCCGGAGGCCCGCACGTTCCTGTACGGCCGGCTGCTCGGTTTTGACGAGCTCGCGCGCTTTCTGGTCTGGGAGGACGAGAGCCGCGCCGTCTACGAGGTGCACGAGCTGATCTGCGGCGCGCTGCGCCCGCACACCGAGGCGTGGCTCGCGCTGAATCCGGACGTCCGTTTCGACGAGACGCTCCGGCAGCGCATCCAAAACGTGTGCGATTATTTCGACGCGCACACGGAGTTTGTCGATCGCTGAGCCCTGTGAAAGAACGGCGCGGAGACGCGCCGTTCTTTTTTGCATAAGCGCGCCGATTCCGAAAAGACTAACGATGCATCCAAAGTGCGATCATCAGCAAGGAGGAATCGAATGTGGATCACAGAAAAGAAACGCTCTGGCGCGCGCTGCCCTTCGTGATGGCGATGCTTCTGCTCACGCTGGTGCCGGCCACGAGCGCGTCGGCGCTGTTCCGGCGCGCCGGCGCGGAGCAGACGCAGCAGGGCGCGCCGATCGCGCGCAGCGCGGAGATCCGGGCGTATCGGGGCGTGCCGTACGCCGGTACGCTTCGGGCGGTCGACAACGAGGGCGAGGCGATGACCTTCTCGATCCTGAGCGCGCCGGTCAAGGGCACCCTCTCGCTCGACGGTGACGCCTTCGTCTATACCCCCGACCCGAACCGCGCGGGCACGGACAGCTTCACCTTTGCCGCGACCGACGAGAGCGGCCACGTTTCCGCCGGGGCGGAGGTGAAGATCCGGATCGAGCGCGCCGCCTCCGGCGTCCGCTACGCCGACATGGAGGCGCATCCCGCCGCGACCGCGGCGGTGGATCTGGCGGAGCACGGCGTATTCGTGGGCACGCAGGTCGGCGGCAGCTGGTTCTTTGAGCCGGAGCACACGCTCAGCCGCAGCGAATTCGTCGCCATGGCGATGGCGGCGGCGGGCCTGAAGCCGAGCAGCGTGACGGTCACGGGCTTCTGCGACGACGAGAGCATCCCCGCCTGGGCCAAGAGCTACGCCGCGGGCGCGCTCGCCTCGGGCGTGGTGCGCGGCGTGGCGACGGAGGAGGGCGTGGCCTTCCTCGGCGGCGAGACGGTGACGCTCGACCAGGCGGCGGTGGTGCTCAACCGGCTGCTCGGCGTGACGGACGTGGACATGAGCGACTACTACGGCGAGGACGCGGACGCGTGGTACGCGCAGGCGGTGATGAACCTCGAATCGGTCAGCATCCTGAGCGCGGGCAGCTTTGCCGGCAGCGACCCGTCGCGTGCGCTCACGCGCGCCGAGGCGGCGGAGCTGCTCTCCGCGGCGATGGCGCTGGTCGAGGCGCGGCGGGCGGACGACACGCTCTGGGCGCGGCTGTTCGGCTGAGAAAAAAACGGGGGACGCGGTTTTCCGCGTCCCCCGTTTTTTTCGTTTCGGCGGCGTCACGCCCGCACGATCTCCATGAACACGTCCTTTTTGCTGCGGTCGTACTCCCGAAAGCCGCACTTCTCATAGACGTGGATGGCCCTGAAATTGTCCGGATAGACCTTCAGAAAGACCCGGCGCAGGCCCAGGTCACAAAAGGCGTGGTCGAGGAGACGCGGGATCGCCTCCTGTCCGTAGCCGCGATCCTGCTTCGCCGCGGTGATCGCGATGCCGAGTTCGGCTTCGCCGCCGTGCGCGTCCATCAGCTCGATGTTGCCGATGAACTCGCCGCCGCCGCGCTCGCGCATGGAGAAGACGGGCGCGCCCTCCGCCAGCTTGCGCGCGACCCAATTCGCCTCCTGCTCCGCGGTGTAGGGCTCGTGCCGGCCGCCGATGAAGCGGGCGACGCGCTCCATATCGTTCACCATGGCAAGATAGTCCGGCACCAGCTCTGCCGAGACGGGGACGAACGCGATCCGATCCGAGATGAAAAGCGCCTGCATGACAAAGCCTCCTTCCGTTTGCGGCGTTTCGGTGAGTATAGCACGGCGCGCGGGGCTTTGCAAGGGGAGGCTTTGCCGCAAGCGGCGAAACTATCCTTGTAATCGGCGCGGGGCTGTGGTAAGATGTATCCTGTTATAATAGGTTGTTATGCGCAGCTTTTGAGAAAGGCGGGGGTCATCCCATGAAGATCGTTGTCTTGGCAGGCGGCCTGAGCATGGAGCGCAACGTCTCGCTCGCGAGCGGGACGCGCGTTTGCCGCGCCCTGCGCGCGCGCGGGCATCAGGCCGTGCTGGTGGATATGTTTTTGGGGCTGGAGGACTGCGACGGCCCGCTTGCGGCTTTGTTCGACGCGCCGGACGGGCGCTGCAGCGATTTCCGCGTCGCGGCGGAGGAGCCGGATCTCGACGCCGTGCGTGCGCAGCGGCGCGACCGGAGCGCAAGCCTGTTCGGCCCGGGCGTGCTGGAGATCTGCGCGCTGGCGGACGTGGTGTTCATCGCGCTGCACGGCACCTGCGGCGAGGACGGGCGCGTGCAGGCGGCGTTCGACCTGCTGGGCATCCCGTATACGGGCAGCGGCTACCTCGGCAGCGCGCTTGCGATGGATAAGGATCTCACGAAGCGTCTGGTCGCCGGACGCGTGACGACGGCGAAGTGGCGCGCGCTGAGCTACACGGAGGAGGAGATCGAGACGATCGTGCGCGAGACGGCGCTGCCCTGCGTCGTGAAGCCGGCGGCGAACGGCTCGTCGATCGGCGTGTCCATCGTGCACGACGCCGCCGCGCTGCGCGTCGCGCTGCGGGAGTGCCTCGGCCTCGGCGGTAAGGTCGTGCTGGAGGAATACATCCGCGGCCGCGAGATCCAGGCCGCCGTCCTGGCGGACAGGTCGCTGCCCTCGATCGAGATCATCCCGAAGACGGGTTTTTACGATTACGAGAACAAATATCAGGTCGGCGCGGCGGAGGAGATCTGCCCCTCGCCGATCCCGGAGGAGTGGGAGCGGCGCGTCCGCGAGGCGACGATGACCGTCTACCGCGCGCTGGGCCTGAGCGTCTATGCCCGGGCGGACTTCATCGTGACGGACGACGGCACGCCCTATTTCCTCGAGATCAACACCCTGCCGGGCATGACGCCCACAAGTCTCGTGCCGCAGGAGGCGGCGGCGGTCGGCATCAGCTATGGCGAGCTGTGCGAAACGATCGTGGAGGAATCCCTGAAAGCGAGGAAGAAGCAATGAGACCGATGACCGTGAAAGAGCTGCTCTCCGCCGTCGGCGGTGAGCTGATCGCCGGCGCGCCGGAGGAAACGTTCTCCGACGTCAGCACCGACAGCCGCACGATTCCCGCGGGGGCGCTGTTCGTCCCGCTCGTCGGCGAGCGGTTCGACGGGCACGATTACATCGAAAAGGCGCTTGCCTCGGGCGCAGCGGGCTGCCTCTGCGCCCGCGCGCCGGAGCGCGTGCCGCAGGGCGGGTTCTGCATCCGCGTGGGCGACACGCTCGCGGCGCTCGGCGCGCTCGCGGCGTGGTACCGCATGCAGTTCGCCCTGCCGGTCGTGCAGATCACCGGCAGCGTCGGCAAGACGACCTGCAAGGAGATGATCGCGAGCGTGCTTGCGCAACGGTACGAAACGCTCAAGACCGAGGCGAACTACAACAACGAGATCGGCACGCCGCAGACCCTGCTGCGGCTGGAGGCACGCCACGGCGCCGCTGTGATCGAGACCGGCATGGATCACGCCGGTCAGATCCGCTACCTCGGCAGCCTCGTGCGGCCGACGATCGCGGTCATCACGAACGTCGGGGACATGCACATCGAGTTTCTCGGCTCACGCGAGAACATCCTGCGCGCGAAGTGCGAGATCTTCGAGCATCTTGCGCCCGACGGACTTGCCCTGATGAACGGCGATGATCCGCTGCTCAATACTGTCTCCGTGCCGCAGCGCACGGTGCGTTTCGGACGGAGCGAGGGTTGCGCTGTGCGCGTGACGGACGTGGACGACCGCGGTATGGACGGCGTGCGCTGCACCGTGACAACGGAGAAGGCGCGTTACGCGCTGGCGATCCCGGCCCCGGGCGAGCACATGATCTACGCCGCGGCCGCGGCGGTCGCCGCGGGCGAGGCGCTGGGCCTGACGGCAGAGGAGATCACCCGCGGCATCGCGGCCTACGAGCCCGCCGGTGCGCGGATGCGCGTGGAGCGGCTCGCCGGCGGGCGCATCGTGCTCAACGACAGCTACAACGCAGGTCCCCAGTCGATGGCCGCGGGTCTGCGCACGCTCGCAAAGACCGACGCCGTGCGCCGCATCGCCATGCTCGGCGACATGAAGGAGCTCGGCACACTCACGGCGCAGGCGCACCGCGACATCGGCGCGCTGGTGGGTGAGCTCGGCCTCGACGCGCTGCTGTGCGTCGGCCCGGCGTGCCGCGACCACATGGCGCCCGCCGCGCGCGCCGCGGGCTGCGCGGACGTGCGCTGGTACGAGAAGAAGGAGGACGCCTACGCCGATCTGACGGCGGCCCTCTGCCCGGGCGCGGCGGTGCTGCTCAAGGCGTCGCACTTCTCCGGCCGCTTCGACCTGATCGCGGACTATCTGCGCGACTATCCATTCTGACAAGAGGAACCGTTTTCCATGATCGACATCAGCGTCTCGGGACTGGTCAAGTCCTTTGACTTGGAAAAAAACATACTGGACGGGCTGACCTTCCAGATCGAGCGCGGCGAGCGCGTGGGTCTGCTGGGGAAGAACGGCGCGGGAAAGACGACGCTTTTCCGCATCCTCACGGGCGAGCTGAACGCCGACGCCGGCACCGTCGTCCTCGCGCCGGACCGGCGCGTGGGCCTGATCTCGCAGATCCCGGTCTACCCCGCGGACTGGACGGTGGACGACGTGCTGCGCACCGCCTTCGCACGGACGCAGCGCCTCGCGGAGGAGATGGCGCGATTGTCGGATGCGATGGCGGACGGCGATGAGAGCGAGGAGACGCTGCGGCGCTACGGCGAGCTCGCCGCGCGCTTCGAGGGGCTCGGCGGCTACGATACCGAAACGCCCGTCAACAAGGTCGCGAACGGCCTCTCGATCCCGGCGGAGATGCGCGCACGGGCATTCGACACGCTCTCCGGCGGGGAGAAGACGCGCGTGAACCTCGCGCGCCTGATCCTTGAGGATACGGACATTCTGCTGCTCGACGAGCCGACGAACCACCTCGACCTGCACGCGACCGAATGGCTGGAGGATTATCTCGCCGGATTTCACGGCACGGTGCTCGCCATCTCGCACGACCGCTATTTCCTCGACCGCACGATCACCCGCGTGATCGAGGTGCTGGACGGCAAGGCCGAGTTTTACAGCGGGAATTACAGCTTTTACGCCGTGGAGAAGGAGCGCCGCTATCTGGAGCGCCTGCGCCGCTACGAAAAGGAGCAGGAGAAGATCGCCCAGCTCGAGCGCTCGGCCGAGCAGCTGCGCATGTTCGCCTTCAAGGGCGACGACAAGACCTACCGCCGCGCGAAGTCGATGGAAAAGCGCATCGAACGCATGCGCACGACGGACAAGCCCACGCGCGAGCGCGCGCTGAGCGCGCAGTTCGTCAGCCGCGAGTTTTTCGGCGACAAGGTGCTTGAGCTCAAGGACGTCGCAAAGTCCTTCGGCACGCGGACGCTGTTCCGCGGTCTCAACCTTACGATCACGGGCGGGGAGCGCATCGCGCTGCTCGGCGACAACGGCACCGGCAAGACGACGCTGCTCAAGCTGCTCATGGACGAGGAATATCCCGACGAGGGGCGCATCAGGTTCGGCCCGTCGGTGCGCACGGCGTATCTGCCGCAGGTGGTGGAGTTCGACGCGCCGGAGCGCAGCCTGGTCGACACGATGCTCTGGTCGAAGCGCGGCGTCACCACGCAGGCCGCGCGCGACCGGCTCGCGGCGTTCCACTTCCGCGGCGAGGACGTGTTCAAGAGCGTGAGCGTGCTCTCCGGCGGCGAGCGCAGCCGCCTCTATCTCTGCACCATCATGGACGAGGCGATCAACTTCCTGATCCTTGACGAGCCGACCAACCACCTGGACATCGCCTCGCGCGAGTGGATCGAGGAGGCGGTGGAGGCCTACGACGGGGCGCTGCTGTTCGTCAGCCACGACCGCTATTTCATCAACCGCTTCGCCACGCGCATCTGGGAGCTGGAGGACGGCGTCATCACCGATTATCCCGTGGGCTTCGAACGCTACCGCCGCATCAAGGCGGAGGCGCCGCGGCCTGAGCCCGTGCGCGTGATCCGCGCGCCGAAGGGATCCGGCCGCCCGCCGCGCGCGGCGAAAAACGCGCAGGCTGCGCGCCGCCAGCTCACCGTGTGTGAGCGTGAGATCGCCGCGCAGGAGCAGAAGATCGCCGCGCTGGACGCCGCGCTCGAGGCGGCGGGCGCGGACTATGAGCAGTACGCTGCGCTTTATGAAGAAAAGACCGCCGCGGAGGAGCAGCTTGCCGAGCTGATGCTCCGCTGGGAGACGCTCGCGGAAGAGGCGGGCGAATAGGAAAGATCGCCATGAAACGACAAAAATTTCTCTGGAGCTTTGCGGCGGCGCTCACCGTGCTCGGAACGGTGCTGCGCGGCGTGTCCGGCGTGCGTTTCAGCGCGGCGCTCGCGTGGTACGCGGCGCTCGGCGTCCTCGTCCTCGCCGTGCTCGACCTGCTGGCGCAGAAGCGCCGCTGGGCGCGGCTGTGCCGCGGCGTGCTGCTGGGACTGTTCGCGCTGGGCTTCGCGTTTTTCCTCGTGATGGAGGCGCTGGTCGTCGCCGGCGCGCGCACCGACCCCGAAGCCGGAACGGACAAGGTGTCGTGCGTGGTCGTGCTCGGCGCCGGCGTGCGCGGAACGACGCCCTCCGTCACGCTCTGCTCGCGGCTGGACGCCGCGCTCGCCTTCGTGGCGGACAAGCCGGAGGTGCCGATCCTCGTCTCCGGCGGGCAGGGCGGCGGCGAGGCGATCAGCGAGGCGGAGTGCATGGCGCGCTACCTGACCGCGCGCGGGATCGACGCGGGCCGCATCTGGAAAGAGGACCGCTCGACCAACACGGCGGAGAACTTCGCCTTTTCCGCCGCGGTGATGGCGGAGCACGGCCTCGACCCGACGGACGGCTTCGCCTTCGTCACGAGCCGGTATCACCTCGCGCGCGCACGGCGCTGCGCGGGCGTGCCCCGGGCGTACGGCGTGGCGGCGCACATGCCGGAGGGACTTTATTACAGCGGGCTGGAGCTCAACTATTTTCTGCGTGAGGCCTTTGCCCTGGCGCAGCTGCTGGTATTCGGAGGGAACGGATGAACAACGACGTGATCTGCCTGTACTATTCCCGCACCGGGCGCACGCGCAGGACGATGGAGGAGATCGCCGCCGCGCTCGGCTGCGAGGCGCTGCCGGTGCGCGACCGGGTGCGCCGCCGCGGCGCGATCGGCTGGCTGCGCTGCGGCTTGGACGCGATGCGCCGGCACACGAGCGCGCTCGCACGGCTGGAGACGCCGCGTCCGCTTTCGGACTACCGCCTGGTCGTGCTCGGCACGCCGATCTGGGCGGGCCGCTGCTCGAGCGTCATCCGAGGGCTGCTCAAGCGCCGCGGCTACGAGATGAACCGCGTCGCTTACGTGCTCACGCACGACAGCGAGGAGCTCTATAAGGATGTCTACCGCCAGATGGATCAGTATCTGCTCGTGCCGCATGTGGCGGAGGTGTCCCTCCGTCCCGGCGGCACGGGCTATGAGCACTGGCGCGATCTGTTCGTGAAGCAGTGCATGGATTTCGTTTCGGAGAAATGAGCGATGTGGGAGAAATTACGTGAGATCGCGCGGCGGTACGAGGAGATCGGCGAGCTGCTGGAGGTGCCGGAGATCTACGGCGACCCGGCGCAGCTGCGCCGCCTGACGCGCGAGCAGAAGGAGCTGGAGCCGGTCGCCGCGGCCTGGCGCGCCTGGCAGAAGAACGAGGCGGCGATCGCCGACGCGCTTGCGCTGACCGGCGACCCGGAGCTGCGCGACATGGCGCAGGAGGAGCTCGCCGCCGCCAGGGAAGAGAAGGCGCGGCTCCACGACGCGCTGCGCCTCCTGCTGCTGCCGCGCGACCCGAACGACGAAAAGGACGTCATCATGGAGCTGCGCGGCGGCGTCGGCGGGGAGGAGAGCGCGCTGTTTGCCGCAGACCTTTTCCGGATGTATCAGATGTACGCCGAGAAGCGCGGCTGGAAGCTCGAGCTGCTCAACTATAACGACACCGAGCTCGGCGGCGTGAAGGAGGCGGATTTCATCGTCTCCGGCGCGGGGGCGTATTCGCGCCTGAAGTTCGAGTCCGGCGTCCACCGCGTGCAGCGCGTGCCGGAGACCGAGTCCGGCGGCCGCGTCCACACCTCGACGGCCACGGTCGCCGTCCTGCCGGAGATGGAGAGCGTCGACGTCGACCTCCGCGAGGAGGACATCGAGATGCAGGTGTTCCGCTCCTCCGGCGCAGGCGGGCAGCACGTCAACAAGACGAGCTCCGCCGTGCGCCTCATCCATAAGCCGACGGGCATCGTCGTCTCCTGTCAGGAGGAGCGCTCGCAGGTGCAGAACCGCGCCAGGTGCATGGCGATGCTCGCAAGCAAGCTCTACGAGCGGGAGCAGACGCGCATCGAGAGCGAGGTGCGCGGCGAGCGCCGTGCGCAGGTCGGCACCGGCATGCGCAACGAGCGCATCCGGACCTACAACTTCCCGCAGAACCGCGTCACTGACCACCGGCTGACGGGGGAGGTGCGGAATTTCAACATCGATACGGTCATCAACGGCGACCTCGATCCCATCATCGACGCGCTGACGATGCAGGCCCAGGCGGCGCTGCTGGCCGCGCAGCCGGGCGGGGAGGACGCATGACGACACAGTGGTTTTCCATCACCTCGGCGGCGGATACGGCGCAGATCGAAGCCGCGGCGGACGTGCTCCGGCGCGGCGGCGTGCTCGCCGTGCCGACGGAGACGGTCTACGGTCTCGGCGCGAACGGACTGGACGAGGCGGCGGTCGAAAAGATCTTTGCGGCCAAGGGCCGCCCGCAGGACAATCCGCTCATTCTGCACGTGCCGGACGCGAGCTGGCTCGCGCGCTGCTGCGCGGACGTGCCGGAGACGGCGCGCCGTCTCGCCGCGGCCTTCTGGCCCGGCCCGCTGACGATGATCCTCAAAAAGAACGCCGCCGTGCCCCTGCGCACGACCGGCGGGCTCGACACCGTGGGTGTCCGCTGCCCGGACAACGACGTGACGCGCGCCATCATCGCGCGCGCCGGCGTGCCGGTCGCCGCGCCGAGCGCCAACCGTTCCGGCCGGCCGAGCTGCACCACCGCCGGGCACGTCCGCGAGGATATGGACGGCCGGATCGACGGCATCGTGGACGGAGGCCCCTGCCGCGTCGGCGTGGAGTCGACGATCGTCGACCTCACTGTCACGCCGCCGCGCCTGCTGCGGCCGGGCGGGCTGCCGCTCGAATCGCTGCGCGCCGTGCTGGGCGAGGTTGCGGTCGATCCCGCGGTCACGCGGCTGATGGGCGCAGGCGAACGCCCCCGCGCCCCGGGCATGAAATACCGCCACTACGCGCCGCGCGCGGCCGTCACGGTCGTGACGGGCCCGGGCGCCGCCAGCGCGCGCTGGCTGCTCGCCCACGCGCCGGAGGACGCGGGCCTGCTCGTGTTCGACGAGTTCGCGCCGCTGTTTCCGCGCGCCGTCGTGCAGACGCTCGGCAGCGCGGACGATCCGGGCCGGCAGGCGCAGCGGGTGTTCGACGCGCTGCGCGCCTTCGACGCGACGGACGTGACCGCGATCTACGCCCAGTGTCCCGACGCCGCGGGCCTCGGCCTTGCGGTCGGCAACCGGCTGCGCAAGGCGGCGGGCTTCCGCACGGAGGACGCGGCGGACGGGAAGATCGTGATCGGGCTCACGGGCGGCACCGGCGCCGGCAAGACGAGCGTGCTGCACGCAATGGCCGCGCGCGGCGCTTGCATTCTGGACTGCGATGCGATATACTATGAGCTGCTGCAAAGCAGCGCGGGCCTGCGCGGGGATCTGGCGGCCGCCTTCGGCTCCGTCTTCCGCGCCGACGGTTCGCTCGACCGGAAGAAGCTGGGCGGCGTCGTCTTTTCCGATCCCGCGGCCCTCGCCCGGCTGGACGACGTCACGCGCGCGTATCTGCCGCGCGAGGTCGCGCAGCGCATCGCCGCGAGCGGGAGCCGCCTCGTCGGGATCGACGCGATCAAGCTGATCGAATCCGGCCTCGGCACGCTCTGCGACGCGACGCTTGCCGTGCTCGCGCCGGAGGAGACGCGCATCCGCCGCATCATGGCGCGGGACGCGATCTCCGAGGACGCT
>Ga0079305_1002359_pt1 | contig 16924 bp, 16 predicted proteins | sample LMS_cellobiose_e_FD_79183 | JGI IMG/M metagenome (GOLD analysis project Ga0079305, IMG submission 79183) | Rumen-fistulated moose microbial communities from Alaska, USA - LMS_cellobiose_enrichment | ecosystem: Host-associated > Mammals > Digestive system > Stomach > Rumen fluid ... | reverse complement strand
CTTCTCCTCCATGAGTCTCGCTGCAACCGCGCCTGCGCAGGGTATCATAAGAGAATCGTACTGAAGCTCTACTCCTTCGGTTATGATCCCGGACGTCAGGGACACGTACTCGCCGTTCGCCGAAGCGATCATCCTCGGAACGAAATTCCTGAGAGACAGCTCAAGGTTTTTCCCGTCTATATCGTGGTAGTCGTAGACGAATCCCACCTTCTCTATCCCGACCAACTCGCGGACCGCTTTGGATAAGGCCTTTTCAGCTTCCATCGGGATCACGAAGTCGCTGCACAAAAAAATCCGGAGCGTCCTTCCGTCCGGCGCAAGTATCGTATTGGTTATTTCGATCGTGTATTCCGGCGGATTCTCCGGATAACAGCTGTCTATGCACTTCCTTATAAGATTGATCATTACGTACCTATTTCCCCGATTCGCCTTCCCTTATAGCTCTGACGAGTTCCGCGACGATATCCTTTTCGGGAACGGTCCTGAGTATCTCGCCGCGCGAGAAGATCACGCCCTTTCCCTTTCCTCCGGCAACGCCGTAATCCGCCGATCTCGCCTCACCGGGGCCGTTCACGACACAGCCCATGACAGCGATCTTTATTCCGGGTCTGAGGCTCATCCCGGCCAGTGCTCCATCAACTTCCTCCGCAAGGCTTACGAGGTCGATCTCCGTCCTCCCGCATGTCGGGCAGGACACCAGATCATAGGCTTTTTCCCTGAGCCCGGCAGCCTCGAGTATATCCTGAGCGAGCCTTACCTCTCTTACCGGATCCGCCGTCAGAGATACGCGCATCGTATCTCCGATGCCTGCCATCAGGAGAGCTCCGATGCCGACCGCGGATTTCATGATACCGCGCCTCAGCGTTCCGGCCTCCGTTACTCCGATGTGTATCGGATGCGGCGTGCGCATGCTCACCAGCCTTGTCGCCTCGTAGTTCATCGCGACGTCGGAGGACTTGAGTGACACGACAAGATCATCAAAGCCCATGTCCTCGAGCCTCTCCAGATTTCTGACCGCGCTCTCGCAGAGGCCCTCAGCGGTGACTCCCCCGAAGCGCTCCAGTATATTCTTTTCGAGCGAGCCGGAGTTGACCCCTACCCTGATCGGTATCCCGGCGTCTTTGGCGGCCCGGACGACCTCTCTGACCTTCTCGTCGGAGCCGATATTGCCCGGATTGATCCTGATCTTGTCCGCTCCGGCGTTCACGGCTTTGATCGCGAGCCGGTGATCAAAATGGATGTCGGCGACCAGGGGCATTTCCGTGCGTTTCCTGACCTTCGCGAGAGTCTCGGCGGACTCTTCATCCGGTATCGAGATGCGAACTATCTGGCATCCGGCCTCCTGAAGCTCTTCTATCTGCCTGATGAGCGCGTCTTCGTCCCTTGAAGACACGTTAGTCATCGACTGGACGGAAACGGGAGCTCCGCCTCCGACAGTTATATTTCTGATTTTTACCGAGAGTTCTGAACTCATTGTCTTATCCTCTGAAAAGCTTTAGAATATCGTTTCCCGTCACGACGAGAGCGAGCGCGATCAGAAGGACCATCCCTATCGCGTGCACGGTCGCTTCCGCCTTATCGCTTATGGCTTTACCCGTTATCATCCTGATGAATACGAAGACGATCCTTCCGCCGTCCAGAGCAGGAAACGGAAGAAGATTGAACAGCGCGAGGTTCAGGCTTATCAGAGCCACGAGGAACAGATAGTAATACGCGCCGTAGGAAGTCGACTCGCTGACTATCTGGACCACACCGACAGGTCCCGAGACCTCCTCGAGAACGTTTCCGGAATGGATGATCGACCTTATGGAATCGAAGAGGCCGAACGCGAGCTCTTTGGTCGAGACCGCGCCGTCCTTCACCGCTTTCACTATGCTGTGCTCGATCTTTGCCCGGATCCCGATTATCAGCCTTCCCTCCGACTCGACCGGAACAGGTTCGAAAGTGAGCGTCGCGCCGTCCCTCTCCACGGTGATCAGGATCGGGTCCCCCGGCGTCATCTGCTCCTGAAGGGCGTAATAGACCTCCGTCCATGTCGATGTCTCAGCGTCTCCGACCATCACCACGGTGTCTCCGGGAAGAATTCCCGCCTCATACGCGGGGCTTCCCTCTTCTACCGATTCGAGAATATTTGTCGCGGTACCGCTCACCCCACTGGCTATCGTGAGCGCCAGGAAGGCTATCAGGACGTTCATTGTGACACCGGCCAGAAGTATGATTATCTTCTGCCACCAGCGCTTGTTGTTGAACGCTCTGGGGTTGTCTCCCGCGTCCTCGGTGTCTTCTCCCTCCATGGCGCAGAATCCGCCGATGGGTATCATGCGGAGAGAATAAAGGGTCTCTTTGCCCTTTTTGCTCACCACTACGGGACCCATTCCGAAGGAGAATTCGTTTACTTTTACATCGCAGGCTTTAGCAGCCAGGAAATGCCCCAGTTCATGCGGAAAGATCAAAAGCAAGAAGAGGAGCACCACCAGTATTATAGTCGTCATTATAAGCTCTCTGTCCTTTTGCTGTATGCAGGCTGCCCTGTATCAGGCTCTGCTTTCAATGATCGCTCGCGCATCTCTCCTCGCGGCGAGATCCGCCTCCAGTATCTCCTCAAGTCCCGCGTCCTGAACGGAGCTGTGCGAGGAAAGAACTCTCTCGTTGATCTCAAAGATATCGAGGAAGCCTATCCTCCCCTTGAGGAACTCTTCGACCAGGACCTCGTTAGCGCCGTTCATCGCGGCGGGATAAGTACCGCCCAGCCTTATGGCCTCTCTGGCGAGCGCCAGGCATCCGAAGGTCTCGGGATCCGGTCTTTCGAATGTAAGGCTGCTTCCCTTCCCGAAGAAGTCGAGGCTCTCATCCTGCGACGGAAGCCTGTCGGGATATCCGAGCGCAACGCTGATAGGCACCTTCATATCCGGTGTCCCGAGCTGTGCCAGGACCGCGTTATCGCAGAATTCCACAGCGGAATGAACTATGCTCTGAGGATGGACGAGCACCTCTATCATGTCCTCCGGAACGTCGAACAGCCATCTGGCCTCGATTATCTCGAGGCCCTTGTTCATCATCGTAGCGGAATCTATGGTTATCTTCTGTCCCATAGTCCAGTTGGGGTGTTTCAGGGCGTCCTTCGCGGTCACATCCTTAAGCTCATCGCGGCTTCTGCCTCTGAACGGTCCTCCGGAAGCCGTGAGAAGTATCCTTTTGATCTCCTTGTCCCTGTTGCCCTCTAGGCACTGGAAGATAGCGCTGTGCTCGCTGTCCACCGGAAGGAATCTGACCCCTGTCCTCGCGACCTCGCTCATTATTACAGAGCCTCCGGCGACGAGAGTCTCTTTGTTCGCGATCGCAACGTCGTGGCCGGATTTTATCGCGTGATAGGTCGGAAGGAGGCCCCTTACTCCCATAAGAGCGTTCAGCACTATATCGCTCCCGAAGCGCGACGCGTCGATTATGCCTTCCTCGCCGGACGCGGTCTCAAGGGCTATTCCCTTATCCTTTGCCCAGGAATCAAGTTCACGTCTGTCATCTTCGGACGCGCAGACTGCGAGTTCAGGCCTGAACTCCAGGATCTGCTCCTTCAGGAGCCTGACGTTCTTTCCGCAGGTCAGAGCGGAAACGCTGAATCTTTCCGGGTTTTCTCTTATCACCGAAAGCGTCTGGGTACCGATGGAACCCGTGCTTCCGAGTATCGTCACTCTCTTCATCTCATCATTACCAGCTGAATGTAATAGTAGACAAGCGGCGCCGTGAACAGCACGCTGTCGAACCTGTCCATGATACCGCCGTGTCCCGGTATCAGATTGCCGTAGTCCTTGATCCCCATTCTTCTCTTCAGAGCGGAAGCGGAAAGGTCGCCGCACTGCGCGAAGACGGATCCGATCAGCCCTATAAGCATGCAGTGGAGCAGAGCGTCCCTCGCGAAGATCAATCCGAACAGGGTGCATAGAACAGCGGATCCCATGACGCCTCCCAACGCTCCTTCGACGGTCTTCTTAGGCGAAAGATCGGGGCACAGCTTGTGCCTGCCGAGGAAGTATCCGGTGAAATACGCGAAGATATCCGTTCCGAACGCGGCTATCAGCACGAGCCATATCAGAACGCTGTATTTCTCAAGTCCGTCTATCAGGACGATGTGGAATGAGAGGAAGCCGGCGTAAACCACCGAAAACAGCGTTACGAGCGAGTCCTCCGCCCTGTTCCCGTCCATTTTGAAAAGATAGAGCAGGTTCACGATGACAGATATCGCGAGCCAAGCCCCAATGGCTGCCTGCTCGCCGGGGAATGCGAAGTTCAGAGCGTACAGAAGGATCAGAAGCGCGAACGCTATGGGCCTGTTTCCTTTGATCTCCATGGCCGCGAAGCCTTTGATCAGCTCGTGGATGCCGGCGAGACCGACAGCCAGGGCGACGGCCATCAGCGGATATCCGCCCAGATAGACAAAGATCAGGAGCGGCACCATGCATAAGCCCGCGATTATACGAGTCTTCATTTTCTTCCTCCGAAGCGTCTCTCGCGCTTGCCGTAATCGAGTATTATCTGAGACAGCATCTCAGGAGTAAAGTCGGGCCAGAGCGTGTCGGTGAATGCGAACTCGCTGTATGCGCACTGCCAGAGCAGGAAATTGCTGATGCGTTCCTCGCCGCTCGTCCTGATTATGAGATCCGGATCGGGAACGTTGCCGTTCTCCTCGCCGGTATAGAGATGCGCAGCGATCTCCGCGTCGGTGACCGGTTCGGCAGATCCGCTCCTGAGCCGCTCTGAGAGTATCGCGTTCACGGCCCTCGTGATCTCAGCCCTGCTGCCGTAGTTCAGCGCGATGTTGAACTGCAGGCCGGTGTTCTCCGCGGTCTCGGAGAGAGTGAGCTCCAGGCTCTCTCGCGCGGCTTCGGGTATGATGCTGTAGTCGCCCAGCACTCTTACACGGACGTTGTTCTCCTTGAGTTCCGCGAGCTCCTTGGCGACGTATTTGACCAGGAGATCAAAGATGCCGCCGACCTCCTCGGCCGATCTCTTCCAGTTCTCGGTGGAGACCGCGTCGACAAACAGAAATTTCATGCCAATGTCCGAGCAGGCGCGCACTATCTCCGTCATCGCCTTCATGCCCGCATTGTGGCCGGCAAGCCTCGGAAGCATCCTTCTGGACGCCCACCTGCCGTTTCCGTCCATTATTATCGCTATATGTGCCGGGAGCGCCGCTCCCCGGAGTTCTTCATACATATGCTGTCCTCTCAAATACAAAGCCATCGCGCCCCTGGCGCGACAGCCTTGACCGGGGTCGTTGCCCCTTTATACTTCCATGATCTCCTTTTCCTTTTCGGCGATGATCTTGTCGATATCCTTGACCGCGGTCTCGATGACCTTCTCGACATCCTCGAGTTCGCCCTTCAGCTCATCCTCGGAGATATCTCCCGCCTTCTGGGATTTTTTAAGCTTGTCGATCACGTCTCTTCTAAGGTTCCTGACGGCGACCTTGGTCTCCTCGCCCATCTTCTTGATGGTCTTGGTGAGCTCGACCCTGCGCTCCTGCGTGAGCTGCGGGATCACGAGACGGATGCACTTTCCGTCGTTCGACGGATTGATGCCGATGTCGGCCTTATTGATGCCCTTCTCGATATCCGTTATGGACTTGGGATCAAAGGGCATTATCATCAGCGTCCTCGGATCCGGTGTCGAGATGTTGGCGATGCTCTTGAGCGGAGTGGGCATTCCGTAGTAGTCCACCATGACCTTGTCGAGCAGAGCGGCATTAGCCCTTCCGGCCCTTACGGTATTGAGATCCGACTTAAGAACTTCTTTGCTCTTTTCTATTCTTTCTTCCAAACTCTTATTGCTCATGACGCCCTCCTTCTTACCTGATGATCGTTCCGATCTTCTCGCCGCAGACAGCCTTCATTATGTTGCCTTCGCCGGAGATACCGAAAACGTGAATGGCAATATTATTGTCTCTGCACAGCGTCGCGGCTGTGAGATCCATGACCTTGAGGTCCTTCTCCAGGACCTCCATATGAGTCAGCGAGTCGTATTTCTCAGCGTCCGGGTGCGTGTCCGGATCCGCGGAGTATACAGCGTCGACGCTCTTGGCGAGAAGTATCACCTCGGCGTCCATCTCAAGAGCCCTGAGAGCGGCGGTCGTGTCAGTGGAGAAGAAGGGATTGCCGGTCCCGGCTCCGAAGATGACCACGTCCTTATGCTCCAGGCGGCTTATGGCCTTCATCCTGGCATAGGGTTCAGCTATCTCTCTCATCTCGATCGCGGTCTGGACTCTGGCCTTTACGCCTTTGTTCAGGAGAGCGGACTGAAGAGCGAGAGCGTTGATGACAGTGGCAAGCATTCCCATATAGTCCGCCGTAGCGCGGTCCATATTCTCGCTGCTCCTTCCTCTCCAGAAGTTGCCGCCTCCGACCACGATGGCGATCTCGACTCCGAGATCGTGGACTTCCTTGATCTGCTCAGCCACGACGTTGGTCATCTCATCGCTTATCCCGAACTTCTGCTCGCCGGCAAGCGCCTCACCGCTGACCTTGAGCAGCACTCTCTTGTATTTTGGTTTCATATTCCGCACCTCGCGATCGATAAGTTAATATATACCGATAAATTATACCATATATTGCGAATCCGGTACAATATCATCCCAATATCTTTAAATCTTTCCGAGCAGGATCCTATCGGCCAGATCCGCCGCCGCGCCCTGTCTCACGGTCACGTATTTTGCCGCGAAATCAGCGATCCTTCCCGGATCGAATTCTTCCCCGTCCAATGCCCTGAGGACGTCATCGGCAGTTCTGCAGACGGGTCCCGGAACCTCCGAGGCGTAATCTATGTAGAAATCGCGCCTTCCCTTGTACTCGTCGAGATCAAAGGCGTAGAACAGCATCTTTTTGCCCATCAGCGCGGCTTCGAAGGCTACAGCGGAATAATCGCAGATCACGATGTCCGCGGCGCACATCATCTCCATGGTTGAGAAGACCGTGTCGACTATCATGCTCCCTTTCACCTCGGGAACGTCCATTATCGGATGCTTCTTGACCACCAGGAGGACATTCCTCTTCTCAAGCGCGGATGACAGTTCCTCGATGTATGCGGAGATATCCCTTCCGACTCTGAACGTCGGAGCGTAGACAGCTACGGTCCTGCCTTCCGCTCTGGCCCGGGCGATCTCCGGGCAGCGCTCCATGATTTCCCTCGTCTTACCCTCCCTGTATCTCTCGGAAGTGATGAGATCGACTCTCGGGAGCGAACCTATGAAGAACCTGTCCTCAGGGTATCCGAAGGCCTCCGAGAAAGCCGGTACGGATACGGGGCTGTTCACCATGATCATGTCGTAGTTCCTGTGCATGTTCATGGCTTCGGCGAGCTTCATGTCGCGGCCCTCTCCTCCGTTGCCTGCGATGCTGAGCCCGAATTTCTTCATAAGGCCTATAGCGTGCCAGATCTGTATGACCACTGTCTCATCCCGCATCCTCAGATTGCTGACGGCGATGCAGTAGGAATCGAGTACGACCCTTCGTGAAGTCGCTATGTGGTACATCTGCCTGAGCATATGAAAAGAATAGCGGATCTTTCCGCCGAGGCCCTTTCCCATCGTCCGGCAGAGCATGACGACTTCAGTCTCGGGGCTCTTCTCATTGAGCGCGGCCTGGAGAAGCTCAAAATCGAGCGTAGGAGAGTCGCTTTGACGGCTGATCAAAGTGACCTTGTCCCTTAGCGGAAAAAGCTTCAGAAAGGCAAATATGAGGCTCATGACCGCTTTCGCGGCTTTGATAAGAATGCTCATAGCGACAGCACCTGTGAAAAGAGTTATTTATCGAGCTTTCTGCCGAAGATACCGAGGATCTTTCCGGCGTCCTCGCTGGACATGCGGGTCTTGGCGATCTCGACGGCACCGGCATAAGCCCTGTTAAGGAGATCTCCGAGCGGAAGCGTGTCTGCCCGGTATACCCTGCCGGAAGAAGTTCCCGCCGTCCTGATAAAAGAACCGTCCCTCGTCTTGGTTGACGGTAATCTCATCACGTTAACCGGATATCTGCCCTTCGTTATCTTCTCGGCAAGTCCCGGATTTCCGGCCAGGTCGGATCTCGTGAACAGCTTGTTTCCGTAATTCCGGTCCAGATCCATGAAGAGAACGTTTTTTCCGATCGGACCGTATCCGCCGCTCATTTCGGCAGAAACGCTGTATTTTCTGCCGTTATAGTCCCTTATCATAGCCGACGCGCAGAACACGTCCTTAACGCCTTCAGCAGCTTTCACGAGCTTTCTGAAGCTGTCTTTTCCGGGGAATATCCCGGCTTCGCAGATATAGACATATCTGCCCTTCGCCGCGGCGAGCATATCGGTGAGCGTCACCTGACCCTTAAGGACAGACGCGTTGTAAGGGAGCGCAAACCCTTCGGGAAGCGAAGCCATGGCTGCCTCGTCCATGATGATCCTGAAGCCCGGAGCTGTCTGGTTCAAAAGGCTCCTCATGATCGGGAGAACGTCGGATCCGGCCTCTTCTCCCCTCAGGATCACATTTATATCCGCGCTATCGAGAAGCTCATCCCTGCTTAGGAGCCTCGATCCGCGGAAGATATCGCCATTGGCTTTGATCAATGACTCCATGTCATCGGGCAGTATGAACTCGCTGAGCTTTTCCATGCGTTCGGAGATCACCGGAACTATGTCCTCCTCAGACCGCCACAGCCTCCTGTAGAAGCCCGTCAGCATCTCGACCGCCAGAAATCTGGTGAACAGTCTGGAGATATATCTCTCCGCCTGATCCCGCGGCAGTTCCCTGCATATAGCGAGAGCTTCCTCCGTGATCCTGTCATGCGATTTGTAAAGATCCTCGAGATAATCCCTGTCTATCACCTGGGTCGCAGACGTATTCCCCCAGAACGGTCTGATCACATATCTGTAGACGATCGATCCGCATCCGGCGATCTTATCCGCCCTTCTTACGGCCTTATAGGTGAACACTCCGTCCTCCGAGTGCTTGATGCTGTCAAATACGAGGCCTTTCTCCCTGAGAAAGCCTAGCCTGTACATCTTGCAGCCGCAGGAGAGAGCATTGATGAAATGCGGATCCGTCCTTGCGATCACCTTCTGGCTCGCCAGCTGCTTCGTGACAGTGATATTCCTTTCTCCCAGATGATCCATCTGCATTATTCCGACGACGATGTCCGCGTCCTCGCGTTTCGCCGCGCGGTAGAGATCGCCGAGAGAGTTCGGCGGAACGCTGTCATCGCCGTCCCAGAATACCGCGTACTCGCCTTCAGCCTCGGCTATGCCGAGATTTCGGGCTTCAGCGGCGCCTTTGTTCTCCTGGTGGAAGACTCTGAACCTCGAGTCCCTCATCGCGAATTCATCGCAGATCTCACCGGAAAGATCCGTGCTGCCGTCGTCCACGAGAAGCACCTCAAAATCGCGGAAAGACTGTCTTTCGACATCCCTGAGCATGCTCAGAAGATAATCCGCCACGTTATATACCGGTATGATGACGCTTATTTTGGGTGTGCTTTCTTTCATCGGTGTCAGACCTCCTTAAGAATTGCGAGCGAACGTCTCACTCCTTCCTCGAGACCTATCTTCGGGGAAAACCCGAGATCACTGATCTTTTCAATGCTTAAGACGCTCCTGCTCATCAGCGAATAGCCGCTTTTCTCCCTGAACTCCGGTTCGCTGAAATCTATGCCGACTCCGGCCTCCCTTGCGATGGCCTCGGCGAACTCGCGTATCGTCACGTTGGAATCCGGATTAGCGATATTGTAGGCGTTCATGTTTTCGCCCTTCACAAGGCAGTTTATGATGCCTGAGACGGTATCAGCCGAATACTGATACGATCTCATCTGCATCCCTGCGCTCTTCATGAGTATGTTCTCGCCCGCCAGCGCTTTTCTGAAGAACTGCGCGTCAGCCCTGCTGTTATCGGCCGTCATCGCCGGACCGTAGACGTGCCCAGGTCTAACCGATACGGTCCTTATGCCGAACTCGCGGGAATAGGACGAACAAAGCGCTTCCGCGGCCCTTTTGCTCTCGCCGTAGCAGTTTCTCGGATCCATCGAATCCGTATGGCCCGTCATATCCTCTTTCCACTCGTCGACCGACCTATCCTCGCCGTAGACCTCCGATGAGGAGACGAGAAGGAACCCCCTGCTCACGCTTCTTACCGCGAGATCCAGAAGAATGTCCGTCCCGGTGAAATTGGCTCGCATGACTCCGACCGGATCCTCAGCGTAGGCTCTCGGATGAGCGCTGCAAGCCGCGTGGATGACATAGTCCGGTCTGACGCTCTCAGATCTGACCGGCTCCGTGACGTCCTGGATCAGAAGCGAAAAATAAGGCTTTCCCAGATGGGGCGCGAACCTCTTCTCCGCCTTCTCACGGCTGCGCATCAGAGCGGTAACGCGGATCTTATTCGCGGCCGAGAGATCGTGCCAGAGCAGGGCTTCGGTGAGCTGGGACGCGATGAGTCCGCCCGCTCCGGCTATCAGGACTTCCGATCCTTCGAGCTCGGAGACCGGTGAATTGGCGCATATGTATTCGAGATCCTTCCGGTATTCCCCGCGGTCAAAAAAGTCCACTTCGCCCTCCTATTTTTCCTTTATGCGCATCAGAGCCCTGAACAACTCCAGGTCGTCCTGAGTCGTCAGTTTTATGTTCTTGTCCGAGCCTGCGGCGAAGTGAAGGGTCTCCCCGAGATCCACCATCATCGTGTTGGTATACGAAGAATCCGAGATGCCGATCCCCTCCTCGAACGCTCTCTTATAAGCATTGTACAGCAGGCCGTATTTATATGCCTGGGGCGTCTGGACACGTTTTAAAGTATCGCGCGGGATATACTTTCTGGTCGTCTCCTCGTCCTCCTTGACGAAAATCTGCTCGTTGTAGGGCAGCGAAGTGACCGCGTTTCCGTAGAGGCCGCATTTTACGATGACGTCGGTAAGAACGTCGTCGTCCACCATCGGGCGGATACCGTCGTGGATGATGACGGTGTCGTCATCCGAAAGCTTGTCGCGCAGCCCGAAAACGCCGTTTTTGATCGATTCCTGAGCAAAGCCGCCGCCTGTCACCATCCACTTAAGCTTGGTGATGCCGAACTTCTCCGCATAGGCTCTCATGATCTCCTGCCATCCGTCAAGACAGACGACTTCGATCGCGTCTATGCCGGGATGCTGCTCAAAGGCTTCGAGGGTGTAGATGATGATCGGCTTTCCCTCGATCTTGATGAACTGCTTGGGGATATCCTGCCCCATGCGCTTCCCGGATCCTCCCGCTATTATTATCGCTGCGTTCATGCTCTTTCCTTTCCTCCGCGCGTCTCTCCCCGCGCTTCCAGTATCGCCTCGGCCATGATCAGATCTGCCGGATAAGTTATCTTGATATTGCTGCTTTCACCCATGACTATGCTTACGGGTTCTCCTCGAAGGGTGAATATCGAGGTCCCGTCGGTCAGCCTCTCCTTTTCCTCTTCCGAGAGCTCGCAGAAGAGTCTCCTGAGCTTCGGTACCGAGAAAGTCTGAGGCGTCTGAGCGTTAAACAGAGTCTTTCTGTCCGGAACTCCTTCGACTTCTTTACCTGACGCGCTCACAAGGATCGTATCCACGGAAGGCACCGCACAGACGGAAGCACCTGTCTCCATCGCCTTCTCAACGGACTCGCGTATCATCCTCTCGCTGACGAAGGGGCGGACAGCGTCGTGAGTGACGATGATCCCGTCCCCTGAGTCCAGTTCCTCCGTCCTTGATACGGCAGCCATCAGAGTTTCTGTCCTCGTCTCTCCGCCGGGGAAGACTTCGATCAGTCCGGTTCCCTCATCCCCGAATTCCGAACGGATAAGCTCACGTGTCTTTCCGACCCAGTCCTCCGGGCAGAGGATAAAGAGTCGGTCAAATCCCCTGTACGAAAGCATATTTCCGACGGTGTGGAGGATTATCTCCTTCCCGCCGATCATCAGGAACTGTTTCGGTATCCCGCCGGATCCCATCCTTCTTCCGCTTCCGCCGGCCAGTATCGCTCCGAAGATCATGACTTCACCTCCGGCTTTCCGTTCCGGTCAAATCCCATAGCTATGATCAGGATGGTCAGGATGCAGATATAGTACCTGGTTATGACCGTCATGGTCTCGAACAGATTCGCTACGAAGCAGAATATGAGAGGTATAGCCCATTCCTTTTCTTCGAGAGTCTTAGTCTTAAGGAGCTTGATGAACAGATGCAGGAAGAAGAGTCCCGCCCCGAGCGCTCCGGTGGCGAAGAGCATGCCGTAGTATCCGCTGTGCGGATCCAACTCTTCCCTGTGATATTCCGAAGCCCTGCCGCCTGCGTCCACAAAGGCCTGCTGTCTGAAAGCTTCCCTCTGCTCCATCGCTAGCTTCATGCTTCCGGCCCCCAACAGCCTGGTGTCGCGTCCGGCGAGCAGTCCCGCCTTCCAGAGCGTATACCTGTGTGTTCCAAGGGAATTGACGCGGTTCTCGATCGAAGTGTAGTTTGCAGTATCCGTGACCCCTGTATCCTCCATGGCGTTCATATATACAGCCAGAGCGGATATGCCGATCAGGCAGCAGAGGAATACGCATATCACGAGGCGGCGGGCTTTGACCTTTTTGATCAGGATCAGGATCAGACCTGCCGCGAGGCATACAGCAAGAGCCGCTTCCGCGCTCCTGCACTCGGCAAAATGTATGCAGAAGAGCGAGAACGCAGCTGCCGCTCCGAGAAGCACTTTCAGTATTTTACTGCGGCATCTGTACATATAGATCAAAGCGATTATCACCGCGAAGGCGGTCATGATCCCCATCGTATTCGGGTTTGAATAAACTACGCCCAGCTCGCCGTGGGTCGGATAATACGTATCTTCAACAAGAAATCTGTAACCCTCATAATGAGGTCTCCCGGCTCTTATCTGCCTGAAATAATCCATCACGATCATCAGGATCACATTGCAGGCCAGATTGATGAAAAGGTATACCGGAAGGATCACCCGGGTCACGGTCCTGCGGTCGACGGTAAGTCTGGTCAGCGCCAGAAGGTATATGCCCTCGAGGAATAGGCTCCTGGCCGAAGAGAAGCTCCTCACCTGAACGAAGCAGACAAGTCTGACCGCGAAATACAGGATTATGACCGCCTGGCCCTTGAGCCACGCCTTCTTCCCGTCCTTATCCAATCCGAAGAATTCGATGACCGAAGCGAGTGCGAGAAATCCGCCGAACACCGCTTCTGAAGCCAGGAAGACATTCTTGTAAAGAAGGCCCGGAAGCGTATAGTTCAGCACCATCGTAATGGTAAGCGCTGTGACCGCGGCGCTCTCCATGAGCCTCAATATTCTCTTTTCGCCCTTCAATTTCGGCGTGCTCATCTTCTGAAGACCGCCTTCCTTATCTGATCAGTCATAAATCCGAATTCCCCTGTCTTTCTGTAGACGAGGAACATGAGCATGTTCGGTACCAGAGCACTTATCACAAGTCTCAGTACGAACCACATGATCCCGCTTCCGCCTATCCATGATACCGAAGCTTGAGTCAGAGCCAGGATCACAAGAAACACCGCCAGATATCTGAGGTATTTAAGATAATACGCGGACGGGCTCTTGCGGAAGCCGTATTTGTAGAGCACCCAGGGCTCTATCCATGCGCAGGTCGTGACAGTGCTTATTATCGTTCCGAGTATGACTCCGGAAACCCCCATGTATTTCACAAGTATGACCGAAGCTATGATATTGATCAAAGACTCATAGACCGGCATATACCGGTTGTACCAGTAGAGCCCCTTCGCGTTCTTGAATGTCTGAGCTCCTCCCCTCATGCCGGTGAAATATGTTTTGATCACGAGCAAAAGCACCATCAGCTTTCCCTGAACGAATCCGTCGCCCAGCCAGATGCGTATGAACGGCGACATCAGCGTCTCCAGACAGCAGCATGAGAAAGTATAGAGCCAGAAGTCCATGAACAGGACTTTGTACAGGACTTCCTCCTGCTTTTCAACGCTCTCCGTCGCGGCCAGATTGCCGATGCTCGCCGCGATAGCGTTAAAGAATTTGTTGATGGTGGACGTCACGGCGTCCGCGATCATCGTATAGTTCGTATAGAAGCCCACGGCTGCGAGACCGAGGAACTTGGAAATGATCAGATTGTCCGTCGCGAATACCATTATGCTTCCGATCTTGTGAAAGACCATCGCGAAGGTATTCTTTCTGATCTCGCCGGCCACCTCGGCGGGAATCTTGCCCGCGTCCTTATCCCTGAGATAGGGATATTTCCTGTCCGCGATCGCGGCGATCGACAGGTTCTGAAGCACGACGAACACGACGCCGACGATCATGAACGCTATATAATTGTGCGTAAGCCAGAGCGCCAGAGCCTGCGCCAGCACTCTTACGACCTCGAACAGACCGTTGTTCAGCACAACGAGATAGTTGTTCTGGTTAGCGGTGATATATGACGCCTTGTAGGAAAAGAAATATGAGGCGGCAGTATTCACCACATAGAGCATATAGATGATCTTCAGGTGATCTATATCGGGTTCGTCCTTGATGAAGAACTCTATGAAAGGAGTAAGAGCAAGCCCAACGGCGGTCACAGTGATCCCTACCGCGATATAGACCTTTTTGAAGAAGGCCATTATGGCTTTTACCGTGCCCAGCTCTTCCCTCGCGATGGGGCCGTAGAGGCTGAAGATTATCGCTTCGCCCACACCGAGCTCGGCGAGTGAGAGCATCATAAGAACGTTCCCGAAAAGTCCGGATAGCCCGGTGTATTCGATCGACAGAAGGCGGATTATTACCGTACGGGAAAAGAACTGGCAGAGGATGTGCACCAGTTGCAGTATCCACGCGGTCTTCACATTTCTCGCTGAGTTCTCCGCCCTCGCCATTCCGAAAGTCCCTTCAGTCTATCTCAGAAACTCCGAAACAGCGGAAATCACCTTTTCGGCGTCTTCTTCGGTGAGATAGGGGTGGATCGGAAGAGACAGGACTCTTCCGCAGAGCATCTCAGTCACGGGGAGCTCATACATTCCCGGATCCACGTCGAAGGCAAGCTGTTCGTGCATCGGCTTCACATAATATATCATCGAGGGGATATCCCTCTCCTTCAGGAATGCCTGGAGAGCGTCCCTCTTTTCGGTGCTCTCGAGGATCAAAGTATACTGCGCCCAGCTGGAATAGTATCCTTCCGGAACGAGCGGAAGCCTGATCCTCTCATCGTTCTGGCCGAATATCTCCGTAAAGCGCTTCGTATAATAAGCAGCGGCTTCGTTGACCTTCTGAAGCTCGTATTCCCTGAATGCCCTGAGCTTGACCTGAAGTACAGCGGCCTGGACAGTGTCGAGTCTGGAGTTCATGCCCAGCCTTATATTGTCGTATTTGGTCGAACCCTTGCCGTGGACCTGAATGGATCTCGCGAGGGCTGCCCAATCGTCGTTATCCGTGAAGATCGCGCCGCCGTCGCCGTAGCAGCCGAGCGGTTTCGCCGGGAAGAATGACGTGGTGGAGATGTCTCCGAAGCTGCAGGCTATCCTGTCGCCTATCCTGCCTCCAAAGCCCTGAGCGCCGTCCTCCAGGAGATACATCCCTTCCTCCTCACAGATCGCTTTGATCTCGTCAAGCCTGGCGGGAAGTCCGAACAGGTCGACCGCTACGACAGCCGCCGGTCTCAGCCTGCCTTCTTTCCTGACTCTTGCGACCGCCTCTCTGAGCGACTTGGGATCGATGTTGAAGGTCTCAGCCTCTACGTCCGTAAATACCGGAGTTCCGCCGCATTCGGGAACGACTTCTCCGGAGGAGAAGAACGTGAAGTCAGGAACAAAGACTGCGTCGCCTTCTTTGATCCCGAAGCACATAAGGGCTATCTGAAGCGCGTCTGTCCCGTTTCCGCATGCGATGCAGTGTTTTACGCCTACGTACTCCGCGAGCTGAGCCTCAAGCTCCTTCACTTCCGCGCCGCTTATGAAATTGCAGTTTGTACATACGGTCGTGACCGCCTTGTCTATGTCTTCCTTAAGAACCTGATACTGTGTTTTTAGATCTCTGAACTGCATATGCTTCCTCCCTTATTTCTGATACCCGTCCGTGCCGGGGATCTTATCCCTTATCTCCATCATCTTCTGATCCGTCGCCGCGATGGTATCGGCGCACTCCCTGAGCTCCTTCATGATCTCATCGGCGTTCTCTATGTCCTGCTTGTATTTCATGCGGTGCTCCAGGCTCGCCCAGAAATCCATCGCAACGGTCCTGATCTGCACCTCCACGCGCATCGGTCTCTTCTCGTTGCTGAAGAATACCGGGACCTCTATGATCATGTGATAGCTTCTGTATCCGTTCGGCTTGGGATTCTTGATATAGTCCTTAACCTCTATCAGCGTCACGTCGTCCTGCTGGGCGAGCATCCTCGCGACCTTGTATATGTCGTCGATGAAGCTGCAGATGACCCTGACTCCGGCTACGTCGCTCAGGTTCTCCTGGATCGACTTGAGCGAAAGCTCATCGCCCTGCTTGATCAGCTTTTCAAAGATGCTGACTGTCTTTTTTCTCCTTGAAATGATATTCGTTATCGGGTTCTGTCTCTCCGACAGGGAAAGCTCGTCGTTCAGTATCTCGAGCTTGGTCCTGACCTCACGTATCGCGGATTCGTACCGCATGAGCAGAACATCCAGCTCGGCCAGAGCCTCCATTCCCTGATCGGGATCCTGCGGAAGGAAATTCGCCAGCATCTCCCGCATTATCTCTTCATTTTTTTCCATCTCTGTCACTCCTTTATGAAGTCACACATCTTCTCTATCGCTTCTTCTCCCGTCGCTTCTCTTCCGCCGTTATGTATCTCGTGCATATAGCCGGGCCATTCGATGTAGTTGAAGCCCGGTTCACCGGCATGAAGCTTCGCGTAAGCTCTGGAGCCTTCTATATCGCACATGATGTCTTCGGTCCCGTGCATGAGCAGGAGTGGTCTGCCGTACGCCCT
>Ga0079305_1002355_pt1 | contig 16942 bp, 13 predicted proteins | sample LMS_cellobiose_e_FD_79183 | JGI IMG/M metagenome (GOLD analysis project Ga0079305, IMG submission 79183) | Rumen-fistulated moose microbial communities from Alaska, USA - LMS_cellobiose_enrichment | ecosystem: Host-associated > Mammals > Digestive system > Stomach > Rumen fluid ... | reverse complement strand
TCCACGATGGAGCCGTCGATGGCGTTGACGGTCAGCAGCGAAAAGGTGTCCCACCAGTCGTAGTCGTCCATTCTGTCCGCCACAAACCGGGTGTCATAGCCCCGAAAATCCCACACGGGCAGGAGCCAATACTCCGCCTCGTTGGGCTTGCGGACGCGCATATAGGAGAAGGTGATCTCCGTGATGCGCATGTCCGTGTGGGAGTCGTTGCCCAAGTAGTCCTTGCCCATATAGATGTTCATGAAGATCTGCTGTTTGAAGATCTCCATGATCCGGTCAAAGGGCAGCAGCCCCACGTTCCCGTTCTCCACCCCCAGGATGCGAAGGGGGCTGGTCCATGTCACCTCCGCCACCTCGCCCCGGTCTGTCACCACCTCTATGCGCTCCTGCGCGGCGTTGCGGTCGAAGCTGACCCCCGCGTCCTGCAGGCCGTTGTCGGTGCCGTGGTAGGTTTCCCAGGGATAGACCGGGATGCCGCCGTAGAGGGGCAGATACCACAGCCGATAGAGGCCGTTGTCGAAGCCTGTCTCGGTGCCGAACCGGTGCCGCCAGCTCTCGTCGTGGGCGGCGATGCCGCAAAGCGTTACCTGGTTGCTGTGGAGCTGGTTCAAGAAGGCCACCGCCGCCTCATCCGCCGCCCGCTCGTCATCCGTGCGGGGCTCGTCATGGCGCACGGCCCCAACCAGCCAGGGGGTGCCCTCCCGCCGGAACTTCAACAGGCCCCCGTCCGCCCAGACGAAGGTTCGCCCGTCGTCCACCATCACGGAGCCGCCGCTATCACGCCAGCTCCCCGGCCAGGGCTGCTCCTTCACGCGGGCGTCCGCCTGCTGATAGCCCAGCTGGTGGGCCTCGATCTGGTTGGTCAGCCAGGCGCGCATCTGGTCATAGTCGGCCCCGGGGCCATAGGGTTGATCGTCGAGAGCATCCAGCCAGGCCTGATAGTAGCGGATGTTGCTCTCGTTCCAGAGCCGATGGTTCTGGCGGTAGATGTAGGGACCGTCGCCCAGGATGTCCCTAGCGATTTGCTCCTTCTCCTCCGGGGAGGAGGGGGCCAGGGCCGTCCGGTACACCGGCACCGCCGAAACATCGGGCACGGTCACCGTCGCGTCGATCCTCACATCCATGGTGCCGCCATAGACCTTGCCGGAGGCGGCGTCGGTAAGGCGTTCCGGCGCGCCCACCCGCTCTCGCACAATCTCCGCCGGCGGGGCGTTCTCCGCTGGGTTCGCCCCCGGCACGCTGATCTCCTGCGCCGGTGGGTTGGTGGCGGCGATCAGCGCCTCCAGCCGCCCCTCCGCCTTGTTCGTCACCACATCCTCTGTGGGCGTGGGCTGGCAGGCGACGAGCAAGAGAACGAGGGCGAGGGGGACCATGCGACTTTTTCTCTTCGGTGAAGAGAAAAAGTCGCCCAAAAAGAGAAGCTTGAGAAAATGATCTGGCATACAAACCATACCTTGCTCCCTTCTTAAAGTTCTTTTTGGTCCTTTTTCTTTCAAGAAAAAGGATCTGGCTTTCATTTCTTCCATTTATAACGATCCCTCCGTGCCCGTGAAGGTGAAGCTGTAGCGGCGGATGGACAGCTGGACGAGCCCGAACAGCAGCAGGATGAGGCCCCCGAAGAGGAGATAGGTGTCCCGGAGCCGGGGCAGCAGGTCATAGCCGAAGTTGTGCATGTGGTAGGTGGCCTGGTTGAGGGGCGAGGCCCAGCCCACGATCACGTTGGCCTTGTAGATGAGCTCGTCCGGCAGATGCATCACATCCTTGAAGAAGCCGGGGTTCAGCAGCAGGCCAAAGAGGGAAAAGCCGAAGGCCCCCACGATCCCGGCGCTGCGCCCCCTGAGGAGCTTGCACAGCAGCATGATCAGCGAGAGGACCAGGGTATAGAGCAGCATCAGCAGAAAGATGGTGACGGCGCATTCATAGGGCCGGCTCATCTCCAGCGTCTTGACGAGAGCCGGCAGGGCCACCGCCTTCCCCGCCCCGGAATAGCCCAGGATGGCCGCGGTCTCGGACCACATGTTCCCCAGGAAGCTGTTTTGGGCGCAGATCACGGAGGTAGCGGCAAAGATGAACAGCATATAGAGCACCGTGGCCAGCGTGAGATACAGGAGCTGCCCCCAGGCCCAGGTCCGCCGCCGCATGCGCACCAGATAATAGGGCACCCCCGCACCCAAAAAGGGCATGTCCACAAACAGCAGCACCAGCAGAAGCGAGATGAGCAAGATGGAGTTGGCGTCCCCGAAGGTCCACACGAAGGGCTCGAAGGCCTGCATGGCCGTGCCCATGTCGTAGGCGAAGGAGGCCGCCTTGTCCGAAAGCAGGAAGCAGAGGATGAAGGCCAAAGCAAAGGTGAGCAAAATCCGCATGTTCCCCCGCCACATGCGAAAGTTATAGCGGACCACGGCCCCGATCTGCCGAAGCTCCCGAAACAGCCCCGGCTCCCGACGGGGCCGAAAATCCCGCTGCGGGATTCGGGGCGGGCGGGCGGCGAGGGAGGAAAAAGCCCGCCGCTGCCGCCGATCGTCCCGAAGCTCGTTTTGCGCGGTCAAAAAGAACAAAAGCTGAAACAGGATCACCAGCGAAAGGAGCGTCAGCGCCGCGCTCTTCCCCTGCAGGGGCCAGGCTCCCTCCATGGTGAGATAGTTTTGCGGGTTCAGCATGAAGGCGGTGCGAAAATACCGCTCCTGCAGGATGATCAAAACATAATAGAGGATGAAGGGGGCGGCGTAGGCCAGATAGATGTTTTGGGTGAGCCCCGAAAACAGCAGCCCCACCGTGGCCCACAGGGCGCCGGAGAGGAAAAAGAGGACCAGCCTGAGGCCGATCTCGGGCAGCTTCGACGGTACGGCCCATTCCCCATAGACCTCCACCGGCGCGCAGACGAGCCAAAAGACGAGCAGCGCAAAGCCCATGCCCGCCACCAGAGCGAGGCCCCCGGAAAACGCGGCCCCCAGGCTCTTGCCCCAGATATAGCGGTTCACCGTAGTCCGGGTCAAATAGAGCTTTAGATACCCGCTCTTCACATCCTCCACGAAGGCGGCCGTATAGGGCACCGCCGAAAGGATGGGCACGACGAAGAGCACCAGCTCCCCGCCCAGGCACTGCAAAAACAGCTCCTCATGGTAGCCGAAGAGGGCCTCGGGCCACTCCATCTGAAACAGCCGCCACAGGCTTTGAAAGGCCCCGATGCACAGGCACAGCCCCATGCCCGCCGCCGCCAGCAGAAACGATTTGGAGCACACCGCCCGCCCTATGTCCGTCAAAACGTGTCGCATGAACCCGTCTCTCCCCTCCTTCCGCTTCCATGATACAGGCCATATTCGTCCAAAACGTCACAAAGTTGTAATGGAGTTGTAATTTTTGGATGAACCCGCAAAAAAATCCCCGGCAGGAAACCCTGTCGGGGAAGAAAAGGGGTCGATCGAATTATTCCTCCGGCTCCATCTCCAGCGCCGCCCGCCGGGCCCGGCGGGCGTTCCTGCGCAGGATGGACAGCAGCACCGTTCCCAGCAGGGCCAGCACCGCCGCCAGCGACAGCAGGATCACGGTGCCCGCGCCGCCCTTCCGGACGGACATCTGCCCCGCCGCCGCCTTGAAGCCGGCACCGAAGGCGGCCTCATAGGAATCGTAGCGCCCGTCGGCATAGGCCCCCTCGAGGCAGTTCAGAAGGGTGTCCAGATCCGCCCCAGTCAGAGGGCTGGCGGGATCCGTTTGGGCGGCAAGATAGTAGGTTCCGTCCTCCCATTCGTCATAGACCACCAGCACATGGCCGCCGGCTGCGAACAGGGCCTCATACTGATCCCGGGCAAAGGCCTTCAGCGCCCCGGGCTCCACCCCGCTGAGCAGGGCGAGATAGGGCCGCTCCCCCGTTTGCCGGCGAAAGGCCTTCATGCCCGACAGGAGCTTTTTTTCGCCCCGGATGCGGCCCAGGTCGTCCGCATACCAGCCCCCGTCCCACAGGGCGTCGGCGGCGGCCTTCCCCCGCCGGCAGGTCGAGATGCTCACCAGCAGGATCACCACCGCCAGGGACAGGGCCACCAGCAGCAGGACGCTGCGGCCGAAGCTGCCCCGGCGCCTCCGTTTTTTCTTGCGCATCGCTTGCTTTGCCATAGGCTTTTACATCGCTCCCATCAAAAGATTCAACCCAAGATACACCAGCGGGGTGGTCACGCAGCAGAGGATGGCGGTGACGGCCATGCATTCTCCGGCCAGGACGCTGTTTTTGTCATACTGCACGCAGAACATCAGCGGGACGCTGCCCACGGGGAAGCCGGCGGCCAGGACCACGATGGTGATGAGCATGGGGTTCACCGGCAGCCAGAACAGCAGCAGCGCCACCAGCGCCGGCAGCAGCACCATCCGCAGGCCGGAGATCTTATAGACCATGGGGTCCCTGAGCCCCTGCTTCAGATCCGCCCGGGCCACCACCGACCCGGAGACGAGCATGGCCAGGGGGGTGTTCATGTCCCCCAGCTTCTTCAGGGGGGAGGTGACCGCCTCCGGCAGCAGCAGGCCCAGCGAGAAGCAGATCAACCCCGCCACGACGGCCACGAGAGCGGGGCTGATGAGCCGCTTCATTGTGACCGGAAAGCTGTCGTGACGGCCGGACATGACGATGACCCCATAGGTCCAAACCAGCAGGTTGAACATGGTGATCATGGTGGTGAGGAAGAACACGCCCTCCGTGCCGTAGATGCCGGCGATCAGGGGGATGCCGAAGAAGCCCGTGTTGGGGAAGGCGCTGACCACCAGGCCCACCTCCCTGTCCCGGCTGCCCTTGGGGAAGAACAGATGGGGGACCAGGATCAAAACCACGAAGGCCGCCGCCGACATGGCCAGGCAGATCATGAAATCCCGCAGCAGCCCCCGATCGAAGGCCCGCTGATAGGCCATGAACAGATACACCGGCTGAACCACCTTCAGCAGCAGGCCGGTCAGATTCCTCTGGGCCGTTTGGTCGATGAGGCCGAGCTTGCTGCACAGAAAGCCGATGCCCATCAGCAGCAGCAGGCCCAGCACGGTTTTGACGATGGTCAGGAACATGATGGGACCTCATTTCTCCGTTTGTCCTTTAGTGTACGACCTGTCGCCCCTCCCGTCAACAAAACTTTGCATGAAAAACCAGCTGTTTTCACAGTGGGTTCATAATGATGCTTCATACTGGAGCCATCAAAAAAGGGACGGGATCGACAGTCATGAAGGAACGTTTGCGCAAGTTTATGGAGGGCCGCTACGGGGCCGACGCCCTGAACCGGTTTCTGACCATGTGCGGCTGGGTGCTGCTGCTGCTGGGCTTCGTGCTCTCCGGCATCCGGAACAGGGCCGCCATGATCGTCGGCACGGTGCTGGTCACCCTGTCCTGGGCCTTTCTGGTTTTGAGCATCCTTCGGACCCTGTCCAAGCGCACCAGCCAGCGGGCCGCGGAAAACTACAAATACTTCGTCATCAAAAACAAAGTCTCCGGCTGTTTTCGCACCCTCAGGAGCCGCCGGCAGGACCGGAAGGTCCACCGCTACTTCAAATGCCCCCAGTGCCGGGCCACCGTCCGGGTCCCCCGGGGCAAGGGCAGGATCCGCATCACCTGCCCCCACTGCAAAAACCAGTTCATCAGGAAGAGCTGACTTATGCCGCCCCTGCCCATGCCGCAGGGCCTTTTTTTGCTGGCTCCGCCCGGGGGCACTCCGAACCCCGTGTGCCGCCCTCCCCGTAAACGCAACCTCCTTCGCCCCAACGGGGTCATCCTGAGCGAAGCGAAGGATCTTCCCGACCCCCATACAAATCATTCCATTTCGGATTCATGGTCTCCACAAGGGCGTTCTTTTTCGCCCTGGTCCAACCCTTGATGCGCTTTTCCCTTTCGATGGCGGCCCTGGGATCGGAGGTGTATTCATAGTATACCAGCTTATGCACATGATATCGCTTGGTGAAGCCATCGACCAGCTCGTGGGTGTGCTCATACATCCGTCGCTCCAAATCACCTGTCACGCCCACGTACATGACCTTGTCGTTCCAGTTGGTGAGGATGTACACAAAGCATGTTTTGCTGTTCATGGACATTGCTCTCTTTCAGGACAGGATCCTTCGTCGCTCCGGTCCCCGTCGCTCCTCAGGATGACGCCGGAGGATTGGTGTCGGATGTATGTTGCCTCTCGGCAGCAATCCCCTCCAGCAGCTCCTGCAGGAGGCGTTTGTTTTCCATGTCCGTCACCAGGAGCATGGGCCTGCCGCCGGGATAGGGCAGCTCCCGGGGCGCGTCGGGCAATAGCGTCAGGGCCCAGCTCGTGGCCTTGACCAGAAGCCGATCGTCATAGACGCCGCCCACCGCCTTGCCCCGGCAATAGAGCAGAAATTCCCCCATCATGGGGCGATAACGCAGGCCCTCCACCTGCCCGAGCTGCTCCAGAACATATTCCAAATATTCCTTGCTGGACGGCATCTCCCGCTCCTCCCGTACAATCCCTATAAAATCGGCGCCGGTCCCCCGGCGCCGCTGATCTTCCCTGCGCTAATCGTAGATCCGGTAGGCCATGAGGAAGTGCTGCTTCCAATAGGTGCCGGAGAGGACGGAGCTGGTGATGCGCACCTGCCCGGCGCCGGAGCTGGCGTCGATCATCCGGCCGCCGCCCAGATAGATGCCCACATGGCCCGTGGCCATGGAGTTGCCCTTGAAGACCAGGATGTCGCCCCGCTGGATGCTGCCCATGCTGGTGATCCGCTTGTAGCGGCTGGTTGTGCGCCAGGCACGGCTGGTGAGATAGCCGCCGCTGAAGCCGGCCTGCTTCATGCAATAGTAGACGAAGCCGGAGCAGTCGAACCGGTTGGGGCCCTTGGCGCCGCCGGAATAGGGGCAGCCGATCTTGCTTTCGGCGATGGCGATCAGCTTTTCCACGCCCTTCTTGTTGGCGGTGTTCGCCGGCTTGGGCGTGACCTTGGCCGTGGCCTTTGCGGTGGGCTTGGGTTTGGCGGTGGTCTTGCTCCCGGCCTTGGCGGTGGTCTTGGTGGTGGTCTTTTTGGTGGGCTTGGGGGTGGCCTTGGGCTTGGCGGTGGGCTTGGGCGTGGCCTTCACGGCGGCCTTCTTGGCGGAGGAGCTGTTCAGCTTCTCCAGGGTCTTGGGGCCCACGGAACCGTCGGCGGAGAGGCCGTTGCGCTTTTGGAATTCCTCCACGGCGTCCTCGGTGGCCTCGCCATAATAGCCGCTGACCTGGGAATTCAGGGTGAGATACCCCAGGGCCTTCAGCCGCTTTTGCACCGCCTTCACATCGGAGCCCTTCATGCCCAAAGTCAGGGTGTAGGACTTGGCGCTCTTGGAATCCATGGTGCTCATGGTGGTGGGGCCAAGGCAGCCGTCGGGGGTCAGGTCGTTGTTGTCCTGAAACTTGCGGATGGCGGTGATGGTGGCGTCGTCCATCTTGCCCTTGACCTTATAGCCGGCGGCAAGATAGCCCAGCTTCTTCAGCCGCTCCTGATAGGCGGCGATGGTCTCGTTCACCTCGCCCTTGGTGAAGAAATTGCCCACCACCTCGTCGGCATAGAGGATGTCCACGGTGTCGTGGCCCACCTTGCCGTCGCTCTCGATGCCGTTGGCCTTTTGAAAATCCGCCACGGCGGCCTGGGTCTTTTCCCCAAAGGTGCCGGTGATGAAGTTTTTGCCCAGGTAGCCCAGCTCATAGAGCCGGGTTTGAACCTCGGTCACATCGTCGCCTTCGTCCCCGTTCTGCATGACATAGGCTTCCACGCCCTCGTTCATCAGCAGCAGCCAGGTGGCCTCCCCCAGCTGCCCGTTGGGGTTCAGCTCGTTGTGCCGCTGAAAGCGGACCAGGGCCGCCTCGGTGATGCTGCCGAAATGCTCCGTGGGCTCGTCGCTCTCCATGTAGCCCAGCTCCATGAGCCGGGTTTGGACCACGGCCACGGTGGGGGAATCGTCCCCCTTCTTCAGGACCTGGTTCTGCAGGGGCTCCGGCACGGGGGTGGGGGAGGGCGCCGCCGTGGGCTCCGCCGTCTCCAGGGCCACGGGCAGGGTGTCCGCCCGGTCGGGGGTGGCCTCCGCCGCCAGCATGGCGGTGCGGGACACACGGGCGCTGACCATGAGGGCGATGATGAGCAGCAGCAGCGAGCCGCTCACCGCGCCGATGCCGATCTGCATGGCCTTGTTCAGCCCCCTGAAGCGGGCGGCCAGGGCGGCCGCGCCGGCCTTGACCCTGTTCCCCAGGAAGAGGAGGCCGGGGCGGATCCATTGCCACAGCTTCTTCGCCGCGGGGCCGACGACCTTCCAAACGGCCCGGGCCGCCAGGGCGACGGCATGGCCGATCTTCCGGAACACGGGGCCGACGACGGCCCAGATCCGGAGGAAAAAGGCGGCCACGGAATCGAAGGCGCCGCGCACCCCCCGGCAGAACCGGTTTCGGGCCGCCACGAGCCTGGCCCGGGCCGGCTCCGTTTTTTTGTATGCCTTGCGCAGGGTCCGCCGCAGACGGCGGGCAGCTCCTCGCTTCCCGGCCTTGGAGCCGGCCTGCGGGGCGGACTCCTGCTCCGGCTCTATGTTCAGATTTTCATTCATTTCCTGGTCCATGCCGTGATTACCTCTATGGATGCCCATTTTTCGTTGTAACAATTCTACCCGAGCCGCCCCCTTTTTTCAACCGTTTCCCCGCCGCAAGGTGCGAAAAAACCGTGTCCGAAGTGTAAATTATCTGTACCTGCAGGGCCTGAAATGGGGAAATTTGGCAGAAACCGGGGGAAAGGTTTGTTTTTTGCCGGGAAGATGGTATACTGTGTGCATCCTGATATATGGGGGGATCGCCATGGAAGCCTCGAACCGGGCCAAAACGAAAAAAAGGATCCGCTCCGCCGCCATCAAGGCCGCCGGAACGGTGACCGCCGCCGGCATGCTTTTGAACGGCACGGTGGACGCGGAGGATCTGCTCACCTCCCCCGCGCAGAAGGCCGAGAGCGCCGCCGTCGCCCATATCCAGACCGGAAAGGCCCCCGCCTACACCGTGAAGGGCACCTCTGTGGAAGCGGTTCCGGCCCCCACCCGGGCGGATCTGATCCGGGAGCGGATCGCGGCCCTGCCCGCGCCGGTGAAGGGGCTGGCGCTGCTGCCGCTGTGGACGGTGGGCGCCGTGGCCAACTATGCCCTGTCGCTGCTGCTGGGGCTGTTCGCCAGGATCTTCGGCGGATCGATCCTCACGTTTTTCTTCCAGTTCGCCCTGCTCTTCGGCCTCTTTGCCCTGGCGCTGAAGCTCCTGTTCCCCCACAAAAAGCTGGGGGAGCTGCTGACGAAAAAGCACCTGCTGCTCCTGGCCGTCGCCGCCCTCCTGCTCACCACGGCGGACATGCTCCTGAAAACCTGGTATGCGCCCTATGCCAAAGTCCGCGCCCTCCTCCTGCTCCTGTTGGCCCTGCTGCTCCTCTGCCTCCTTGCCCGGCGCATCCTCCACCGGCGAAAGAGGCCCGCGCCCGCGGTCCAGGACGCCGCCTACGAGATCATGTAGAGCGGGATAAAACAAAAAAGAAACGGCCCTTTTCCTGAAAGAAGGGCCCAAAAAGAGCTTTGGGAAGGCGTATCGCTGTCGCGGCTGCAGACATACGCCTTTCCTTGCTTTTCACATCCCTGAAAGGAAAAAGCCGCAGCGGGAACCCCCTTCACTCCACCGTCACGCTCTTGGCCAGGTTCCGAGGCTTGTCCACATCCAGCCCCTTGGAGACGCTGGTGTAATAGGCCAGCAGCTGCAGGGGAACGATGGCCAGAGAGGCCATGAAATGGGGGTCCGTCTCCGGCACAAGGAGGGCAAAATCCGCGAAGGCCGCCTCGGCTCGGCTGTCCTCCCCCGCCAGGCCCACGAGATAGGCCCCCCGGGCCCGGCACTCCGTCATGTTGCTGAGGGTCTTTTCCAGCACCTCCCGTTGGGTCAGGACGCCCACGATCAGCGTCCCCGCCTCCACCAGGCTGATGGTGCCGTGCTTCAGTTCTCCGGCGGCATAGGCCTCGCTGTGGATATAGGAGATCTCCTTCATCTTCAGGCTCCCCTCCAGACAGATGGCGTAATCGAGGCCCCGGCCGATGAAGAAGATGTCCCGGGCGTTGGCGTGGCGGGAGGCGAACCACTGGATCCGCTCCTTGTCCTGCAGGGCCTGAGCCATCTTGTCCGGCAGGGAGAGGAGCTCAAAAAGGAGCTCCCCATACCGCGCATCCGCCATTCTCCCCTTCCCCCGGGCCAGCTCCAGGGCGAAGGCATAGAGGGCGACCAGCTGGGCGCTGTAGGCCTTGGTGGTGGCCACGGCGATCTCCGGCCCCGCCAGGGTGTAGAGCACATGGTCCGCCTCCCGGGCGATGGAGGAGCCCACCACATTCACCACGGCCAGGGTGGGCGCGCCCTGCTCCTTGGCCGCCCGGAGGGCCGCCAGGCTGTCCGCCGTCTCCCCGGACTGGGAGATGACGATGACCAGCGCCCCGGGCCCCAGCAGCCGCTTGCGATAGCGAAACTCGCTCCCGAGCTCCACCCGGACCGGCACCTCGCACAGATCCTCGATCACATACTGGGCCGCCACGCCCACATGCCAGGCGGAGCCGCAGGCCACGATGTGGATGCTCTCCAGGGCGCTGAGCTGCTCCTCTGTGACGCCGGCGCCGGAAAGATCCACCCGATCCCCCTTCACAAGGCTGTTCAGGGTGTCCCGCAGGGCCTGGGGCTGCTCATGGATCTCCTTGAGCATAAAGTGGGCATAGCCCCCCTTTTGGGCCGCCTCGGCGCTCCAGGTCACGTGGGTGAGGGGCAGCCGGACCTCGTCCCCGTTCAGATCGAAGAAATGGGCCTCCCCGGGCAAAAGCCGGGCGGATTGGTGGTTGTCGATATAATACACGTCCCGGGTGTGCTGCAGCAGGGCGGGCACGTCGGAGGCCAGAAAGGTTTCCCCCGCCCCCACGCCGATGACCAGGGGGCTGTCCTTCCGGGCGGCATAGATCTCTCCGGGATAGTCCCTGAATAGGAGGGCCAGGGCATAGCTGCCCCGGACCCGGACCATCATGCGGTTGATGGCGTCGATGGGCCCGATGCGATACTTCCTATAGTAATAGTCCACCAGCTTGATGGCCACCTCGGTGTCCGTGCCGCTGTAGAACCGATAGCCGTTGTTCAGGAGCTTCTGCTTGATCTCGGCATAGTTCTCGATGATCCCGTTGTGGACGCCCACCACCTCGGACCCCATCTCGTCCATGTCGTTGGCGCTGATGTGGGGGTGGGCGTTGGTCTCGCTGGGCTGGCCATGGGTGGCCCAGCGGGTGTGGCCGATGCCGCAGGCGCCGGGGAGGTCCGCGCCGCCCCGGGTCTTTTCCACCAGGTTCTTCAGCTTTCCCGTGGCCTTCACCACCGCCGTGGGCGCATCGCCGTTGCGCACCGCCAGGCCGGCGGAGTCATAGCCCCGATATTCCAGCATGGAAAGGCCGTCCAGCAGGATGGGCGCCGCCGCCCGCTGGCCCGTGAATCCAACGATACCGCACATTGTTGTCGTCTCTCCCTTCGTTTCCGTGCGAAAGCATATGCTGTTTCACGTGAATGATCTATAAAAGCTTCATCAGCCGCCGGGCCGCCGCCCGGGTGTCCTCCCGGCTCCCGAAGCAGGACAGGCGCACATAGCCCTCGCCGCCCGGGCCGAAGCCCTCCCCGGGGGTGACCACGATCTGGGCCCGTTCCAGCAGATGATCGAAAAAGGCCCAGCCGCTCATGCCCCGGGGGCAGCGGAGCCACAGATAGGGGGCGTTTTTGCCGCCGGTGAACCAGCAGCCGGCCCTGGCCAGGGCCTCCGAAAGAACGCGCCCGTTTTCCCAACAGCGGGCGATGGCCTGTTCGTTTTGGGCCATCCCCTCCGGGGACAGGGCCGCCTCCGCCCCCCGCTGCAGGATATAGCTGACACCGTTGGTCCGGGTGGTCCGATCCTTGACCCACATGTCCCGCAGGCAGAGGCCCTCCCGAACCAGGCCGTGGGGCACCACGGTATAGCCCAGGCGCATGCCGGTGAACCCCGCCGTTTTGGACAGAGAGCAGATCTCGATGGCTGAGGTTTCGGCCCCCGGGAGTTCCAGGATGCTGTGGGGCACCGCCCCGTCCTGCACGAAGGCCTCATAGGCGGCGTCGAAGATCAGCACCGCCCCCCGGTCGTTGGCCCAATCCACCCATTGTTGGAGCTGCTCCCGGGTATAGGCCGCCCCCGTGGGGTTGTTGGGGGAGCACAGATACACCAGATCCGCCTCCGGCGCGGCCCCGGGCAGGGGCAGAAAGCCGTTTTCCCGGGTGCCCGGCAGGGAAAGGATCCTGCGGCCCGCCATGCGGTTGGTGTCCACATAGGCGGGATAGGCGGGCTCCGCCACCAGCACCCGGGCGTCGGGAGAAAACAGGTTCCCCAGGGCCCCCAGATCGTCGGCAGCGCCGCTGGAGATGAAAACATCCTCGGGCGAAAGGGCCACGCCCCGCCGCCCATAGTGGGCGACCACCGCCGCCTTCAGAAAGGAGGCGCCCGTCTCGGGCAGATAGCCATGGAAGGTGGCTGCCCGGCCCTGCTCGTCGAGGGCCCGATGCATGGCCTCGATGGCGGCGGGCGCCAGGGGTCCCCGCACATCCCCCACCCCCAGCCGCAGCAGGCGCTGCCCGGGATGGGCTGCGGCATAGGCCGCCACGGTCTCATTCAGCCGGGCGAAGAAGAAGGCGGGCGGCAGCAGCCCATAGGCCTGGTTGATCCGGCTCATGGGTCGACCTCCCCTTCAAAGACGGTCACGGCGGGGCCCTCCAGGGAAACATCCCCCGCCGCCCCCACGGTGACGAGCAGGCTTCCTCCGTCCAGCCGGACCTGGATGGGTTGCTCCGCCGGGCAATAGCCCCTTTTCACCGCGGCGAAGGCCGCCGCGCAGGCGCCGGTGCCGCAGGCCAGGGTGACGCCGCTGCCCCGCTCCCACACCCGCATCCGCAGCCGGGCGGCGGAAAGGACCTGGACGAACTCCGCGTTCGCCCCGCCGGGAACGATTTTCTCCACGGCGGGCCCCCACAGGGACAGGGGGATCCCTTCCACAAGCTCCACGAAGCTGACCACATGGGGGTTGCCCACAGAGATCTCCATGCCCTTGCCCAGCCCCGCCGGCAGGGGCAGCTCGCGTTGCAGCAAAACAGCCTTGCCCATGTCCACCGTGACCGACTTCACCCCATCGTCTGTCACCTGCAGCTCCAGGGAACGGACGCCGGATAGGGTCGCGATGGTCAGGGACCTCTTGCGGGTGAGGCCCTTGTCATAGAGATATTTTCCCACGCAGCGGATGCCGTTGCCGCACATCAGCGCTTCGCTGCCGTCGGCGTTGAAGATGCGCATGGCAAAGTCCGCCGCCCGGGACCGATCGATGAATATCAGGCCGTCGGCCCCCACGCCGAAATGGCGGTCGCACAGCCGAAGGCAGAGGGGCCGGACATTCTCCGGTACCGGGCCGTAAATGTACAGATAGTCGTTGCCCAGCCCCTGCATCTTGGTGAATTTCATCCCGTTCGGCATCAGTACACGACCATATAGCGCCTGAGCTCCCAGTCGGTGACCCGGGTCCGATACTCGTCCCATTCGGCCCGCTTGCCGGCGGCATAGCTTCTGAACACATGGTCGCCCAAGGTCTCCGTCACCAGGGGATCCTGCTCCAAAAGCTCCACGGCCTCCAGCAGATTTCCGGGGAGGCTCTCGATGCCGTGGTCCCGGCGCTCCCTTTCCGTCATGGAGAAGATGTTCTCCGTGATCTCCGCCGGAGGCGTGAGGCCCCTTTCGATGCCGTCCAGGCCCGCCGTGAGGCACACGGCCAGGGCCAGATAGGGGTTGCAGGCCGGGTCGGGGCACCGGAGCTCCACCCGGGTGCTGTTGCCGCGGGCGGCGGGGATGCGGATGAGGGCCGAGCGGTTGGAGGCGCTCCAGGCCAGATAGCAGGGGGCCTCATAGCCGGGGACCAGGCGCTTGTAGGAGTTCACCAGGGGGTTGGTGACGGCGGCAAAATGCCGCACGTGCGCCAGGATGCCGGCGATGAAGCTGTAGGCTTCTTTGGACAGGCCCTTTTCCCCCCGGGGATCGAAGAAGATGTTCTGCCCGTCCTTGGACAGGGACATGTTCACGTGCATGCCGCTGCCGTTGATACCGAAGACGGGCTTGGGCATGAAGGTGGCGTGGAGGCCGTGGCTCTGGGCGATGGTCTTCACCGCCATGCGAAAGGTGCTGATGTTGTCGGCGGCGGTGAGGGCGTCGGCATACTTGAAGTCGATCTCGTGCTGGCCCTCGGCCACCTCGTGGTGGCTGGCCTCGATCTCAAAGCCCATCTCCTCCAGCATCAGGCAGATCTCCCGGCGGACCTCCCCGCCGTGGTCGATGGGGGCCATGTCAAAATAGCTGGCGGCGTCGGCGGTCCGGGCGGTGGGGAGGCCATGCTCGTCGGCCTCAAAGAGGAAAAACTCCATCTCCGGCCCCACGTTGAAGGTATAGCCCAGCTTCTCGGCCCGCTCCAGGGCCCGGCGCAGCACATAGCGGGGGTCGCCGACGAAGGGGGTGCCGTCCGGGTTGTAGACATTGCAGATGAGGCGGGCGGTTTTCCGCCGGGCAGGCATCCAGGGAAGGATGGCGAAGGTGGACAGATCCGGGTGGAGATATTGGTCGCTTTCGTGGATGCGGGTGAAGCCCTCGATGGAGCTGCCGTCGATCATGATCTGGTCGTTGACCACCTTCTCGATCTGGGACCTGGTGACGGCCACGTTCTTCAGCTGGCCGAAGATGTCGGTGAACTGCAGGCGGATGAACTCAACATCCTCCCCGTCGACGATGCGCAGGATGTCTTCCTTGGTGTGCTTCATGGCTTTATTTCCTTTCTGATGATGTGCCTTTGCGGTGCCGGGCGGCCTCGATGAGGCCCAGGAACAGGGGATGGGGCCGGGTGGGCCGGCTCTTGAACTCGGGATGGTACTGGACCCCCACGAAGAAGGGGCGGTCCTTCAGCTCCGCCGCCTCCACCAGCGTCCCCTCGGGGGACAGGCCGGAGAAGGTGAGCCCGGCGTCGGCAAGCTGCTGCCGAAAGGCGTTGTTCAGCTCATACCGATGCCGGTGCCGCTCGGCGACGGCGTCGGCGGCATAGCATCTGTGCAGGGTCGTTCCCGGCTGAACGAGGCAGGGATAGCTGCCCAGCCGCAGGGTGCCCCCCTTGTCCACGCTGTCGCTTTGGCCCGGCATGAAGTCGATGACCCTGTGGGCGCTCTCGGGGTCGAACTCGCCGGAATTGGCGTCGGCCCAGCCCAGCGCATGGCGGGCAAACTCGATGCACATAACCTGCATGCCCAGGCAGATGCCCAGGAAGGGCAGTTCCCCCTCCCGCGCGCACCGGGCGGCCTCGACCATGCCCTCGATGCCCCGGCCGCCGAAGCCCCCGGGGATCAGCACCCCGTCCACACCCGCCAGGTCACCGGGGGCGAAGGTCTCCGAATCCAGCCAGCGAATGGCGACTCGAACGCCCCGGGCGTACCCGGCGTGGTGCAGGGCCTCCACGATGGAGAGATAGGCATCGTGGAGCTGGGTGTACTTGCCCACCAGGGCGATGGTGACAGCCTCCTTGGAGGCATGAATGCGGGCCACCATCTCCTCCCAGGCCCGGAGGTCGGGCGCCAGGGCGGGCAAACCGAGCTTTTTGCAGACGATTTCGGAGAAACGGGCCTGCTCCAGATACAGGGGCGCCTCATAGAGCACGGGCAGCGTCAGATTTTCGATGACCGCCTCCCGGTCCACGCTGCAGAAGTGGGCGATCTTTTCAAAGATGCTCTCGTCCCGGATGGGCTCGTCGGTGCGCAGCACGATGATGTCCGGGAAGATGCCCATGCCCTGGAGCTCCTTCACGGAGTGCTGGGTGGGCTTGGACTTGTGCTCGCCGCTGGCCCGCAGATAGGGCACCAGGGTCACATGGATATAGAGGGCGTTTTGGCGGCCCACCTCCCGGCCCACCTGGCGGATGGCCTCCAAGAAGGGCTGGCTCTCGATGTCGCCGATGGTGCCGCCGATCTCGGTGATGACGATGTCCGCGTCGCTCTTCTCGCCCACCCGGTAGATGAAGCGCTTGATCTCGTCGGTGATGTGGGGGATGGTTTGGACCGTTTTGCCCAGATATCCCCCCTGCCGCTCCCGGCGGAGGACATTGGCATAGACCTTGCCGGTGGTCAGGTTGGAATAGCGGTTCAGATCCTCGTCGATGAAGCGCTCGTAGTGGCCCAGATCCAGGTCCGTCTCCGCCCCGTCCTCGGTCACATACACCTCCCCGTGCTGATAGGGGCTCATGGTTCCCGGATCCACGTTGATATAGGGGTCCAGCTTCTGGGCCGCCACCCGGTAGCCCCGGGCCTTCAGCAGCCTTCCCAGGGAGGCCGCGGTGATCCCCTTCCCCAGGCCCGACACCACGCCGCCGGTGACAAAAATGTGCTTCTTCTCCGCCATCTGTTCCCTTCCTTTCTCAAAAGAGAAGGGCGCCCCTCCGAGGGGAGTTTCCCCTGCGGACGGACGCCTTGCGTTCATCTTGCGGGCGCCGCTTTGCGCGCCGGGCCATATGGATCCTCGGCGTCAGCCGAGAAAATATATGATATACAAACAACATAGGAGGCAGTATATCAGCCCGAAATCCCCTTGTCAACCCCTTTTTCAAAATGGCGGCCATCCTGCAAAAAGCGAAGGGAAACGGCCATGGTCCTGCAAAAACAGCTGCAGTTTTCCGGTGCTTGCCGTAAAGCCCCGGGCTCCATGAAGGACGGCTCCTTCACGGCTTCATGCTTTCTTCCCCCTTCCCCATGGCGCGTGGGGGAAGTATGAACGGATTATCGTAAACCGGCGGGCCCTTTCTGCGGTAGGATGGGGGCAGAGGAAAGGAGGATATGAGCCCATGAAATATCTGAAGGTGTTC
>Ga0079305_1002351_pt1 | contig 16955 bp, 14 predicted proteins | sample LMS_cellobiose_e_FD_79183 | JGI IMG/M metagenome (GOLD analysis project Ga0079305, IMG submission 79183) | Rumen-fistulated moose microbial communities from Alaska, USA - LMS_cellobiose_enrichment | ecosystem: Host-associated > Mammals > Digestive system > Stomach > Rumen fluid ... | reverse complement strand
TGCTCTCAGGATCGCCGCGCTTTCCTCGTGCAATCGCCCGTTGCGGTTGGCGCGGGTCACGGTCAGGTGCGGATCGCCGAGAACGGCCAGACGGAAGAGCCGCTCCTCCCTGTTCCACGCAGGCAGAGTCCGGGCGGAAAATCGCTCCAGCACCCGGTCGCCGAGCCGGACGGTCAGCGTGTAGGGCGTGTCCGGGGCAAGACCGGTCACGGAGAGGCGGCCCGCGGCGTTGTATTCGTCGGTGACGGTGCGGAATGTGCCGGCGGAACCGTCGGCTTCGAGCGTGAGGCCGCGGACGTATTCGCCGAGACCGTAGCGGACGGTCAGAGTGTCGGAGGTGGCGCTTTGCAGTTGGATGCGGGGGTGTGTCATGTTATTTTTTCTCCGTGGCGATGAGGTATTCGATGCTATGGACGGGATATGGCACCCGGATGACGCGACGCGGCGAAGCGGGGTCGGCGAAAACCTTCCCGGCATTTTTCCAGACGGCGGCGGCCAGACGGTACATCCAGTTTTCGCGCCACCGTGCCGGCTGGAAACGGTCGAGGGCGGTTTGACGGCGCACGAGCGTATAATCGCGTCCCGCGACCCGGCCGTCGCGCCGCAGCAGTCCAGTCAGGGCCTCCCATTGTCCCCAGCAGATGACCGCATCGGGGAAATGGGGACGGCGGCGGCAGAAAGCGACGAAATCGGCAATGCCGCTTGCCGGGGCCGGAAAGTAGTTCAACGTCGGTTTGACGACGAATTGAAACTGTTTTTCGACCGAGATCAGATCTTCGATGATCTCTCTGCTGCCGGCGGTGATTTCCGGCGCGCGCCCGGCCAGAAAGTACAGGATGTCCCGGACGCCCTCGGCAACCAGACGGTAAAGAACGGTCTCGAAGATGCGGCGGAAATCCCAGCTGATTTGAGTGATGTCGCAGTCGCCGGGGAGCCGGTTGGCGGCCACGCAGGGGATGCCGTGCGCAGCGAGACGCCGGAACGCTTCGGGGCGGAAGGTGCTGTAGACAAAGATGACGCCGTCGCAGCGCATGGCCTCGCCGAGTGCGGCTTCATCTTCCGGGTCGTTCAGAAACCGTGCCGTCATGCCGTCGGTTTGGATCAGTTGAAGGAGAGAATACAGCAAGGGGTCTTTTTCGGGGCGAAGCGCGGCCGAGGAGCAGAATACGGCGACGACGCCGGTCAGGCGGCGCGGGGCGGCGGGACCGGGCCGGGTGCCGCGCGGAGTCGGGGTGATGAGTTTACGGGCTGCCAGAAGACGCATGGCGTGCTGCATCACTTTGGGGGAGACGCCGTAACGGGCTGCGAGACGCGGGACGGCGGGCAATTTGCCGGAGAAACAGCCGTCGGCGAGGGCGCGTTCCAAAGCGAGCGCGGTCAGAGGAAATTTGGCAGCTGACAATTTCGACCTCCGGATTGATCTATCGGTTTCGGCATTGGGGAATATAATGGCCCGGAGAGTGTTTGTCAAGCGGGGAGCGAGTACGAAGCCCCCCCGGCAACGTATCATACTGAAAAGGAAACGTGCGAAGCGCCCCGAAGCGCGCCGCGGGCGCTAAAAAAGCCGCCAACGGCGGCAAAGAGACCTCCGCTGGAAGCCCCCCCCCGCGCCGGACCGCACCCGGGCGGAACATCCCCCCCCGCGCTTTGCGCTTCCGTCTTCGCCAAGGCTCCGGCGGACAAGACGGCGGGACAGGGACGTTCGGGCGCATTGCGCGCCAAGACCTCTTCCGCACGAAAAATTTTTGCGCGGTGCGGTTTGAAAAAAACGCCTTTGGTGACTATTGTATTTAGGAATACTGTTGTGCGGGGTCTCAGGACGGCACAGGCGGAGTCTTTTCAGCGGGAGGCGCAATTTATGTTCGGATTTTACCGGGTGGCGGCGGCGGTGCCGCAGGTCGAGGTGGCGGATGTCGCATTTCATGTCGCGGAAATTCAGCGGCTTTATCAACAGGCATGCGGCAAGGGCGCGGCAGCGGCGGTTTTTCCCGAACTCTCTTTGACCGGCTACAGCGCGGGCGACCTCTTTTTTCATCCCGTTCTCCAGCGCTCCGCTCTGGACGGCGTGCGCCGCCTCGCCGACGCCACCGCCCAAGCCCAAACCATCATGATCGTCGGCGCCCCTCTTGCCGTGCGCGACAATCTCTACAACGCGGCCTTTGTCCTCGGCTCCGGGCGCATTCTCGGCATCGTCCCCAAGCAGATCCTCCCCAACTACCGCGAATTTTACGAAAAACGGCAGTTCCAGTCCGGGCGCGGCGTCGTCCGGAGTTCCGTCACGATCGCGGGCGGGGAGGTGCCTTTCGGAACCGACCTTATTTTTGACGACGGCCGGAACTTCCGCTTCGGCGTGGAGCTTTGCGAAGACCTCTGGGGCGTCGTGCCGCCCAGTTCCCACCTCGCGCTCGGCGGCGCGCTGGTTGTTTTCAACCCCTCGGCGGGTACGGAACTTGCGGCCAAAGCCGATTACCGCACGGAACTGGTGAAACAGCAGAGCGCGCGCATCCTCGGCGCCTACGTCCTCGCCTCGGCGGGCGTCACCGAATCGACCACCGACGTGGTCTTCGGCGGCCACGCCCTGATCGCCGACAACGGCCGTCTGGCGGCGCAGAGCGAACGCTTCCGGCGCGACGGGAGCGTCATTTTCGCGGACATCGACCTGGAGCGGCTCACGGCGGCACGGCTCTCCGAAAGCAGTTTTCACGACAACGAACTGCCGCCGGGCATGACCTACCGCACCATCGCGATCCCGGAAGCGCCGCAGTCGCCCGACTGGGAATTCGCCTGGAATCCGCCCCGCCCCTTCGTCCCGGCGGAAACGGAACGGGTCGGCCGCTGTCGGGAAATCTTTCAGATCCAGAGCGCCGGGCTGGCCAAACGGGTCGAACACAGCCGCGCCAAAACGCTTGTGCTCGGGGTTTCGGGCGGTCTGGATTCGACGCTGGCACTGCTGGTCGCCTGTGAATGCGCGCAATTGCTCCAAATGCCAAAAACGGCGATCCGCGCCTTCACGCTCCCCGGCTTCGGCACCACCGGACGCACCCGGGGCAACGGCGAACGGCTCTGCGAAGCGCTCGGCGTAACGTTGCAGGAAATCAACATCACCGAAGCCGCCCTGCAGCATTTCCGCGACATCGGGCACGACCCGGCGCGGCTCGACACCACCTATGAAAACGTGCAGGCGCGCGAACGCACCCAGATCCTGATGGATGCGGCCAACAAAACCGGCGGCCTCGTCGTCGGCACCGGCGACCTTTCGGAAATCGCGCTCGGCTGGAGCACTTACAACGGCGACCACATGTCCATGTACGCGGTCAACTGCTCCATCCCCAAAACCCTGATCCGCTTCATGCTCGAAACCGTCGCGGAAACCCGGGGCGGCGCGCTGGCCGAAGTGCTCCGCGACATCATTGCGACCCCGGTCAGTCCCGAACTCCTTCCTCCCGACCCGGCGGGCGGGATCGAACAGAAAACCGAAGAGATCCTCGGGCCTTACGAACTTCACGATTTCTTTCTCTACCACTTCATGAAGTATCAGGCCTCTCCCGCCAAGATCAAGGCGCTGGCGCTGGCGGCGTGGCAGGGCGTTTACGGCGAAGAACTCATCGCCGCCACGCTGGAGCGCTTTCTGAAACGCTTTTTCCGGCAGCAGTTCAAGCGTTCCTGTTCGCCCGACGGCCCCAAAGTCGGCACCATCGCCCTGTCGCCGCGCGGCGACTGGCGAATGCCCTCCGACGCGTCCGACCGGGTGTGGCGGGACGATTTACGGGCGCGATAACGGCGGCAACCCCAACTCCGCCCGGCGCGCGGCGAAATCAAGCCAGAAATCGTTTTCGCGGGCGAGTTCCCTGAGGAACATGGTGCGGGAAAGCGCGAGTTTTTCCGCCGCCTTTTTGTGGTCGAAGCCGCACATTTCCAGCGCGTCCGGCAGCAGCGCCAGCATCGCGGGGTATTCCGGATTGTCCGGTGCGAGGTGGCGGTAAGGCGGACACGGCTCGGGCAGCGGTTCGCGGCAGAGCCGGGCGATCGCCAGCCGGAGCTTGCGCAAGGCGGCCGCGCGGTTGCGATGCTGACTGCGTTCGCTGTCGTCGCATATTTGCAGGGCAAGCGGCCGGAAGATGAGCCGCACTCCGGTGGAGGTTTTGTTGCGATGCTGGCCGCCGGGGCCGGTCGCCTTGTAGAAATCCAGCGTACAGCAGGCGCTCAACGCGGCATCGTCCATGGCGAGATAGCAATTGCGGTCGGGCAATTTCATTTTTTTCCTGCTCCGGAATTGTTTTTTGATAATATAAAGCCTATATTAAGGGAACGCAAGTGACCTTGGAAAGGAAACGTCCGGATATGAAAATTCTGTTTATCGGGGATATCGTCGGCCACGGCGGCCGGGAGGCGGTGCGCGCGCTCGCGCCGGAACTGCGCCGCGAATTCTGCTGCTCCATGGTGATCGCCAACGCCGAAAACGTCGCGGCGGGCAACGGCCTCACCGCCGCCTGTCTGCGCGAAATGGCCGACGCGGTCGATTTTTTCACCGCGGGCGACCACGTCTGGGATCAGAAAGGCTTCGAGCAGGAAATCAAAACCATTCCCAATCTGGTGCGGCCCGCCAACCTGAGTTCGCTCCAGCCGGGCGTCGGCGTGCGCGTTGTACGCAATCCCGCGGGCGGCGAAGTTGCGGTGATCGCGCTCCAGGGCAAAGTTTTCATGAAAGAGAGCGCCTGCTGCCCCTTCGCCACGGTCGAACGCATTCTCGGAGAACTCCCGCCCCATGTGAAGACCATTTTCGTGGATATGCACGCGGAAGCCACCAGCGAAAAGATCGCCATGGGCTATTTTCTCGAGGGCAAAGTCACCGCCGTACTCGGTACCCACACCCACGTCCAGACCGCCGACGCGCGCGTCCTGCCCGGCGGCACGGCGTGCATTTCCGATGTCGGCATGGTCGGCGCGGAGCGTTCGGTGCTGGGGCGCGAGGTCGAGGCGGTGGTGGAAAAATTCCGCACCGGGCTGCCGCGCCGTTTTCCGGTCGCCGAAGGGCGCATCCGGCTGGACGGCTGTGTGGTTTCCTACGATGCGGCGACGGGCCGCGCGGACGGCATCGAAGCCTTTTCGCGCTTCTGGGCCAAAGCGCTGTAACCGGACGGAGGCACGATGGGGCTTTATCTCGCCAAACGACTGATCCTCGCGGGATTCACGCTGCTGGCGATCCTCTTTCTGAGCTATCTTCTGCTGCGTCTCGCCCCCGGCGACCCGACCCGGAGCAATTTTCTCGCGGGCGACGGCGCGGGCGTCAGCAGCGCCGAAAAAGCCGAACTCGCCCGCAACGAAGCCCTGCGCGCCAAACTCGGTCTGGACGAACCGATTCTGCGCGGCTTCGCCAAATGGTTCCGGCAGGTCGTGCGCGGCGACTTCGGCACCTCCGCCACGGTCGAACCGGGGCGTCCCGTGACCGCGATGATCCTCGAACGGCTGCCGGTCACGGTCACGCTCAACATTCTGGCGATCCTGCTCTCCGCGGCGCTGGCCATTCCCGCCGGGGTCGCGGCGGCGGTGCGGCCGGACGGCTGGTTCGACCGGGGTTCGACGGCGGTGATGTTTCTTCTGTACAGTCTGCCGGTGATGTGGGTGGCGCTGGTGCTGCAGGCGCTCTTCTGCGCGGGCGGCGTCTGGCCGATTTTCCCGCTGAAAGGTTTGCCGGGCGACGACGGCGAACTCTCCACCTGGCAGGCGCTGGCGCGGACGCTCTACTATTACACTTTGCCGGTGATCGCACTCTCCTACGCGGGGCTGGCGGGTTTGGCGCGCTACACCCGTTCGGGAATGCTCGACGTCCTGCATCAGGATTACATCCGGAGCGCCCGCGCCAAAGGCGCCGCCGAAGCGGCGGTCGTCTGGGTGCACGCGTTCCGCAACACCTTGATTACGCTGATTACGCTCTTTGCGGGGCTTCTGCCGGGGCTGGCGGCGGGGAGCATCATCGTCGAACACATTTTCAACATCCCGGGCATGGGGACGCTGTCGCTGCTGGCGCTCTCCAGCCGCGATTACCCGCTGCAGATGGCGCTTTTCGCCTTCACGGGCTTTCTGACGCTGCTCGGACTGCTGCTCGCCGACCTCTGCTACACCTGGGCGGATCCGCGCATCCGGCTCCGCTGACCCGGGGAAAAGAATGCCGGAAACTTGCAATCGGGCAAAAAGAGGTTATATTAATTAGTTTCAGGAGTTTCAAGCAAAAAGGACTATCGCTATGAGCACTTTGACGGAACAGAGTTTCGCAAAATTTCACCAATATGTCGTCCAGACCTACGCCCCCAAACAGCTCTTCGTGCGCGGCGAAGGCGCGTGGCTCATCGACGCCGACGGCGAACGCTACCTCGACTTCGCCAGCGGCATCAGCGTCTGCAACCTCGGGCACTGTCACCATGCCGTCACCGCCGCCATCGCGGAACAGGCGGCCAAACTGGTGCATATCTCCAATCTGTATTTGAACGATGTTACGCCGCGGCTCGCGGAAAAATTGATCCAAAACACCTTCGACGGCGCGGTCTTTTTCTGCAACTCCGGCGCGGAAGCCAACGAAGCTCTGATCAAGCTCGCCCGGAAATTCGGCTCCGGTACCGGCCGCAGTGAAATCATCACCATGGCCGATTCTTTCCACGGCCGCACCCTCGCCACCCTCGCCGCTACCGGCCGGGCCAAATACCGCAAGGGGTTCGCCCCCGACATGCCCGGCTTCCGGCAGGTGCCGTTCAACGACCTCGAAGCCCTGAAAGGCGCGATCACACCCGAAACCTGCGCCGTGCTTATGGAGCCGGTGCAGGGCGAAGGCGGCATCCTGCCCGCCGACCCGGGCTATCTCAAGGCGGTGCGCGCCCTGTGCGATGAAAAAAACATCCTGCTCCTCTTCGACGAAGTGCAGTGCGGCATGGGCCGAACCGGCACGTTGTGGGCGCATCAGGGCTACGGCGTGATTCCGGACGCCTTTTCGATGGCGAAAGCGCTTGCCAACGGCCTCCCGATGGGCGGCATGATCGTCCGGCGTCCCTATGCGGAGGTGCTCAAGGTCGGCGAACACGCGAGCACGTTCGGCGGCACGCCGCTGGCGAGCGCGGCCGCGCTGGCAGTGCAGGAGGTCTTCGAACGCGACCACGTGCTTGAAAACTGCCGCAAACAGGGCGAATACCTGATGCGCGAACTGGCCCGGATCACCAGGCCGTATTCCTTTGTCAAGGCGATCCGGGGGCGCGGCCTGATGATCGGCGTGGTGCTGGATCGTCCCGCAGGGGCGCTTTCCGGCGAAATTCTCAAGCAGAAAATGGTGACCCTGACCGCCGGGGAAACGGTGCTGCGGCTGCTGCCGCCGCTGATCCTCACCCGCGAAGAAGCGGATACGGGATTGGAACGCATTGCCGCGGGGCTGAAAAACTACGCGGCAAGCCTTCAGGAGTGAACCAAGCAACGAGGTGATTTCATGAAAAAAGATCTGTTGACCCTCAGAGATATTGATTACAGCGAACTCGAAGAGTTGTTCGCTTTGACCGGCAAACTCAAAAAAGAGCGGGGGCAAAGCGGTTTCCGGCCGCTTGCGGGCAAGAGCATCGGTCTTATTTTCGCCAAATCCTCGACCCGGACGCGCGTCTCCTTTGAAGTCGGCGTGCATGAACTCGGCGGCAATCCGCTCTATCTCGACCAGAGCAAAATGCAGATCGGCCGCGGCGAGACCGTCGCCGACACCGCGCATGTGCTGAGCCGCTATCTGCACGGCATCGTGATCCGCACGTTCGCGCATGCCGATGTCGAGGAACTCGCCCGCGAAGCGACTTTCCCGGTGGTCAACGCCCTGACCGACGAATACCATCCGTGCCAGATTCTCGCGGATCTCTACACCATTCTGGAATACTCCGGCACGATGAAGGTCAAGACCGTTTTCGTCGGCGACGGCTCCAGCAACATCGCCAACTCCCTGATGCTGGCGGCCAAACTCACCGGCATGAAGCTGGTGGTCGCCTCGCCGCGCGAGTATGCGCCCAACCCGGCGATCCTCGCGGAGTGCGCGCCGTGTGCCGAATGGTGCGAAGCCCCCGCCGAAGCGGTCAGAAACGCCGATTACCTCTACACCGACGTCTGGGTCAGCATGGGCTTTGAGGAAGAACGCGCCGAACGGCTGGCGAAACTTGCGCCCTATCAGGTCAACCGGAAACTCATGGATCTGGCTTCGCCCAAGGCGAAACTCCTGCACTGCCTCCCGGCGCACCGGGGAGAAGAGCTGACCGCGGAGGTGATGGATTCGGACGCGTCGATCGTCTTTGACGAGGCGGAAAACCGGCTCCATGTCCAGAAAGCGGTGCTGGCGATGCTCTTCCGCAACCGCGGGTAAACCCGGCGGCAGAAAAAGCGCCGGAGACTGCCGCGGCGCGGCAGGAACGCGTTTTTCATCACAGAAAGCGCGAAAGTGCGTTTGACTTTTCCCGGAAACGGGCGTATTTTGAAACATCATCGATTGATGCGTAATTTTTGGCAAAAGAAAGCGAGCGAGTTGACATGAGCACCATCCCCGACAAGATGCTGGCGTGGCCCCTCTTCGGCACCGGCATGGAAGCATTCGGCAAAAACGATCAGCCCTGCACCGTCCCGGTGCCGGAAATCAAGGACGACGAACTGCTGGTCAAGATCAACGCCATCGGGCTGTGCTTCTCCGACGTGAAACTGATCCGCGCCGGCGAAAGCCATCCCCGCGTGATCTCCGAAAACCTCGCGGAAGATCCGGTGATCCCCGGCCATGAAGCGGTGATGACCGTGGTCAAGGTCGGCAAAAAACTCGAAAAGGATTACAAGGTCGGCCAGCGTTTCATCATTCAGGCCGACATTTATGTGAACGGCAAAGGCTTCGCCTACGGTTACGCGATCAACGGCGGCATGGAGCAGTACAGCGTGATCGACCAGCGTGTGCTCAACGGCGACGAAGGCTGCTATCTCCTGCCGATTGCCGACCATCTGCCCTCCGCGATCGCGGCTCTGATGGAGCCGTGGACTTGCGTGCAGGCCGCCTACATGATCGAAAACCGTACCGCGCCGAAACAGGGCGGCAAAGTGCTGGTCGTCGGCGCGCCCGGCAAAGTCTACACCGCGGGCGCGGCTCTGGTCAAGGCCGGCGCCGCCTCGATCACCGCCGTGGGACTGGACGCGGCGGCGCAAGCGGCGCTGGAAAAGGAAACCGGCAAAACCGTGCGGCTTCTGAAGGCGCTGCCCGAGGGCGAACGCTTTGACGACATTTTCATCGCCGACTGCGACGCAGCGACCGCGGCGGCCGCCGCCAAGATGGGCACGCGCGGCGCGGTGGTGAGCTTCGGCGGCACGCTTCCGGCGGAAAAACTGAGCTTCGACGTGGGCAGCATCCACTATGAAAACTGGTTCTATCAGGGCACCGCGTCGCGCGACATCTCCAGCGCCTACGGCCGCAACGTGCGCAGCACCATGAAAGCCGGCGGAACCTGCTGGCTGCCGGGCGGCGCGGGCGCGATGGGGCAGATGCACACCCAGACGGCGGTGGAAAATCCGAACGGCCCCAAGCGTATTGTCATCAGCGACATGGATCAGAGCCGGATCGACAACGTCAAGCGCCTCCTCGCCGACAAGATCAAGGAGCGCGGGATCGAATTTCTGGCGCTGAACCCGACGCAGATGACGCCGGAAGCGTTCGACAAGGCGCTGAAGGATTTCGCGCCGCAGGGTTTTGACGACATCGTGATGCTCGTCCCGGTCGTGCCGGTGCTGATGAATTCCGCGCAGTACCTCGCCAAGGACGGGCTGATGAATATTTTCGCCGGGATCCCGGCAGGCAAGGAGGGCGAACTTGCGCTCGCTCCGATCGCCCGCGACGGGGTGCGGTACATCGGGTCGTCGGGGAGCAAGACCGCGCATTTGCGTCACACGCTGGCGCTCTCCGAAGCGGGCAAGCTCAAGCCGGTGACCGCGCTGGCCGCGGTCGGCGGGATGAAAGATCTCAAGAAAGGGCTGGACGCGGTGGCCAACGCCAAATTCCCGGGCAAGACGGTGATTTTCCCGAACTGTCTGGATATGCCGCTGGTGCCGATCAGCAAACTCGACGAAATCCTGCCCGGCGCGGAAAAAACTTTTGACGAACAGGGCTTCTATTCTCAGAAAACGGAAAAGGCGCTGCTCGACAAATACGAGTGCTGACGCCGGACTCGGAACGGGCGAAACCGGGATTGACAATGGGGAATTTTCTGACAGCGCGCAAACTGCTTCTGGCCGCGGCGGTGCTTTGCGGTATCGCCGGTTCGGGAATTTTGTGCGCCGCCTCGGACAGGGACAATCAGGACTCCTCGGTTTTCGACCCCGGCATCAAACTGCCCGACCGCACCGCCAATGAGCTGCAGCACGCCCGCGCCGACCATTGGCGCATGGTGGGCAAGACGCTGTTTGTCAAAGGCAACGTCTATGTGCCTTACGGCAATATGATCATCCGTGCCGATCAGGCGATGATCGACCTCGAAAGCCGCGACCTCGAAGCTCAGGGCAACGTCCGGTTGAGCGCGGTCGTCACCAAGACCGTCGCCTTGACGCTGGAAGAGCTGGAGCGGCTTCAGGAACAGCCTTACGCCGCCTTCGAAATCGTGGGGCTTACGGTCGATCCGCTCGGCAACCGCAAAATCAAGGTTGCCGTTTCCAGCGAAAGCAGTGAAATGACCGCCGACCGGATTTCCGGCAACCTCGCCACCGGTTTTCTGCATTTTTCCAAACTCCGGATGCGGCTCAAGACCTTTGTCTGCAAGGCGGAACGCGGCACCCGGCAGCCCGGGGGGGAACTCAAACTCGAAGAGATCGAGCTTTCCAGCTGCGTCTATCTCAATCAGGATCAGGAGCATTACAGCGTCAAACTTGCCTCCGCCAACCTCTATCCGCATGAGACGGAGGGCTTCGGTTTCGCCAACAGCGAGACCAGCTACAGCGAATACAGCCTGTGGGGGTACAACGGCACGGTGCGCATTTACGGCGTGCCGGTGCTGTGGCTGCCGATGTTCTACAAGCCCAAGGATGAAAGTCCGGGGTTGTTTTCCATGCAGTTCGGCAAAAGCAGCGAGTGGGGCTATTATATGATGTTGTCGCGCAAGTTTCAGATTTCCGACACGCCCTATGCGGAAGCGCGGCTGATGCTGGACTGGTACACATCGCGCGGGCTGGGTTACGGCGTGAACACCTGGGTGGACACCGCCACCAGCAAAAGCCTGATCCGGGGGTATGCCATCTACGACCTCCGCCCCTACGAAAGTTCCGGCGTCGAACCCGGCGAACGGGGCAACGGGGAGCGGTGGAAAATCCCGCATCAGCGTTTTGACTTTCAGATCACGCATCTGACGCATCTTTCGCCGCGATTGGACTTCCGCGGGCAGGTGGAGTGGCTGAGCGACCCCTATATGCTGGACGACTATTTCAGCTCGCGGGCCAACAGCATCCGCCATCCCGCGAGTTACGCCGCGCTGGAATATCAGGGCGACCGCTTCTCGGCGTCGCTGTATACGCGTTTTCAGGTCAATTACTTTTCCACGACGGTGCAGAAACTTCCGGAATTCCGGCTGGACATTCCGCGGCAGGAGATTCTGCCGGGCACCAATCTTTACTATCAGGGGTCGCATACGGCGGCGTACATGACGATGAAATGGGCGGACTTCGACCGTAAGCTGCGCAATCCTTTGAGCAAACTTGACAACTACCACTCCGGGCGGTTCGATTCGGTGAATTTCCTGTACTATCCGCTGCGTTTGAGCTTCATCAACATCGTGCCGCGGGTGGGGTTGCGGATGACCGGCTACACCAACAGCTCCAAAACCCGGATTACCGACGACGACCTCCAAAGAATGCAGATCGCCGCCAATTTCGACCGCGATTAAGGCGTGCCGGTGCGGAACTATGACGACCGCGGCGGCGGACAGTTCCGGCTGGCGATGGAAGTCGGAGTGGAGGCCAACACCAAAATTTACCGCACCTGGGAGAATGTCCGCAACGCCTTCTGGGAACTGGACGGTCTGCGGCACGTGGCGGAGCCGTACATCAACTACACCTTCATCCCGAAGCCGACGGTCAACCGCGAACATCTTTATTACTTCGACGACATCGACCGCATCCGCGACCAGAACTTCCTCCGGATCGGGCTGCGCAACCGCTTGCAGACGCGCACGGGCGGGTTCGGTTCGGACGGAGTCCGGGAGTGGTTCTCCATGGAAAACTACTGGGACGTCTATTTCAACAAGGAAGACAACTACAATCACATCGGGGACTTCTGCACCAAACTGCGGTTTTCTCCGTTCAAACAGTTGATCATCACCGGCTTCGTGCAGATCGACGCCGGGCAGAATCAGGATCACGACATGGAGGCCAGACGCGGCAACCGCACCGCCGGGCGGCCGGGGATCGGCGGCACGTTCCTGAACCGCGCCTATTTGCAGTTGACCTACAAACCGATCGAGGATCTGGTGTTCAACCTCTCCTACAACTACCGGGACGCCTACAACGGCCGCGCCGCCTATTCCATGGGCAGTACGCTTACGGAAATCGAATCGGGCAGCGTCTTCGACCAGTATTACTCCAACAGCCGCACCCAGACGCTGAATTTCGGGGTATCCGCGCCGCTCACGCCGGACCGCAAGACGTTCGGAGCGTACAAGATCTCCTACGATTTCGAAGAAGGCGCGATCACCAGGCAGACGCTCTCGCTGTCGCGCCTTTTCCACTGTGTGAGAATTTCCGGGGAGGTCACGATGAGGCGTTCCCGCGACGACGACGAGCACAAGGTGAGTTACGACACCTCCTTTTCGGTCATGGCGACTCTGGTCGGATTGGAAGACCCGATCAACGCGGTGCGCCGCAAGGCGGTGCAGGATTTCACCGGACTGAACTGACCGGGCATTTTTACAAGGACTGAGACGATGTTTATCATGACAGGCGGGGCCGGACTGATCGGCAGTGCGGCGGTGTGGTATTGGAACGGCAAGGGCATCGACGACATTCTGATCGTCGATCACCTCGGCACTTCGGACAAGTGGAAAAATCTCCGGGCTCTGCGCTATTGCGATTATCTGGAAAAAGAGGATTTCCTGACCCGGCTCCGCGCCGGGGATTTCGACCGGACGGCCGTGGAAGGGATCATCCACATGGGGGCGTGCTCCTCGACCACCGAGCGCGATGCGACCTATCTCGTGCACAACAATTTTGAGTATACCGCGGCGCTGGCGGAATTCGCGCTCAAGCGCGGCATCCGGATGATCTATGCCTCGAGCTGCGCCACCTACGGGGACGGTTCGCTGGGCTACCGCGACGACGAAAACGGCATCGAGGCGCTGCGGCCGCTGAATATGTACGGCTATTCCAAGCAGATGTTCGATCTGTACGCCAAGCGCCGCGGCTGGCTTGCGGAGCTGATCGGGTGCAAATTCTCCAACGTGTACGGCCCCAACGAGTATCACAAAGGGGAAATGCGCAGTGTGGTGCTTCGCGCCTACGAGCAGATCACCGCGTCCGGGGTGATGAAGCTCTTTCGCTCCTACCGCAGGGAATACGCCGACGGCGAACAGATGCGCGATTTCCTCTACGTCAAAGACGCCGTGGCCATGCTCTGGTTTCTTTTCCGGCATCCGGAGGCGCATGGCCTTTACAACATCGGCAGCGGCCGCGCCGAAACCTGGAACGCTCTGGTGCGTGCCGCTTTTGCCGCGCTCGGACGCGAAGAAAAGATCGAATACATCGATATGCCCGAACACCTGCGCGACCGCTATCAATACTACACCTGCGCGGAAATGGACAAACTCCGCAAACTCGGTTATACGCAGGAAGCCACGCCGCTGGCGGACGCGATCCGGGATTATCTGGTGAACTACCGTTCGCGCGAACTCCACCTGGGCGACTGATGAATTTCCCGGGCACTTCCGAACGGATTCTCGCGCAAGGCGTTCAGGCGCTGGAGGCGGTCGCCGCGCAAAGCATGGCGCTGGACGACTGGCTCGACCGCAAGGCCGACAAGACCTTGCGCCGGGCGCTGTCGAGTCTGCTCTTTACTTTTTTCCGCAAAAAACGGGCGGTCGATGCGGCGCTGAGCGCATGCTGGGAGCGGCCGCCGCGCCCCGAAGTCGGTTTTCTGCTCGAACTGGCGCTGACGCTGGCCAAATTCCAAACGGCACTGCCGCCGGAGTCCGCGGTCAATGTCGCGGTGGCGGCGGCGAAACGGCGCTTCGGAATGGGCGCCGGAAAATTCGTGAATGCGGTGCTGCGCCGCGCTTTGCCGAAAGTCCGCACCGACGCGCCGCCGGAAGAGCTGCTGCCGGAAGCGGTGGCGGCGCGCTGGCGGAAAAGTGCGGGGGAAACGGAATTCCGGAATCGTGCGGAACTTTTTCAGCGCCAAGTCCCTACTGTTTTGCGTTGGCGCGCGGGATATGCCGGCGAAATTCCGTCCGAATTCACGCCGCTGGCGTTTGACCGGGAGAGTCCGTGGCGTTTTACGCTGTCCGGGAAAGGGGCTTTGGCGCAGGACGCGCTTTTCGAGCAGGGCCAATACTATATTCAGGATCCCGCCCCGGCCCGGGTCGCCATGCTGCTGGAGGCGGCGGAACTGCCGGAACGGGTGCGCTTGCTGGATCTCTGCGCCGCGCCGGGCGGCAAACTGCTGCTGGCACTGGAGTATCTGGCGACGCGCGGAGTCGCGGCGGAGGCGACCGCGCTCGACCGTTCGGCCCACCGGCAGGAGCGCACCCGGGAGAACCTCGCGCGTTGCCACGCGCAGGCTGCGCTCGCCGTGGGGGATGCCGCGACGTGGCGGCCGGAAGACGGCGGCAGGTTCGATCTGATCCTCGCCGACGTCCCCTGCACCAATACGGGGGTTTTCCGGCGGCGGCCGGATGCGTTGTGGCGATGGAACGCCAAGGCTCTGTCCGCGATGACGGCGGTGCAGGAAAGCATTCTGGAGCATGGGGCGGAGCTGTGTCTGGGAAACGGATATTTGCTGTACAGCACCTGTTCGCTGGAAGCGGAGGAAAATACACTGCTTGTCGCCGCATTTCTGGCGAAACATCGGGATTTTACGCTGATACGGGAGCTGGTGCTGGAGGCGGCGGAAAGCCATGACGCGGCCTACGGCGCGCTGCTCCGGCGCGAAGGGTGAGGCAAGATGAGCGAAGACTCCATTCTGCACAAGGTTTTGGGCCGACTTCATCAGGATCGCGATACCGTCCTCGGCCCCGGCGACGACTGCGCGGTGCTTGCTTTCGGCGGCAAATGGCTGCTGGCGGCGACCGATCAGGTGGCGTCGGGGGTGCATTACGACCCGGCGGCGACCGCGCCGGAGGCGATTGCCGCCAAGGTGCTGAAACGCAATCTGAGCGACATTGCGGCCATGGGCGGGGTGCCGCGCTGGGCATTGCTCGCGCTGGCGGCGACGGCGCGCGACGACTGCTGGATGGAACGCTTTTTCGCGGGGCTGGAAGCGACGGCGCGAATCTACGACGTATCCATCGCGGGAGGCGACCTCGGCGCGCTGCCGGATGCCGGGCGGCGCGAATACGCGGCTTTGACCATTCTCGGGGAAGTGGAGGAAACCAAACTCTGCCGCCGCGACCGGGCAAAAACCGGCGAAGCGGTCATGGTGACCGGAGAACTCGGCAACACGTTCGCCAGCGGCCACCACCTGACCTTCACGCCGCGTCTCGCGGAGGGACGTTTTCTTGCGGGCGAGTGGACACACTGCATGATGGATCTTTCGGACGGACTGGGGCAGGATCTGCGGCGGCTCGGACGGGCGTCGGGCGTCGCCTTTGCGCTGGACGGCGCGCAATTGCCGTGCCGGACGGGCGCCGACCGCCGGGGCGCGATGGGGGACGGAGAAGATTACGAACTGGTTTTCACGGTGGCTCCGGAGAAGGTCGAAAAAATCTTCGCCGCCTGGCCGTTTGCAACGCCCCTGAGCGTGATCGGCACGGTGACGCCGGGGGAACCGGGGAGCTGGACGCTCCGCGACGGAGACAAAACTTTGACCGACAGGGAGATTGCCGGATATGAACACTTTCGAGCTTAAGGATCAGACTGTTTTTTCGGACTCGCGGGAGGCGACCGAAATGCTGGGCGAAGCGCTGGCCCGCGCCCTGCGCCCCGGCTGTGTGGTGGCGCTGTACGGCAATCTCGGCGCGGGCAAAACGGTATTCGCGCGGGGCTTTGCCCGGGGGCTGGGCATTACGGACGCGGTTTCCAGCCCGACCTATACGATCGTGCAGGAGTATCCGCTGCCGAAGGAGAACGGCGGATATTTCTACCATCTCGACCTCTACCGGATCGCGGATGAACATGCGGCGCTGGGCTTCGGCGCGGACGAATTTCTGGACGATCCGGCAAGTTACGCGCTGCTGGAATGGCCGGAACGCATTCAGGGCATTCTGCCTCCGGGCAGAATTGCAGTGACGATCCGCCGCTTGAGCGAAAACGAGCGCGAAATCGAGCTGAAATTCCCCCAAGTGACGGACAAGTGACGGACAAGTGACGGGAAAGTGACGGCTGCGGATCTTTCCTTTTTGCGCCGGCCGCTGCCGATGCTCTCCCGGCGCCCCCCGTCCGCGGCAGTCAGTGCCTCCGTCCGGCTCAACGGCTGCATGGCTTTGCCGCGGGTACTTGTCCTCCATAGCGCGGAGCGCGACGGAGGATTGGGCCTGTCCGGCTTATTTGCCCGCTTCGGCAACAGACGTCCGTCCGGCGAACTCCGGCGGCAATAGTCCGTATGCCCTGCGCGCTCAACGGCTGCATGGCTTTGCCGCAGCCATCGCGCTTCGGGTGCGGTGTCGCGGCGATGCCGCGACGATTCCAGCCCGGCAGGTTTTTGCCGGGCTGTTTGCTTCGGCCGCGTGGAGCGCGACCGACCGGCGTTTCGCCGCCGGACCACGCCCGGGTACGACCCGGGGCGA
>Ga0079305_1002350_pt1 | contig 16957 bp, 12 predicted proteins | sample LMS_cellobiose_e_FD_79183 | JGI IMG/M metagenome (GOLD analysis project Ga0079305, IMG submission 79183) | Rumen-fistulated moose microbial communities from Alaska, USA - LMS_cellobiose_enrichment | ecosystem: Host-associated > Mammals > Digestive system > Stomach > Rumen fluid ... | reverse complement strand
TCTGGACTAATCCGGGTCCAGCTTCGCATGATGGCTTTCCTCCTTCTGGGTATACTGTGCCGCCGGATGGGGATCATCAACGAGACGTCGGAAAAGAGCCTGTCCCGTACTATCACCGATATCGTATTTCCTTGTATGATCTTTTCAGCCACAGTCCGCAGCCTGGAGCAGATCCGCTGGGCGGAAGCGGGTGAAGCGGCGCTGATTAGCGCCATGGTCTTTGCCTCGACCTGGCTGCTGGGCAGACTTGTGTTCGGCAAGTATCCCTCTGAAAGGAAATGTGCGCTCGCCCTCGGCTGCATGATCAGCAACGCAGCCTTCATCGGCTTTCCGCTGGTGTCGGGGACATGGGGAGACGTGGGCATATTCTATACCACCATTTTTATGACCGTGTCAAGGGTGTTCCTATGGACAGTGGGCGTGGCCTTGTTCCCCGCCGCTCGGGAGGAACACCAGAGCCCGGTCAGAGCAGTGCTGCTCAACCCCAACAGCATCGCCATGTACCTGGCGCTGATTTATCACTATCTGCTTCCCTTCTCACTCCCGGTGTTTCTTCTGGAGGCAACAGCGGAGGTAGGGGATATGTCCACGGTGTTTTGTATGGTCATGGTAGGCTCCCTGCTCCACGGCATCAAAATCAGGGAACTCTGCCAGACGGATGCGGTGCGGTTCTGCACTGCCCGGTTAATAGGGTTCCCAGTGGTGTTGTTTTTCCTTCTGCGTTCACTTAATGCGGATGGCGTGATCACGGCAGTGATGACACTGCTGGTGTCCACTCCTGCACCGACAATGGGCAGCGTGTTGGCGGCCCGATACGGTGGGGACAAGAAATTTGCCTCTGAGCTGGTACTGACATCCACGATCCTGTCTCTGGGTACCATTCCACTGGTAGCGCTGTTGTATTCATGAAAAAGCACTTATTCCCCCGCGCGAAACAGAGTGTGATATAGTGCCTGCTCCTCCTGAGGGACGAGAGCGCCTCCGGGCACGAAAAGCGCCGGCCAACTGCCCGTATACAGGCAGATTCCCTGCTTTTCGTGGGATAGAAGCTTTTTTTGCCTTAGGTCCATCGTCCAGATGATGCCGCCCCAGGCCACTTCAGCCGAGTTTTTATTCACGCGGATGGAAAATGGATGGGTGTCGCCGGGGGAGACGGCATAGAGCTGGGGAACCTTCGCTGTGAGATATCGGCGAGTCAGCGGAGAGATACACATCAGCAGCGGCAGGTTCCAGGCAATACATACGATCACCGCCAGAACGGTGTAAACACCCAGCGCAAGCTGTGTGAAGGTGAGGTAAAGCAATGCCGCCGTAGCAATGTATTTGGCGATGGTGATAGGCTTGGAAACCGTCTGTGTCAGATAAAACTTCTGATATACGCGCACTTGCCCTCGGAGAACGTCCTTTCCAGAGAGAGAAAAGTGAAAGGTTTCTGACGGAGACACTTTTCCCCCTTCCGGCAGGGATGTCGGTTCTTTCTCCGGCGCTGATTCCACCTTGGCCCCCTCTGAGAGCACGACGAGAAGCGCCTTCCGCCGATCATCGATGGGGCCGGGGAAAATATCCAGTATGGACCCGCGGGCATTGAGAAGCAGATAACCATCCGTTTCCTGTACGGTGATTTCTCGGCACAGGCATGCCAGCTCCTGATCTCCGTATGTCAGGATGACGCTGTCCCCATCGATGTGCAGTGTGTGCTCCGACCAATAGCTTTCCATAAGCTGGCCGCTGTTTTTCAGACGGCGCAGTAAACCGGTGGCCCGTTTTCTGCGGAAGAGCCGGAAGCAGATGTTGGTCCCTGCGATGACAAGCGACCAAACGGCCATGAACACACGGCCCCGCGCGTCGGGGACGTCAGTAAAAAAAATCATGTAACCTACCCAGCTCATCTGTCCCACGGTCAGAAGCAGCAGGGCGAGAAGGCGAAAAGGTTTGGCTTCATTTCTTTTCAGCACTTGTGTCAGAACGGAGATATATTCCGATTCACGGACAGTGTAATGAAAAGTCATAGGGCATCACCACATCATCGATTTTTATAATTTCATTATACATAAAAGAAAGAAAACTGGCAATCATCCGTCGGATTTTGCCGTTATGAAACACTTTGATCTAAAGAAAGGAGAAGAAAGAATGGCGACTATTCAGTTCCCATATGGAGAATCATATCTGGAGGGAACTATCCCAGATGAGCGGCTTGTAGGCATCCTGACCAGAGATGCTTACACCATGCAGGCAACGCGCAGACCGGAGGACATTGTGCAGGAGGCGCTGGGACACCCCATCGGGACGCCACGGCTGTGTCAGATGGCCCGAAACAAGAATAAGGTCGTTCTGATCTGTAGCGACCAGACCAGAGCGGTGCCAAGTCAGTATATTATTCCCCCCATGCTAAGGGAGATTCGCAAGGGCAACCCCGAGGCGGACATCACGCTGCTCATCGCCGGAGGCGGACACACCAAAATCAGCAAGCAGGAGCTTCGGCGCAAGTTCGGAGAGGAGATTGTAGAAAAAGAGAAAATCGTTATCCATGACGCAGACGACCCGGAGGGGCTGGTGGAGATTGGTATGCTGCCCTCAGGCGGCGTGTTGCAGATCGACAAACTGGCCTGGGAGGCAGATCTGTTGTGCGCCGAAGGACTGCTGGAGCCCCATTTTTTCGCCGGGTTTTCCGGTGGAAGAAAGAGCATCCTGCCAGGCATAAGCAGCCGCACCACCATCCGCAGCAACCACTGTTCAGAAAACATTGCCAGCGAATACGCCCGCACTGCTGTTATCAAGGGCAACCCGATCCACAACGACATGCTTTATGCCGCACGGGCCGCCCGACTGGACTTTATTTTGAATGTGATCATCAATTCCAGAAAGGAAATGATATTTGCCTTTGCCGGAGATGTGGATCTTGCCCACAGGGCAGGACGGGAACTGATGACGGAGCAGAGAAGAGTTCCCAAAACTGCGGCAGATATCGTTATCACTTCCAACGGCGGCTATCCCCTGGATCAGAACATTTATCAGGCGGTCAAATGTATGACAGCCGGAGAAGCCTGTGTCAATGAAGGCGGTGTGATTATCTGTATTTCCCGCTCTCAGTACGGACACGGCGGGGAAGATTTTTACCGGCTTTTCCAGGAGGAACCTGATCCGGTGAAAATGGTGGAGAAATTCATGGCGACCCCCAAAGAAGAGACTGCCCAGGACCAGTGGCAGGCTCAGATCTTTGCCCGGATCATGCAACACGCCAGGGTGATCTATATCTCTGACGCGCCGGACGACATGGTGAGAGATCTCCACATGATTCCGGCGCACGACATCGACGTTGCCCTGGCTCTGGCTGACGAGCTTCTGGGGCGCAAGGGGAGCGTTTTGGCGATCCCCAATGGCTCCTCGGTTATCGTAACGGACTGACCTGACAGTATAAAAAAGAGTATCGACCCCCGGCGAGTTTCTTTGCCGGGGGTCGAGATGTGAAGGGTCGGTTCCCCGTGTCAATGGCTGGAAATATGATAAAATTGTGGTTGAACCCCCTGCCGAGGAATGGTACAATACGCCACAGCAAAAAAGAAAGAGGGAAAGCTATGTTTGGGAGAAGACCGGACGGCCGGCGCGTCAAGGGAATCGATCCGGTGATGAAGATCACGCCCTATGTCATGCCCATGCGCTGCGACGCGCAGGTGTTTTTGAAGCACCGGGCGGATATGGAGGCCATGTCGCGGTACATCCGCAGGCAGAAAAAGGAGAAAGGCCAGTCCATCTCCTACATGCAGATCATTGTGTCGGCCTATGTGCGCGCGGTGAGCCGCAATCCGGAGGTCAACCGCTTTATCGTGAACAAGCAGCTCTTCGCCCGGAACAACTGCTCGGCGGCCTTTACGATTCTGAAGGACCCTAACGACGCGGACAAGGGCGAGGCCGTTGTGAAGATCAAGTTCGATCTGACGGACACGCTCTACGACGTGCGCGACAGGATGACGGCGGCGGTGGCGGCCAACCGGGGGGATCAGCCCGCCGGGTTTATCGACAAGCTGCTGGCCGTGCTCTTCGCCGTGCCGGGGCTTGCCACGGTAATCGTGGGCCTCGTGCGGTTTTTGGACCGTTACGGCCTGGCGCCGGCGATCCTGATGGAGGAACTGCCCTTTTATGTGGGCATGTACATCACCAACACCGCCTCCATCGGCCTGCACGACGTGAACCACCACATCTACAACTGGGGCAACGTGGGGCTGTTCTTCGGCATGGGCGTGACGGAGAAGGTGGCCGAGGTGGAGGACGGCCAGACGCGCATGAAGCGCTATCTGCCCATCGGCATCACCGCCGACGAGCGGGTCTGCTCCGGAGCGCACTACGCCCGGTTTTTCGCCGACATGAAGAGATATCTGGATCACCCGGAGCTGCTGGAGACGCCGCCGGAGACGGTGCGCTTCGACAGCGTTTGCGAATACCACGAGCCCAAGGCGGCGCAGACCGCGCCGGAGCGGGAGGCGGCGGAGAGGCTGCTGCAATAGGATAAAAGAGTATTCCAAAATGCAAAAACCTGGGGCTGCTGCACTTTGTTGCGCAGCAGCCCCAATGATATAATTTGGTTATTTTGCGACAGTCCGCTGCGCGGCTTGATTTTAATTCGACGCTTTGCCCAGCGCGAAAGGCGCTCCCGCCGGCGCGAAGGGCGGCGTCCCTGCGTCCGGCGCCGCGCGGCCTTTCAGCCCTCGTTTATTTTCCGAATTTCCTCAAGCGGAGCTTTTGGGCTGCGGTCATAGTTTAAAAGCCCATTTTCCTCGGTTTCGATATCCGTCAGCTGCGTATAGCAATAGCCCTGCACATGCTTCGAGCTTTTGAGCGCCTTTACGAGTGAGGACAGCCTTTCCAGAAACGTGTCCTTTGAGTCCGCGTCGCAGTAGCCCCAGGAGTTTGCAACGGCGGTATCCGGCGCGAAGCGGATTCCGCCAAACTCCGTCACCAGAATGGGCTGTCCCCGGTATCCGTATCCCTGCGCGAACAACTGCCTTCCGCCGGGCCGGAGAGCGAGGATTTTGGACAGGCTCTCAAAATGCCGGCCCAGAACGTCCCCCTCCGACGCGTAATCATGGACCGTCAAAAGGTCGCCGCATGTGTGTTCCCAGCCGTCATTGTCGATTACCGCCCTTGTATCGTCAAGGGACTTGAGCAGCTGGACCAGGGAGTTGGCGTGGGCCTGCTGCTTTTTATCGCGCGCTATTTCCTGGACCCCCCAGGATTCGTTGAGCGGCGTCCAGGCGACGATGCACGGATGATTGTAATCCCGTTTCAAGATTTCCTGCCACTCGTTATATAGTCTCAGGGCGCTTTCACGGGAAAAAACATAGGACGCGCCTATCTCGCCCCAGACCAGGAGCCCCAGTCTGTCGGCATGATACAGGAAGCGCGGGTCTTCGACCTTCTGATGCTTGCGAACGCCGTTGAAGCCCATGGCTTTCACGAGATTGATATCCCGGACAAAATCCCCGTCCGTGGGAGCCGTCATCAGGGAAGGCTCCCAATACCCCTGGTCGAGAACGAGCTTTTGGTAATACGGGCGATTGTTCAGCATGAAAACGCCGTTGTCAAACGATATCTTTCGCATGCCAAAGTATGACTTGACACAGTCGCAAAGCTCGCCGTCCCTGTAGACGTGAAACTCCACGTCAAACAGCCTTGGCGTCTCCGGCGTCCATGCCGCGCATTCGGCAAAATTCCACGCGCTTATCGCTTCCCGGTCCAGCTGCACGGAAAACGAGCCGCTTTTGTTGACGGCCTTCACGCATATTCTGGCCGCCAGGGCCTGCCCGAAGGTTATGACGGTCTCAAGGGAGGCGTTCTCGCTTTCGCTCAACTCATATTCAAATTGAACGCTCCGCGCATCAAACAGCGGCGTGATAAAGCAGTTCTTTAAATGCACCCTGTGGACGGCCTCAAGCCACACGCTCTGCCATATCCCGGTCGTGCGGGAATAAAAGATGCTTCTGGATTCCCGCTCCCAGAATTGCTTTCCCCGCGGCATTTCCATATCCGTATAGTCGTCGTCGGCCCGGACGGTAATGATATTTTCGCCGCTGTCGGATAAGGCGTCCGTAATATCCGCGCAGAAGCCCACTTGTCCGCCGGTGTGTTCGCATACCGGCACGCCGTTTACCCAGACCCTGCATTGATAGTCGACCGCGCCAAAGTGCAGCAGGATTTCCCGCCCCCGCATTGCAGCGGGGAGAGTGAACGGCTTTTTGTACCAGACAGTACGGTGAAAGTCCTTGTCGCCGATGCCGGAAAGCCTGGTCTCGCATGCGTAGGGGACCACGATTTTTTTGTCAAAGGCCGGCTCTGAAAAAGAAAACTCCCATTCGCCGTTGAGAGAAAGCCAGTTGTCTCTTTTAAAATCCGGCCTTGGATATTCGCCTCTCGGTACCGTATTCATAGCTGATTCTCCGTTAGTGTGATGAAGTAAAGCGCGGGCTTTGCGCAGAGAGGTCCGGCGCGGGAACGCGGGCTCCCTCCGCGCTCCGCAAGCGCCCGCTTATGACCGCGTTTCTTGTGTGGAAACCGCATTCCCCAAAAAGGATTGGCTGCTCGTCCACATAATCGATGAGCTTTTCGCCGTGTCGCCGCACGCAGATGGTTCCTCCGTTTGCGGAAATACACAGCTCCTCTTCTCCGGAAATATCCCCTCTCACCCGTGCCAGCAGGGTTTCGTCATAACGATGCTTATATAGGCAGATCGCGTTTTCTTCGATACATACGCGGTAGCCGATAAAGAAATCGGTGCCGAGCGCCTTGTCCCCGCCCTCACCTCCGTCCGCGAGGGCGGAGGCGCGGAAAATAACGCCGGCCTGCCAGCTTTCTTCGCGTTTCGAGACAGAGAAGCAGGCCCGCAAATCCACGTCCAGCCCGGCGGGGAGGACCGCCAGCTTTTCAAACGGGCCAAAGTCCCGCACCGACAGCTCGCCGCGCGGCGCTTTCGGTATCTCATAGACTTCATAATGCGAGAAGGAGTCGCCTTCGGCCTCGATTTTATGAAGGCCCGCGCCCAGATGCACTCTGGCGGCCCGCAGCCGGGGACGGCGATAAGCCGCCGTTTCAATGCGCACCCCGTCAATTTTCACGCGGCCGTCCCCGCCTCCGACTGCCGCGAGCGTATAGTCCGCCTCGCGCGGTACGTTCAGCAGGAAGACCCTGTCCGCCGGGATTATACAGGAGACGGGATAACATTCCGCGCCATCCGGCTCCGGGGAGATGGCGGTATATCCCATGCGCATGCCCGACCCGGAAAAATATCCGATGTGGCTGTTCGGAGGGAGCTCCACCTCCGCCATTCGCAGCTGGTCCAGATACACGGCGCTCGCTTTTCCAACGACGATTCGTATACAGTGCAGCGCCTCGTGGTCGAAATCGTCCGGGAGACGCACCGGCCCGGCGACCGGGCAGCCGTTTTCCGTGACGATAAAGGTGTTCTCCCGCCGGTCGAGAACGATTCGGAGCTGTCGCCCTTCCGCCGCCAGAAGCACGCCATAGGGCGCCGCGCCTGCACAGCGGCTTGCCAGATTGAATTCCGCGGCGCCGCTGCGGGGCAAGACCTCCGCGCAGACCGCTTCAAACGCCCCGGCGCTGACTCTGAACCCATTTTCCGCGCTCCATCCGCCGGTCAGCAGCGTCCATTCCGGCGGCGCGGGTTTGCGGAAATCATCGAAGTACGCGGGCATGGCCGGCGCGGGCATGGCGTAATCGGTAGGCCCCTGAATATACATCCCGTCAGGCAAGAGCCTTATCCTGTCTATATTCAAATCCCTGGTCTTATCCGGATTCAGGTTGTGATAGACAATATATCGGCTCACCAGATCCGGTCCGATCACCGTTGAACTGTGGCCGAGTCCGACGACGCCGCCCTCGGTCCGGATGACGACGGGATTGTAGGCGGAGTCGGTAAACGGCCCTAACGGATGGCTGCCGATAGCCGTATGGATTCGATAGCCCTTGGAGAGAAAATGGTTTCCCGTATAGGTCAAATAATATTTCCCACCCTCTTTTACCATGAACGGGCCCTCCGTCCAGCCGTGCATATAAGCGCCGATCAAAACCGGCTCCCCGAATTCCGCCGGAGGTCGCATTTCGCACCCCAGAATACCGGTCTCTCCCGCCCAATAGGCATACCATTTGCCGTCGTCGTCTTTAAAAACGGAGAAGTCTATGGCGCGGCCTATGTTGGCGGTCATCTTTTTAAACGGTCCGAGAGGGCTGTCGCTGGACAGCACGTAATGGCCAAGACCGTGCGGAGAGGTATACATGTAAAACTTCCCGTTGTCGTACACGACCTCAGGCGCAAACGGAACAAGCCCCGGAAATTCATCCGGCGGTACGGTGGGCCCCTCCGCCTTCCAATCCACAAGATTCCCTGAGCTCCAGCATCGGACGTCCGGATTCGTGCAGTACAGGTAATAAACGCCGTTATACCGCAGCACAAAGGGATCGGCGAAATCGCCGTGTCTTTTTATGGGATTGCTGTATTTGTCCATGTGCCTATCCTTTGATTCCGGTTATGGCGATCGAGTCGGTAAAGTATTTCTGGCAGACGACAAACAAAATCAGCACGGGGAGGAGCGCGACCAGGGACGCCGCCATGACGAGGGGGATATCCGTCTGCTGCTCATAATGCGAGCTCAGCATGGCGATGGCGACCTGGATCGTCTGCTTCGATTCGCTGTGGGTAAACAGCAGCGGCGTCATGTAATCGTTCCAGGTGCCCATAAACAGCATGATCGCATTCGTTACGATGGCGGGCTTGCACTGAGGGAGAAAGATTCTCCAATACGCTCCGAAGTAGCTGCAGCCATCGATCATGGCGGCGTCCAGATAGCCGGAGGGAAGCCCGATGATGAACTGGCGCATGAAAAAGATATTGCTGATGTTGCAGAGCGAGGCGGGTACGATCATGGGAAGCAGAGTGTCGATCCACCGCAGTCTTGTGTAAATGATGAACTGCGGCACAAGCAGCACCACGGCCGGGACCATCATGCTGGCCAATAAGGTCATAAAAATGACGCTCTTTCCGGGAAACCGCAGCTTTGCGAAGGCAAACGCCGCCATGGAGGTCGTAAGCGTGCTGAACGTGAGAACGGTAAAGGTGATCAGCACGCTGTTCTTGATCCCGGTAATGAGGTTCGCCGCCGTCCAGATTTCCTTAAAGTTATCCCAATCGACGGGGTCGGGAATCCACCGGGGCGGGATCGTGTACACAAGATTCGCTTCTTTCAGCGACGTTGACAGCATCCAGACGAACGGCAGGACCATTGTGCATGCGCCCACGAGCAGGAGCGCAAACGCGATGACGCGCACAGGCGTTGTTTTCCGTTTCATCTCTACTCACCCTCATAGACCCACTTGCGGGAGACGGTAAACTGCACGATCGTCAGTATCATGATAAACACGCCGAATATGGTGGCCGCCGCGCACGCATATCCCATTTGACTGCTTTGAAAGGCCTTCTGCCAGATGTAAAACATGATCGTTCCCACGCCGTAGCCTCTGCCGCCGTCCGGCGCAAAAAGCTGGACCTCCAGAAAGGTCTGCAGAGAACCGATCAGGCCGGTAACCATCAAATAGAAGGTGGTCGGCGTGAGAAGCGGCAGAGTTATTTTTCTAAACTGCTGCCAGGGCGACGCGCCGTCGATTTGAGCTGCCTCATAATACGTTTTGGGTACGTTTTTCAGCGCGGCGATATAATAGATGGAGATGATGCCTATCATTTTCCAGCTGATCATTATCACGATCATCCGCCTTGTCCAGACGGGATCGCCCAGCCAGTCCGGACCGGCGACGCCGAAAAGCGCGAGGAAATTGTTCACGAGACCGTACCTTGCGTTGAACAGCCACTTCCAGATCAGCGCCAGCGCGACGATGGATGAAATAAAAGGCAGATAATAAATGACCCGAAAAACCCTCTCCCCCAGAATCCTTTTATGGCAGCAATAGGCAAAGCCCAGCGCGAATATCAGGTAAAAGGGGATGGGGATCAGCATATACAGGGTGTTTTTCAGCGCCGTCCAGAACTTCGGGTCGGCAAAAAGCCTCTCGTAGTTCCGCAGGCCCACGACCGCTCTCTTCACCGACAGGATGTTCCAGTTGGTAAAGCCCGCATAGATGCATATCGCAACGGGCAGCAGGAAAAACAACATAAAATAAATCATTTGCGGCGTAACGAACAGGAGCCCGGCAATACCCTCCTGCCGTCTCAGCTTGCTCTTTTTCTTCATAGCGCTCCCTCCCATGAAACCGAGGTGCTCCACACGCCCGAATGCAGGAAACGCGCCGGCAGACAGGCGGGGCCTGCCTGCCGGCGTATTGGGTTTGCGGATTCAGCCTAAGGCGTACTCCGCCTTTTGCTCGATACTTTCATCAAGCAGGCGCTGCACGGCGTCCGCGATGGAATTGCAGTATTCTTCAGCCGTCATTTCACCGTTATAGACGGCCGCCGTATTGGAATTGAACTCGCTGAACCATTCCTGATTGAAGGTCCGGGACTGAGTTGCAAGACGGGCGGTGTTCTCCAGCATATCGAAGAATACCTCCTTGCTGGCGGGAGGATCGCCGGCGTCAACAAATTCCCCGTACGCCATGTCCTTCAGCATGGGGATCGCCTGGCCCATGGAGTAGGCGGTCCGCTGGGCGTCCTCGTTGAAGGCAAGATACGCGGCCAGGTTGCACGCCGCCTCCGGGTTCCCGGTGGTGGCGGATACGGCCAGACCCGCGCTGCCAAACCAAATGGCGGTTTTGCCGGTGTTGGGGCTCACGGGCCAGGGCATGACGTCCCATGTAAAGTCGCAGTTTGCCCAGAAATCGGCCAGACTCCACGTGCCGGCGCCGACCATGGCCAGCTTGCCCTGCTTGAAGCGGTCGTAATCGCTCAGCGCGCTGCTCTCTGTGGTGGTGGGCGCAACGCCGTGCACCAGCATCAAATCCGCGCAGAACTGCAGGGCCTCGGTAAACGCGGGATCGGTGATCTTTACCGTGGTCAGCGTATCCGCGTCTACCCATTCTGCGCCGTTGGACCAAACGGCGGACTCAAGGGAATACGCGCCGGTACCGTACACCTTGCTGTCGCCCTCGCCGGAGGTCAGCTTTTCAGCGGCCGCAACAAAGTCGTTCCAGTCCCAGGGGTCGTCGGCGGTGGGAGGCGTTACGCCCGCCGCCTTGAAAAGGTCGACGTTATAGAAGATCGGGAAGCAGCTGACGTCCTTGGGCAGCGCGTAGATGTCGCCCTTGCCCTGGTTTTCGCCGTCAAAGCGATACAGATTGTTCAATACGGTCCAAACATTGTCCGGGTCAAAGATTTCGTTGTCTGCTACGTAGTCGGTCAGGTTGTAGAGACTGCCGGTGGCGGCATACTTCATCATGTTGTCGATGTTGCAGTAGAAAACGTCGGGGCACTGTCCCGCGCCGATCATGGTCTGCAGTTTCACATCAAACTCGTTGTCGGCCACTACGATGTACTCGACCTCCACATCATAGGCCGCTTCAAACTGATCGATCATCGCCTGGTAGGCCGCGATCTCGGAATCGGAGCCCCACCCCATAAAGGTGATCTTTTCTTTCTTGCCGGCTGTCCCGGCGGTGGGCGCGGCTGCGCTTTGCGGGCTTGTGTCGCTTGCCCCGTTGTCTGCGTCGGCGGCGGTATTTCCGCAGCCGCTGAGAACGCCCAGTAACATTATAAAAGCAAGCAAACACACGAATACGCGTTTTTTCATCGTTAGTCCTCCTGTTTCAATAAAATTTTTGTTGAAGCAGAACACAATTAAAACACGATTCCTGCTCCATTCCTGCTTTCAGTATAGGGGCTTTTCTGTATAAATGTCAATATTTCCATAATATTTTTCGGGTTTTTGGGATTTATTATCTATTTAAACATTATTTATGTTTTAATAGCTCCACAAATTTTGTTTTATTTCTGTTCTTTTGTGGACATTACACCAAAATCCTGTTATACTTTTGTGCGAGGTGATAACATGGCAAAGATCCTGGAATTAAATCTCGAAAACGAAGAAGATATCTGTAAAATCGGCTCCGCCTTATCGTCCCCCGCAAGAATCCAGGTTTTGAAACTGCTGTACTTTAAAAGCTATAATGTGGGCGAGATCGCCGAACAGCTTAAAATCCCCGCCTCCAGCGCCGCTCTTTATGTCCGCTCTCTGGAGCAGGCGGGCCTGATAAACACAAATGTGCAGCCCGGCAGCCGGGGCGCCATGAAGATATGCAGCCGGAAAAACGACAACGTCATCATCCGCATGACCGCGGACGATCCCAATGTCAACCGTGTCGTTACCACCTCGATGCCGATCGGCCACTATACCGACTGCTCTGTTTATCCTACCTGCGGCATTGCCTCTGAGCTGGCTCCCATTGGTCCGGACGACAGTCCGGAAACCTTTTATTATCCCAATCGCATGAACGCCCAGATTTTATGGACTGCCAAGGGCTATGTAGAATATAAGTTCCCCTATCGCCTGCAGGACGGGGCAGAGGTAAAGCGCCTTATGCTCACGTTTGAAGCCTGTTCTGAAACATCGAATTATAACGAAAACTGGATTTCGGACATAACCGTCTGGATCAACGGGATGGAGTGCGGCACCTGGCGCAGCCCCGGCGATTTTGGAAGCCGGCGCGGAAGACTGAACCCGGATTGGTGGGGACGCGGCAGCACGCAGTACGGAAGGCTCGTTACGCTGGAGATAACAGATACCGAGTCCCTTATCAATACGCTCCATTCCTCCTCCGTGTGTTTGCGCGACTTTTCATTTTCGCCCAACGAGGCGATCACCGTGAGGATCGGGAACAAGCCTGACGCGGAATATGTGGGAGGGCTCAATATCTTTGGCGAAAAGTTTGGCGACTACGCCCAGGATATCGTGCTTTCTCTGGTTTACTGATCGATTGTCTCCTGTCGCGGAAGATGCCGCGTCCGCCGTCCGGTCCGCTGCCGCTCTGTCAAAAAAGAAAGGCGTTGTCTCTCCATTGCTTCTTTCGCAATTTTGAGACAACGCCTTTTTTGACTCACCTGTCAAAGGCCCGGCGCAGGGTTTCCCGCAGCGCCTCGAAGCCGCCGTTGGGCCAGCGGGAGATGTCTGCGCCGGCCCTGTTGATCAGGCAGTCGGTCAAAAGGAAGACCCCCATGCCCAGTGTCTCGGCGATCATGTCCTCGCCCACGTCGTTGCCCACCATCAGGCAATCCTGGGCCTCCAGCCCCTGCCTTTGCAGTATCTCCCGGTAATAGTCCGGGTTGGGCTTGCAGGTGCGGCTGTTCTCATAGGTGGTGTAAAGCTCGAAATCCTCCGGGGAGAGCCCCGCCCAACGGATGCGGCTCTCCGTGGCGACGGCGGGGAACAGGGGATTGGTGGCAAGGATCACCCGTCGGCCGGATTCCCTGCAAAAGCGCACGATCTCCCCGGCCTGAGGCGCGAAGCCGCAAAAGCGCCGGGCCTGCTGGAATTCGTTGGCGTAAAAATCCTCAAACACGGGGATATGCTTTTCCGTCTCCGGGCCGTAGATATCCAGAATGAAGCGCCAGAAGGCCTCCTGGTTATAGCAGGAGCCGTCGTTCTTCACCATGGCGGCGGTGCCGCCCCATACGGCCTTCACCAGCGCCTTGGGCTCATAGCCCAACGGCGCCATTTTTTCGCACAGAAGACCGAAATAGCCGTTGACGAACTCGTCCTGGTCCATGGGCAGCAGCGTGCCGTCCAGATCGAATAACACCGCTTTGAGCATAAGCTGTGCGCCTCCTTCGCAAAAAGATGACCGTTTCGGCCATTATACCGGGCGGACGGGGAAAATGCAAGGGAGGCGGAAAGGGCGAAAAACATCAATCAATTTTGGTTAAATTGCGATATAGGAATTTGCGCGCGTGTGCGGCATAATGGAGCGGAGGATGAAAGGGGGAACCGGCAGTGAAGACTTGCCTTGCCATCGACATCGGCGCATCCTCCGGCCGGCACATTGTGGGCTGGCGGGAGCGCGGCGAAATCAAGACGGAAGAGGTCTACCGTTTCCCCAACGGGGTGACCGAGCTGGACGGGCGCCTGACCTGGAACATAGACGCGCTTGTTTCTCATGTGAAAGCGGGCATCGAGAAAGCGAGGGAAAAATACCCGGACATGGAGAGTATTTCCATCGACACCTGGGGCGTGGACTATGTGCTGCTGCGGGGCGACGAGGAGGTCACGCCCTGCTATGCCTACCGGGACAGCCGCACCGAGGCGGCGATCCCGCGGGCGCACGCGCTCATGCCGTTTTCGGAGCTGTACCGCCGCACGGGCATCCAGTTCCAGCCCTTCAACACGGTCTACCAGCTCTACGCGGATAAGCTGGCCGGGCGGCTGGAGGGCGTTACGGACTTTTTGATGATGCCGGAATACCTGATGTACAGGCTCTGCGGCGTCAAGGCCCACGAGTACACCAATGCCACCACCGGCGGCATGGTGAGCGCCGGGACCGGGGAATACGACGCCGCCATCATTAAAGCCCTGGGTCTGCCGGAGCATCTCTTCTGCAAGCTGCAGCAGCCCGGCACCGTGATTGGAGAGTATGAGAGCGTCAAGGTCATGCTCTGCGCCACCCACGACACCGCCAGCGCGGTGGAGGGCATTCCCATGGAGGGCGAGGCGCCCTATATCTCCTCCGGCACCTGGAGCCTGCTGGGGGTGAAGACGCCCCGGCCCCTCACCGGCGGGGAGAGCGAGCGGGCCAACTGGTCCAACGAGGGCGGCGTGGGCTACAACCGCTACCAGAAGAACATCATGGGCATGTGGCTTGTCAACCGCCTGCGGGAGGAGCTGTGCCCGGACATGCCCTTTGAGGAGATCACCGCGCAGGCGGAGGAAAACCGCTTCCGCCATCTGGTGGACGCCGACGCCGCCGCCTTTCTCGCCCCGGAGAGCATGAAGGCGGCCTTCGACGCGGCGCTGCCCCACCCGCCAAAATGTACCGCCGGGTATTTCCGCTGCGCCTATCGCTCGCTCTCGGAGAGCTATCGCCGGGCCGTGGAGGAGCTGGAGCGCAACACGGGGAAAACCTATGACCGAATCTACATCGTGGGCGGCGGCGCCAAAAACGCCTTTCTCAACCGGCTGACGGAGGAGGCCACGGGCAAAAGGGTGATTGCCCTGCCCATCGAGGCCACCGCGCTGGGAAATCTGAAAATACAAATGGAAGCAAACAGACAGGAGGATCGGATATGTTAGTCAACACCAAAGCGCGCATCGGCGTATTTTCCATTGCGCTGGGCGCGTACTTGCCCCAATTTCCGTCGCTGGTGCCGGAATTTGAAGGCCAGTACGCCGATTTCAAAAAACGCATCCCCGACAGCGTGGAGCTCATTGACGGCGGCATCGTCACCACCAAGGAGAAGGCCATGGCCGCCGGCGACGCTTTCCGCGCCGCGGACGTGGATTTGGTGATCCTGCAGCTGCTGACCTACGCAACCTCCTACAACATGCTGCCCGCCGTGCGGGATCTGGACGTGCCGGTGGTGCTGGTGAATCTGCAAAAGAAAAAGGCCCCGGACTATGAGAACACCGACACCGCCACCTGGCTGGGCGAGCTGTATGCCTGCGGCGCCGTGGGCGAGATGGTGGCGGACCTGGAGCGGGCCGGCAAGCGCCACGCGGTCATCACCGGCGTGGTGGAGGGCGGCGACCCGGAGGCAGACGCCGAGATCGCCGACTGGTGCCGCGCCGCCCAGGTGCGCCGCCGCTTTCGGGACTTGAACCTGGCCCAGATCGGCCGGCCCTACCCCGGCATGATGGACCTCTACATCGATGAGACCAATCTCTATCACCGGATGTGGCTCTACACCAAGCAGTTTGACTGGGAGAAGATGTGGGCCATCGCCGACGATATCACCGACGAGGACGCCATCCGCGCCAAGGCGGAGGACATACTGGACACCTTCGACATCGAGGGCGGCGGCACCGTGGAAAAGGTCTGGGACATGGCGAAGTATGTCGTGGCCTTTGAGCAGTGGGTGAAGGACGAGCAGCTGGGCTTTGTGGCTTCCCATTACGACGGCTTTGCCCAGGGCGTGGCCGGGAAGCTGGACAGCATGCTGATCCCCGCCTTCTCCATGCTCATCAAGCAGGGCACCGCCTGTGCCGTGGAGGGGGATATCAAGGTCGCCATGGCCATGAGCATCCTCAAGACCATCTCCGGCATGGGGCAGCTCAGCGAGATGTATTCCATCGACTTCCCGGAGGATATCTGCATCATCGGCCACAGCGGCAGCGGCGACGCGGATATCTCCAGGGCGAAGAAGCCCACCATGAAGATCGTACCCGTCTTCCACGGCAAGACCGGCGGCGGGTATCTGACCCAGTTCTACCCCGCGCCCGGTCCGGTGACCTATCTAGGCATCACCCAGGACCGGGACGGACACTTCAAATTCGTGGCGGCCGAGGGCGTCAACGAGCCCGGTCCCATCTTCACCTTCGGCGACACCAACATGCGCACGCGCTTTACCTGCGGCGCGCGGGAGTTCTGCAATAAGTGGAGCGAGGCCGGCCCCACCCACCACATGGCCGCGGCCAGCGGCCGGTGGATCGACACGATCCTGAAGGTCGCCAAGATCTTCAACGTCCCCGTGGACGTGATCACGAGATAAGGAGAACAAAGATGAGGAATATCCTGGAAGCACCCTTTATGACGGAAATGATCCGCACCGCGACCAATATGTACGACCACGGCTGGGACGAGCGCAACGGCGGTAATATCTCGCTGCTGCTGTCGGAGGAGGAAGTGTCTGCTTATCTGGACACGGGCAAGATTCTTCGCGCCATCCCCACCGGCTTTTCCGCGCCGGAGCTGGACGGCAAGTACTTCCTCGTCACGGGCACGGGCAAGTATTTCAAGAACGTGCAGTACGCGCCGGAGGTGAATCTGGGCCTTGTCCGTCTGGCCGACGGCGGGGAGACGG
>Ga0079305_1002348_pt1 | contig 16964 bp, 17 predicted proteins | sample LMS_cellobiose_e_FD_79183 | JGI IMG/M metagenome (GOLD analysis project Ga0079305, IMG submission 79183) | Rumen-fistulated moose microbial communities from Alaska, USA - LMS_cellobiose_enrichment | ecosystem: Host-associated > Mammals > Digestive system > Stomach > Rumen fluid ... | reverse complement strand
CGGAAATTGATAGCGGAAGCGGTCAAGGACCGCTCCTCGGACCGGCAAACCCGGTCCTGCGGATTGTTGATGAAAGGGCCCGCAGGCCCTTTCATACTATCCCGGGGGTTTGTAGATAGTCTGGCCCGCAGGGAGATGCTTTTCTCCCCGCGGGCTTCTCCTGTTTTCAGGCGCCTGCCGGCGGCGCGCCCGTCAAAATGTTCAGTCCCGGAACAGCATGGGCAGGAAATCGTGGATGCAGCGGCGCCACACGCCCCAGTCGTGGCCGCCGGGGAAGGTGCGGCGGATCATCTCTACGCCCTTTTCCTTCACCATCTCATCGTCGTTCAGGAACACGTTGAAATACTGGTCCTCCGTGCCCATGGCCCGGTAAAACACCCGGAAGGCGGCGTGGAACTTTTCCGGCGTATCCAGGAGGGCCAGGTGCTCGTTGGGAATGCCGGGCTGAAGCATGCGCAGAAAGCCGCTGAACAGGCCCGCATAGCCGAACAGGTCGGGGTTGGTGAGGGTGACGATGCTGGTCTGGAAGCTGCCCATGCTCAGCCCCGCCATGGCCCTGTGCCACTTATCGGTATACACGGGGTAGCGGGCCTCAATGAAGGGGATCAGGTCCTCCAGAATCACCTGGGGGAACAGCATGCGGTGCTTTTCCAGGCTGTCCGCCTGGGTCATGCCGTTGCCCATAACGATGAGCATTTCCTGCATCCTGCCCTCGTGCAGCAGCCGATCCGCGATGCGCCCCACATGGCCCTGATACACCCAGCCCGTTTCATTTTCCCCATATCCGTGCTGCAGATACAATACCGGGTATTTTTTGTTGGGATCAAAGGCTGGCGGGGTATACACCAGGCAGATTTCATGCTTGCCGGTAACGGAGGAGGGATAGTAATGCCGGGTCACCGCGCCGTGGGGCACCCCCTCCAGCGCGCCCCATTCCACCTCCCCCGGCACGGGGACGTCCAGGAAGTTCATGGGCCGGCAGCAGCCGTAACCGATGGGCAGATAAGGATTGAGCACGTCGCAGCCGTCGATTTTGAGGAAGAAATACTGGAAGCCCCTTCCCAGGTCCACCGTGCCTTCCCACATTTCCTCCGACACTTTCTCCAGGGGGTGCATCCTGCCGAACTGATCCAGCGCCACCTCCCGGGCGCCGGGGGCCTTGATGCGCAGTCGCACCCGCCCGTCCTCCATCATTTCGTACCCCTGATTGCCGTCGCGGCCGGGCTCGCCCCAGTAGGGGTCAAAGGAAACAGCGGTGTCCAGCGGCCATACCTTCTTCATGGTTTTTTCCTTCTTTCCTGTTGATATATTATCCATTGCGTCGCGTCCCTGCGCGTCTATTCCCCCGCGTCCCAGGCGCCAAACACCCGGACAAAATTGTACAGCCCCAGGTTCCAGATATTGAAGTCATGCCCGCCGGGCCGCTCCTGCCAGTGCCAGTTTTCCTCCGTCAGCCTTTCCGTGTACCGGGTGATTTCCTTGGCCGCGCCGGAGCCGGCGAAGTAGAGGCTGTCCTCCGTGCCGCAGATGCTGTAAAAATACCGGATGGGCATATCCGGGAATTTGTCCAGCGCCCGGACGATCTGGGCGGCGGTATAGGTGGTGGGCGCGGCGGAGAAGGCGCCGAAGAAGGCGAACAGGTCCAGGCATTCGCACAGGCCGATATTGATGGTCTGCATGCCGCCCATGCTCAGCCCCGCCATGGCCCGGTGCTCCCGGGCGGCAGAGGGGTCCTCCGGCGTTTCGGCGCCATAGGTGGCGTAGTGGGCGTCGATCCAGGGCAGCAAATCGCTGCGCAGCTCCTGCCCGAACACATAGAAGGCCCCGGCATTGTCCATGCCGGTATTGTAGGGGTCGGCGCAGGCGCGGCCGTTGGGCATCACGATGATGAGGGGGCGGATATCGCCGTTGGCGATGAGATTGTCCACCACATTCCGCCCGACGCAGTAGGGGCTTCCAAAGCCCCATTCGTTTTCCGTGCCGCCGATGCCGTGGCACAGCACCAGCACATCGTACTTTCCTTCCGGGTCATAGCCGTTGGGCAGATACACCAGCGCCTGTTTGGTGACCTTATCGCCGCCGCCGAGATAATCCAGGGAAGGATAGGCGATCTTTTCCACCCGGCCGCTCTGGACGCCTTTCTTTTTGTATTCCGCCGGAATCTCATCGGCAAACGCAGGCGCGGCGCCCTCTCCCCGCGCAGCGCAGGGAACCCCCAGGAAAATCGCCGCCGCCAGCCACAAGCATATCCACCGTTTCATGGGCCTATCCTCCTTTTTCCGCATGTGCCGCGCACTGCTCCTGCCCCGCGGCCCGTTCCTATATATTATAAGGCATTTGGCCGATCTTCTCAACTGTTCCGCGGCAAAAAGCAGAAATATTCACCGCGCCGCCAGGCGCTGCATTGGTTTTTTTGAAATTATTTTCTCTCGGGGCTTTCTGCCCGGGGCAAAGTGTGGTATACTGTCTCCCGGGCAGTTAGTTGTTTATAACCGCCCCAAAAAGCGCGGCGCGCGAAAAGAAAGGAAGAGGCGCATGAAATTGGTGCTGCTGCGGCACGGAGAAAGCGAATGGAACAAATTGAACCTGTTTACCGGGTGGATGGATGTGGACCTGAGCGAGAAGGGCCGGGAGGAAGCCAGGCAGGCGGGCGCCGCCCTGAAAAACGCGGGGTATGATTTTGACGTGTGCTATACCTCTTACCTCAAGCGCGCCATCCACACCCTGAACATCGCCTTGGATGAAATGGACCGGGCCTGGCTGCCCGTCATCAAAAGCTGGAGGCTGAACGAGCGCCATTATGGCGCGCTGCAGGGACTAAACAAGGCGGAAACTGCCGAAAAGTACGGCGAGGAGCAGGTGAAAACCTGGCGCCGCTCCTTTGATATCAAGCCCCCGGCGCTGGACCGGAACGACCCCCGCAGCGCCGGATGCCAGCCCATGTATCGGGATATCGACCCCGCCCTGCTGCCCACTCACGAAAGCCTGGAAACCACGATTCAGCGGGTGGTGCCCTACTTTGAAGCGGTCATCAAGCCGGATATGCAGCTGGGCAAGCGGGTGCTCATCGCTGCTCACGGCAATTCCCTGCGGGCGCTGGTAAAGTATTTTGACCAGTTGAGCAGCGAAGAAATCATCAGCGTCAACATCCCCACGGCGGTGCCGCTGGTGTACGAATTCGATGAGGATTTCCGCCCCGTGGGCCATGCCTATCTGGGGGACCAGAGCCAAATCCAGGCAAAAATGCAGGCAGTGGCCAATCAGGGAAAAAAACAGTAGCGCCAGTGCGGCTGTATCTTGGCCTCCTGCTGCGCTTCAGGGAGGATGACAGGAGAATTTCCATTATTTTAGCGCCCTTTCCGCCGCGCTGCGGCGAAAAGGGCGCTCTCTTTCGTATCCGATTTTATTTCAGGAAGCCGTTTACGATCTGCTCCTCGGCTTCCTGCTCGGTGAGCCCCAGGGTCATCAGTTTGGTGATCTGCTCCCCCGCGATTTTGCCGATGGCCGCCTCGTGCACCAGCGCGGCGTCCACGTCGTTGGCCTCCAGCCCGGGCACGGCCAGAATCCTGCCGCGGTCCATGATGATGGAATCGCACTCTGTGTGCCCCGTGCAGGGGGCGTTGCCCACCAGCTTCGCGTCGAATTTCTGAAAGGAATCGTCCCGGGCCACGGAGCGGGATACCACATCGGCGCTGGCGCCCTGGCCGTTGAGCTTTACCTCATAGCCGCTGACGGCGTTCTGCCGCCCATGGGTCATCAGCCGCTCCCGCACCACCAGCTTCGCCCCCGTCTTCAGCTCCGCCAGGGTGACGCGGTTGGTATCATCCACGCCTTTGATCTGCACCATTTCCATTTCCACGGTGCTGTCCTCATCCTGATATACTTCGGTGACGGGGTTGAGGATGCGCTTGCCTTCTCCGGTGCCGGAGCCGTAATGCTTTTCCACGTAACGAATGCGGGCGCCCCGGCCCACGTAAAAGCGGTGAATGCCGTCATGCTGGGAATCCTGATTGCCGCAGTTATCAATGCCGCAGCCCGCCACGATGGTCACGTCCGCCCCTTCGCCGATGAAAAAATCGTTGTATACCGTTTCCGTCAGGCCGCTTTCCGTCATCACCACAGGGATATGCACGCTTTCGTTGCGGGTGCCGGGCTGGATGCGGATATCCAGGCCGCTCACGTCCGTCTTGGGCGTGATTTCGATATGGGCGGTGGACTGGCGCCCGGCGGACTGGCCGTTGGCGCGGATATTATACGCCCCTTCGGGCACCTTGTGCAGATCGGCCACCTCCAGGAGCAGCCGCTTTTGTATTTCATCCATCTTCAGCATTCTGCCGCGCCTCCTTTTCCTCCGCCGATTTTCCAGCACTCCTGCACGGCAGACGCGGTGCCGATGAGCCCGGGCAGCACGGCGGCCCTGTCTCCCTGGGCCGTCAGCCGGCCTTCCTTGAGCACGATCACCTCATCGGCGATATTCAGGATGCGTTCCTGGTGGGATATGATCAGCACGGAACTGCCCGCAATGGCGGTGCGCATCTGCTCAAAGACCTCGATGAGATTTTGGAAGCTCCACAGATCAATGCCCGCCTCCGGCTCGTCAAAAATGGTCAGCGCCGCGCCCCGGGCCAGCACCGTGGCGATTTCGATGCGCTTGAGCTCCCCGCCGGAGAGGCTGGCGTTCACCTCGCGGTCAATATAATCCCGGGCGCATAAGCCCACCCGGGACAGGTATTCGCACGCATCGGCGGCCGTCAGGGGCCTGCCCGCCGCCAGGCGAAGCAGATCCTGCACCTGAATGCCCTTGAAGCGCACCGGCTGCTGAAACGCGAAGGCGATACCCGCCCGGGCCCGGTCGGTAACGCTCCAATCCGTAATATCCTGGCCGTTGAAAAATATCTTTCCGGAATCCGGCCGTTCAATGCCGGCGATCAGCCGGGCCAGGGTGGACTTGCCGCCGCCGTTGGGGCCGGTAATGACCACCAGCTTCCCCGCAGGCAGCGTCAGGCTGATGTCCCGGATGATTTCCCTGTCCTGCCCTTCCGCGTCCACCTTAAAACAAACGTTTTTTAACTCCAGCACGGCGTATGCACCTCACTTCCGCTGCCGCTTTTTCTGCGGCGGGGTTTATGCTTTTCCCCGCCTGTACAGCCTTTTTTCCCTTGTGAAAAGCTGCACGTTTCCTCTTACCGCTATGCCCGGCGTGCGCCCATTCGGGGCCCGCCGGGACGGCCAACCGCCCTGCAGGCCGGTTGCCACATTATTATACCCGCTGGCGCCCGCGAAGGCAAGGGCCCGCTCCGGTCTCGGGCCGTTTTGGGCCCGCGTTCCCCGCAAAAGACGGGCGGTACGCAGGATGAAAGGCCCCGCCTTTCATGGCTTGGCCCGGCAGGGCTTGTCCCGCAGGTTCTTTTCCTTTTCATAGAACGCGCGGCGCAGCATGGCAAATTCCTCCTCGCTTTCGCAGGCCGCATTGCACTGCGCTTCCTTCTCGGTCGAGCGCCGCAGCATATCCTCGATCTTTTCGCAGGCGTACGCTGGGCATTCCCGGCAGGCATCCACCTGATGGTCCCGCACGCAGGGGAGCAGCATAAAGGAGCACGTGCCCCGGCTTCCGCAGCCGGCGCAGCGTATTTCCGCGTTGGCCACGATTCTCTCCCGCCACCCGGCCCGATACCAGAACACGGCGGTTTCATGCAGTTCCTCCTCCGTCCGGGCCAAATAACGCGGGCACACGGCGCAGTCATCCCCGCAGACGGAATAAACCGGCGCCGCCTGCTCCAGCTCCTTCAGCCGTTGCCTGTACCACCGCATATCCCTTTTCTCCCTTCCGCGCCTGCCGCCCCGGCAGGCGGCGCGATTGGCTTTCGTATTCGGCACACGTCTTATTATAATCGCTGTTCGACCCTTTATCAATATCCCGATTGCGTCCCTTTGACTTCAAACGCCCCTGAAACCATGCGGTTCCAGGGGCGTTTTTCCTGTTGTGCTGCTCAGGGCCGCTTCCCGCTCATTTGCGGTTTTTCAATGCCCGCACCAGAGCGATCACGTCCCAAAGGATCAGTGCGGCGATCACCGCGGCAAACCCGCCGGGCGACAGCTCAATGGTGCGGAACAGGGTCATGTAGCCCCGGCCGGAGGAATACACGCCGGCGCCGTAAATGCCGATGATGACGGTAAAGATGATGCCGAAGATGGCCCAGCGCATATTGCTGGTGTTTGCCTTTTCGGCCTGCTCCGCGCGGGCGTATTCCGCCTGCTGCTGGGCGGCTTCCTTTTCCTTTTTCCTTTCCTCAATTTCCTTTTGCTCTTCTTCGGTCAGCGGCGCGCCGCTTTCCATGCGGCGTTGGATTGCCTCGTCCTTCTCCCGCTCCTCCCTGCGCCTGGCTTCGGCCACGGTCTTCAGCGCCGTGACGGCCCGGGCGCCGCGGTTGATCTTCTTTGCCTGCGCCGCCAGCGCAAGCAGGCCGAGGCCGGGAAAGAACTGCAGAAAGAAGGGCAGGAGGAGGCCGCCCGCCCCGTTTTCATGGCGGGTTTTGAACACCAGGATGGAGCCGGCGATCATCGCGGTGAGCCAGCCGATGAAAACCACGAAAATCCCCAGAAAATTGGCGCTGCCGTTGCTGGGGGCAACGCTGGCGCAGATCCCGATGCCCAGGGCGACCAGCACGTATCCCGCCAGCACGGCGATCCAGGCCTTTTTGGGGCTGCTGCCCTTCTCCTGGCCGCACGCGTCGCAGGCGTACAGGTAAACCTCATTGGGATAGGTTATCTCCCGGACGCCCGTATAGGGCTTCACGTTCACGCGGTCCTGCCCCTGCACGGGGATAAAGGTGACGGGGATACACTCTTTTTCGCTGCCGCAGATGCTGCAGGCCCTGACTGCCCTGTTTTTTGCCATTGGTTCATTCCCCTTTCCAAGTGTTGATATGTGTCTGCCCTCCGGCAGTACGGTCCATTTTCTGCGCGGCCAGCGGCGGCCTGCGCCTTGGAGGCTCACAGCTTTGCCAGCTCTTCCTTTGCCGGGCCGGCGATTTCCGTATGATACTCCCATATATTGGTCCTGGACGCATTGTCGGCAAGCTGTTTGAGATGCTCCTTCACTTTGCCACTGTGGAATTTGGGCAGCATCCGCGTCAGGCGCTTGGCCTGGCTCCACCACCTGATGTTTCCCACGCCGCCAAAGGAGCACCGCGTCAGGAAACTGAAGATGGCCGCCTCGGCGGCGTCGCCCTCCGCCAGCAGTTTCTGCTCCATGGCGTCCAGCTCGGATTCGTCCAGGGTCAAATTGACATAGACGGCGAAATCAGCCACCAGCTTGTTCAAATCAACGCCCGGTTTATAGCCGCAGTAGCGGCATACGCCGTTTTCAAAAAAATGCTCGGACGTGATTTCTTTGCCGCAGGTGACACAGACGCCCTTGTGCCTGGACGAGCCCCGCTCATAGGAATATTTGTAGACGTGGCCGCCGAATTCGCTTTTCTTCACATAGCCGCAGACCTGGCATTTGCAGCCCTGCACCTTTGTGCCGCCCGGATCATTCGGATCGAACACATAGGGAAAATCGTGCGCATTGAGATCGTCAATGGCCCGCGTGGCTCCGCAGACCGTGCATTTGCAGCCTCTGCCGTTTTTGCTCCAGCGGTGCTGGGCGGGGCCCTCCGCGCCGCAGCGGGCGCATTTCATTGTGCAGCTTCCGGGGACGGGCGCAAATGAATGGCCCGCATTCCTCACCGCGCCGCAGCGGGCGCACGTGCAGCCATTCCATTTGTGCCCCAGGACACAGGCGATCTTCACACCGATTCCTCCTTGATATGTATGGTTTTTCCCCTGAGGCCAATGCCGCGGCGGTTTCCTGCCGGCTGATTCCGCCCCGCCGTTCCTTCAGCCTGGCCAACCATCTTCCACCATGCCGTTTTCAGCGAAGGCGAATACCGAACCCGTCCATGATATCGCGTATTTTTTCGTATTCGAACTGGGTATAAATCAGGACGCCCGCGCTTACCAGCGTGTAAACCACGGAAATGCAGACAAAGATGACGGTATTGCGGGTACAGAACACGATAGCGGCAATATCCAAAGCAAGGAACAGGATGAAGGGCCATTTCCAATCCTCCGGATCATCATTGTGATGACCATGATAATACCCCTGCTTTTTATAAAAGTTGATATTTGCACTCACCACAAATGATTTGAAAAGCACCAGCAGTATATTTCCAATAATCACCAATGCAGGAACGGGAGTATGAAGCCCGAACCACAGAAGCGTACATTCCAGCAGGGAATAAAGGAGAAGCATACGATAGCGCCGCCTCTCCTTTTTGTATTGGGTGCACATTTTTTCATTTAGCGGCATGGTCTTCACCTTTTCTTTTCACAGATCATTCGATAGGATATTTCGCAAGTATCTGATCCACTGTGTCCTGATCGTAAAAAACGGCGACCAGTGTGGGGCGGTCGATGGTGCCCGTTTCCTCCAGGCCGTAATCCCGCTGCAGATCCTTGATGGCCGCCTCCATATCCGCATCGAACACCGAATCCGTATCGGTGTTTTCTGCCAGATAACCGCGCGCCGCCAAAGCCTGACGGAGCCTTTGCACGCCTTTTCCCTCGCCGCCCGGCGCGGCCTCATAGCCGTACCAGCTCAGGATGGCCGCCACCAGTTCTTTCGCTTGAGCGGAGCCTTCAAACATCGGAGAATCCATATAAAAACCCGATTCATAATGCTGGTTCGTCGTGACGCTTTTCCCCGGCGTATTGGACTTGATTACCACGCATTTTTCATCCGGGTCGGACAGAAGGAAGGCCCCCAGGGCGATCTCGCAGGCATATCCGGGAACCGTAACGACATTTCGCCACAGGTAATTGGCATAAAACCGGTAAGACCGATTGGTCACCAGAATGATATCCGCGTGATCCGGATCATCTACAAAGCGCAGGATGCCTTTTGATCCGTTTTCAATGCTCCGTTTCCAGTCTGATGTTCCAACCCTGCTCAAGCCGACCGTGCTGATCTGCTTTTCGGGATATGCCCAGTATTCATCGTTCACCACAATATAGAGGTTCAGCGGTCCGCCCACGGACGGCGTATAGAATGGGATCTTCCCCAGCTTGCCGCTGCCGATTCCCGTCGGTTTGATCCAGTATTTTTCCGCGATACCCGATACCGTATCACAGCCCCATTTTGCGCCGAACCAGTATCCTCTGGAAAGCCCGGGCGTTTTGGACGGTTCCTGCTCCTCGCAAAACGCTCCGGCAGCGGACAGGATCAGGCACAGGGCCAGCAGAACCGCACAGAATGATTTTTTCATTTCGTGTTCTCCGCACAATCAGTGGTTCCTTGAGAACAATCGCCGGTCAGGGCATGAAATAAGTGCCGTTCATCATCTTGACATAGCCCAGGTCGAAGTAACGAAAATAGGCGTCCGGACCGGGCTGAAAGTATTTCACCACGTCGCAGGAGAGGCTGTTTTCCGTCGGGGGCTGGAAGGCATGACGGTTGCCCGCCTGATGCCATTTGTAAACCTTGACGTCGGAAAGATAGGAACGCAAAAAGGCAATGAACAGCGCGATGCCGCCCAGCGCGCCCAGCGAGCCGATGGACGCAAGGGCGGTGTCCATCTGCTCCGGTTTTGTAAACTGGTTTACGGCGATCGCCGCGCCGCCCAGGACCAGCGCCATGCTCACCGCCATGGCGATCCAATTCGCAATTCCCGGCTTTGGCCAGTTTTCTTCCTTGGCGTTGAAAGCGTCCCGGGCACAGGCTTCGCAGTAGCCCGCCAGCTTCTCCTGAATGTTTTTATAAGAGGTGCTGTAATGGGTGTACCTTCCGCTGGTCCCCATCTTGGTGGTTGTATCCTTTTCGCCTTCATAATAGCGCACAGCGCGCATGAGCCTGCCGCATTCCGGGCAGACGCCGGCTTCGTCAAAGAGATAATTGCCGATTTTCTTCATGGTTTTCTCCTTTTCGATGCTTTTCGGCAGTGCTTCCTGCCTTGGATGCTTCAGCGAAAGGGCACCCGGAGACGGTTTTGCTGATTCAATGGTTTTCCCAGGGCTGATACTCGGCCCAGGAGGAACCATTCAGCACCACGGTTTTCCTGGTGCTGTCCAGGATGATTTCCGCGGGGCGAACATCCGTGTCAAAATCGAAGATAAAGCGGTATTCCTGCTCTTCCAGGTTCAGCGTTACTTCGCTGGCGGCGGATTTGACCAGGCTGCCGTCGGGCAGCTTCAATGTGACGCTGAAGCCTGCTTTCGGGTTGAACTGAACTGTGCCGTCCGCAGCGTTGATGGTAACAGGGATCGTTTTGCCGGATCCCTGACGGAAGGTCAGGCGCAGCAGGCCTGTTTCTGTTTTGTGCATGCTGGTCAGCATCAAAGAACTCGTAGGATTGGGGGAAGTAGGGATCGTGAACCAGCCCGGACTGGGCACGATATCGTGGAAATCCGCTGTGTAGCTGAAGGCTTGATGGCCGAAATCCGCAGATTCAGGAATGTTGATTTCCTTGATGGCCATGCATTGATAAAAACACTGCGGCCCCAGATAAATCCCGTTATCAGGCAGCACCACGCGGGTCAGCTTTTTGCAGCCTAAAAATGCCTGGCCCCCGATCTGCGTGCAGGTGTCCGGGATCACCACGCTGTGGATATCCCTGTTTTTGAACGCCTCTTTGCCGATGGCCGTCACGCCGTCGGGAATCACGATTTCCGAGGCCTTGCCTTGATAGCCTGTAACGACGCCATCCACGATCGTAAATTCTTCCGGCTTTGATTCGGTCGGCCCGCAGCCGCTCAGCAGGCAGACAACCAGGACCAGGACGATGAGCAGCATGGATTTCTTCATAAAAACGCATCCTTTCTTCCATGATGGAAGCATGACCGTTATTCGATACCGGGCACCAGCCGCAGCAGCGTCCAATCCGCCATTTCCACCGTTCCTTCAAATTCGTTGTACCGGGGATTGGCAATGACCATCCAATATCCGTTCAGGATTCCCTCTTCATTGCCGAATTCAAGGATGATGCCGTCTTCGCCGCCGGAGTACAGGTTGACTGCGCCTGTTTCATCCGCGCCGACCGCCAGCACAGGATTCAGTACTTCCCGAATTTTCAAAAGAAGCAGGCAGTTTCCGCATTCTCCCCTGGCATCCAGCCATTCCTGAACGGTAATAAACCGGAATTCTTCTTCTCCCTGCGCGAAGCAGGACAGGGAAACGAGGACGAGAAGGATCGCCAGAAACGCCGCAGCGGATTTCTTCATGGATGATCTGCCCCTTTCTTTTTTCCAAATGATTATGCCATTCTTTTACATTTCATCATACCAGGATCAGCGCGAAAAAAGGTGGGCAGTCTGCCCACCTGAACAAGATTTGATATTTTTTTCAGTTTTCCGTCACATGGATTTCCACGTCCGTTTCCGCAAACAGCTCTGTGACCGTATCGAATTGCTCCTGAAGCACATAGACCGCTTCCAGATCGGGCAGGGCCTTGAGGCCGGACAAATCTTTGAATGTACCGTGCTGAAGCGTGACGGCCTGCAGCTTTGGCAGCCGCTGCGCAATATCGTCCACGTTTTTCATGTTCAGCCACATCATCCCCAGGGAGCGCACGTTGGGATGGAAACCGATCTGTTTCAAATCGGTCATGCCGTTCAGGCCGATGTCCAGCGTTTCCAGCCAGGGACAGTTTTCCAGCGGTGTCACGTCGGAAAGCCCCGTATCAAAGAGGACCGCATGCCGCAGTCTGCTGACATGGGCAATGGGCTGGATGCCGGAAATGCGCATATGCTTGAGGTCAACGGTGTACAGGTGCGTCAGCTCCGCGATGCCGCTGACGTCCACATAGCTTTGCCGGTGAATATGGATTTCCTCCAGATTGGGCAGCAGCTTCAAATCGTCCAGGGTGCGGACGGGGCCTTCCGGGTTTTGGTCCACGCTTTGGCTGTAAAACTTATCGGGATCGGCATAGGCCTTGTCGCCGTAAATATACAGCTGCCTGACCTGCAAAAGGTCCTCCTGGGTAAGGGGCCCGTTTTCCCTGCCCAGCTGCAGCCGCGCGGCCCGCTCGATCAGGGGCTCGGAAAAGGCTATGCTCGCCGCGGGCCTGAACCAATCGGTGAACCGCCCGGCAAAAAAGCCTGCGCACAGGGCGGCCAGCAGCGCGGCAGCCAGAGCCAGGGCCCTTCGCCCCCGGAGGATGGGCCGCCTGCCGCTTGCTTGCTTAAGCGCCTGCCTGACCTGGTCAATATCCGTATATCGGTCGTCCGGCGCAAAGGCCGTGCACCTGTCGATCACCCTTTGCAGCCGGGCGTCGATGGTGACGTTGGCATTGTCCCTGGCGCTGCCCGTCACCAGCCAGCGCAGCAGCACGCCGAAAGCATAAATATCCGTCCGCCTGTCCGTTTGGCCAAAGCCGTACTGCTCCGGCGGGGCGTAGCCCTTGGTGCCGAAAAAAACGGTGTCGCTTACGGCGTCTTTCTTAAAGGAACGGGAAATATCAAAATCAATCAGCACGATGGCGCCGTCCGGCTTCACGATGATGTTCTCCGGCTTGATATCCCGATGGATGATCGGCGGCGTTCGGCCGTGGAGCACGGAAAGGATATCGCACAGCTGCCGGCAGATGGAAAGGATCTGCCGGGTCGTGAGGCGCTGCTCCCCGGCGTAGTCGCTCAGCGGCTCTCCTTCGATGTATTCCCGCACGACGCACAGCATCTGCTCGTTTTGATACTGCTCAAAAAAGCGGGGCAGCCCGGGATGAACGGCGTCCCTGAGCAAATCAGGATTGGGCTGGAAGGGAAAAGCGCCGCGGTCATAGCACTTGGCCACCGCCATTTCCCCGTTTTCTTTTTTACGCACCAAAAAGGTTTCCCGCCCGCCGTGGCTGGCCAGGCATTCCATTTGGTCGTACGCATCCAAAAAATCCTGCGGATAATTGCTTTCCGCGAAAACGGACTGGATGTTTTCCACAATGCGTTTCAGCTCGTTCACTGGTCTCTTCCTCCCAGGATCGGCAGCCCCAGATCCTCCAGAATAATCTCTGTATCGATCAAGCTGATGCGGTTATGCAGGCAATAAATGATAACGGTGTCCCGCTTGATGCGGGGATAGAGGATGCTTTTTCGGGCGATTTTCAGCATTTCCTGGGCCTGGGCCACATCGGACTGCAGCGCGAATGCCAGCTTGATAACGGTATCCCGCGACGGGTTCCTTTTCCCATTGAACAGCTGATGCCCAAAGGACTTTTCCAGGTTGGCCCGGCGGATAATCTTTTCCGGTATCTCCCGGTGCGCTTTGCACCAGGCGGACAGATAATCCGAAAAAGACAGGCTCAGATAGGCCGATTCGTTGCGCTGCAAAAACTGTTCCAGGCTTCTTTCCTTAAAAAGCAGCTTCAGCAGCTCATCCGTGCTGATTCGTTTCTCTTCCTCCATTTTGCTCTCCTTCAAGCAGTTCGCCTCTATCATAGCACAGGATATTCATTGGTAAGTGGGCACGGTGCCCACCTTCAAAGCTGCTTTCTGTATTCTGCGCGGGCCCCGCTTTTCCTGCCGCCGGCGCTGCGCATATTGCCGCAAATCCCCCGGGCGGCCCGGGGCGGGGCCGCGCTTTTCGCGCCCGCCCCGCTTATTTGTCATGCCCTCCGTTTTCCGTCTTTCCTTCCTTCCATACGACCACCGCGTCCGGATCGTATTTGCGCTCCATGGTATGGGCCGCCTTCCGGTTGGCCACCGTATCAAAAATAATGGAAAAATCATAGTCCGGCGGATACAGATGTTCGGCGGGAACCAGCAGCCTGAGCCGATTGTGGCGCACCGCCATTTTCCGCCCCTGCAGCTGGATCACCACATTGCCTTCCTCATCCGCGGGCTGAAACACGATGGCAGTCTTTTTTTCCGGCAGCAGGGCCACGCTGTCTCCCCTGTGGAAGTGTTCAAATTTGCCCTCCTTTTTCACCGGCAGGCGCTGCAGGCGGCTGCCGGGCACGCGCATGGGGCGGCGCCGCTCTGCCTGAAGGTCCGGTCCGTTTATCGCAAACTGCCGTGCCCGCGTCAGCAGCCCTTCGTCCAGGCCCAGGCGGCGGGCGATTTCAATGGCGCAGCTTTCGCCGCTCAAGCCCATCTCCAGGCGGTACAGCGGCATCAGGGACACCCAGTCAAAGGCCATCCGGGCCGAAATCACGCGCTGCGTTTCATCCGCCCATTGCTTGATTTTCGGGTCGTGGGTGGTCACCAGGAAGAAGCACCCGCGCCGGAGCAGCTCCTCCAGGATGGCCGCGGCCAGCCCGGAGCCCTCCGCCGGGTCCGTTCCGCTGCCCAGCTCATCCAGCAATACCAGGCTGTCCCGGCTGCATTCCCGCAGGATGCGGATCACGTTGGTCATGTGGCCGGAAAAGGTGGACAGGTTCTGGCTGATGCTCTGGCTGTCGCCGATATCGCAAAGAACGCCGTCCATCATACTGATGACAGTCCCTTCCCCGCAGGGGATATGCAGCCCGCTCTGCGCCATCAGCGTCAGCAGGCCCACGGTTTTCAGGCACACCGTTTTTCCGCCGGTATTCGGCCCGGTCACGGCGATGCCGGCGTCAGGCAGAGACAATTCCAGATTGAGCGGCACGCACGCCCCACGGTCCAGCAGCGGATGCCGGGCATCCACCAGGCGAACCCTGCGCTCCGCGGTCACCTCCGCCGGGCGCGCCTCCATTTCGATGCTCAGCTTGGCGCGGGCAAACAGGGCGTCCATCTCCGTCATCACGCGGATCGCGCCGCGAAGCGGCCCCTCCTGGGAAGCCACCCGGTCGCTGAGCGCCCAGAGGATGCGGCGTTCTTCCGTATCCATCTCCATCAGCAGCTGCTCCAGCGCCTGCCGCAGGGCGTGCACCGCCGTCGGCTCCATAAACACGGTATTCCCCTTGGCCGAGGTGTCCACCGCGCGCCCGGGAAACATGCTTTGAAAACGCTTCTGCACGGGCACCACATAGGTGCCGCCCCGCTGGGTGATATAGCCGTCCGCCAGTTCCCGCTTATGATGCAAAAGCACCTGATTGATCTTTTCGCGGATTTCCTGCTCCGTATGCTCCCGCTGGCGGCGCAGGTTCCTCAAGGCCGGAGAAGCGTCGTCCAGAATGGCGTCCTCCCGGATGGCCTGCCCGATCGCCTCCTCCAGGCCGCTTAAATCCGGCAGTTCCGTATGCCAGGATGAAATGCCGGCGCTGGCGGCCTGGACGCCCTGGAGATAACGCCGCAGGCGCCGGACGGCGGCGCAAAAACGCGCGACGGAGGTGAGAGACGCGGGCAAAAGCATGCCGCCCTGCAGCGCCTGATTCAGGCTGTCTTCCGGCCCCTCCGTTTCATCCAGCGGCGGCGCGCCCGCGCTTTCCATGACGCACCGCGCCGCGGTGGTTTCCTCCATCCGAGCCCTGCAAAGCCCTTCGCTGAGAATCGGCGCCGTCGCCGCCAGGCGCTGCCGCGCCGCGCGTGAAACGGCCTGCGCCTGCAGCCGTTCAATAATGATATCAAAGCCCAGTATTGCCATATCCTGTGTCATGTTGATCCCTCTTACTGTTTTTGTATCGACATGATATAGGATCGGGGAATGCGGCAGGCCGAAAAGGGCATAGAAAAAAGTGCCCGGCATCCTTCAGCACCGCGCCATGGCATCAGCAAACAAGCGGCCATGTCACCGCCGTTTCCGCTCAGCCATGTTCCCCGTTACTGAACCGATTCCAAACACTGCCTCCCCAGGATCGCCCGCTCCCGGCGGGCTCACTGTTGCTGCTATTATAATGCAGGCGCCGCGCCCTGTCAATTCCGCGCGCTAAAAAGTTTCATTCCCGGCGGGATCATCGTCCCTGCGCACCTGCGAAAATTCCATCCATCCCCTGGCCTGCCGGCCCGAAACGCTGATGGCATAGTCCCCGCTTTGGGGGATCGTCACTTCAAAATCGGCCTCGTCCCCGCTTCCGCGGCTGTTCGCCTGATAAAGCGTTTTTTCGCCCGCCATGAAAATCATTAGGTCCACGCTGCCGCGCTCAAGCTGCCAGGATACACGCAGCCTGTCCCCTTCCCGCAGCGGCATCACCTCCGTGTCGGCCATGTTCATGGCCTCAAAACGCAGGAAAAAGCGTTCCGGATCGCTGGTTCTGATCCTGTCGCCGTCAAAACGGGCCTCCTGCCGCCCAAAGAACAAAAACGCCGCCGCCCCCAGCAGGATAACGATTGCCGCCGCCCCCAGCAGTTTTATTCCTTTCCGCTTCATTTTTCTTCTCCTTTCCGCGCCCCTTCTTCCACCAGCATCCCCGTGAGGGGCGGCACGCCGAAGCGGCCGGTGAACAATTCGCATTTGCACAGGAACACGCAAAAAACATGCCGGCCCTGGCCCATCAGCGATTCATAATTGCCCTGGCCCTTGGAAAGCACCACGTCGGCCTCGTCCAGCGCCTTTTGGGCCGCTTCGGGCAGCAGCGCGTACACCGTGCCTGCAATGGCCGCGCCGTTATCCAGGATTTCTGCCACCCGGTCGATACCGGCTTCCACGGCGTCCTGAAAGGTCACGTCGTTGAGCACCTTCCCGCCCCGCACCAGCACCTGGAGACGCAAATGGGGGAATCTCCGCTTCAGCTGCTCCAGGAACAATCGGTCCAGTACGATTTCTCCGCAGTTGTCGGCAATCAGCAAAAACCGTTTCCCGTTTTCGCAATCCGCCAGGAAACGCGCGTATACGCCCTTTTCCTCCGCCCGCAGCGCGGCCTTTTCAACCAGCTCCAGAAGGGTACGCTCGTCCACGGCGTCCATGGCGCCGTAATCAATATAATTTCCCGCCCGCGCGAAGGCCAGGGCCGCCGCAAGCGGGTCCGGGGCGGCTTCGATGCGCGCGCGGAGATCGTCCTCCATGCTCAGCATCAGCCGGTTGTACCGGCGCTTCACCGCCGCATAGCCGTCCGACATACCGAACCGCCGGGCAAAGG
>Ga0079305_1002346_pt1 | contig 16982 bp, 15 predicted proteins | sample LMS_cellobiose_e_FD_79183 | JGI IMG/M metagenome (GOLD analysis project Ga0079305, IMG submission 79183) | Rumen-fistulated moose microbial communities from Alaska, USA - LMS_cellobiose_enrichment | ecosystem: Host-associated > Mammals > Digestive system > Stomach > Rumen fluid ... | reverse complement strand
TGGCGGAGCGGGACTACGATCTGATCCTCGTCACCAGCCGGCAGGCGGAGGCGATCGCCGCGCGCTGCGCGGCGCTCGGCATCGACGCCGATCGCCTGCTGTTTTTGAAAAACAACTTCCTCCTCAGCGACAGAAACCGCGGCTATGCGCGCGCGGAGGCGCTTTTGGGCGCGGAGTTTGCCCAAAGGCTCCGCGAAAGCGCCCGCCTGATCCGCACGCCGCTCTGGTCGGGGCGGGAGATCCTGCCCGGGGAGGACCTGGACAACGACTATGTGCGGCTGAAAACGCTCGAGGCGATCTGCCGGGAGCTGAAGGAAGTGCCGGGCGCGGCGGCGGAGCTGGGCGTGTACCGCGGCGGCTTCGCCCGCTGCATCAACGCCCTGCTGCCGGAGCGGAGGCTCTGGCTCTTCGACAGCTTTGAGGGCTTCGACGCGCGCGAGGCGCGGGGCCTCGGCGAGGGCTTTGTCGGCGCGCACAAAAACACGGCGGCGGAGCGGGTGCTCGCGCGGCTGCCGCACCCGGAGACGGCCGTCGTGCGGCAGGGACTTTTCCCGGCGAGCGCCGCGGGAGTGGAGGAGCGCTTCGCGCTGGTGTCGCTGGATGTGGATCTGGAGGAGAGCACGCTGGAGGGCCTGCGCTGGTTTCTGCCGCGCATGGAGCGGGGCGGCTATCTGCTGCTGCACGACTACAATTCCCCGAGGCTGCCCGGCGTGCGCGCGGCGCTGCGCCGCTATGAGGCGGAGCGGGGCGAGGCGCTGCGGGGCGTCCCCCTCTGCGATGTGAACGGGACGCTGGCAATCCCTGTTTGAGAAGGACAGAGAGGTGTCGAAATGGAGAGAAACTACAAGGCCTTCATCAGCTATCGCCACCGGCCGCTGGACATTGAAACGGCGAAAAAAGTACACCGGCGGATCGAACGCTATGTCATCCCCGGGGATCTGCGCAAAGACGGGGAGAAAAAGCTCGGTCTCGTGTTCCGGGACCAGGACGAGCTGCCGATCTCCAGCAACCTGACCGCGAACATCCAGCAGGCGCTGGACCACGCGGAGTATCTGATCGTGATCTGCAGCCCGGAGACCCCGAACTCTGTCTGGGTGCGGCGGGAGATCAGCTATTTTCTCGAGCACCACGACCGCGACCACGTGCTGGCGGTGCTGGTCGACGGCGTGCCGGAGACTTCCTTCCCGCCGGAGCTGACCGAGATCCGCGGCGAGGACGGCGATCTGCTCTCGCGCATCGAGCCGCTCGCGGCCAACATCGCGGCGCCGACCGCCGCCAAAAGGGCGAGCCTGTTCAAAACGGAGAGCCTGCGCATCCTCGCGGCGCTGATCGGCTGCCCCTTTGACGCGCTGTACCGGCGCGAGCTGCGTTACCGCCGCCGCCGCGCCGCCGCCGCCGCGGGCGCGGGGGCGCTCGTCGCGGCCGCCTTCATCGGCATGCTCCTCAACCGAAACGCCCAGATCCGCGCCCGCCTCCTCGAGTCGCAGATCAACGAATCCCGGGCGCTGGCGGCCCTGGCCGAGAGCGCCTACCGGGAGGGCGACTACAGCGGCGCGCTCAGCCTTGCGCTGCAGGCGCTGCCGGAGGACGGGGACAGGCCCTACGTGGCGGAGGCGGAGTACACCCTGTCGCGCCAGCTGGATCTGTACCGGCAGGGAGTCTTGAGCTATTCCCAGTCCCTCGAGCAGGACACCATGATCACGCGCCTTGCGCTGTCGCGGGACGGGCTGCGGCTCGCGACGGCGGACGGCTACGGCACGCTGCGCTTTTTCAACACCCGGACCGGGGAGCTGCTCTGGGAAAAGCAGGTCGGGGCCATCACGGCGGTGGAGATCCTGGAGGAGTACGCCGCGATCCTCGTCCGGGGAGAAATGGGCGCGGCGCTCTATGACGCCTTCGAAGGAGAGGAGCTCTGGCGGCGCGGCGACATCGACAGCCTCAACTTCATCGCCGTCTCCCCCGACCACCGCTTCGGCCTCGCGAGCTCCTACGCCGAGCCCTGGGCGCCGCCCGATACCGTCTCCGTGCTGGAGCTCGAGAGCGGCGAGACGCTGCAAAGCGTGACCGTGTCCGAGGGCGCGGGACGTATCTCGCCCGCCGCCGCCTTCTCGGAGGACGCCGGGCTTGCCGCCTTCCTGCTTTTGACGAACGGGGAAGGCAGCGCGACGCTGTATGTGTATGATCTCGCCTCCGGCGAGCTCCGGGAGATCGCGGAGGAGCTCCCCTATTCGGCGGGCGCGGTCAGCTATGCGCTGCGCTTTACGCCGGAGGGGGACCTCCTGCTCGCCTGTGACAACCGGGACGGCAGCTCCGCGCTGAGCCTCTACGCGCGTGCCGACGACTGGGCGCTGCGTTTTTGCACGCCCATCCGGACCGAGCAGGTGGCGGAGGTCGTCAACAGCGGCGTGAGCCTCTTTACATCCATCGATCTGCTCGAGTGCAGAGCGGGACTCGCCGCCGTGGGCAGCAAGCACTATCTGTACATGATCGACCTCGGCACCGGGGAGATCCTCTGGGACAAGGACCTGCCCGCCTATCTGATCGGCGGGACGATGTACGAAAACGCGAGCATGTTCCTCGCGCTCAGCAACGGCACCGTCACCTTCTGCACCGACGACGGCTATCTGAGCTACACCCAGAACATCTACTGTTTCCGGGGCGGCTACGAGACCGACCTCGCCGCCGTCGAGGGCGGGAGCTTTATCGACAGCTGCTTCGTGCTGGTCCCGGACGACTATCAGCAGCGTGCGGTGATCCTGCGCTTTCTCGACAATGAGCGGATGCGCCCGCTCACGCCGCTGCCGGAGGGCGCTGCCCGCGCAAGCATGATCGTCTCGCCCTCCGGGACGCTCGCCGCCTGCCTGGGCTATGACCCGGTGGGCAAGCCTGTCGGCCTCGTGCTGCTGGACGCGCACTCCGGCGACGTTCTGGCGCAGTGTGCGCTGGCGGACGCGGAGAGCTGGGCCGACCCGGGGAGGGTCTTCCTCACAGACGGCGGAAAGCTCATCGGCGGTGGAAAAGTCCTGGATCCCCGCACGGCGGAGCGGTATGAGCTCGCGGAGGAGGGCGCGGTCTGCGTCTCCGCGGCGAGTACGCACGAGGGCTGCGTCTATACGGCGGCGGTCACGCGCGGCGGCATCCTGCGTTTCTGGCGGGACGGCGAGCGCCTTCTCGACGCCCCCTGCCCGGAGGGAGAGGACGAGCCGTACACATGCGCCGCGGTCGGCGGAAACGGCTATGCGCTGCTGCGCGCGGGGGAGAGCTGCCTTGCCTGCTCGGCCGAAGGGGAGTGGACGAGGCTCGACGGCATCCCGGCGGGCCCGCTCGCCCTCGCGGACGAAAAGCCCTGGCTCGCTGCGCTGGACGTGGAGGGCGGCGCGGCGCTGTGGGATCTGACGAGCGGGGCGCTCGTCTCGGCGTCGCAGCCGCTGCCCGCGGCGACCGGCGAGCTCCTCTTCGCCTGTGAGGACCGCGCTCTCGTCGCCTTCTCCGCGACGGGGACGCTGAGCGTTCTCGACACGCCGGGCGGGGAGATCCTGTGCACGGCCGATTTCGGGAATCTGAACCTCCACTTCTACAGTGAATTTGCCCGTTACGAGGGCCGCCGACAGGCGGGGGCGAACCGGCTGATCCTCTGCTATGACAACCTCGCCTACACCGAGAGCGTCTGTCTCGTGCTCGATATGGACAGCTGGGAGCGCGTCGGCGCCTTCGAGGGCGTGTCCGCCTACCTCCCGGAGAGCGACAGCGTGCTGGTCTGCCCCTATCTGGACGGCGTGTACGAAAGCCCGCTCTGGTCGCTCGGGGACATGATCCAAAAGGCGCAGACCGTGACGGGCGAAGAGGAAAGCTGACGAAACGCGCCGCGAACCGGGCACAGAGCCCTGAAGGGACAAAAAGGCCGCTCCGGCAACGGGAGCGGCCTTTTGGGGCAGGAGGAAACTTTGTTTATGAATCTCTCTGGTACTCGAGAATATCCCCCGGCTGACAATCCAGCGCGTCACAAATCGCCTCCAGCGTGGAAAAGCGAATGGCGCTGATCTTCCCGGTTTTGATCTTGGAGAGATTGACGTTTGAAATTTCGACCTTTTCGGACAGGGCCTTCAACGACATCTTGCGATCCGCCATAACGCGGTCAAGTCTCAATATAATTGGCATCGGATCACCTGCTCAAAGCGTTTCATCGGATTCCCGCTGCAAAACACAGCCATAGCGGAACACAGAGGCCAGACAGCTGATGATAAAGCCGAAAACAAGCGTTCCCCAGTCGATCGAGATCAAAACAGGATAGCTGACTTGACCCGGCCAGAGGGCTTTTGCAGCCAAAGACCCGACCGGCCACGCGATCGTGGCGGCAATGATGAGGAGCGTTCCGATGGCGCTTATACGCTTCGTGACAGCAGAGGTAAAGGGACTGGAGCCTTTTCCGATGTCTCGAAAGATGGTGAAGGCAATCGCCAGGGCCACGAGAATGGCGGCGGCGCGAATCATAACGACACAGAGATAACCCAGATTCACATCGGTGTAATCGCTCTGCCAGTTGAGACCCGTAAAAAATGCCTGCGGAGTGTTTGGATCAATTACCACTGCGCGAATGACATATCCAAGGGCGGCCAGTGAAACGACCGTACAGACCAACAAAAAGAACGCGATCCAGCGGGCGCTCTTCTGCATCTCCTGCTGAATTCCCATAGCAGACCTCCCCTTTCCTTCGTTTGTATGGGCTTCTGCCTGGATGTTAACACAGTTATTTATGATTGTCAACAAAAAATTAATGATAAACATAAATAATCTTCAAAAATCTCTCTCCGGCAACTTGAACCGGAGAGAGATTTCTGCATGTGGAAAGCGCTTTAGAAGAATTCGCCCGGGATCTCGAGCAGCAGATCGCTCGTCGGGAAGCTGCAGCAGGGGTGGATGTAGCCGTAGTGCACATCCGCCCAGCGACGCATCTCGTTCTCCTGCGGGATGAACACCGTGCCCTCGAGCAGGCGGGAGCGGCACCAGCCGCATTCGCCCGCGCGGCAGCGCGACGGCGCCTTGATCCCGGCGCGCTCGACGGCGACCAGCACCGGCTCGTCGGCGCTCGCGGGGATCACGCACTCCTGCGCGCCCTGCCGCACGGTGAGCTGGAAGCTCCTGCCCCGGAGCTCCTGCGGGTAGCCTTCGCAGTCCCAGGGGGTCTTGGTCACGTCGATGAGCTTGCGGCGGAAGAGGCGCTCCGGCAGGCCGAGCTTCGCAATCTCCGGCTTGAGGAACTTGTACATGGCCTCCGGGCCGCAGAGGAAGACGGAGTACTTCTCCCCGGCGGGGGCGTACTTTTGGATCAGCTCCGCCGTGATGAAGCCGCTCTCATAGCCCTCCTTCTCCTCCTCGGAGAGCACGTGCACCACCTTGAACTTGGGGCAGGAGGCGGCGATGGCGTCGAGCTGATCCTTGAAGAGGATGCTCGCCTCGTCGCGGGAGCCGTACAGCAGCGTCAGCTCAAAGTCCTCCGTCCCGTCGCGCAGGGCGTAGGCCATGGACAGGAAGGGCGTGATGCCCGAGCCGCCGGCAAGGCCGATGACCTTCTTCTCGTCGCGCAGGTCCTCGTAGTAGAAGAAGCCCTGGGGCCCGGAGGCGATGACCGTGTCGCCGATCTTCTTCTCGGAGAGCAGCCGGTCCGCCACGAAGCCGCCGGGATTGGCGCGCACGGTGATGTCGTATTCCCCTCCCGGCGCCTCCTTCGGGGAGCAGCACAGGGAGTAGGAGCGCGTGACGAAGCTCCCGTCCATGGGCAGCTTCAGGGAGATGTACTGCCCGGCGCGGAAGTAGGGCAGGGGCTTGCCGTCCGGCCGGCGGAGCACAAAGGTCTTGGCCTGGGCCGTGCCGCGGTCGATGATGTCGTCGATCACGAGCTCCAGATAGTCCGGGTGCAGGGCTTTGGCGTTTTCGTTGATGGGGAAGACCCCGCTGATCTCCCTGGCGGGGGCGGCCTGGATGGCTTTCTCACGGGCCTTGCTCATGTTCTTGAACTTGAGCATGTCGAATTTGCCGATCAATCCGACCTTCACATTCAGTTCAGACATTACTTGTTCCCTCCTTCGCTCCAGGCTTTCAGATCTCTGAGGGCGTTGCCGGCCACGAGCTGGCCGCAGGTGATGGTGGCGGAGTAGCCGTCGCTGCGCGGTCCGGCGGCGCCGATGGGCCGCAGGCCCTTGATCGGATAGTCCATGCCGATCATCTGCATGCGGGCCATCATGCCGTCCCAGTCGCGGGCCTCATAGCCGTAGACCGCGCCCTCGGGCACGCCCAGATAGCGGGCGAAGGTCCAGGGCGAGGCCACCTCCATCTCCTCGATGTGGCCGCTCAGGTCGATGCCGGTCTTTTCCTTGAGCTGCGCGAGCATCTTTTTGGCGATGCCGGTCTTGTACTTGAAGTAGTCCTCCTGCTTGAGCTCATTCCAGTCCTTCGGGGAGCAGAGCGTGGTGAAGGAGCAGACGCAGGTGCCGGGAGGCGAGAAGTCCGGGTTCTCCACATTGTAGCAGAGGAAGATGGAGTAGTCGTTGGTGTCCATGCCCTCCATCATGTTCCTGTACTCCTTCACCGAGTCCGTGCTGCCCGCCATGAAGATGGAGTAGTCCTCGATGCCGAGCTCCTCGGGCGTCGCGTCGCAGCAGAAGTAGGCGGTGAACATGCGCCCGCCCATGATGCGGTTGCGGGCGGCGGAGAGCTTCTTCTCGCGCTCGGGGATGAGCTCCTGAGGCACCATTTTGCCGTAGATGATGTCGGGGTTGATGTTGGCGAGGGCGTAGTCGCACTCGACGTCGCCCAGGTTCGTGCGCACGCCGCAGAGCTTGTCGCCGTTGAAGAGGAACTCCTCGGCGCGGCAGTTGAACCAGAGCTCGCCGCCGAGCTCCCGGAAGCGCTCCACCATCGCGGTGGAGAGCTGATGGGAGGTGTGGGCCGGGATGTAGGCGCCGCGGGAGATGTACTTGTGCACCATCGCCGCGTAGTGGATGAAGGCCAGATGCTCCATGTCCACGCCCAGGTAGCTCCAGTAGGTCTGCATGATGTCCTGGCAGCGGTTGGGCAGCTTCAGGGCGTCGAAGACCTTCTGGGTGCTGTAGGCGCCGGTGCGGAGCATGTTGGGGTACTTGGTCTGGAGCACCTTGGAGTCGGGGTTGCCCTTGGAGGCGGTGATGTAGGCGATGCCGTCCAGGACCTCCTGGAACAGGTCGAACAGCTCCGTCATCTTCTCCCGCGAGCCGGGGACGTACTCCTCCATCTTGTCGATGAAGGCGTCGATCCCGGCGGGCATGGTCACGTCCATGGGCGCGCCGTCGCGGTAGGTGGAGATGCTCCGGAAGCAGTCCTTGCAGGCGATCCAGTCGAGCTTGACTCCGTAGCCCTCCAGGATGCGGCGGGTGTCGCCGGGGTTGTGGTCGGGCCCGTAGTCGCACAGCTCGTGCAGGGAGGGCTCGATCTCGAAGCGGCCGCGGACAAAGCTGGTGGCGGCGCCGCCGGGCAGGTTGTGCTGTTCGATCAGCAGGGTCTTTTTTCCTGCCAGCTGACACTGCAGAGCGGCGGACATGCCGGCGTTGCCGGCGCCCACGACCACTACATCGTATTTGGGCATGCTGCATTCCTCCTTTAGATTGTATTTTCAGTAGCTTTATGAGCTTACTTCCTGTTTTGTGCGGGGCCGCGCCGCGTACCGTCCGACACGGACCCGCGTCCTTTTCTTTCAAACTTTGCCTTTCCCGTCTTGAAAAAAGCACCCGTTTCGTTTAAAATTAGTATATTAAAGATACTTTTGACGAATTTGCCGTGAATGCTGTTCAGTCCGGGAGGGTTTTTTATGGACGAAATGAAGGCGATCTTCAACGCGGCACGGATCGAGGCAGAGCAGTTAAAGAACCCGTTTGTTCAGCTGAATGACGTGGTGTACAGTGTCCTGGAACGGGCGATCATCAATTTTGAGCTGCAGCCGGGGACCAAGCTCAGCGTCGTGCAGATCTCCGATCTGCTCGGCGTGAGCAGGACGCCGGTGACCTACGCGCTCGAACAGCTCAAATCCGAGGGCCTCGTCTCCAACCAGCCGGGCCATCGCGGCTATTATGTATGGGACATCTCGCACAGCTCTCTGGAGAAAAACTTCATGGCGAGGAGAGCTCTTGAGGGGACGGCGACATATATCTGCGCACAGAGGGGCGTTTTCCGCAATGACGACCGCCCGAAGATCCTGGCGGAGCAGTTCGAGTCCGCCCTGAGGGAGCGGAACTTTTCGGATTTCGCGGAGATCGACACGAGCTTTCACCGCCTGATCATCCAGTCCTGCGGGAACCCCTATATCCTGAAGGCCTACCAGCAGATGGAGCGTTTCATCGAGTACTACTCCATCCGCTCGCAGATCTACCTGCTCGACAAGGAGAGCGATTTTGCCCTGGAGACTCTGGCCAACCAGCATATGGCCATCTACAACGCGATCATGACCGGGATCCCCGACCTGGCGGAGGGATCCGCAAAGGCGCATCTGGAGACCTGCTATAACCTCAGCGTCCGCTATCACAGGCCCGCCGTGCCCGCAAAATAGAAAATACGGAGCCGCAGGAGACCTGCCCATGCATTGCTGCAAGGGCAGGTCCTCTTTTTTGCGCGCCGGGACGGACGATCCGCGCACCCGCGTTTCCGACTGCTTTCAGAACGGGGGCGGACGTATACTGGAAAACAGCGCGGCCCCCCTTTCCGCAGGACGGGAGAGGCGGCCCGCACGGCGTTCCAAAACAGGACAGACCCTCTTTTTATTATCATAGCACACATGGTTTTTTCAGCAAATGGTATCGGCCCCCCCCTGTGCCGGCGGCAGAAACGCATTTGCAAAAATGCACTACGGCAGAGATCGCGGATTTTCTCTTTTTTCTGTGGAGCGTTTTTCCCGCGGAGAACAAAACCTGCACAAATTTTGACGCTGCAATACACGGAGAACTATACTAAAATTATAAAAAATGTCAACAAGCGGCCCACAAATTTGTGCATATCAAACAATAAACAACTGCGGTTTTTGGAGGTTCCTATGAATTGGCGCGAGAAGTATTCGGAGAAGATCGTCAGCGCCCAGGAGGCGATCGGACATGTGAGATCCGGGGACGTCATCAACTCGACGATGTTCTCCTCGCTCCCCTATGCGCTCCTCGACGAGCTGGGCGCGCAGAAGGACCGGCTGGAGGACGTGCAGCTTTTCATCGGCTTCGGCGGCAAGCTGTACCGGCCGGTCGCGAAGGCCTGCAACGGGAAGATTCAGGTAAACAGCCTGTTTTACGGCCCGGTGGAGCGCAATTTCAAGTACAAGTTCGGCTCGAATATCGGGTTTCAGCCCCTGCAGCTCTCCCAGGCCTTTATCGACAAGTCGCGCTACCACAGGGCCGACGTCGTCATGATGATGGCGACGCCGCCGGACGAGGACGGACGGATGAGCTTCGGCCCGGCGCCCGTCGACACGGCGATGTGCGAAGCGGCGCGCGAGGTGATCCTGCAGGTCAACGAAAATCTCCCCTTTATCTACGGCAGGGACAATATGATCAACATCGCGGATGTGAGCTGCGTGATCGACAAGACGGAGCCTGTCTGCACCCTCGATCCCTCGGAGCCCCGTGAGAACGAGCTGAAGATCGCCTCGCTCATCGCGGAGCGGATCCCGGACGGCGCCTGCATCCAGTTCGGCATCGGCGGGCTGTCGACGGCCATGGGAAAGATGTGCATGGACAAGAAGCACCTGGGCATCCATACCGAGATGTTTGTGGAGTCCATGATGGACCTGATCGAGTGCGGAGCCGTGGACAACTCCCTGAAGCAGATCGACAGGGGCGTCAGCATCTTCGGCTTTACGACGGGCAGCGAGCGGCTTTACAAATTCCTCGACCACAACCCCGACTGCCAGGCCCGGCCCTTCCTGTATTCCAACGACCCCTACGTCATCGCGCAAAACGACAATGTGATCTCGGTCAACTCCGCGATGCAGGTCGATATCACGGGGCAGGTCGCGTCGGAGGGCATCGGCTTTGCGCAGCACAGCGGCATCGGCGGGCAGCTGGACTATGTGCGCGGGGCGCAGATGAGCAAGGGCGGCCATTCCTTCATCGCCCTGGAATCGACCCGGAAGGACAAGGCCGGCAACATCAGCTCCAAGATCGTGCTGGCGCATCCGCTCGGGACGCCGATCACCACGCCCAGGTCGGAGGTCGAGTACATCGTCACCGAGTACGGCATCGCGGATCTGCGCTTTGCTCCGCTGGAGCAGCGGGCGAAGCGGCTGATCGAGATCGCGCACCCCGATTTCCGCCAGGAGCTGACCGCCGAGGCCAAAAAGGTCGGCCTCATCGTTTGACCTCATGTTCAGCAGGAGCACAAATTTTGAAATTACAGAAGCAGAAAGGAGATGAGACAGTGAAAATAGCAATGGTCGGATCCGGTGCGGCCGGAAGCGTTTTCGCGGGGTATCTGAGCAGAGGAGGGGCGGATCTCACGCTGGTGGATCCCTACAGGGAACACATGGACAAGATCGCCGCCGACGGGCTCACCTTCGTGGTAAACGGCGACAAGACCTATCAGCTGGACGGCTTCAAGACGGCGTATGATGCGGAGAAGATCGGCATCATGGACATCATCATCTTCATGACCAAGACGCAGCAGCTCGGCGCGGCGCTGAAGACCGCGGCGCCGGCGATCGGCCCGGACACGGTCCTGGTGTCGCTGATGAACGGCCTCGGAAATGAGGAGAAGCTGGCCCAGGTCGTCCCCCCGGGCAGGATCCTTTACGGCAACGGCGTCCTCGGAACGGAGCTGCCGGAGCCCGGCAAGTGCATCTCCTCGCCGTCGGCAGAGGGGCTGCAGATGAACTTCGGGGCGCTGGAGCGCACGGAGCTGTCCGTGGCGGCGGGAGAGTGCCTGGAGAAGCTGTTCAACGACGGCGGATGCCCCGCAAAGTTCTGGGACGACGTATCCCATCACTACTGGCAGAAGATCATCACCAACTGTGTCTTCAATCCGCTCAGCGCGATTTTGCGGATGCAGTGCAAGGACATCTTCAAGGACGTCAGCGGCGCGGGGCTTGCCACGGCGGTGGCCTCCGAGTGCTGTGCCGTAGCCACCGCTGCCGGCTGCGAGATGGACGCCAGCGCGTTCTTCAAGGATCTCGCCAAGATGGCCAGCGGCGGAAGCATCGAGGAGTACTACCCCTCCATGGCACAGGACGTGCTGATCCACCAGCGCCAGACCGAGATCGACACGCTCAACGGCGCGATCGTGCGCTATGGCAAAAAGTACGGGGTGCCGACGCCCTGCAACGACTATGTCACCAAAACCATCAAGTGCATTCAGAAGAACTACAGCAAACAGTATCAAGGCTAAGGAGATGATGTGATGAACACACCCAGCGTGGTAGTAAATCTGTGCAAGACCTGCGGCTACTGTGTCAATTTCTGTCCCAAAAAGGTCATTGCATTCGGTGACAAGCGCAACGCGAAAGGACACTATTATCCGGTGATTGATCTTGCAGGCTGTATCGGCTGCGGCACCTGCGCCCTGGTGTGCCCGGAAGCGGCGATCGACATGCTGAAAGGAGAGGACTGACATGGCAAAGCTGTTTATGAAGGGCAACGACGCTCTTGGCGAAGCTGCGGTTCGCGCCGGCATACGCTTTTTTGCAGGCTACCCCATCACGCCGCAGTCTGAGCTGCCGGAATATCTTTCCTGGCGGCTGCCTGAGGTGGGCGGCGTATTCGTGCAGGGCGAGAGCGAGGTCGCCTCGATCAACATGGTCTACGGCGCCGCGGCTACGGGCGTTCGCGCCATGACGGGCTCGTCCAGCCCCGGCATTTCGCTCAAAAGCGAGGGAATATCCTATCTGTCCTCGGCACGCCTGCCCGCCGTCATCGTAAATATGCAGCGCGGCGGCCCCGGCCTCGGCTCCATCCAGCCGGCGCAGATGGACTATCTTCAGGCCACAAAGGCCAGCGGCCACGGCGGCTTCCGCATGATCGTCCTGGCTCCCCACACGATCCAGGAGGCCGTGGATCTCATGTACGAGGCGCCCGAGCTGGCCGAAAGGGACCGCAACCCGGTGCTTCTGCTGATGGACGGCTGTCTGGGCACGATGATGGAGGAGGTGGAGATGCCTCCGATGAAGGAGCTGCCCGAGTCCCCCTGCAAGTCCTGGACCGTGGGCTATGACGGCACCAAGCGCGGCGGCCATCTTGTTACGCCGATCTACCCGGAGGCCGGGCTTGAGACGAACAACAAGGCCGACGCGGCGCGTACCAAACGCTGGGAGGCGGAGGACGTCCGCGTAGAGGAATATCTGGTCGACGACGCGGAATGGATCGTTGTCGCGTACGGGATCTCCGCGCGTGTCGCGCGGCAGTGCGTAAACGATCTGCGCGCCGAGGGCGTAAAGATCGGTCTGATCCGCCCGATCACCCTCTTCCCCTTCCCGAAGGCGGCGATCGACGGTCTGGATTACTCCAGAGTAAAGGGAATCATCGACATTGAGATGGCGATCCCCGCGCAGATGCGTGAGGATATTGAGCTTCAGGTCATCAGACGCTGCCCGGTGTATGAGTACGGCCGCAGCGGCGGCAATCTGCTCGACGATGAATCCACAAAAGACGCGATCAAGAAAATCATTGAAGGAGGTGCCAACTAATGGCTGAAAAGGTGTACACAAAGCCAAAATGCCTGCTTCCTCTGTCCAGCGGCTTCTGCCCGGGATGCCTGCACTCCCTCGCCACCAAGCTGATCGCCGAGTCGATCGATGAGCTGGGCGTTGCGGAGAACGTCATCAACGTCCTCCCCGTGGGCTGCTCGACGATGAACTCGCTGTATTGGAAGCTGGATATGGTCACTTCCGCCCACGGCAGAGCGCCCGCGGTCGCCACCGGCATCAAACGCTGCCGCCCGGACAGCCTGGTCTTCGCCTATCAGGGCGACGGCGACCTGGCGTCCATCGGCCTGGCGGAGATCCTTATGGCAGCCGACCGCGGCGAACATATCACGATCTTCTTTGCCAACAACTCCACCTACGGCATGACCGGCGGCCAGATGGCGCCGACCACCCTGGTCGGGCAGAAATCCACGACCTGCATTTACGGCCGCGATCCGGACACGATGGGCTACCCGCTCAAAATGTGCGAGCTGATCAAGGAGATCGAGGCGCCCGTCTATGTGGCCCGCTTCTCCCTCTCCAGCCCCGCCAACATCCGCAAAGCCAAGGCGGGCATCAAAAAGGCGATGCAGAATCAGGTGGACGACCTGGGCTTCTCCTTCGTGGAGCTGCTGACAAACTGCCCCACGAACTGGCACATGTCCCCGGTCAAAACCCTGGAATTCATCGATCAGCAGACGAGCAAATACTTCCCGCTGGGAGTGTTTGTCGACAAGACCGGAAAGGAGGGCAAGTAAGTGAAATTTACACTCACCATCTCCGGCTCGGGCGGGCAGGGCGTCATGTCCACAGGCATCTCGCTGGCCAGCAGCGCGGTGGAGGCCGACAAGCACGCCACCTTCATGCCGCTCTATGGCCCCGAACAGCGCGGCGGCAGCGCAAAGTGCACCGTCATTATTTCTGACGAGCCCATCATTTCCCCGCTGCCCAAGCAGTCGGACGGCCTGATTGCCATGAACGAGTCGTCCTTCAAAAAGTTTATCGGAACGCTCAGGCCCGACGGACTGCTGGTCCGGAACACGGCCCGCGTCACCTCGGCGCTCAAGCGCACCGACGTCCGCTGCCTGGACGTGAACGCCGACAGCATCGCCCATGAGATGAACGCGGACAAGGCCGCCAACATCATTCTCGTAGGCGCCATGCTCGGCTTCTCCGAGATGATGGACCCCGAGCTGTTTATGAGGAGCCTGGAGCATAAGTTTGCTGCCAAGGGCGAGGCCGTCGTGGAGATGAACCGCAAGGCGCTCTACAAGGGCTATGAGATCGGCCAGGCGGCAAGAAATCCGTGAGCAGACCATTTTTAAAATAAAATTTTAGGAGGAAAAAACCATGGCGAAGTATTCTTTGGACACCGTGACCGTCAGTGAGGTCCTGGACAATCCCGAGCTCAGAGCACTTGTCGACAGCCTCATTCCGGCAGTTCTGGAGCACCCCCTGCTGGAGGTTGGCCGCTCCTTCATCTTCAACGACGCCGTCCCCTACATTGAGGACCTGGTGACCGAGGATGAGCTCAACGCCTTCCGGGAGGCCGTGGAGGCCATCGAGTAAGCGAGGAAATCGCGGAGAGGTCATGATCTGACCGGAGGCGCTGTCTCTGAACGGCCGAAAGGGCCGGAAAGAGGCGGCGCCTCTTCCTGCGTACGCCGGCCGCGGAGCATCGGCATGGGGCGGAAAAAACGGACTCAGGGAGCGACGCCATGCGTCGCTCCCTGAGTCCGTTTCTGCTGCGCTGTGCGGTCAGATGGCCGCGCAGCCGGCGTGATAGGCCGCCAGGTTCAGATCGATAAACTTCGCGGGGACGGTCCTGCGGATGATGTTCTCCCAGTCGATGTCGTCCAGGCCGAGCACCTTCGTCAGCGCGCCGAAGAGCACCACGTTCATGCACCGGACGCTGCCGAGCACCGCGGCGATGCGGGCGGCGTCCAGCGCGAAGCACTTGAACTTTGCCTGCATGGCCTCGAGGCAGCCCTCGGGGTACTCCGCCAGCCCCGCCGCGGTCGCGGAGGAGGGCATCTCGTAGTCGTTGATCACGGCCACGCCCTCCGGCTTGAGAAACTCTGCGTAGCGCACGGCCTCCATCTTCTCAAAGGCAACCATCACGTCCGCCGCACCCTTGCCGATGAGCGGAGAGTAGATCTTCTCCCCGAAGTGCACCTGCGTGGAGACGCTGCCGCCGCGCTGGCTCATGCCGTGGACCTCGGACATCTTCACGTCGTAGCCCTTTTCCATCAGGCCGTTGACAAGGATCCTCGCGGTCAGGATCGCGCCCTGTCCGCCGACGCCGACCAACAATACGCTCTTGTTTTTCATGCCTCAGCTCTCCTTTCTGGCGATGGCGCCCACCGGGCAGACCTGCGCGCAGAGCGTGCAGCCCACGCACTGGGTTGCGTCGATCCGGGATTTGCGATCCTTCACCGAGACGGCGGGGCAGCCCACCGTCAGGCACTTTTTGCAGCCGATGCATTTGTCCGTGTCCACAACGCAAAGGCCGACGTCATGCTTGATCCGCTTGATGAGCAGGCAGGGCCGCCGCGCGATGATGGCGGCGGGCACGTCCGACTCCTGCGCGTCCTGCACCGCCTTCTCCATCGCCTTGAGATCCTGCGGATCGACGATGATGACCTTCTCGTAGCCGTAGGCCTTCAGGACGTCCTCGATCCTGACGGCGTTGGCGACCTCTCCCCGCAGGGTATAGCCGGTGCCGGGGTTGTCCTGGTGCCCCGTCATGCCGGTGATGTGGTTGTCGAGCACGATGGGGATCATGTTCTGCTTGTTGTAGAGGATCTCCACCGCGCCGGTCATGCCGCTGTGGAAGAAGGTGGAGTCGCCCACCACGCCGATGACCTTTTTCTTCTGGCCGCTGCACCGGAAGGCCCGGGCCATGCCCGCGCCCACCGAGAAGCCGCCGCCCATGCACAGACAGGTGTCCATGCCGTTGAGAGGGGGCATGAAGCCGAGCGTGTAGCAGCCGATGTCGCCGGTGACCACGGTGTCGCGGAGCTTGCCGAGGGTGTAGAACACGCCTCTGTGCGGACAGCCGGGACAGAGCACCGCCGGCCGCGGCGCGGCCTGCACGCCCACATCCACCGTCTCCGGCTTTACGCCGAAGATCGCTTCCTTCAGGATCTGCGGGTTGAGCTCATACATGCGCGGCACCAGCTCCTTGCCGATGCAGGGGATGCCCGCGGCCTTGATCTGCTCCTCCATGAAGGGGTCGAGCTCCTCCACGACATAGAGCGTCTCCACCTTCGAGGCAAAGTCCCGGATCAGCTCCATGGGCAGGGGATATGTAAGGCCCAGCTTCAGGAAGGAGGTATCCTCGGGGAAGGCCTCCTTCGCGTACAGGTAAGCGATGGAGGAGGAGATGACGCCGAGCTTCGTGCCCTTCATCTCGAGCCTGTTGAGCTTGCAGGTTTTCCCGTATTCCTTCAGCTCCTCGAGCTTCTCCTCCACCTTGGCGCGATGCCGGTAGGCGAAGGCGGGCGCGCAGTTGTTCTTGGTCACGTCGCGCACATAGGGGATGGGGTCGAGCTCCGTCCGCTCACCGAACTCCACCAGACTCTTGGAGTGGGAGACGCGCGTGGTGGTCCGGAAGAGCACCGGCATGTCGAATTTCTCGGAGATGTCGTAGGCCTCCTTCATGAAGTCGAGGCATTCCTGGGAATCCGCGGGCTCCACCAGGGCGATTTTGGCGAATTTGGCGTAGTTGCGGTTGTCCTGTTCATCCTGGGAGGAGTGCATGCTGGGGTCGTCGGCGGACACGATCACAAAGCCGCGCGTGACGCCGTTGTAGGCCGCGGTGAAGATCGGATCGGCCGCCACGTTGACGCCGACATGCTTCATGGCCGTGAGGCTGCGCACGCCGGCGACGGCCGCGCCGTAGGCCACCTCGGTCGCGACCTTCTCGTTGGGCGCCCACTCGCAGTAGAGGGCGTCCCCGTACTGGGGCAGGTTTTCAAAGATCTCTGTGCTGGGCGTTCCGGGATAGGCGGAGCAGACAGTGACGCCCGCCTCGTAAGCGCCCCTTGCAATGGCTTCATTGCCGGAGAGCAGGTGTTTCATATGGATCAACCTCCGAAGCGTTTCACAGAATTGTTCACTGAACAATTCAATTAAATCACGGGGGAAAGCCGATGTCAAGGGGGGTGCCGCGCATACAGAGTGAATTGTCAAACTAAGTGCAACAGGAACGAAGCTCAAGATCCCATAAGGATTGAGCAGAAGAGAAGTTAAGAACCTTACGAGGCCTGGCGTTGATCAACGCCAGGTTTCGTTTTAGAGT
>Ga0079305_1002345_pt1 | contig 16985 bp, 12 predicted proteins | sample LMS_cellobiose_e_FD_79183 | JGI IMG/M metagenome (GOLD analysis project Ga0079305, IMG submission 79183) | Rumen-fistulated moose microbial communities from Alaska, USA - LMS_cellobiose_enrichment | ecosystem: Host-associated > Mammals > Digestive system > Stomach > Rumen fluid ... | reverse complement strand
GCTGCCGGCTGTCGCGTTCGCTGACCCGGGAACTGCTGAACCGCCTGGTGAAGCACAAAGTGCTGATTCCGGTGGCCAACGGCGAATACGGAGCGCCCTCCTACCAGCCGGCCATGCCGCTGGAAAAACTCACCATGGTGGAAGTGCTTTCCCGGCTGGACGACTTCTATGCGCGCCACCCCGAGCGGCAGATGACTTCGCCGCTGCTGAAAGATCTGGAAGCCGGGGTGCAGGAGATCCGCAAACAGATTGCCGCTTCGGCCGCGAACCGCCCGCTGACGGAATATTTTCGGCACGAAGGGAAAAAATAAACTCGGCCGGCGAGGCGGCGCCATAATAAAGGGCGCAGGGGACGGCGCGGTTCCGCCGGGCAAGCCCCCCCGCGGCCGAACGCCTGCTCCGCGGCAGTCAAAATCAATCAGGGCAAGCAGTCTCAGGAGAAAATATGCTTAAGAATGCAACGCTGAAACCGATCACCGGAACTTTCGTGAATATGCTGATCTCGGACACCGGGATCGTGAACGGAGGTTTGAAGGAATGGGAACAGGATTTCCGCATGATGAAGGCGATCGGCATGGATCATCTTTTCATCATCCGCACCGAATGCGAACAGAATGGCATTCACCTTTCGGCCGAAGATCCGCGCTCGACCACCTGGCCGGAGGACGAAAATCTGCTTGACATGGTTTTCCGGCTCGGCGACAAATACGACATGACGGTCTTTCTCGGCGGCCCGCAGGGGATCACCAACCTCCATCTCGGCGACTGGATGAAGGAGGTCGATGACAACAAGCGCTATTACGACCGCACCGTCGCCAAGTACGCGCACCACAAATGTTTCAAGGGACTGTACGTGACGCTGGAAGCATTGCCGTGGCACTTCAATTTCCTCGACATCTGTACCGAAGTGCTGAAGTATATGCGCCGGAATTACCCCGCGATGAAAACGTTCATGTCGCCGAGCTTCCGCGGCCCGCTCGGCAATATGTCCAGCCAGTACACGCCGGATCAGTGGGTGGACATTTACGGGCGCTATTTCTTCGAACGCGTCGCGGGGATGCTCGACTACTGCGCGCCGCAGGACAAGATCGCCGCGCCCGCGTGCTGTTACGGCAAGATCGAGGACAACGGCCTTGCCGAATGGTATCGGAAGGTGGGCAAACTGTTCCGCAAGTGCGGCATCGAGTTGTGGAGCAATGTGGAATCGTTTCAGCGGCCGTTCCCGGGGCACGGCGAGGCCAAGGGCGTGTTCCGGCAGGGCGACTACCGGACGCTTTACATGAAACTCTCCGAAGCGTCGCCGCTGGTGGAGCGGATCATCACCTATGAATATTTCAGCTGCATGAGCCCCAATACCGAATGGGGTTCGTCGCGGCGGCTGCTGGCGCGTTATCTCGAAATGATCGGCCGCGATCCGGGGCTGATCGACGAAATTTACGGCTGAGCGGGAGAGAAAACAGCAATTTTATCAAGACCGGGGTTGTTTTTCCGGTCGGAAACGTTACATTTCCGGAACACCCGGAATGAATTTTTAAACAGGAGATTTTTGATTATGTTCAAGATCGGCTATGCGCAGGAAATCATCACTCCGCCTACCGGCGTAGGCTTGGCGGGCTACTTCAACCAACGCCCCAATCAGGGGATGTACGACGATCTGTACGTCAAAGTCGTGATGCTGGAAGGCGACGGAAAGAAGTTCGGCTTCATGACGTTCGACCTCTGCAATCTCCAGAAACCGATGTTCGACGCGCTGGAAAAGCGCATTACGGGGGCGTTCGGGCAGGCGGTATACGACGGTCTGGTCATCTCCGCCACGCACACGCACACCGGCTCCCTGTTCCCGGTCGACGACGCCAAGCTGGCGGAGGCCGACGAACGTACCCGGTATGCGTTTGAACACACGGTCGATGCGGCGTTCCGCGCGCTGGAACGGGCGCTGATGAATCTTTTGCCCGGCGAACTGGAGGTCGGGGCCGTCTACAACAATCCCTACGGCTTTGTGCGCCGCTACTGGATGAAGAACGGCACGATCGTGACCAATCCGGGCTGGGGCAATCCGGACATCGACAAGCCGGAGTGCGATTTCGACCGCACGATCAACATTCTCGCGGTGAAACAGGGCGGCCGCACGGCGGCGCTGATCTGCAACATCGGCAATCACGGCGACACGGTCGGCGGGGACATTGTCTGCGCCGACTGGTACGGGCGTTTCACGCAGGAGATCCAGCATGAACTCAAGTTCAGTCTGCCGGTGCTGGTGGTGGACGATGCGTCGGGGGACATCAACCACTTCGATTTCCGCCAGAAGATCAACCAGACCTCGTTTGCCGAAGCCACGCGCCTTGGCCGGGGCTATGCGCGGATCGTGCTCGACGCGCTGGACAAACTGGAGCCGGTGACGGCAAAAAGCGTGACCATCCGCAACGGCAAAGTCACCATCCCCCACCGCAAACTCACGCCGGAAGAGCTGGCCGAAGCCAAACACACGCTGGCCACGGTGCCGGACATCAGGAAAGAGGGGGACTTTGAAAGTCAGGACTTGGCCAACAAAGTTCCCGCGGCGCTGCGGTATTTTGCCCAGCGGGCAATCGACTGCCATGAAAAGAGCACGCCATCGCATGACGGTCGTCTGACGGTGATTGAGCTTGGCGATCAGGTGGCGTTTGCGACGCTGCCGGGGGAACCGTTCAATGGGATTTCCCGGGCGATCCGGGAAAAGAGTCCGTGCAAATACACGTTTGTGATCGAGCTGGCGCAGTCGGTTTCGGGCTATGTGCCGATGCCGGAATGTTTTGCGCGCGGCGGGTATGAGGTGCAGCCGGGGATCAACTCGGCGGCGCAGAATGCGGCGACGGAGATCATCAAAGCGTCGTGTGCATTGCTGTAATGCGCTGAAAACGGCACATCGCGCCCCGGCGGGGGTAGCTCGTCGGGCCGCCGCCGTCCGCCGGACGGCCTGCCGGGGCGCCGGGGCCGCTGCGGATCGAAACAGCGCGAAGCGCCGGAAGGGTCATGTGCCGCGGAGCAGACAAACGCAAAATAAAAGGGGGACGTTTCCGGCGTGCCGGTCGGGCAACGACTTCAAACAACAAGGAGACGAAAATGGACAAGACGCTGGTTTTGCTGGCGGCGGGCATGGGAAGCCGTTACGGGGGGTTGAAGCAGCTTGACCGGCTTGGGCCGGGCGGCGAAACGCTGATGGATTATTCGGTTTTCGACGCGCTGCGGGCGGGCTTTACCAAGGTGGTTTTTATCATCCGGCGCGAAATGGAGCAGGAGTTCCGGCGGGTGATCGGAGCGCGCTATGAAAATCATGTGGATCTGGATTACGCGTTTCAGGAATTGAGCGACCTGCCCGGCGGCTTTGCGCCGCCCGCGGAACGGAGCAAGCCGTGGGGGACGGCGCACGCGCTGTATGCCGCCCGCAATGCGGTCAAAACGCCGATGGCGGTAATCAATGCGGACGATTTTTACGGTCAGTCGAGCTACCGGAGTCTGGCGCAATACCTCGACAGCCGCGGCGCGGCGGGGGGGCTGTACGGAGCGATGTGCGGCTACAAAATTGCGAACACCTTGTCGGAAAATGGATCGGTATCGCGGGGGGTGTGCTCAGTCGCGGACGGCAATCTGGCCGGAGTGGTGGAGCATACGAAGATTCTGCGGGACGCGGACGGCACGATCGTGAGCGAACAGGACGACGGGTCGAAACAGGTGCTTGGCGAAGAGACGCTTGTATCAATGAATTTCTGGGGCTTTGCGCCGGAAATCTTTTCGGAAATCGAACGGCTGTTCCGGGATTTTCTGGCGAAGCGGGGCGGCGAACTCAAGAGTGAATTTTACGTCCCGAGCGTGGCGGACGCGCTGATCCGGGAAAAGAAGATGACGGTGAAGATGCTGACGTCGGATGCGGTGTGGTTCGGTGTGACCTACCGGGAGGATCGGGAGGCGACCGTGGCGGCGCTGCGGGCGATGACGGAAAAAGGGGAATATCCGGAGCGTCTCTTCGGATAAAAAAGGCGCGAAGCGCTTAAAAAAGATGCCTCCGAAGGAGGCAATCGCCCCGGGTCGTACCCGGACGGGGTCCAGCGCCGGGACGCTGGTCGGTCGCGCTCCACGCGACCGAAGTAAACAGCCCGACCGAGGGCGGGCTGGACCGTCGCGGCACCGCCGCGACACCTTACCCGAAGCGCGATGGCTGCGTCCTCCATAAAGCATCGCGCTATGGAGGACGCAGGCGTTGAGCGCGGAGGGCCCATGCTGTTGCGGCATGGAGGTCGTCTGTCGAACATCTGTTGTCGGAGCGACAGGAACGGAGTGATACGGAGCGCCTGCACCTTGGCGCAGGCGTCGTCCTGTGCGAGGTGCGCTGGGTGCGGCGCGAGAAGCGAACGGCGGTCGGCGACAACCGCAATAGGCAGTCGCAGGACCGTCGCGGCAGAGAGTCGCCATGCCTGACTCCTGTCGTCGGTGCAAGCTCGATAAGACCTATGGGACCAATAGGGCCTATCCGCCGTCGCGGCGCGACGGCGGGGATGGGCAGTGCGAGGTGAGCGGCAGGTGCTCCCAATGCTGACGGCGGGTTGCCGCAGGTCGCCGCTCTCGCGGCCGGAGTCCGCCCCATACTGCCCATGGCTTGCCGATAGTCGCCCGACGCGGTCTGCCGCGCTTCCCCAAAACGCAAAAAATCATCATCCGTACTTGACTTTCATGTTCGGTGAGGTATATTAGGAAGCGGCTCTTCCGGGACGGAGCCGACCAACAGGAAAGGTTTTTTTATGACGAAAGCGTATATGCCGATCAGCGGGACGTTTCTGGACGGGATTTCCTGCGACATACCTTCCAACAACTGGACGCCGGACATCTGGGAACGGGAATTCGCCCGCTATCGGCAGGACGGCGTGACCGAAGCGTACATCATCCGGGTCGGCTGGAAGGATTCGGCGATGTTCGAGAGCAAGGTGATGAAGACCACGCTCGTTCCCGAACTCGACATGGTTCAACTTTTTCTCGACCTCGGCGCGAAGTACGGCGTCCGCATCTACATGGGCTTGTTCGACACGAGCCGCTTCTGGCGGCTCAACGACTGGCGGAGCGAGGTCGGGATCAACCGCGAACTCATTCACGAACTGAACGAACGCTACGGCAAACATCCGGCTTTTTACGGCTGGTACATGAGTCATGAGGGGTCGATGGAGTATCATCAGACGCGCATCTGGAAGCCGCTCTGCCGGGAGATCCGCAAATTCGATACGACGCGGCCGATTTTTGTGTCGCCGCGCTACGCGGGAAAGAAATGGCGGCCGGAGACGCCGATCCCGCCGGAAGTGCACAAACAGCATTTTGAGGTGATCCTCGAAGAAATGGAGGGCTTGATCCAGGCCTATGCGCCGATGGACGGTCATGTGCCGTTCCACGAACTCGAAGCCTATATGAGCGTCACCGCCGAAGTGATGGAAAAATTCGGGGCGGAATACTGGAGCAATCTGGAAACGTTCGACCGGGATATGCCGTGGAAATTCCCGCCGCTGGAATTCGCCAAACTCAAATTCAAGCTCGATCTGGCACAGAAGTATGTGAGCAAGGTAATCAGTTTTGAACTGCCGCATTTTCTGAGTCCGGACTCGCTGTATGCGTCGGCGCACACGCTGTATCGGCGCTATCACGATTATCTCAAAGAAAAGCGCGCGTAAGCGGCGGAAACCGGAAGCTCCCTCCCTTCGTCCCGGCGCCGGGGCGCGGATGAATGCGGCGGAACAAACCGCCCCCCGCGGTCTGACCAACGGATGCGGCGCGTGTCCCGAAGGAATCAAAGCGCCTCGCGCAGCGTGTCCTCCACGATTTTGTCCAGCAAAACGTGATATTCGGGGATCTTCGCCTCTTCGGCCTCCGCGTCGGTGCGCGAAACCCCGGTCGAGGGCGACGGCGGCGCAAACACCGTGCAGGAGTCCGGCACCTGCGCGCTTGAAAGCGGGAAGGTGCCGATCGCTTCCGCGATCCGGATCGTCGCCATCTTGTCCATGCCGCACAACGGCCGCAGCACCAGCATCTCCGTCGCGCTGTCGATGGTGGCCATATTGACCACGGTCTGGCTCGCCACCTGCCCCAGCGATTCGCCGGTCAGCAAGGCGCGGATTTTGCGCCGGGCGGCGATCCGGGCGGCGATCCGGAACATCATGCGGCGATAAAGCACGGTGCGGAAACGCGGATTGCAGCGGTCGCGGATCAGTTTCTGGAGCGGCGCGAGGTTGCCGAAAAAAAGTTTGCCGTCTTTCTGAAATGTATTGAGATAGTCCGCGATGCCGCGCACCTTGTCGATCGTCTCCTGCGGCGTATAGGGAGCGCTGTGGAAGCCCAGAAAATCCACCGGCGCTCCCCGCTTCATCATCAGATAACAGGCGACCGGCGAGTCGATCCCCCCGGACAACAGCGCCAGCACCCGGTCGTTGCTCCCCACCGGCAATCCGCCCGGCGCAGCGAAATGCTCCAGAAAAAGCAGGGCGAATTCCCGGCGCACCTCCACTCCGAGCGTGACATCCGCGTGCACCAGATCGATGTCCAGACGTTCGTCGCCGTAACGCGCCCCGATCAGGGTCGCCAGTTCGATTTCGATCTCTTTCGAGCGCAGCGGAAACTCCTTGTCGCTGCGCCGCGCCCGAATGCGGAAAGAGAGTTTGCGGCTGCACGCCGCCGCGCGGGCCATCGCCTCCGGAAACACCGCATCGCCAAGCCGTTCCGCCGCCTGCCGGATCGCCGCCATGTCGGGCGCGAGAAAAATCCCCGGCGAAAAACTTTCCAGCCCCAGTCCGCGCAGTTCCAATTCACGTTTGATCGCGTCCAGTTCCTCCGGCGAGAATTCACTCCGGCCGGATTTTTCGATCCAGACCCGCCCCTGCACCCGGCGGAATTTCAAATCGGGCAGGTCGCGCAGGATCCAGCGCAGATTTTCGAGCAGTTTGCGCTCGAAAAACCCCCGGTTATCGCCCTTGGTGGCGATTTCGTGATAGCGGCAGAGGATGGCGTTGTACATCGTGTAACCCTTTGTTCTTAAAATCTGTCCGTGGCTGTGGACGACACTTTTTCAAGCCGGATCGCAGACCCGCACCGCGCCGAGATCCTCCGCGTCGCAGAGGATCATCGCCAGCCGGTCGAAGCCCAGCGCGCTGCCGGTACAGCGCGGCAAACGTCCCGCCGCCAGCATCGCCTCGAATGCCGCCGGACGGTGATAGGCCAAGGCGCCGCGCTGCCGCCGGAAATCCCGGGCCGCGGCAAAGCGCGCAAGCTGCTCCGCGCCGTCGGTGAGTTCGCTGTAGGCATTGGCCAACTCCACCCCGGCAAGATAGAGTTCCCAGCGTTCCGCGACCGCGGGCGATCCCGGTTTGAGCCGCGCCAGACTGGCGCGCGACGCGGGATAGTCGGTGAGAAAACTCAGCCGCCCCCGTCCGAGTTCCGGTTCGATGCGCGTCACCATGAGTTCGTCGAAGCGGTCGCTCCGGTCGGCCTCCTCCATGCTGACATCCGTAAAGCGCCGGAAGGCTTCCGCGACCGAAATCACCTCCGGCGCCGCCGCGATGTCGAGCGCTTCGCCCCGGAAACGGAGCACGGGGTCGCCGTTGTTGGCGGCGGTCAGAGTCCGGCGCAGAAGTTCGGCGGTGAAGTCGCGCAGCGTGTCGTAATCGCACCCGGCGATGTAATACTCCAGCATGGTGAACTCTTCGCGGTGTTTCCAGCCGTGTTCTCCGGCGCGGAAACAGGGGCCGAACTGGTAGATTTTTTCATATCCCGCCCCGAGCAGGAGTTTCATCTCAAGCTCGGGACTGGGCCGCAGAAATTTGCCGTCGCACGGGATGCAGTCGATGTACTCCTCCGGCGCGGGCGCGGCGATCCGCACCGGCGTCTCCACTTCGAGAAAACCGTGTTCGTCGAAAAAGGCGCGCATCAGGCGCTTGAGTTCGGCGCGGCGCGCCAGTTCCGCGGGCTTCGGCAGAGAAAAAGCCGCCCCGGAATCCGGAACGGCCTGTGTTTTTTCGCAATTCATGGTCGCGGGCAAAGACGATTACGCCTTGCTCACCCGTTCGGCATATTCGCCGGTGCGGGTGTCGATCCGGACAATGTCGCCTTCGTTGATGAACAGCGGCACCTGAATTTCGTAGCCGTTGTCGATCCGGGCGGGCTTGAGCACATTGGTCGCGGTGTCGCCGCGCGCGCCGGGTTCGGTCGAGACGATTTCCTTTTCGATGAAGGTCGGCAGCGTGATTTCAATGGGCTGGCCGTTGTAAAGCAGGAATTTGCAGAGGCTGTCCTCGATCAGGAAATAGGTCTGGTTGCCGAGGATCTCCTTGCCGACGCGCATTTCCTCATAGGTTTCGGCATCGCTGAAAACATACATGTCGCCTTCGGCGTAGGAGTAGTACATTTCGCGTTCTTCGAGGTCGGGACGGTCGATCTTGTCGGTCGGGCGATAGGTTTTTTCCATGCCGATGCCGGTGATCATATTCTTCATCTTGCAGCGGTAAAGCGCGGTGCCTTTGCCCGGTTTGCAGAATTCAAATTCGGTAATCACCCACGGGGCGCCGTCGATTTCGATTTTCAAGCCTTTCTTAAGGTCGGAAGCATTGAACATAATCTTTCTCCTGAAATGATTGTACGCATTGCGGCCGCATAATATAGCACGCCTCGCGGTTTTTTGCAAATCGCCCGTTTCCGTGCTATATTATTGCTTTACGTTACATTGATGCAAGGCCTGTTTCCGTTTATGAAATCCGCCGCCAACTATACCTCCGGCTCCATCGCCGGCACCATGATCCGGACTATGATCGCCATGCTGCCCGGAACCCTCGCCATTTCCGGCTACAACATCGCCGACACCTTTTTCGTCGCCAAACTCGGCACCGACCCGCTGGCCGCCATGGGCTTCACCTTTCCGGTCATCATGCTGGTCAACTGCATTTTTCACGGGCTCGGCGTCGGCGTGATGGCCACCGTCGCCCATGCCGTCGGCGGCGCCCGCGCCGCCAAGGCCGCCAAACTCGTGAGCGCCGGCATGGTGCTGGTCGCGCTGATCGCGCTGCTGCTCGGGGTGATCGGCTTTTTCACCATGGACGCGACCTTCCGCCGTTTCGGCGCGGAGGGTTCCGTGCTCGAACTGGTCGAAGGCTATATGGCGATCTGGTATCTCGGCTGCATCACCGCCGCGCTCGCCATGATCGGCAACAATCTGCTGATCGCGGTCGGCGATTCCCGGCTCGGCGGCCTCGTCATGTGCTGCGGGCTCGGCATCAATGTCCTGCTCGACCCGCTCTTCATTTTCGGCTGGGGGCCGTTTGCCGGCATGGGCATTCGCGGCGCGGCGCTGGCGACGATCCTCGCGCAGGCCTTCGGCGCGGCCGTCTCCGCGGCGGCGCTGGCGCGGCGGCACAATCTGTGGGATTTTCACGCCTTTGCCGGCAGGATCGTGCGGGCGGCGTGGGGCAAGATCATCCGCTTCGCCATTCCCGCCACCATCGGCATGATCCTGATGCCCGTCGGCAACAGCGTGATCACCTGGATCACCGCCCAATTCGGCAACAGCGCCGTGGCGGGGGCCGCCGCCGCGGGCCGGCTGGAAGCGGTCGCCTTCGTGCTGCCGATGGCGCTGGGGATCTCCCTGATGCCGATGATCGCCCAGAATTACGGGGCGAAACTCTATTCGCGTATTCACCAATGCCGCCGCATCGCCATGCGTTTCGCACTGTTTTTCGAGCTGACGATGGCGCTGTTGTACTGGATCTTCGCGCCGTATCTGGTGCGCTTTTTCACGCGGGACGCGGAGGTCGCCTCGATCATGACCTCCTATCTCCGGATCGTGCCGTGGGGCTTCGGGCTGATCGAAATCCACCGCTACAGCGGATTTTTCTTCACCGGCAGCGGCCGCCCGCGCGCATCGGCATGGCTGGCCGCGCTGCGCATTGTCGGATTGCTGATCCCGTTTTCCTTGCTGGCGCTCCGGCTTCACTCGCTCACGGGTCTTTTCTGGGCGCGGCTGGCGGCGGATGTGCTTTCCGGGGCGGTCGGCTGGTCTCTGGTGCGCCGTCTGACCCGGCGTTTTCCCGCCGACGGCATGCTCGAACACAAAGGGCAAAAGCGATGAAACGCACGGCCGCGCTCCTGATCGCTCTGCTGTGGTGCGTTCCGGCGGCGCTGTATGCGCTGGAGTGTTCCGTCTGCGGCAAAAGCCTGCACAAGCGCTATCTGCGCGACGGGAACGGGAATTTTTTCTGCAGCCGCAAATGCGCCGACAGCCGCTTGCCGCGCTGTTCCTTGTGCGGCAAGGCATTGCGCGGGCGCTATCTGCAGGCGCAAGGACGCAATTTCTGCAGTGAAGAGTGTATGCATCAGGCGCTTTGGCCGCACTGCTCGATTTGCGGCAAAGCGTTTCACGACGGGCATCAGCTGCCCACGCCTTACGGCGATCTGGTGTTCTGTCCCGAATGCGCCAAACTGCCGGTCTGTTTCATCTGCCGAAGTCCGGTGAAATCGGGCCGCACGCTCCGCGACGGCAGAGTTTACTGTGCGCGCTGCGGCGAAGGGCTGGTGAGCGATCCGGCGGCGGCACAGGAGGTCTTCCGCGCAGTCCGCGCGCTGCTCCGGAGCAAACTGAATTTCCCGGATCGGCACCCCATCGCGCTGGTGCTTACCGCCGTCCCGCCGCCGCAGAACAGCGCGTTGGGCGAAGAGCAGGAGTTCGGGCGTTACATTTACATCGGGCGGGAAATTTACCGCACGCCGTCGCGGATGCAATTTTGGAAAAAGCGGGAAACCACCGTCCGCCGCGAGGAAAAAAGCTGCCGGATCGAGGTGCTGAATCACCTGCCCCGCGTCAAACTTGCCGAAGTGCTGGCCCACGAACTTGCTCACGACTATATGCAGCGCCGCTGGCCCTACATCAAGGATGAAAAACTCAAAGAGGGGTTTGCCGAGGCGGTCGCCGCCGAATACAACCGTCTTGCCGGTCACGCGTCATGGAATGTCCGTATGGAGCGCAATCCCGATCCCGTCTACGGCGACGGTTACCGCATGGTGCGCGACCTCTGGCGCAAAGGCGGCTGGGACGCTGTCCAACAGCACTTCGACCGCGCCAATCAAGCCAATCTCCCGTCCGAACTCCGCCGCTGATCTCCGGTTCAGCGAGGGTGACTCACCGCGATGTTTCAATCCGCCTTCTGAAGCACCAAAACCGTCCGCGACGGCAAATAAAGCTGAATCCGGTGCAGCTCTTCATGGTTTTCCACCACCGGATGCGTGAAATACTCCTGTTCCGGCGCGACCCGCCCGAACCCGCCGAATTCGGCCCGGTCGCTGTCCAAAACCAGCCGGTATTTGCCCGGCATCACCCCCAGTCCGTAATCCGTGTAGGAGGCCGTCGGATGAAAATTGAACACGCACCAGAGATTGCCCCGCTCAAACGCGATCACCTTGTCGTGGTCGTCCACCTTGAGCTTGCGCAGAGTCCAGTCCCATACCGCCGCCCGCTTCAGCACCGCCAGCATCGCCCGGTCGAATTCCCCGAGGTCGTGATAGAAAAGTTCCGGATCGTCCGCCAGATGCCACTGACGGCGGGCATATTTCATGCTCCAGCCATTGCCTTCACGCGGAAAATCGATCCATTCCGGATGGCCGAACTCGTTGCCCATGAAATTCAAATACCCCCCCTCGGCGGTCGCCGCCGTAATCATGCGCGCCATTTTATGCAATGCCACCGCCCGGCGCACCGCGTCGCTGCTGTCGCAATGGCGCATCTTGTCGTAAATGTCCCGCCCCGCCAGCCGGAAGATCGCGGTCTGTCCCCCCACCAGCGCCTGATCGTGGCACTCGACGTAACTCAGAGTGTGTTCGTCGCGCCGCCGGTTGACAAGTTCGTGAAAAAGCCGCGGCATGCTCCAATCTTCATCCCTGCGGTCGAACAATTTGAACCAGCAGTCCGTAACCCCCATCGCCAGCCGGTAATCGAACCCCGCTCCGCCCTCCGCGAGCGGCGCCGCCAGTCCCGGCATGCCGCTTACATCTTCCGCGACGGTGACGGCGTCGGGCCGCACCTCGTGGATCACCCGATTGGCCAGTCCCAGATAGGTGTAAGCCGCTTCGTCCACGGCGTCGGAAAAGTAATCGCCGTAGCTTGTGAAGGCGTGGTTCAGCCCGTGATGACGGTAAAGCATGCTGGTCACGCCGTCGAAGCGGAAGCCGTCGACATGGTATTCCTCCAGATAGAAGCGGCAGTCGGAGAGCAGGAATTTCAGCACTTCGGGCTTTTCGTAGTTGAAGCACAGCGAGTCCCACGCCGTATGTTCGCCGCGCGCTCCGGGGTGGAAAAACTGTTCGCGCGTACCGTCAAAACGCCCCAGCCCCTCGACTTCATTGCGCACCGCGTGCGAATGCACGAGATCCATGATGATCCGCAGCCCCATCCCGTGCGCGGCGTCCACCAGATATTTGAAGTCGTCGGGCGTGCCGAAGCGCGAACTTACCGAAAAAAAGTTCGCCACATGATAGCCGAAGCTTCCGTAATAGGGGTGGCTCATCACCGCCATCAGCTGTACGGTATTGTAGCCTGCGCGCCGCACCCGGGGCAGAACAAGGTCGGCAAATTCGCGGAACGACCCGATCTTTTCCTCCTCCTGCGCCATGCCGGGGTGCGCTTCGTAAACCAGCGCCGCGCCCGGCCGGGGCGGGACGGCGTGCCGGAATTCATACGGGCTGTCCGGGGCGTAGACCTGCGCCGTGAAAATGCCGGTCACCGGGTCTTGCACGACATACCGGGCGGCGGAGGGCAGACGATCGCCTTCGCCGCCCGGCCAGCGAATATGCAGCCGGCAGTGCATCCCATGCCGGAACGTTCCCGCGGGGAAGTGCCCTTCCCAGATCCCGGACGAACCGTCGCGCCGCGTCAGAAAAAAGGGTTCGCGCTCTTCCCAATTGCTGAAATCGCCGACCAGAATTACCTGTTCCGCATGGGGCGCCCACTCCCGGAACACCCAGCCCGATGCGTCTTGGTGCAGTCCGAATTCGCTGTGCCAGGTCATGGCCGCGGCAAGCGACGGGGCGCTGCCGGTGAGTTTCCGCTCCATTGCAAGGCGGGTCAGGAGGCGCCGTTCGATTTTGCCGCGATAGGGGGCGAGAAAGGGGTCGGCGGCAAGCGGAAGCGGGCGTTGCGGCATGGAAAGAGCCTTTCTTTTTCCGGTAGGTTGGTTCCTGTTTCGGGGATAATATAATGCCGGGGGGGAGCTTTTGCGAATGGATTTGCGGAAAATCGCCATGAAGACTTGTTTTTTGACGGATTTTGCGGTATATTATACCGTAAGCTCCGGAATATTCCGGAAATATCTGTTTTTTCAACCCAACAGCAAGGAGAAAAGTCAAAATGCGCAAGATGCTCCTCCTCGCCGGCATGCTCTGCGGCGCCCTGTTCCTGACGGGCTGCGGCAATGATGTCGACGAAAACAAGACTCCCGCCCAGATTCAGGAAGAAGTCGCCAAGATGAATGCCTCCGACATTCAGGCCATGGTCGAAAAGTACCAGAAGGCGATCGAAGCGAAGAGCGCGGAACTGAAGGCCGAAACCGAAAAGCTCGCCAAGATTCCGCTGAGCGAACAGCTCGGCGGCGACGCCAAGGCGATCAAGGACAAAATGGCCAACATCACCGAATCGCTCAAGAAGCTGCAGGCCAACATGGCCGCCTATGCGGAAGGGCTGAAGAAGAAATAATTCGGCCTCGAGTCCGTATTCGGCAAAAGCCTCCGGGAGAGCGCTCCCGGAGGCTTTTTGCGTAAGTACCGCAAGGTTCCGCGGCAGTCTGTTTATCCCGCCGTCCTGTCCCGCCGCGTCCTTGGCGAAGGCGGAAGCGAGACCACGCCCGGGTATAACCCGGAGCGGTGGCTTCCCCGGAGGCCTCTCTTTTGCGCCTTGCGGCGCGTTTTTTATTTTTTTACGCCCGGCTGAGTCGAACGCGCTTCCGCCACGCCGTCACCTGCAGCAACGCCCCCAGCCCAATCCCCGCCGTGCCAAGCACGCAAAGCCACGCAAACCAGTCTCCGTAACGCGTGTAAAACGTCGTCCGCAGCCGCGACGCATCCGGCACCCGGACTTCCACCGTCGCCGCCCCCGCCCCGCGCCGGAAGGGTTTGCCGTCGCCCAAACCGCAGGCCCGGCTCATGCTCCACAGAAATTCGCCCGTGGGCGCAATCACGCAGCTGGCGCTGTCGTTGCCGCAGCGCACCATGGGCAAATTGGTCTCCACCGCACGGAAAAGCGCATGGGCAAGATGCTGTTCCGGTTCGGAACTGGTCGGATACCACGCGTCGTTGGTGATCACGGCCAGCAAGTTGGCCCCGCGCAGAAATTCCTGACGCGCGATATAAGGAAATACATCCTCAAAGCAGATGCTGACGCCAAGATTCACCCGATTGTTGATCCGAAGCGGCGCCAGCGATTTGCCCGGCGTCAGATCGCGGTGCATATCGATCATGTCGATCAGCCACCGGGGCAGATAGCGGCGAAACGGCACAAACTCGCCGAACGGCACCGGATGTACCTTGTCGTATTGGCCGAGATACCCGGCGCGGAGCATGTCGCGGCCGTCGGCAAGGACGGCGCTGTTGAGCGAACCGGCGGGGCTGGTCGAAATATCGTATTCGAGCGTGCCGATCAGCATGGGGGCGCCGGCAAGCGTGGCGAGCGTGCGAACCGCGTTGCGGTACTCCGCGCAGATCGGAGCACCGCCGCGCAGGGGATAGGGAACCGCCGTTTCCGGCCAGACGATAAGGTCGCTCCGGTCGCCGAGACGCGCGCGGGTGAGCTGGACATAGGTCTGCAATGCTTCGCGGGCCTTGTCCTCGCCGCCGAAACGGCGCTGACTGAGATTGCCCTGGACAAGGGTCACGCGCAAAAGATGTTCCGCTTGCGCGTATTCGGCGCGGGCGCGGCGCAGTTCGGCATTGCCCAGGGCGATGTTGCCCGCCAGCAGCGTCAGCGCCAGCAGGAGCGGCCACGGGCGGCGATAGCGGTAAGTGCCGCGTTCGGGGTCGCGGACGGAGACGGTGCGGATCGCCAGCGCCAGCGCCGCCGCGGTGAACACCGCCAGAAAACTCAAACCGTAAACCCCCGTATAACGCACCAGCTGGATCATCACGGCATGACGGTGGAACGCGATCCCGAAATAATTCCACGGCAGGACATTGCTGCGCAGAAATTCCGCCGTGACGAAGGCCGCCGCGACCGCCGCGCACCACCCGAACTGCCGCCATACCGGATAGTCGCGGCACTCCTCCTGCGCCGTAAAACCGCGCTCCCGCACCGCGGCGGGCAGCAGCAGCCGGCGCGATGCCAGCGCCGTCGCCGCTCCGAATACGCCGTAATAAAGCCCCAGCACCGGCGCGATCGCCAGCGGGATTGCCCAGAAAATTTCCCGGAGCCACAGAAAACTCCATACGCTGAACCCCATCCCCCACAGCCAGCCGAGCCCGAAACCGCGTTTCCAGCCGGACGCCCGGGTGAACCAGAACAGCGGCAGCGGCGCCAGAAAGAGTGCCGCCACCGCGTTCACGGGCGCCATGGCCAGCGCGGCGGCGCTCCCGGAAGCAAAGACGATCAGCAGCCGCATCAGCCGGTGCGGCAAGGAGACCCTCCGGAATTCGCGGCCCCGAAAGGCGTCGTCGCCCGCCTCGCGGCGGCTCGGGAAGGCAAAAGGTTTCATAAAAAAACTCCGTCACAGGTTTGAAATATGCTCGAAATCAGTGTAATTTATATCATATTTAGTGATTTTCCAAGCGTGCCGTCCAAAATTTGACGCGCTTTTTGTCCGGTTGATTCCTGCCGGACGGTTCTTACAGGAGTTGCGATGGTTATGAAGCGGGATGGAAAAACTCTGGAATTCGATCATCTGGTGATCGGCAGCGGTCTGGCCGGGCTGACTTCGGCGCTGAAACTCGCGGAAGCGGGCGGCAGGGTGGCGGTCATCACCAAACGTGAAGCCGACGAAGGCAGTACTCCGCACGCGCAAGGCGGCATCGCCTGCGTGACCGATGCGCTGGACTCGTTTGACGAACATGTCAAGGACACCCTCGTCGCGGGGGCGGGCCTCTGCCATGAAGACGCGGTTCGGGCCATCGTCGAAGCCGGCCCCGCCGCCGTCGCCGAACTGATGGCGCGCGGCGCGCATTTCACCACTCGCGGCGAGATGGGCAAATCCGGAGACGCCAATGAATTCGACCTCGGCCGGGAGGGCGGTCACCACAAACGGCGCATTCTGCACGCCGGGGACATCACCGGCGCGGAAATCGAACGCACCCTGATCGAAGCCTGCCGCGCCAACCGCAACATCACCTTTTTCGATTACCACATGGCGATCGACGTGATCGTCACCGCGCGCATGGGCCTGCCCGGCCCGAACCGCTGTCTCGGGCTGTACGCGCTCGACGTCCGCACCGGCGAGGTCAAAACGTTCCGCGGATTGAGCACCACCATTGCCGCGGGGGGAGCCGGCAAAGTTTATTTGTATACCAGCAATCCCGATGTCGCCTGCGGCTCGGGGGTGGCGATGGGCTATCGCGCGGGGGCGGAGATCGCCAATATGGAATTCATCCAGTTTCATCCGACGATTCTCTATCACCCGCAGGTGCGCAGTTTCCTGATTTCCGAAGCCGTGCGCGGCGAAGGCGCGGTTCTGAAGATCCGCAATGCCGCCGGAGAACTGGTCGAATTCATGGACAAATACCACCCCATGAAGAGCCTCGCGCCGCGCGACGTGGTCGCCCGGGCGATCGACAACGAAATGAAACGCTCGGGCGAAGAGTGCGTTTTCCTTGACATCCGCCACCACAGCGAAGAGGAGTTGCGCCGCCGCTTTCCGAACATCTTTGAAAAATGCCTTGAAGCCGGGGTCAACATGGCCAAAGACCCGATCCCGGTGGTGCCCGCCGCGCACTATGTCTGCGGCGGCGTCAAAACCGACGTC
>Ga0079305_1002344_pt1 | contig 16988 bp, 11 predicted proteins | sample LMS_cellobiose_e_FD_79183 | JGI IMG/M metagenome (GOLD analysis project Ga0079305, IMG submission 79183) | Rumen-fistulated moose microbial communities from Alaska, USA - LMS_cellobiose_enrichment | ecosystem: Host-associated > Mammals > Digestive system > Stomach > Rumen fluid ... | reverse complement strand
CCTCACAGCCCTTATCTCAGGGCATAAAAAAAGAGGCGTATGCCCCGGAAAGCCTTTATTTATGCGGTTTCTGGTGGTTAGTCCAAATACTTCACGAGCATTCGCCATGATGTAATCGCAGCAGCCGTCGAGGTTATGCGCGTCGTGGTAGAAGGTGTTCGCCTCGTCACCGGACTTGATCACGCCTGTCAGTCCGTGAACAGCCATATTCATGAGGCAAAGCTGGGCGTTGTATTCAACCTTTTCCTGTCCGTAGAAGGTCATGGTGCTGTTGGCGTTCATTCCGGCGGCGTTCACAAAATCGCCGCTCTGCACGAACATACCGCCACTGCCGCACGCGCAATCGAGAAGAACTCCCTGTTTCGGCTCCAGAATATTGACGATCATTTTTACAAGGGATTTCGGCGTGAAGAACACACCGTCATCGGATGCGACCACGGGAGCGAATTTACTGAGGAAGTATTCATAAATGCGGCCTATGATATCGCCGCCGACATCGTCAAGTGCGCTGTTATTGAAAATACGGAGAAGCTCCGCCAGCAGCTCGTCAGAGAAATCTGTATAGCTTTTCGGCAAAACACCTGTGAGCTGTTCACTCTGATCCTCAATCAAAGCCATAGCGTTATTTACCACTTCACCGAGGCTGTTCATCGGATGTCCGTCTTTATTGACAAGTCCTGCCGCCGCGATATTCTCCGGCAGATTGACAAGATATTCATACTGCGCCTCTTTCGGCAGAAACAGTGCGCTCTTTGCAGAAAAGTCGCTGGCCTCGACGGGCATTACGCGTCCGCCGCGAGATGGACGATCCTTAAGTATCTCGGCTTCGACCGTCTTAAAGCGGCTGTACGCATACCGCAGAAAGATAAGCCCCAGCACGGGCATACAGTATTGATTCGAGGTCAGCTTTGACCCGGCACGAAGAAGATCAGCAGATTCCCATAACTCAGCTTCTAGTTTTCGTATATTAATCACTTTATTGTTCTCCTTTTTAGTGATTCCACTTTACTGAAAGTAAATAAGCCAAAGATAAGTCCAATTGAATTTAAAAACATAATGGATATGAAGAATCTGTTCGAACGCTCTATTATTACTTAAGGATCACATTTCAACATATTCCAATCGATCAACAACATTCTTCGCATTTAGTAGCTAATAATCAAGATTTACCTGTCATTTCCTAATTAATTGGAAAAAGTATAACAAAAAACAGATCGATTATCAATCGACTCGGATGCTTTTTTGAGCCTTGATGACAAAGAAAAAGATAATGGACTGTACCGAGTAGAATATGCAGAACCCGCCGCTCTCGCGAAGCGGCGGGTTCCAAATAACCCGTTAATTCTTAAGAGCCAAACCGCCGTCGGCGGCGCCCTTCTATGCTTATATTACCGCCCTGAATCCGATTTGTCAAAAGAAAATCGCGGCGGGCTGGAAGTCGGAGGAAAAGCGTTACGAAAGGATCCCCTCCGACAACGCGGCCCTTCGGATGGTTTCGACAGAAGCGATGAATGCCGCCCGTTCTTCCGGGGTCATCGAGACCTCGCGGATCTCCTCGACGCCGTTCCGCCCGATCACACAGGGAACGGAGACCGCAACGTCCCGGACGCCGTACCGGCCCTGAAGAACGGTGGAAACCGGAAGGATTTCGCGGCTGTCCGAAGCGATGGCCGAGACGATCCTGCAGGCGGCCGCCGAAACGCCGGTGCTCGTATACCCCTTTCCGTGAAAGATCCGGGACGCGTGCTTCTTAAAGGCGTCGTTCAGCCGCCCGACGTTCAGGTTCAGATTGCTGTCCGTCACGCTCCGCAGATATTCCTCGAGACTCCATCCCATCACGCGGACGGAGCTCATGAGAGCGACGGCGGTCGTGCCGTGCTCACCCACGACGGACATATGGATCGACCGGTCGGAGAGCTCGAGAAGATCCGCCACGTACCGGATCAGCCGGGCGCTTTCGAGAAGCGTACCCGTACCAATGACTTTGCGGGGATCCTGTCCCGTCACCTTCTGGATCTTCATCGTCACGACGTCCAGAGGGTTTGTGACGGGGATGATGACGGCGCTCCGGTTGTAGCGGACGATCTCCGAGAAGACCTCCTCCGCGATCACGCAGTTGTCGTGGAGCAGTTCCATCCGGTCCTCCTTGGCCTTCGAGGAGCCCGCCGCGTAGATGATGACGTCGGCTCCCTCCGTCGCCTCATAGCCGCCGTAAGACAGCTTCGGGCCGTGCGTTCCGCGGAGGACCGCCGCGTCCCGCGCGTCCATTACCTCCGCCCGGACCGGATCCGTCCGTCTTCCGGTGAGCGTGATTTCGCGGACAAGATTGACATACTGCAGGTCGTGGAAAATCGCCTTCCCCACGTTCCCCGCGCCGACGATCGCAACCTTCATTCTTCCCTCCTCATCTGCACGAAAACCGCCTTTTCGAGGCGGTTTTCACTTTTTCGATATCTTTTCCCGTCCGCGCGGAAAAAACCGCTCAAACAGGCTGTTTTCGGTCTTAAGCGCGATCGGAAACGGCGATCGTCAGTGTGACGCCGTCTCCGGTTCATCCGTTTCGTCATTGCCTCTCTCGTCCTCCGGCGTATACGGTTCGCCGTACCACTCCATCGAGTTCCGCCAGTCGACGCGGACTGTCACGTCGTGTGCAGGCATCGTGAACGAGATGACGTATCCTTTGTTGTCCGCGTAGCTGACGTTTGCGGGCTCTCCGTCGACGTAGAACGAATAGTCCGTGTCCGTCGCGATGAGATCGTAATACAGCTCGACCTTCCGGCCGGCGCGGTAGTAATCCTTTGCGTTGGTAAAACCGAATTTCCCGCCCTCGTAGATGACGCCGTACCGCTTCGGAACGCATGCTCCGAACACGAGCGGCAGCACGACCGCCAGCAGGAACACGATTGCAATCACTGTCCTGTTCATTTCAGAACCTCCTTCCGCCTACCGGAGAACGCTCTCCAGCGCACGGACGACGCCCTCAAGGCCGGCCCGGTCCGCTTCGCCGAAGCGCGCAAACTTCGGGCTGTCGACGTCGAGAACGCCGAAGAGCTTCCCGTCCTTCCGGATCGGAACGACGATCTCCGAATTCGACGCGCTGTCGCAGGCGATGTGGCCCGAAAACGCGTGAACGTCTTCGACGACGACGGTTTCATCGCGGACCGCGGCCGTCCCGCAGACGCCGTCGCCGAACGCGATCTCCGTACAGGCGATCTTTCCCTGGAACGGCCCGAGAATCAGTTTCCCGTCCCGTACAAGATAAAACCCGCACCAGTTCAGATCCGGCATCGCCTCCCAGAGGAGCGCCGACGCGTTTGAAAGGATCGAGACGTTATAGTTCACGCCGTCCGAGATCGTCCGGATCTCGTCGGCCAGTTCTTCGTATTGCACCATACCGTTTTCCTCCATATCCTCCGATGAGATCATCATACCATACTCCGGAGCGGTTTCGCACCGTTTTCCGCGCTATTGCTCCGGGAGAGGGACCTTGTTCACGCGGATGCGTTCAACGCGGAGGCCGTCCATCGCGAGGACGGTGATCTGGAGAAGGAACGGTTCCTCGCCCGCGAGCGGCTCTTCGCACTCATAGAAGAGTTCCTCGCCCGGGTCCGGGAAGCGCTCGAGTCTCTCGCAGCACCATCCGCCGACGGTATCCGAATCGGCTTCGAAATCAGCCTCCGGGATCCCCATCAGTTCGATGAACTCGCCGATCGCCATATCGCCGTCGATCTCCACCTCGCCGGTCTTGAGTTCGACGACCTCCTGTTCGATCTCGTCCGTTTCGTCCCAGATCTCGCCGACGATCTCCTCGAGGCAGTCCTCAAGCGTGATGACGCCGAGCGTTCCGCCGTATTCGTCCGAGACGATCGCGAGGTGCTGGCGGGCGCGTTTGAATTCCTCCATAACGGCCGGAAGCTTTGCAGTTTTGTAGACGAACGTCGGCGGCATCAGCATCGACCGGATGTCGACCGGCGTTTCGGGATGGTCCGCGATGGCCTTGAGGAAGATGTTGAGATGGAGGACGCCGATTACATGGTCGACCGTCTCCTCGTACACGGGGATGCGCGAATAATCGGTCTCGTCGACCTTGCGCAGGATTTCCTCCCACGGCTCGTCGATGTCGAGCGCCTCCATATCGACGCGCGCGGTCATGACCTCGAACGCGGAGATGTCCTGGAAGTCGATCGCAGCGGTGATGAGCTCGGATTCGTCCTCGTCGAGAACGCCCTCCTCCTCCGCCGTTTCGATGATGTTCGTGAGCTCGGCCTGCGCTTCCTCCGCGGCCTCCTCCGGGTCGGCTTCCTCACCCTTCATCGGCGAAGTGATGAGGTTCACAAGCCAGACAAAGAATTTGACGAACGGGAAAAGAAGAACGCCGAGAACGCGAATCGCGTACGCGTTTCTTCGCGCAACCGACGTCGCGCGCTGTTTGGAAGAGATCTTCGGGATCGTTTCGCCGAAGACGATGACGGCGCACGTAAGAAGAGCCGTCGCGATCCACGAGTACGTATCGGAGCCTGCGATAACGATGAAGAGGACCGCCGCAAGCGACGAGGATGCGATGTTGACGAGGTTGTTTCCGATCAGGATCGCGCCGAGCGTATCGTCGAATCGTTCGATGATGCGGAGCGCAGCCTTTGCGCGTTTATCGCCCTTCTCGCGCAGGTTTTCGAGGCGGATCGTATTCGCGGCGCTGTAGCCCATCTCCGACGAGCTGAAAAACGCGGAGAGCCAGAGGCAGACGAGGAGTCCCGCGGAGAGCAGGACGATGCGGAGGGTGTCCGTCATTTCCGTTTCACCTCCTCCTCGTCGTAGATCTCGCCGACGAGCTCCTCGAGGATGTCCTCGATCGAAACGAGTCCGAGCGTCTTTCCCTCGCGGTCCTGAACGATCGCGATGTTCGCGCGGCGGGCGCTCATCTGCTCGAGAAGCTCGTCCGCGTCCATCGTGCGCTTGACGAAATAGACCGGATCGAGCATCTTCCGGACCGGCGGGACCTGTTTGTTTTTGATGTATTCCTTCATAAAGTTGCGGACCTGAAGGACGCCGAGGATGTGGTCGAGGTCGCCCTTGTAGACCGGGATGCGGCTGTGGGTCGACGCCTGGATCGTATCGAGGATCGCCTCGGGATCCGTTTTGATGTCGATCGCGAGGATGTCCTCCCGCTTCGTCATGATGCGGTGGGCGATGACGTCGCCGAATTCGACGGCGGCCTGGATGAGGTCGGACGACTCCTCGTCGAGCGTCCCTTCCTCTTCCATATCCTCGATGATGTCGATGATCTCATCCTCGGTCACGGACAGCTCCGGGTCCTCCTTCGCATGCGCCGCTGCGGCGTTTCCGATCCGCGCGAGGAGCTTCGACACCGGCGAAAGAATCTTCATGAGTACAAAAAGACCTCCGGCACAGGCCAGAGCGCATTTTTCGGGGTATTTTTTCGCGACGGACTTCGGAAGAAGCTCGCCGAAGAAGAACACGGCAACGGTCGTCAGGACCGTACTCAGCGTGACGTACGGGAGACCGAAAAGGCGCGTGACCTGAACGGTGACGATCGCCGCCGCAACGAGGTGGGTGACGTTCGTCCCGACGAGAATCGCGGAGATTGCGTCGTCGAAGTGTTCGATCGCAAAAAGGGCCTTTTTCGATCCCGGCTCGCCGCGGTCGGCGAGCGCTTTGATTTTATTCCGCGAGACGGAGGCGATCGCCGTTTCCGTCACCGCGAGGTAAGCTGCCGCGAGCAGCAGGATCAGTACGCATATCCAGGGGGATAAATTAGGGGGAAGACTACTGTCGTCCATAGTCGGATACCATCTCCTTTCCGTTTGGGATTATGGACAGAATATTACAGCATCCGTTTCGCTGCGTCAAGATGCCGGGCATGAAACCGTACTTCCGCCCGGCGGAAGTTTTTACGGACAGGGCGTTCGACGGGATACTCCAAGGTTTTCCATAACACTGAACGGATACCGTACGGAATAACAAAATGGAATAACGGAGATCGGAAACACTGAACGGAAACGTTCGGTTTTTTCAAAAAAGGGTGTCGAAACGCGCCTGTCCGACGGAAAACGACGGAGCCGGAAAGGCTCCGCATTGTTCTAGAGGTCGATCTCGATCAGCACCGTATTGTTCAGGCGGTCAAGGGCGGTCTGGGCCTTCGCGAGGCGTTCGTATGCGGCGTCGTAATCGGCCTTCACCGCGTCGAGATCGTAGTTCACGTAGCGGTAGTCGATCGTCGCGTTCGTTCCCGTCCCGTAGGTCCGTTCGCGTTCCTTCGGGAGCTTCGTCCGCATCGCGTCGAGCGTCCGGACGCGTTCCGAAAGCTGGGGCAGATAAACGAGCAGCGTGTCGATCGTCATCCCGAAGTCCTCGACCTCGGTCGTTGCGTTGAAAACGTTCAGCGCGTGTTTCACGGTGCGGATCTTCGCCGTCACGTCCGCGAGTTCCTTCTGGGTCTTCGCATAGTCGTATGCGGGGCGGACCGTTTCGGGATCCTCTCCCGTCGCGGCGAGGAAGGTATTGCTCTGGGATTCGAGATTCAGAAGCGTCTGGTAATCGGCGTTGAGTTTGCGGAGAAGCTTGTTCGCTTCGGAAGATGTGTATTTCATGGGATGCCTCCTGCGGTGTAGGGTTTATCTGTGGGCCGCCGCAAGCGCGAGGATGAGCGAGAGGTATTTTTCCTCGGACTTCGCGCCGCGGCTCGTGAGCGCAACGGGCATTCTCGCTCCGACGAGACAGCCTGCCATCCTTCCGCCCGGAACGCAGTGGACGAGCGCCTTCGTGAGGATATTGCCGCTGTTGATGTCGGGGGTGAGCAGGATATCGAAGTTGCCGGTCACGGGCGATTCGTAGTGTTTGATCGACGCGCATTCCTCCGAGAATGCGAGGTCGAACGCCATCGGCCCGTCGACGACGCACTTTCCGTAATGGCCGGAGAGCGCGCGTGCGGCGATCGTCTCGGCGTCGGACGTTTCGATCATCCGGTGGGAGATGCGCTCCGTCGCGCAGAGGAGAGAGGCGACCGGCTTTTCGTAGCCCATCGCGCGGAAGAGATCGAGCGCGTTCCGCAGGATCATTTCCTTTTCCTCGAGCGTCGGATGGGGAACCATTCCGCCGTCGGTGATGCCGAAGAGCTTCGGATACGTCGGGATCTCAACGAGCGAGACGTGGGAGAGGTTCGCAACGCCGAACTTCGCCTCTTCGCTGTGGAGGACGGCCCGGAGGATGATCTCCGTCGAGAGCGAGCCCTTGAGGATGAAGTCGCCCTTCCCTTCGTCGATGAGGCGCACGGAGAGTTCCGCAGCCTCCTTATCGTCCTCGACATAATGGATCGCCGCGCAGGACGGATGGGCCGGGTCGCCGACGAGCGTCTCAGGCTTCGGCCATCCCGCTTCCTTTGCCGCGATCGCCATGCGCTCCTTCACGCCGCAGAGCGTATATGTAATGATGCCGTTCTCAAGCGCCATCCGGAGCGCTTCTAAGGTATGGGCGTCGTGCGGAGAGGCGACGACGACGTGTTTTTTCGGCATGCCCTTCAGGCTCTCGGCGAGTTCTTCGAAATGATGAAATGCCATAGGTCTTTCCTCCGTGCGAATCGGCTAGTCAAGCGGAACGGGTTCGGTCCAGTAGTACTGGCCGTAGATGTCGGTGAAGCGGTAGAGCGCGAAGAGGTCTTCGCCGAGAAGCGTGTTCGAGATCGTGAGATCGCCGTTCACGGTCAGCTGTTCGCCGAGATAGTAGCTGTCCTCGTACGAGCCGTCGTAGCGATAATAGTCGCAGAGGAAGTCGATCGTATCACCCGTTTCGATTTCGATCAGGCCCTTCGCCGCCGTATCCGCGGCGCTTCCGGAGTAGACCGGCGCCGCGCCCGCGACGTAGCCGTAGGGCGACTCGTCGGTGAAGAGCAGAACGAGGCGAACCTGTTCGCCGTTCAGCATCGCGGGGACGTAGCCCATGATCGTATAGGAGCCGTCGGTATCCTCGGTCGTCGAGAGATGGTAATAGGCAACGGGCTGACCGTTGATCGAGAGCCAGCTCCCGTCAGCCTGCCCGACGAGGTTTCCGTAGGAATCGAATTCGTAGACGTTGTCGAGACCAAGGTCGATGTACCCTTCTCCGTCGTCGACGAACAGATTGAGATCAAGTCCCTGAACGAGATCCCACTGGTCCTGGGAGAGGACGCAGCGGTAGACGTTGTCCTCGTAAAGACCCCACGTCAGTTTCGATGCGTCGAAGCTGTTCTCCGCAATATAGCGGGCCGTGTCCTCGACGGGCATCGAACGTCCCGTCAGCATGCTCTGGAGGAGCGAGCCGGTAAGGGAGCCGGAGGACGAAGAGCCCGAGGAGCCGCCCATGAACATATTGAGGAGCTGGAGGACGTCCTGGCTCGACTGGCCGTAGCCCGACGACGTCGCGCCCTGGCCGGAGAGGATCGAATAGGCGCTGTTCTGGGAGCCGTAGCCGCCCGAAGAGGCGACCTGGCCGGAAGACGCCATGCCGGCGAAGTTCTTGATGCACTCGCTGTATTCGTCGTCGAGGCCGATGGAATCGTAGATCGACGCGGCCGTATTGACGTTCGACGCCTTCGCGCGGTACGGGAAGTAGATCGAAACGCCGTACGCGTTCGTCATGTTGTTCGTGCGGTTGTACTTGACGGCCGAAAGAAGCGTCTTTGCAAGCGTTCTCGCCTCGGTCGTTCCGAGGTTGTTCGCGAAATGGATCAGGTCGATCTGGTCGATCGAGCTCGTCGAGAATTCACGCGTGTTCGAACGCGCATTCGAGACGACCTTATAGTTGCTCGACGAAACGAGGTTGCTCGTCGATGTCGAGAAGTCGGTGAACGCGTCCTTCATTGTTCCGGAAAGCTCCGCGAGGTCGATGACAGAAAGCGTCGTCTTCTGGCCGCGGCAGCTCGTATCGCAGACGCTGACGAAGTCGTCGCAGATGTTCTTGCCAACGTCGAGAGTCGCCATCGACGGATTCGCCGCGAGTTTCGTCAGCCAGTCGGTATAATACCAGCCGACGCCGGGCTCCGTCTCCTCCGACGCGACGAGATAGTCCGCGTAATTTGAGAGCATCAGTGCGTTCTCCGCGGTCGCCATCAGACATGTATCGAAGCCGATCATATCGAATTTCTGGTTCGCGCCCTTGAGCGCCGTATTGATCTCCGCGAGCGTCATCGTTCCTTTCGTCGAATTCGTCTCGTCGTAGCCGTAGCCCTGGAGAGAGCCGCCGCCGTGATCCCAGAAGATCAGCATATTCCGGTTCGCGGGATAGTTCTTCGCGCACCACTCGATGAACGACTGGAGCTGCGTTTCGTCCGTCATCGAACTCGACCCGAACCGCTCCTCAAGCCGCTCGATCTGACCGGCGCGGATGCGGTAGATCTGGTGGACGGTGTTTGAAATGCCCTGGATGTGCCAGGTCTTCGCACCGCCCGTGCAGACGATGACGCGGACGTTGTCGGAGAGCGTTGCCTTCGCCATCTCGGCAAGATCGCTCGACGCCATCGCCGAACGGCTTTCGAGATCGGCGCCGCACATCCAGACCATGATCGTGACGACGTCGCGGTTATTGCCACGGATCGTCGTGAACTTGTCCCGTGCGCCGGATGCGACGTCGCGGTTCAAAACGCCGTTGTTCGAGCTGAGGTTCCAGTTCGACGCCGCCGCAACGTTCGTGGCCGCGGACGTATGAGTCGTCGGAACGCTTGAGGTCCCGGAGGAAACCTGCTGCGCAGACTGGCTGAACATGTTCGTGACGGGCGAGAGCTGCGAGAGGCTCTGAACAACCTGAGTCGGAGTGTTCGTCTGGGGCTGCTGCTGAGAAGGCGTCGTCGTTCCGCCGCCGAAGAGGCCCGAAAGCGCGCCGCCTCCGCCGCCGAAGATAAGAAGGAACAGAAGGACGATGAGCGGGATTTTGAGTCCGCCCGAGCGCGTTCCGGAGTCACGGCCGGAGCCGCCCGTGGGACCTCCTCCCGTTCCGCTTCCGCCGCCCGGGACGCCGCTGCCGGTTCCGACCTTGCCGGTTCCGAGACCATCGCCTCTCCGGTAGACGCCCTTTCCGGTTCCGGTTACGTTTGTCCTTCGGCCTGTCGGTCTGTTGTTGTCTGCCATAATCGATACTCCTTACAACGTATTCTGCTGCGGTCGCTGACCCGCTGCGGTTTCATCGGTTCGAACGGAAGTTTTCGCTCCGTCCGTCCGTTTCATGAAGTAGATGCGTGAACCGAAATCCTGGAAATACCGGACCTCATCGCTGTAGCCGGTCCCGCCGAAGGACTGCTTTAAGTGGATTCCGCCGTACATCAGCGTGTCGCCCGAGACCGTGACATCCTCCGTTTCACCGTCCATTTTGATGAATCTCGCGGCAAGATCGACGAGCATCGAATCCTGCTTTACATGGACCGGCGAGACGGTGTTCACAAGGTCGCCGAAATCGCGGATGTCGTATTTCAGCGCGCGGTTCGTAAAGCGATAGAGCGCAGAGGGCGCAAGGCCCCGCGCGAAATAGGTGTGGAACTGGGTGTTCGGAACGGCAAGCTTCTGCATCAGGAAGCCGGCGGCGCGGGATTTGTCCGGCGATACGGCGGTCCATTCGGTGAGGTTGCCGTCATATCCGCCGGCCGTGACGACGCCCGCACGCGACACGCCGTTCATCTCGAGTCCCTGAAAGGCGCGCCCGCGATAGAAGTCGCCGAACTGGAGAACGGAGCGCCACTCCTTATAGAGCGCGATCTGCGCCCGGATCGCTTTGAGTTCCGCCGGGCTTGCGTCACAGAGATTCAGCTCGTAGCCGAGGATGCCGAACGCCGCGACGTTGAAGCGCGTCTCAAGCGGCGTACGCCGGAGGGTCTGGTGGTTCGGCGAGGCGGAGACGTGGGCCGAGACCGTCGACATCGGATAGCCGTAGCTGTAGCCGGTCTGGATCGACGCGCGGCAGACCGGGTCCGTATCGTCGCTTGCCCAGATCTGGGGGAAGTATGAGAGGATCCCGAGATCAAAGCGGTTTCCTCCGGCTGCGCAGCCCTCAAAGAGAATATCCGGAAAGCGCTTCGTGAGTTCCTCCATCACGCGGTAGAGGCCGAGGACGTAGCGGTGGAAGACCTCTCCCTGGCGCTCCGGAGGAAGGTATTTTGAATAGACGTCCGAGAACGGGCGGTTCATATCCCACTTCACATAGGTGACCCGCGCGTCCGTAAAGACCTTCGTCATCGCGCTGATGATGTAGTCCCGAACCTCCGGGTTCGCGAGGTCGAGGATGCGCTGGTTCCGCCCTTCGGAATGGTTCGTCCCGGGGATATCCATCGCCCAGTCGCGATGGGCGCGGTAGAGTTCGCTGTCGACGCTCACCATCTCCGGCTCGACCCAGATGCCGAAATCAAGGCCGAGCGATCTGATCTTCTCCGAGAGGCCCGAGAGCCCGTTCGGCAGTTTTTTCGGGTTCGCTCTCCAGTCGCCGAGGCTCGACCGGTCGCTGTTCCGTTCGCCGAACCAGCCGTCGTCCATGACAAAGAGTTCGACGCCGACGTCCTTCGCCGCCTTCGCGAGCCGGAGCAGTTTCGACTCGCTGATGTTGAAGTACGCGGCCTCCCAGCTGTTCAGGAGGACCGGACGTTCCTTCTTCTTCCATGCGCCGCGGACAACGTGCTCCCGGACGAAGCGGTGCATATTCCGGCTCATGCCGTTAAAGCCCTCCGCGGAGTACGTCAGAACGGCTTCCGGGGCCTCGAACGATTCACCGGGCGCAAGGTTCCACGAAAAGCCGCGCGGATTGATTCCGGTCACAAAGCGCGTTTTGCCGAAGGGGCTGACCTCAACGGCTTCGTAATGGTTTCCGCTGTAGATCAGGTTCGAGGCATAGCAGTCGCCTGCGTCTTCGGTCGTCTCCGCCGGATGGAGCATCACAAACGGATTCGCGCGCGAGGAGGATGTTCCCGTAAACGATTCGTTCACGAGCTTTCCTCTCGAGAGGAGACGGTCCTCGCGCTGCATCTCCCTCGCCCATGCGCCGTGGAACGTCGTGAGGACATAGCCGGGGAGATCGAAGTCGAGCTCGGCGCTGAGAAGGCGGAGAACCGTCACGTCCTTTGAGCCGATGTTCACGAGCTTCGATGCGCGGGTAATGACGTCCTTGTCCGAAAAGACGGAATACCGGAGCTCGAGCGTCACCGCGTTCCATGCGTCGAGAAGCGTTACGACGAGCGTTTCGACGTTTCCGTCCGCATCGTACGAGCCGGGGAGCGTCTCGAACGGCTCCTTTCCCGCGCGGATTTCCGCGTCATGAAACCGGAAGTCGCTCGTCCTCCCGCCGTTCGGATGGATGAGTTCGACGAAGGGCTCCCTCAGATCGCCCTTTCCGCCCCACGACGCCTCGAGACGCATGTCGTCGAGCGAATACTCGGGATGCTCTCCGTCGTACTGGCAGGAATTACCCGGCTGGAAGGCATGCTTTTCCTCGAGGGCGGAGAGCGCCGCGAACGCTGCGTCCTCTTTCTCCGGAACCGTCAGCCTCCGGCCGTAGTAGAGATGTTCGAGCTGGCCGGTCGGAAGCACGCGGAAGGCGTACGTTGTCCGGTCCGTCTCGAGAAGAAATCGGTTTTCCCGGATGATTCGAATCATATGGTTATGCCTGTTTCTTTGCTTCGAGTTCCGCCGTGATCTCGTTGACTTTCTGTTCGTTCAGAATGAATTTCTTCCGGAACCAGAAGATCGCGACGAAGAGACCGATGATCGGCAGGATCGTCATCGTCATGCGGAGACCGGTGCGGGAGACATCGGAGACCTGGAGGGAGAAGTCGATGAGCTTATCGGCTTCGGAGACCTCCGTACCGCTCTGGAGGCTGAAGACGGAGAGGCAGACCGAGGCGAGGAAGGCCGCAACGCCGCTCGCGAGCTTGACGACGAACGTCTGCATCGAGAAGATGACCGATTCGTCGCGGCGGCCGTTCTTGAGTTCGCCGTACTCGACGGTATTGGCAAGGAAAACGGTCGTCAGGACCTGAAGGACGCCGTTCGCCGCGAAGATGAAGAATCCGGGGACGAAGAGGATGAAGACGTTCTTCATCGCCGTGGAGGCGATTCCGAGAAGGACCGCGTAGCCGATGATCATCGAGAAGAGGCAGATGTAGAAGATGCTGACGTTCGACCTGAATTTCCGGAGAAGCGGATAGAAGACCATCATCGAGAGAATCTGGATCGCGCCGCCGAACATGTTGAAGAGCGTGTAGGAGTCGAACCATCTTTCGCTGCCGAAGTCATACTTGAAAAAGTAGATGACGAGGTTCGAGGTGAGGTAGATCGAGCAGTTAATGAGGACGATCGCGATGACGACGGTCATGGCCTGATCGTTCTGGATCAGCGCCTTGAACATCTCGCCGACGGTCGCGCTCTTCATATCGACGGTCGCCTTTTCCTTGATCGACACGCATGTAATGGTGATGAAGACGATGAAGAGGATCGCGACGATCAGGGAGAACCATTTGAAGCCGACGATCTCGTTCGCGCCGCCGATCGCATGGACGATCATCATCGTGAAGACCGTCACGATCGCAGAGCCGACGCCCGCGCAGGAACGTGCAAGGGTCGTCAGACCTTCGCGCTCCTTCCCGCCCTTCGTAAAGGCCGGGATCATCGACCAGTACGGGATGTCCATCATCGTATAGGTTACGCCCCAGAGGATGTAGAAGATCGCCGCATAGGCGACGAGGCCGCTTCCGGACATTGTGGGCGGAGCCGCGAACATCAGGAAGAGGATGACGGCGTTCGTCAGGGTGCCGATCATCAGCCAGGGACGGAATTTGCCCCATTTCGTACGGGTCTTTGCAACGATGATGCCCATGATCGGGTCGTTGAAAGCGTCGAACACGCGCGCAGCGAGCAGGATGACGCCCATCGCGATCGCGTTCACGCCGAGCAGATCCTGATAATAATACAGGACGTAGCTGGCGGAAAGCATATAAACCATATCCTTTCCGACCGCGCCGATGCCGTACGCGATTTTTTCCCTGAGCGTCAGGTTTCGTTGTTCATTCATTGGTGGTTTCCTCCGGGGAGTGTCTGATGAAAAAGAGAAGTACGGGATTATGTGAAGTTATTCAGGCCTGTTCTTAAGGGCCATCGCGATTCTGACGACCTTGTAGGCGCCGTCGTAGAGGCCCTCCTTTTTATTCGCGACGATGTTCTCCGACATCATCGTGAGAAGACTGTCGGATTTCAGAAACTCGTCGAGCATCTGGAGAACGTGCGGGATATCGCGGCATTCAAGCGTTCCGTCGCCGACCTCGGCGGAGTGGATTGCACCCCACATTTCGTGCTTTCCGATGCGGCGGATGAAGAGCTTCGGAACGGGATAGAACGCGAGCTCGGAGGGCTTCGTCACAAGGACGTCCGCAGAGCGCATCAGAAGATTCGTCGAGTAGACAGCTTCGAAGATGTTCGGGTGCCAGAAGCCGTGGATCCCGGTGACCTCGGTTTCGGGCCTGAGAGCCGCTTCGCAGAACGATGTCGTTTCGGCCCAGTCGTTGATGTGGCTCGTCGCGACCTCGCTCATCCCGGGAATCTCCTTCAGCAGTTCCTCCCAGACGGCGCGGTAATCGCCGACGTTGACGTAGAGCGCCGCTTTCTTTTCGCGGATCAGCGGAAGGAGGTGGCGGATGATCGCTGCGAAGATTTCTTTCTGGGCGCCGGCGCCGCCGATCGTGAGGAGGAAGTGCATCGGCTTCCCGTCCCGCTTCCGCGCCAGCCGTGCGGCCGTATCGGCTTCGACGTTCGAGACGATCTCGTGGTCGACGTAATGGCCGGTATAGACGAGCGCGTCCTCGGGCATCGGCTTGCAGACCTCTTTTCCGTTCATTCCGTTCAGGATGCGGTAGCCCATATAGGCGTTCCGGCACTGGATCGTATGGACGCTGCCCTCCGCAAGATGGAGCGCCATCGGCCAGTTGTCGGGGATCGCGTTCACAACGTATTTCATCCCGGCGTGGACGGCGGCCTGGGCAGGCCAGACGTGGGTCCCGACGACCGGAATCTCCTTCGGTACGTTGCGGAAGACGGGAGCCATCAGTTCGGCGTTTTTCTGGTCGGAAGCGTTATAGGAGAGCGCCCGGAAGCCTTCGTAGTTCATCGGTTCCCAGACGAGTTTGTTGAAGATCGGGTTCTTCGAGAGGCGCGAACCGAGCGAGTAGAGGTCGTTCTGGGCGCCGATGACCTTCGTGCACGTCGTTTCGCCGTAGGAATTCAGATCCATCCAGTACGGAATATACCCCATCGAATGAGCGGCCGAGGCAATCGCCATCGAGATGCGGTAGTGGCCGAAGCCCATCCGGATGTTTCCGACGATCAGGCCCTTCTCCGTATTCCAGTCGAGCGCGGGGAGATTCGCTGCGGGATCGTAATGGGCGTTTTCGGGAAGCGAGCCGATGAGAACGTTCTCCACGCCGAGCGCGTCTCCGATAAAGACGTTCTTTTCGATCCGTGCGGGATAGTCGCGCGAGGAGTCGTCGCCGAACTTTTTCGCGTATTTTTTCTTGGAGTTCTCGGCTTTGCGGAATACCTTGTCCGGCATGACGTTGCCAAAGATCACCTTGGATTTGTCTTGCATGGGGATTCTCCTTGGAATGTATATGGATCGGATTCCTCCGGTTCCGGCTCCGGAGGCGGGTTCGTTTCAGCCGGTGTTAGAGGCGCCGTCCGCGTTCATCCCGGACGGTAAACGCAATCTCGACCGGTTCGGTCTGGAGCGAGCGGATCCGGAACTTCGCGCCGCCGGTCTTTCCTTCGAGCGTCCGGACGTACGTTCCGCCCATTCCGCCTTTCAGGGCGGCGACGGAAGGTCCGATCAGGCCGAGCGGTCCTTCCGTTTCAAAGAAGACCGGCTCGTTGAAGAACGGGATGACGTTTCCGGATTCGTCAACGGCGCGGATCCGGACGGGTTCGGCGTCGTACGTTTCGCATTCCGCAAGGTCAGTGCGGGTTACGACCGCTTCGAGGGAGATGCGGGAAAGCGGCGATTTTACGACGGTCTTCACGACGCTTCCGTTCTTCACGGCTTCAAAGCGGTAGACCGTCGCGGAGCCGCCCCAGTCGCCGACGTACTTGTTGTAAAGCGCGACGGCATCGCTCATCTTCATTCCGTAGAGAGCCATGCATTTCGCGGCCTTCGCCATGATCGCGGGCGGGAGGTTGTCCATCCCGTAGAGCGCAACGTGGTTGAGGATCTCCTTCACGGCAGCCGCCTGGGCAGGCTTGAACGCTTCGCCGCGTTCGAGCGCATCGCCGAGGAAATCGTCGACGAGGATCGGGCCGTTCGCGAGGTTCCTGTACGGCGTATCGGAGGGGACGTATTCCTTGAGAAGACGGTCGTTTTTATACATCCGGACGCTGTCGGCGTTCGAGAGAATCCAGACGAGGCCGCGGTTCGAGGCGGGATGTTCGCCGATGTCCATCGAGGACGAGACCTCAAGAACAGGCTCTTTCCCGCGCACTGCATAGACCGCCGCGGCAAACTTTGGATTGCGGAACATGTCGAGGACGCCGTGATAGCAGATCCGGTCGCCGCTTCCGAAATCCCTGTGGGTATTGTAGTCGGCCATACACCAGCCGAAGCTTCCGGCGATCCCCTCTCCGCCCGCAACGTCGTTCAGAACGCGCGCATGGCGCAGGGCATGATCGCGGCGGTGTTCCTCGTCGTCGAACGTCTTCGTCGGATACATATGGCCGCCGTATTCGGTGATGAGGTAGGGCTTCGAAACGTCGGGTGTGACGTTCTTCTTTTCCTCACAGCCTGCGTTCGTTCCGCTGTGGACGAAATCGTTGTACGTATAAACGTCCTCGAGGAGATGGCTCTTCTTCAGGAAGCGGACGCCGCCCGTCTGGCGGGACGGATCGAGGCGATGGGCCGTTTCGTTCGTCTGCGTATACAGCGCGTCGTCGTCCTGGGATTCGTTGATGCGGACGCCCCAGAGCACGATCGAGGGATGATTCCGGTAT
>Ga0079305_1002343_pt1 | contig 17001 bp, 7 predicted proteins | sample LMS_cellobiose_e_FD_79183 | JGI IMG/M metagenome (GOLD analysis project Ga0079305, IMG submission 79183) | Rumen-fistulated moose microbial communities from Alaska, USA - LMS_cellobiose_enrichment | ecosystem: Host-associated > Mammals > Digestive system > Stomach > Rumen fluid ... | reverse complement strand
GAACACATTTGGCACCCGGCATGACGGTCAGTTCTTTCGCGGAAATCCGTTGTTTACCGTCAATCAGACCATAAACGATCCACTTATCAACGTAACCGGCTTCAATATCCGATTTTTCCTCGTCAATGATCGGTTCAAGATAGTTGTGATCCTTGAAGTACGGATCGACGTTCTTTTCCCAATCGAGCTGTTCGACAATGAAATCGAGATCGAATTTTTTGTCATCCGGGACGTTTTTGACCAGCAGGTCCCAGGAAATGGCGTCGTGATCGGTCAGAGACTGGAACATACCAAAAACGTCAGACCCCCATTGCGGCTCATAGGTACAGACGGAACCCGGAGCATGAAGAACCCCCGCCGGAACAACCCAGCCGGTTCCCGGTTTGAGACGATACGCTTTGGAAAGATCAAGAATACCGTTATCTCCTTTATTCCAGTCTTCCAGACATTTACGAACCTGCGCCTTGGTCGTTCCCGGTTCCAATCCCATGAAAGTATAGTCAAACCGGTTTTCCGCGGCGTTAAGCTGCGGCGGATAATAATAGGCTTCCGGTTTTCCATCCTGACCTGTCAGGTTGGCATCCTTGTCCATCTGGTGCATGTGATGTGGAAGCGGGCCAAGATTGTCAAAGAATTTTGAAAAGACCGGCCATCTCTTATGTTTTTCCCAGATATTGGCGCCAACGATCGCCCCTTTGCCTTCCGCAACCGCGTCACGGAGCAGGAAACGTTCGCCGTTGAAACGGACATAGCTCAGTCCTTCATCGTCATCACGATTCGCGTTATCCGCCTCGGTTGTACTGGCAAACCAGCGTTCATCGATACCACCGCGATCCAGTCCCAAAGCATACCAGTCGGTTTGGGCCAGCTTGATTCGACGCCCCGGCTTGCAGAATACCCGTGGAACCCAGTTCGGAGTCAGACGAAGAATACCATCGCCCGCTTCCATCGCCTGAGCCAACAGTGCCGCAACATTATCTTTTGACGCGATCTTGGATTTGCTTTTACTTAATCCCATTTTAAAAATCTCCTGAATGAACTGCAAATAAAATCTAATATATGTTTGGAAAACAGACTTTCGGTTTCTTGAAAAACATATCTTAAACTTTTATTATCTGTTTTTTCAACCCGAAAGTCAAATAATTTATTAAAAATTTTCCCGGTTTTTTATTTTGCACGATGATAACCGGCCGGATGTTATTCCTGTTTTTCTATCTTGTTTATTTTACAAGCAGCAAGCTCCTAAAAAGCAATTCAGGGGGTCATCCGGCATCTTCCCCCGACGGCCTCCTGGTCCGGGAGGAACGATAAAATCAGGCGTGTCTGTTCTCAATGCCCGACCTGACGTTCCAGCGTAACAGGCCCCAGAAGTCCGGATGTTTTCAGCAGCTCATCGCTGTTAAATTTTATAACGTTGGTTCGATAAACCCGTTGTTCTTCCGGTTTCTTATGATCGCCGATCAGGGCATTGGGCCAGAAGTTGGAAACCGAAATTTCCAATTCATTGGTACCGGACTGAATCACATCGGTTACGTCAACCCGAAAGGGAAATGTCCAGCAGACGCCCAAATCCTGGCCGTTCAGCTTAACCCGACTGATTTCCCGCAACATGCCAAGATTGAGACGAAGCGGCACTTTTCCCGGATTATCCGTCTCGCCGTCCCAATCAAACGCAATCCGGTAAACCGCGCGGCCACTGAAATACCGGACGTTTTCATCGTCGGATTTACACCAGTCAGAAAGCTCTTCAAACTGTCTGGAAAACGCGATGACATCCGGATTTTCCGGTCGATAAAAATCAACGTTCCAGACACCTGTAATCATCCGGATTGTTTCCCATTGATCAAAATTCCGCGGCAGAAATGTTTCGGAACCGTTTTCACTGGAAACAACGGGAGGCAGTGTCGTGTCAGGCTCTTTGAAAACAACATAAACCCCTTCAAACGGTTCCAGCCGCAAATCAAGTGACGTCCGGTAGACATCCTCCCGGTTTTCCGATGCCGGAGCACGTTTTTTAATAACCGCCGGCCGGATTTTTCCGGAAACAGCGTCCCAGAGTTCCGGTTTGCGGACCCGGTTCCCGTTACCGATATTTTCCTCCCGGAAAGTCGCGGTAAACTGAACCGGCGTATCCGCCTGATTGGAAATCAGATATATCAGTGTTCCGTCCGCTGTTTTCCGTTGAACCCAGGCAATCGGGTCACCAATATGCCGGATTCGTCCGTCCGCGTGGGCATTGTCTGGAACTGCGGGGATCGGCGCCGACTCGTCAAACCGGATTTCCAACGCCGGGGTAACGTCCAGATCCGCCAAAATCGTTCGCGCCGGTTTTCCCCAGAACACCATTCCACGGCCCACTTCATGCTGCCCGGAATCCGGCTTCTGATCTTCCGGATACCAGAGTAAGCCGGCAATTCGCTGAACCTCAGCGTCATCAATTTCCCCCCGATTCAGACCAGTCATTCGCGACGGTTTCGGACCAAGAATTCTCGCCCCGTCGCGAACCAGTTTCTCCAGTTTTCGCAAGACCGGCAACGAAATATTTTCCCGTTCCGGCAGTACAAGCAACTGATATTCCGCCCCGCTTGGGAAGACGATTTTATGATCGGCAACTTCCGCGAACTCAAGCAGTGCCTCCTCATTCACAACATCATAATCATACCCCGGGAGTATATTGGCGGGATCATCCTTTTTACCCCGGACAAAATTCGGGATCCAGTCGCCATAATAAACAAGGACATCCGCCGTCGGAATTCCCTGCTGCAACAGAAACTGGCTTCGGTTCAGATAGTCAAAAAAAGCCTGACCGTAGGGCCACCAGAGTGTTTGCGGGTTACAATGTGTCCCGGCAAAATAAACTTGCCCCGGAAAACCCGCCGATTCCGGAGAACAGGTAAACTGATGCCAGACAAACCGGTTCAGTCCTTCCGTCGCCGCGTAATCCAGTGTCGGACGCATATTATCCCACATTGTTTCTTCCCAATGAGGGCCTATCGTTGTGAACCCTTCCGCCTGAACCAGATGCCGATTGTAAATATTCGCTGCCGAGCTCCCCTGTTTGACAAAATGCCGATCTTCAACCCGAACCCGATGTGTTTTCGATTTGCACCAGAATTCCATCATCGGAATTTCCGAGTGCCCGATATTCATCAGGCCGTCAATCGGGGCTCCGTGCGGCCCGCCGCTCTCCGGGTGGATTCGCATGCCATGCCTTCTTGCCCGACGATTCATCTGATCGTAATGATTCGCCGCGATACATTCCGCAATTGTCTTGCGAAAATCGGCAAGAAAACGGTTCGACGCCTCCCGGCTTTCCACAATTTTACCCGCGATGACCGGCAGCCAGTTCCAGAGGTCGTATCCGCGACGCGCACGGAATTCGTCCCGGAAATTATTCGACCAGTTGACCCCGCCAAGCTCCCAGCTGTCTGTATGACAATACCTCCAGGTTGTCCCGACGTGGTCTCCCGCCAGTTCGATAAGCGGTTCGATGTTATCGTTCCAATATCGGTTGAACGTCGTCGGATCAAGTGGATTGAGCGCAAACCCGCCGCTTCCCGGAGTACAGGTGGAGACCGTTGCCAACTTGCCTACAGTGTATCCGATCCGAACAACCGCCCTGCGTCCCGCCGGGGCGTTCCATTTCAGATGTCCGGCATTTTCCATTTTTTCGTTCTCCTGCCGAACACTGTCCGCCGACGGATTTTCACCGGATATCGGGGTAAAATACGATGTCAGGTCGAGAATATCTTTTAGCGGAGTAACCATTTCGCCCGGGACAGAGGGAACGTCGTCAAGTAACGCTTCCGAATGCGGAGCCGAACCGCCCAACTCGCGGCTTCCGGTTTTATCCGCCAGACGGGAAATATCGGGAGTTGCCGGACGCAGATCCGGCCCCGTCCAGCACAGTTCGCGGATTTGCGCATTCCGGGGCTTGTCCGGAAACCGGGGATCATAAGAATCGGTAATCACCAGCCGGGTATGAGACGTTTCAACCGCTGGAAAACTAAAGAACTGTTCCCCGGTTGCTTTCAGCTCAAGCGATTGAATCCGTTTCACCTCTTCTTCATTGTCTTCATTGACAATAGAGTAAACCTCGATTGTTTTCGGGCCGTATTCATCCCGCGGCAAAATCCGGATCCCTTCCAGTTTTACCTGATGATCAAATTGGAAATCAAGCGTGATCGGAGCCGCTTCTTCACTGACCCAAAACGTCTCGGGATTATTGTCCGCCATCAATCCGACCGTCGACGAAGCCCCGGAACGCTGGCGAATATCGATCTCAACCGGGTCCCCGTCACCGGAAATCGGGAGCGCGAAAACTGCGATATCCCGATAAAAATCATATCGGGTTGTCGGTTGGGCCAGATCAGTTTCAACCGGTGTTTTGCCATCTGATTCAACAATCTGCGATGTCGTTTCGAGCGTCCAGGCGGCTTCTTCCGGCGCCACATCGGGACCGCCCAGATTCCATCCGCTTTGAATATTCAGCCCAATTTCAATATTTAATCGTCTCGCCTCGTTCAGCGCATGAATGAAAAGTTCCCGCCATTCCGGAGAACCGAACAGCGGGCCAACCGGTACCTCTTCCGACCAGTTGGGACGCGAAGCCCCTCCGGCGTCGATCAGGTTCAGTCCGCCGATTCCAATTCGGGCCATCTCCTCCAAATCCCGGGTCAGGGCTTTCTTATCGACGTTGGAGTTCAGCCACCACCACCAGACCCGTGTTTTCGCCGACTCCGGAATCGCGTCCCGATTTTGAAACGTTTCCCGCCAGTTTCCGGCGTAAACCTTCGCTATCGACGCCGGATCCTCCGGGGTTTTCCAGATCGGAATATTTTCCGATACGTCGCCGGTTTCCTCCGCCGTCAGTCCTGCCTCAAAGCTCAATCCGGATATCAATAATATCAGGTAAACCGCCCATCTTGTCTTCTGTTTTCTCATTTTTTTATCAACCTTTTTTTCATACCGGGTATTTATTGGCCGTCTTATCATTCTGCCGACCGCCTTCAGAAGTATTTTTTAATCCTACAGTTTTTAAATCTTACAGAAAATATTTTAAAAACACAGAACTCATTTCGTCTTCATTAATACCAGGAGATTCGATAACACTGTTTCCCGTGCCGGCTTCAGATAAAAGAATTTCCCCAAAAACAAAGCCGGCAGAACATATTATACAGAACATATCAATATTATAAAAACCGGCGTATCCGGGTAAAAGACTACTGACAAAGTTTTTAGGCAATTTTGTTAATAAATTCCGCCGGAAATTTTCAGAAAAGAAAAAGATATAAAGGCAAAGGGAAAATACCCGTCCCCCGGAACAGCCAACCTGCCGGCTATCGTCAGGTTCCGTCATCGAAGTTTATGGGTTCGACCGGTAAAAGTCCCTTTAAGAAATTCCGGATGGAAAGCGGAAATGTCGGGAAAACGGGAATTTCTGTAAACCGTCCGCACAACTTTTCCGTCTTCAGCGACAATCCCTCCCCCCGTTGAACAACAGACGAATAACGGTCCGTGTTTTAACAGCAACTTCATATTTCCATATTTCATCATGACTTGAAGTTGGTCACACGGACGACATAATAAAAACCGGACAGGATATAACAGGCCGTCACTTTTGACTGCGGTAACATTTTCTCGTGACAATACAGTCAATGGTCATACTTCAACGACCGTGTCCTCCGGAAATTCTGTCCGGCAAAAGATTTCCGTGTCGAACCTGACAGAGGAAAGCGATTCTGTCAGGCTGTCCCGTCACTTCCTCTCCGCTCAGTCAAGGGTCATCGGCAGATTCATGTTTTTACCGTCGCGAATAATATTGAGTTGAACCGTTTCTCCGGGCGAATGATCCTCAATCGCCGCGATGAAGTCTTCCCCGTTCTGAACCGGTTTGTTATCGACCCCGGTAATAATATCGAATCCGCCTTCCGGAACAATGGTCTGAACCTGTTTCACTCGCTGGCCGTTATAATTTCTTATAACTATTACCTGTTTCTGACCGCGAAGTCCGGCCCGGTCCGCGGCGCCGCCGTCGTCAATCAGAACCGGAACAAGTCCGTATTCCGTCTCCGCCACCTGGACAACGCCCGCGTCACCGCGAACAACCTGACCTTTTTCAAGAAGAATGGAAACAATCCGATGGATCGTGTTGACCGGGATCGCAAATCCAACCCCGGAACTCTCCTGAACATGGCTCGCTATCGCCGTATTCATTCCAATCATACGTCCCCGGCTGTCCAACAGCAACCCCCCGGAATTCCCCGGATTGATCGCCGCGTCAATCTGAATAACCCCTTTAATCAACCGATATTCCTGCTGACTCTCAATGACCTGATTCAGATTGGAAATAATCCCGCTTGTCATCGTCCGCTGAAGACCAAACGGACTCCCAATTGCGTAAACTTTCTGTCCTATCAAAAGTTTTGATGAATCCCCAAATTCAACCGGGTAAAGCAAGTCAACCGGAGCATCAATTTTCAGTAACGCAATATCGGTATTCGGATCGCTGGCAATCATCTTTGCCGGATAGTTGGAACCGTCGAACAGCGTTATTTTTATGGCGTCCGCCCCCTCGGCAACATGAAAATTCGTCAGAATAATTCCCTGCTTATTGAGAACGATTCCGCTTCCCAATCCCTTTGCCGCCTCCTGGGCCATAAAAAACGGCTGCGTCCGAACCATGACAGTATCAATATTGACAACACTCTTGTTCTGTCGTTCATAAAGCAAAACCGTCTGCTGCTCCTCCGGAAACAGTCCATCAAGCTGTTCCTGGGTGATTCCGCCGGTCGGCCCCGGAATCACAGACGACGCCGGTTCCGCCGGACTGTTCAAAACCGGAACCTGATACCCTTTATAAGGCCAGTTTTCCGCCGTTGTGCGCTGCTCGACCGCGCGGAAAATCAGAACTGCCATGACCGCGCTGACAAAACCGGAAAGTATACACAAAAACAGTAATCTTTTCATCTCTTTACCTGTCATCTTCGATCCCTTTAATACAACAGAAATTCCTTTTTCTGAAAAATCCCGAATTCTGCCGGTCCCTCCGGTCCCGGACACTCCAGCTGGCTGAATTTTATTCCCCCTTGTTTTCATTGTTCCGGCCGGAAAATACCGAACACGGACGTCAATCAATAAAACCCGGACCAATCAGGAAATTTCATTCGGGTTCAGGAGACGTCCTTATTTAATTTATTGTCCATTGAATAAATCAATCTCAATATTCCGTAATAAAAACAAATCCTGAATGTTGTCTCAATTCAAATAATATTATAGACACACTTTCCGGAAAGAAAAGTTTACGGAATAGCAACTTTTTCTAAAAATTTCAGCGACCTTCCTGTTTCTTTGTTGACACCCGTCCTTAAATCGCTTACAATAAAAATTACACAGAAGAAATAAATTTTCATAAATGAAAAACCATGAAAACAAAAAACGAAATATCCTCCTGTAAGGTTCCGGCAGCCCAAAAGACGGTCCATCTGATCGAGCTTTTAGGTCGGGAAAACCGGCCCATGAAACTTTCTGAAATTGCGGAACGGATGAACTGCAATCCGACAATGGTTTTGCGACTCCTCCGGGTTCTTGAAGACGAAGGCTGGATTTGCCGTCTCGGAAACAAAGGCCCTTACCAAATGACAGCGAGACCGCTTCATTTTGTTTCAAGGGCCGTTGGAATCAATGATCTGGTTCATCTTTCCGCTCCGATTTTGAAAAAAATCGTGGAGCGAACGAATTCGATCGCCGTTATTTCCGTTCCCGGTCAGGACAGCGCGACCTGTCTGGCGTTTGCCCAGCAGAATGAGTCGGTCGGCGTTTCTACCCGGATCGGCTGCGGGTATCCCTACCATGCGTCGGCGCCAGGTAAAATTTTGCTCGCGTTTTCGCCGCTCGTTGATCCGGAGGAAATCATCCGGCGCGGTCTGGAGCCGTTCACCCCCAACACCATCACCACTCCGGCGCGACTTCATCAGGAGCTGGAACAGGTCCGGCAACAGGGGTACGCGATTGACAATGAGGAAGCGTATCAGGGCATTTTCTGTTTGAACGTTCCGTTGTATAATTATCAGAATCAATGTATGGCAACCCTTGGAATTTCGACGCTTGCCTATCGGTTCACGCTGGAGGAATATGTCGGACGCTATCGGAATTATCTGCTCAGCGCGGCCTTGAAAATCAGTCGTTCCCTCGGATATATCACGGAGTAAAAAGGGTTCCGGGAATCCGGGACGCTCTGTCGTTAAGAAATCAATCCTTAAAACAGCATATCCCCGATATCCTGCCTCCCTTTCGTTACGGAGCTTGTTTCCCCAGGCGGAAAAAAAGAGCGGTTTCAACAAGGAACCTGTTCTTCAGGAAATAGATTCATCATTAATATTTCCTGATAATATACCGGATAATATTTCCCGCGACACCGGCCCGGTTGTCACGAATCCTGTTTGAGCCTGTCTGTCAGGGGCCCCGTTATAAAAATAAAATCATCACCCACCGTTCAGGCAATAATAACTTGCCGAACTTTAAATTTTGTATATAACCGAATTGTAGTCCTGAGTATATTCTGACGATAAGTTTGATCTGGGAGGAATTTTTCCATGAAAAGAATTTCATTATTGACAGGTTTGCTGCTTGGCACTGTTTACCTGCTGTTTTCCGGTTCGCTTGACGCAGTGGAAAACCCGATTAAAAATATTAAGCCGGACCAGCCGAACATCATTTCCGTTGCCCCAACGGAAGCGACGTTCCTTCGTGTCCGGATTCTCGATTTTGAAGGTATGGACGCCCCCTGTATTGACGAGCTGGAAGTTTATTCCGACGAAAACGACAATCCGGTCAATCTGGCGATTTCGACGTCGGACAACCCGGTGACGCCAACCGCGTCCTCGCTTTACCCCAACTATCCCGCCCATCAGATTGAGCACATCAACGACGGAAAATACGGTAACGCTTTCAGTTGGATCCCCGCCGCGGACGATAACAACGCCTGGATTCAGCTTCAATGGGAAAAACCGGTCCATTTCAATCAGGTCGTTTTCTCCCGGGACCGAAACGGTCAGTTCACCGACCGCGTTCCGACGCTTCTGGAAGTTTCCGCCTCCAACGACGGGGAAAACTGGACGGTCATCGGTTCTTTTCGCGGTAAGATGAATTTGACCAGTATCGCCAATTATTTTTCATCCTGGATGCAGGTTCCCGCCGGCAATCCCGTTGATCTTGCGTTAGTACCCGTCAATCCGAATTCCCATGAATCGCTGTATGATCAACAGTTGAAAAAGGCGATTTTAGGGGAAGAAAACGCCTGGCTGAAAGTCACCGGGTTTGCTGACTGTGTTACCGGGTTGATTTCCCATGGTTATCCTGAGCATGTTGACCCGAAAACGCCGGAAGAGGACATTCTCCCGATCGTTACCGTAACCGACCCCTCGCCACGACTTATGAACGCCGATGCCGCCCGGCAGAATGTTGAGCATTTCTGGCAGTATGCTTCCCGGGGCGCGGTTCGTGTCTGTCGCATGGACTCCTGGGAAACCGGCGGTCTCGTTGAACAGACGGTTGCCGCGGTTTTTTCCAATGATTCACTTTATCTGGAAATTTCCGGGAATCGATTCATGTCAGACAATATCGCGATGGTCTCAACGGATAATTATCCCGCCCGCGGTTTCATTCAATATTCCGATAACAAACTGTACTGGGTACCGATTGACAAGCCGGAAAAAGTTGTGACGGACAGCAAGGTTCCTCTCGACGGGACGTTCGATGCCCAAACCCTGACGTTCCGCGTCAGCATTCCCCGCGTTTTCCTTCCGTATTCCGACGAACTTGGGATTTATGTTGCTCTCGGTTTTGGCGGCAATAATACACAGGGCGGTCATCCGGTTCACTTTATCCCCGCCGGTTTTGCGGTTCAGTCACTCGGCATCGACGCGGAAAACCAGTTCTGTCTCACCGTTTCCGCCTCGGACGCCGGCGACGTTAAACTGACGGATCGTCCCGAGCTGAAAAACGCCAAAGGTTTGAAACTCAAGACCTCCGGCGCTGTTTTCGGCGAAGGGCTGACTCTCGCGAAAAACGAAACCAGAACATTGAAGTTACCCCCTGTTCAGGGAATTATCGGACCTGAATTTCATCTCGCGTTTGAAGATGAAAACGGTCGGGAATTCCAATGGACGCTGTTTGAATATGATCCCTGTTATCGGGCTCTCTCACTTCTTCGGGAAATGCTCATTCGCCGGATAACCGATAATCCGGATGAAGCGGAAAACTATTTTTTCAATAAGAATATTGAGATTCCCGGAACGGTCAATCCGCTTTACACCGATATCGAAAAGACTCTTGTCGAACTGAAAGAAAAATACGGGTACTTTGACAAGATGGAAATTGTCCCGGCGGAAATTGACGACGCCTTTCTTCGCGGTATTGCGGAGGAATACGGTCAGTTACAGAAGGAACACGCTCAATTACAGACACAAAAGCATTCCGGAAACACTTCCGCGGCAGAGTATCTCACTGCGCAGCGCAACCTGTTTCTGAAAACGAGACTGCTGAAGCAGCGTCTTTTCCTGACCGACGACGCTCTGGAACCGTTGACTCAGGTCTTGTTCAATAAGCGTCATCCGTTCCTGCCGACCCACAATTACAGTGACCTTTGGGATTCTAAATGGAATCCCGGTGGTGCCGTCTGCATCATGACGATTCCGTTCAATAACGAAGGACGCCTGGAACCGGAAAACGCCAAGGTTCAGGAAATTATTCAGGCCGGCGAGGGAATTATCCGCAATCCATCCCCCAGTTATGATACGAAAAAAATCTATTACGCTCATCGTGTCAGTCAGGACGAATATTTCCGGATTATGGAATTCGATCGGGAAACCGGCAGTATCCGCCGTATCAGTCCGGACGGTCCGTTCCATGATTTCTGGCCGACGCTGCTTCCGGATAACACGCTGGCTTTTGTGACGACCCGCTGCACCAAACGTTACCTTTGCTGGGAACCGCAGGCGTTTACGCTGCACAAAATGAATCTTGACGGAACCAATATAAAAGTTCTGTCACATGCCAACCTGACGGAATTTGCGCCGTCGGTCAAGGATGACGGCCGTATTCTCTGGACCCGGTCGGAATACGTCGATAAAGGAGCCGACTACGGTCATACCCTTTGGACAATCCGTATTGACGGAACCATGCCGGAACTCGTGTTCGGAAATACCATCAATCTGCCGCAGGGTTACGCAAACGGCCGCGATGTTCCGGAAACCCGGGAAGTCTGTACCATTATGATTTCACACTTCGGTGATCTCAACGGTCCGGTTTCCCTGCTGAATTCGCTCAAAGGTCCCCATGACCCGTCCGCGAACCATTGTATCACCCCGGAAATCCCCTGGCCTGGCTACTGGGATTCCAAAGAGACCTTCCGGGAACCGTTCCCGATCTCCAAAAATATCATTCTGGTCGCGCATGCCCCGCAGGGTCGATTCGGGCTTTTCCTCATCGACCGCTTCGGTAATCGGGAACTTCTTTCCATGGACGAAAATATCGACAGTGTTTGCCCGCAGCCGTTCCAGGAACGCGAAGTTCCGCCGGTTCTGCTTGGGACATCCAATCCGCAGTTAGCGGAACAGGGGCTCGGTCGTTTTTCCGTTGCCAATGTTTACCGCGGACTGGAAGAGCAGGTCCGTCCCGGCGCCGCGAAGTATCTCCGGGTCTGTCAGGAAATGCCCGCGACGCTCGAACCGTTCCGCAATGCCGACGGAAGTTACCCGCCGGGTCAAAAGCCGTTTGAAGACTATTACGCTTCCCCGACGCACATCATTCAGGGCGCGTTCGGCTGGCCGTCCTTTGTCGCCAAAGGTGTTTTTGGAACCGTTGAAATTGAGGAAGACGGTTCGGTCGATTTTCTGGCTCCCGCCGGCAAAGTCCTCTTCTTCTCGTTGCTTGACGAAAATTACAACGAAATCCAGCGAATGCGTTCTGTCATCCAGTTGCAGCCCGGCGAACAGCGTTCCTGTATCGGCTGTCATGAAAGCCGACTGAGCGCTCCGGAGGGCGGATTGACACTCGCGTCGCAGCATCAGTCGAAACCGCTCGTCGCCCCGCCCTGGGGTGCCGGACCGTTCTGGTTTGAAAAAGCCGTGCAACCGGTTTTGGATAAAAACTGCGTTTCGTGCCACGACGATAAAACCATGGCGCAAAATCCGCGTCAGTTCGATCTTCGTCACGCCCCGGATGACAACAAAATCCCGGCGTCTTACCGCAGTCTGATTACAAGCGGCGACATCCATTACTTTGATTACACCTGGGGCCGCGGCAAAACCACCAAGGCGGATCCTTACACCTTCGGGACTCATCAAAGCAAGCTCTGGGATGTGCTCAAGGATGACAATCACAAATCGGTTTCACTGACATCCGAAGAGGAACAGGCCATTAAATGCTGGACCGATCTGAATGTCCCGCTTTGGGGGGACTATTCCTATCGACCGGATCGGAAATAGTCATCATAACATGTTATTTGTCCCGGAACCTTCCGACCGGCTGCCGGATACGCCGCCGGCGGAAACGCAACGGGCGAAGACGGAAAATTCCGTGAAAGCGGAACCAAGTAACCGGTCGTTCGCCCGAACTCACCGTCCTGTTTAAACCTGTCCGAAAATCACGATTCAAACGGTATAAGCCGGTAACAGAAAGTTTCCCCGGTTTCATATTTGTTGAAAGTGATTTTCCGACAGGTTGTTTTGTGTAAAATACCGGATAAAATAATTACATAACATCCTGAAGTCTCAGGAGATCTTTCTGACGATTCATCCAACCATCATTAAAAAAGGGTTCATATGTCTGCTTTCATTTGCCATCGGACCTCCGGCTTTATCCTCCTATTGCTTTTCCTGACACCGCTTTTCGCCAATGAAAGCGCGGTTTCCGAACTGACACATCAAACAGTCTGGCTCGATGAACTTGATCTGTCGCTGACTCAATGCGGCTGGAAACAGACACAGGCCAACCGATCCATTCTGGAGGGGCCGCTTGTCATCGGTGACCGGCAATTTGAACGCGGTGTGGGGCATCATGCCCCCGGCTCCATTGTTGTGGAGCTTCCGGAAGGAAATATCCGTTTTTCCGCGGAGGTCGGCGTTAATGTTGACGCGGAATCCGCCATCGGGGATATTCGTTTTTTGATTTACGCGGATAACGAACCGCTCTGGGACAGCGGCATTATGACGCCGGGAGAGGCCGCCAAAAGTATCGATCTTGATCTGACCGGTCATCAATACGTTGCGCTTGTCGTCACGACCGGCGCCGACGATTACGCCGGGGATCATGCCGACTGGTGCAACGCAAAATTCGACTGGATGCCGGTTGCCTCCTCCAACGATTCCGACCGTCCCGCCGCGCCGCGAATCATAAAGGCCATGGTCGCCGAAAACGGTTTTATCATCAATGAGGCGGACCGTTCCTCCGAAGTAAAACGGGAATATTTCGCGATTCAGCAGCAATTATTTACAGATGTCGAAAAGCAGCGTTCCAATTACTATGAATCCCGTTATGGTACAGGCTACAACGGTTCGTTTCAATTTATGACTCCGCCGCCGGAGGAAACGGTTGCGTCCGAGGCCGTTCATCCGGACGCCAATGTTTTCGACACGGACCGGGATCCGCTGGACGTCATAATCCGCCGAACCCGGACGCTCTGCGACTACCTCATTGAAAACAGCGATGAGGACGGTTTCCTGAAGCCGGAATCGGAGGCTCTCGACAGACTGGAAAAAACGGCCTCCGAAGTACCCGTGGACCGTACTTCTGAACGTCAGAAAATTTTCCGCGATGTCTTCACGCTGCGTCGTCAAATCGCGCTGTCCAACCCGCTTCTCGATTTCTCCGACATTCTGTTCATCAAGCGTTTTTCCTGTGAACCGGACGAAAATATGGGGAACCATATGTGTGACCAGTTTTTCGGATTCAACGCGCTTCCCGGCGGCGGACTGTTCCTGTTAAAAAACGCTTTCAGCGACTCCCCGGAAGCGGTTGACTTGCTGAAAGACCTTCCGGTTTCAACCGGGAAATATATTCTGCGAAAAAAACTCGAAGGTAAAAAACTGGATTCCACCTGGGGATTTCTCTCCCCGGAACTTTCGTTCAACGCCGATGAGATTCTTTTCGCCGCGACCGACACCAAATCGCCCCGTCATCTGTTTGAATGGACGAACGACAACTGTTACCATATCTTTAAGCTGAAGTTTGATCCGGAGACCGGCAAAGCGTCCGACCTGGTTCAGCTTACCGAAGGCGCTGTCAACGATTTTGATCCCTGTTTCCTCCCATCCGGTCGAATCATTTTCATTTCGGAGCGTCGCGGCGGTTACGGCCGGTGTCATCCGCGTATTGTTCCGTCGTACACGTTGTTTTCCATGAATCCTGACGGCAGCGATTTTGTTATGCTGTCCCCGCATGAAACAAACGAATGGCAACCGGTCGTCGACGCCAACGGAATGGTTCTCTACACTCGCTGGGATTACGTCGACCGCGGCGCGAACAACGCGCATCATCCCTGGATTACCGCCCCGGACGGACGCGATCCACGGGCGGTAACCGGCAACTACAATTCCTGGGCGTTTAACCGTCCGGTTTTTGAGGGGAATATCCGTCCGGTTCCGGGTACCGGGCTGATGACCGCGACCGCCGCGGCGCATCATGGGCAGGTTTACGGAAGTCTGCTGCTCATCAATCCAAAAATCCAGGACGACAACGCGATGGCCCCTATGCGGCGAATCACACCGGAACAGCTTTTTCCGGAAGCGGAAATGCCGCAGCACGCCGCCCCGGCCCGTTACGCAACCTGTTATCCGCTTTCCGAGTATTTTTATCTTTGCGTTTATGACCCGATGGCCCGGGCCGACACACCGTCCAACAGCAATAATTATGGTATTTACCTGCTTGACGCTTTTGGCAACCGAACCCTTCTTTATCGGGATCCGGCCATTTCCTGTTACGACCCGATCCCCGTTCGCAAAAACCCGGTACCGCCCATCGTTCCCCATCAAACGCTTGTCGGCAAGCCGCTTGCGCCCGGCGAGGAATTCACCCCCATCGATTCATCACAGCTTCCCAAAATGGCGGAAATGGCGGTGATGAATGTTTACGACACAACGCTTCCCTTCCCGGAAGGAACTAAAATCAAGAGACTTCGTATCGTCCAGATTCTTCCGAAAACAACCTGGGAAGCGGATCATCCGCGAATCGGATACGGCGACCAGAAGGGAGCGCGTCAGGTACTTGGCACGGTTCCGGTTGAGGAAGACGGCAGCGCTTATTTCAGAATTCCGGTCAACATTCCGGTTTATTTCCAGGCGCTTGACGAGCATGGCGTCGCCGTCCAGTCCATGCGTTCCGACACTTACGTTCACGAAGGGGAACGGCTGTTCTGTCAGGGTTGTCATGAAAACCGGCATGAAGCGGCGGAACAGCCTGTCCAGCGCAACTGTCTTGCGTTACGTCGGGATCCAAGCGACCTGCTTCCCGACCCGCCCGGCACCAAGCCGATGAATTATCCTCTTTTGATTCAACCGATACTCGACGAAAAATGCGTTGACTGTCACGCCAAATCCGAGGACCCGAAAGCGATTGACCTTTCACGCGGTCCGGAGGGCAAACATTTCTTCAATTCGTTTGAGAACCTGAAGTCGTACTGTTTTTATTACAATCATTATCTCTGGACCGAACCGCAAACGATTCCGGGTCAGTTTGGTTCGTTTGCCAGTCCGTTGTACAAGATTCTGACGTCCGACCATTACGGCGTTCAGCTCACCCCGGAGGAACTTTACCGTTTTACTGTCTGGATGGACAACAACTGCGATTTTTACGGTGTCTATGAAGAATGCGAAAGACAACGCAACGGCGAACTGCTGACGCCCACCATGGAATAACCCCCCTTCGCGGAATAAAAAACGGGCTCTTCTTTTCAGGAGGGCCCGTTCTTTTTTACAAATGGCGAAAATAAATTTGATAAACAACGCCGGGAAATTTTTATAAACCGCTCAAATAAAATTGATCTTTGTCCGACTTGCTCATCATTCCCGATTCTGTTCACTCCCGACGCCTCTTCCTGACGCCGGGCGGACGGTTAAATATTCATTATTCCCGACTCCGTTAAAACAGGCCCCTGTTAATTTTGCGGTTTTTGCAGCGTAAAATTCAGGACTGCAATTTAAGACCGTGATCGTCAATGTCATAAAACAGAATTTCATCCGGGCAGACACTTCCCCGATGTTTGGAAATGTACATCGCGCGGCGGAACCGAACGCCATCCCTGATTTTGCCGAGATAAATGACCGTGTTCGCCTGGGAAAGAAGGTCCCCCTCATCAAACGGTTTGTCCAGCATGGCGTCCAGCGACGACTCCGGCGAGGTGTAAGCGACAACACAGCCAACCTCATTGTTGGGATACAACCGTTTCTGAATTTCAGCTTCCCAGGTTCGGTAATGCTGTCGGAAAAGATCCCGGGCCACCCAGTCGGAATCCTTCTGAATAATCTGATGATAAATGTATTCCAACAGTTCAAACTGAATCGACTCGCCCTGATGGTTGACCGGCTCAATTCCATCAACCAGAAACCGCCGTGTTCCCCGGAAAAAATGTTGAAAAAAGAAAGCAATGGTCGCGTCAAGGTGCCGCGTCAGATCTGATTTCCAGTCCATCCAGTCGTCAAAATCAAGATCCCGCCGTGTCACCCGTTTCCCCTGTTTCGTCAGCGCGTGAAAATAATCGCCCAGCAGATAATCTTCTTCAAAAAAGCTCTCCGGATCAAATCGCCGTTCCCCCGGTTCTTCCTGAAGTGTCCAGCCAAACAGGGAATTCGCGTACACGGCGTGATTTTGCGAATCGCCACGCGCGATCATATCATAAATAATTCCCCGGCGTCCCTCCTGATGAAGTCCCGCATTGAGGAATTGCAGGCCGAATTGCGTTTTACCTATCCCGGACGATCCAACCAGAACAGTCATAGTACCTGG
>Ga0079305_1002342_pt1 | contig 17002 bp, 6 predicted proteins | sample LMS_cellobiose_e_FD_79183 | JGI IMG/M metagenome (GOLD analysis project Ga0079305, IMG submission 79183) | Rumen-fistulated moose microbial communities from Alaska, USA - LMS_cellobiose_enrichment | ecosystem: Host-associated > Mammals > Digestive system > Stomach > Rumen fluid ... | reverse complement strand
TTCGATTCACTCATGTCCTTTTCTCCAATATACCGCGGACGGAATCAATGAACCCGTCAATAAAACACTCTTTTTCAGGTGATCCATCAATATTTCTTTGACGCCAAAGGAACATTGATCGGTTACCTGCTCTGGCTTCCTTTTGAGAGGAAGCTGGTAGCCGTAAGGCTGACGTGGGAATCCGTCTTCCTATTCTCTTGTCATTCCGAGGAGGCGCCAGGCCGACGTGGGAATCCGCCTCTTTTACGGATTGCCACGGGCTGCGCCCTCGCAATGACGGGTTCTTCTTTTGTCATTCCGAGGAACCAGTCCGCAGACTGGTGACGTGGGAATCCGCCTCTTTTACGGATTGCCACGGGCTGCGCCCTCGCAATGACAGAGGGGGGATACTGTTATTTTCCCGCCGCCGGGGTCCGGTGACCCCGGCGGCGGTGAAAATATGTTTGGATTTTAAGGGGCTTTCGCCTTAACGGCTCAGGCCTCTTCCTCCTTGCGCTTCTTGCTCAGCACCAGGAGCACGATGCCCGCGCCCAGGATGAAGGCGTAAGGAGCGATGCGCAGCACCACACCGGTGGGGGAGATGGAGTAACGGGTGTTGGTGTAGGCCATGGTCTGGGTGGCGTCGTCGTTCACAGTACCGACAGTTTCAATGTCAGCGCTCGTCTCGGTGTGCTTGTTCGCAATGGTGATAACCGTCTTGCCGGCTTCCATACCGGTGATAGCGGAGGTGATGATGTAGCCCTCGCCGGCGTCCACGGTCTCATAGAGCTTGATGATGGACTTCATGGGCAGGCCGGAAATGGTAACGGTGCCGCCGTCCTTGATGGTGATGTCACTGTAGGTGTTGCCGGTGCCGTTGCCGATGGCATAGGTGGTGCCAACGGTGGAGTTGGAGGTGGCAGTTGCGGTGACGGTCACGCCGGTGATGGTGGTGTTGGCGTCAGCACCCTCTGTGTAAGCGAGGACCATGCTGAACGGGAAGTAGAAGGTCGAGTCGCCCGCGTCGCCGGCAACGGTCTTGGTGACGGTCACGGTGTAGGCCTTGTAGCTGTTGTAGAAGCCGTCGATCTTGGTGGTGTAACTCGCGGTCTCGTTGGTGCCGGCGATGGTTCCGGACTCATTGCTCATAGAGGGAGTTTCCGCGGTCGTAAGCAGAACCGCAGCGACAACGCTGAGGTCGCTTGCGCCGGAAAGCTTACTGACGTAAACGTCCAGATACAGGGTGTTCTCGGTCTTGTTGCCGGAAGTGTCGCCGTCGGCAATACCGATGTCCGTCTGCTCCTGAGTCAGAGCGGCTTCGGTGATGATGTAGCGATAGATGCCGGGGGCGGTGAACTTGGACGCGTCAAAGGAAACGCCGATGGTATCCACAGCGTCGGTCGCGTTGGGGGCGTTCCAAGCGTCGGTCACGGCGGTGGGGATGGTGGCGCCGCCGGTGATGCCGGCCTTGATTTCGGGAGCGGTGCTGGTGGCAGCGACTCGGGTGCCGTTGTCGATGCTATAGCTGAACTGGGTCGCGGGACGATTGCCGGAATTGGTGGCATCCACGTCAAAATGCACGTTGAAGGTGGCGGAGGTGATCGCCGTGCTCCAGGTCTCGGTCGAGCCGGTAAAGGTGCCGCCGGTGGACTCGCCGGTGGTGGAGCCAAAGTTGCCGCTGGTGTTGTCCGGGCCGGTCGCCGCGAAAGCGGTGGTGCCGAGGGCGAGGACCATGACCAGCGCCAGGGCGATGGCGGAGATCCGCTTGAGAGTGTTTTTCATTGATTTTGCTCCTTTCATTAATAGGGACATTTATTTTATTTTACTTCTTCCTTTTTGGCTTCCCCCCGCCCTGTCATTCCGAGGAACCAGTCCGCAGACTGGTGACGTGGGAATCCGCCTCACTTTTACGGATTGCCACAGCCCCTTCGGGGCTTCGCAATGACAAGGGGATGACAGGGGGACGATTTGTTTTATCCCCGTTCTCAATTTGATTTTACAGCGCGGGGAATCAATAAAAGCGTCTAAAATCAAGAGAACTTTGCGGGAGGGGGCTTCCCCTTGAGGGGAAGCTGGCAGCCGACAGGCTGACTGATGAGGTGTTCTTGCCTTTCCACCTCATCCGCCTTCCGGGCACCTTCCCCTCAAGGGGAAGGCTTTTTTTGGCCTTTGCGCCGCTGCGCCATGCCTCACTAACGGAGGTTTTTGCCGCTTATCCGCTAACAGGAATTTTGCGGCGGGGCGAGCGGGGTATCCGGGGGAGCGCCCGCGCGGGGCTCTCCCCGACTGCGTGGCCAGAGGGTTTGCCTGATCGGCCCGGCCCTCCCTTCTCCGCCATACAGCGGTCCGGGGGGTGGTTGGCCCCCTTGTGCAAAGGGGGCTGTCAGCCGCGAGACTGACTGGGGGATTGTCTTGGCTTTTCCAATCCCTCCGTCGCGGCTTCCGCCGCGCCACCTCCCTTTACACAAGGGAGGCGATGCGCTGTCCGGCGGATTGGGATCGGGGGGAGTGCCGGAGGCGAAGACCGCGCCGGGCGGGTCGTCGTCCTCCCGTCGCCTCCGCCCCAGCAGGAGCAGCAAGGCGAGCATTCCTCCGATGACAAGCATCAGGCCGAAGGGCTTTATGTTGAAGTCCACGCCCGTGGGGGCTACGAAAACTTCTCTGTTGGTAAAGACGACTGTCAAATCCTTGACCGTCCGGTTGGCCGGCAGCGTGATTTTCAACGTGCCGGAGTCGAACGTTCCGATGGCCGTGCTGTCTTCGTCCCAGGCGCCCTCCGCCGTGGTGTAATAGTTCGCGTCGCCGGAGGGAAGGCCCGTCTCTGTGATCTCAAGCACGGAGCCGCTGGGAATGGTAAAGACCAGGGAATCCGAGCCGTTGTTGACGGGACTCAGAGTAAAGGTGGCAACGCCTGCCGTTGTGCCGCCGGTGCCGTCGCCGGTGGTGACTGTCGCGGGGCTGGTGCAGAGGTCGTAACCCTGGACCGCGGCGCCGTTATACCGCAGGAACGCGGAGAACCGGAAGGTTCCGCCGGTGCCGATCACGGCCTTCTCTACTGTTACGTTGATGGTTTTCAGCGTGTTGGTAAAGAGCACAAACCCATCGGCCGTCACGGAGGCTATCTCCGCGGTATTGCTCTCGGTTTTAGCGCCAAGGCTGCTCTCGTCGGCGCCGGTCTGGACTTCGGTGGTGAAGGCCGCGTCCGGGGTCTCCGTGATTTGCAGGCGGACATCCCGCGGGAGATACAGCGTGACGCTCTGGGTGTTGACCAGGGTAAATTCGATTTGTCCGGAGGCGTTGGTGCCCCGTGTGCCGATCACGTCGGAGACCTGCACCGGGACCGGATGCGCCGGGTCGGTGACGTCCGTCAGGGTAGCGGTGAAGCCGAAGGTCCCGGTCTTGAAGAAGGCCGTGGGCGCGTCGATCACTTTTTTGACCGTTACAAGCATCAGCTTGGGGTTGACAACGGTGACGATGTAAACGTCGTTGACACTGTCATAGGTCACATTCACCGTGTCGCTGCCGGTGGTGGTCGCTGTGACGCCGGAATTGCTTACTGTCAGGCGTACCGTCTGCTGAAGCTTGCGGTAGGTGGACCCCGGCGCGGTGTGCTGGGTGAGGGTATAGGTGCCCACATAGGCCTCCCCCTCCCAGACCAGACCGGAGGACGCCAGGCGCGAATCGGCAAAGAAGCCGGGCACCGTAAAGGTACCGCCGGTAAGGGCGTTGCCCTCGTCGTCCACCAGCACAAGGCGAATATTCTTGTGCTTGAGCTCGTTGGTGAAGGTGACCGCGGTATCATCGGCAACCGTGAAGCGGAAAACATTGTCGTTGGCCGTATCCAGGTCCTGGACCGCCGCGGACGACACGGCTGCAGCTGTGGTGGTGTATCTGTCGGCGTCCACATTCTCGGTGATCTGCAGGATGGCGCCGGTGGGGATGCCCTCGATCTTCCATTCGCCGGTGCCGCTGGCGATATACCGGCTGGTGGGAGTGAGCTCAAAGCCCTCGAAGTGGGCGGCGTCCGTGCCGTTGGTAAAGGCGACCGAGAAGGAGAAGTTCTCCGCGTCCAGGGTGTCGGGCAGCAGGGTCTTGTTGATCGTCACGTCCGCGGTCTTGCGTTCGTTGTGGAAGATCACCGTGCCGCCGGTAAAGGGATTGGTCCAGTATGCGGTGCGGCCTGCGTCGTCTTCCTTCAGGTCTGTGCTGGTCTGCGCCGCGAGCTCCACATCCGTTTCATATCTGGTGGAAAGCCCATTTACATCGTTCTCCGTTACGGAGATGTTCAGGTCGGTGAATGTAAAGGATCTGCGGCGATAGTTGGTCCCGGTATTATCATAGTTGTAGTACTGCCATTGCCAGCGCAGTACGATATCGCTTCCGACCTGATTCCCGTCCGCATCGAACTTCTGAACCGTGATATTGATATACGGCCGCGTGGTGTTGCTGTTGGCCTGATAGTTTTCGCTGACGATCAGCAGGTGTTCCCCGTGCTTGAGCGTGATGCCGGAGGTGGTCATGGTCGCCGATTCGCCATACGCCGTGGAATTGCTCATGGTCCCGGTGGTGGGGGTGGTGCTCCAACCGGAGTTCCACCCTGTATTATATTGATAGAACGAAAATCCTCCGGAGAACGACACGGTGTAGCTGAACTCCTCATCGGGATCCGCAGGACCGGAAACATCCTTCCAGACGACCACGTTGCTGGCCAAAGCGTTTGCATCCCAGATGGCGTAGAGCGTTTTTACCTCGATATCCGCCGGAGACGAACCGCTGCTGGCAAAAAATGCCGTCAGATCGGTGATCGTCCATGCGCCTGCCTTATAGGTGGGGTCGGTGGCGTTCGGGTCCTCGTCCCAGCCCAGCAGCTCGAAGCCGATGCGGGTGCTGGTGAAGGGCAGATCGTAGGTGGTGACGTCCTCCGTGCCGTAGTAGACGACGCCCGTGGCGGTTTCCTTGAAGTTGATTTCCTTGGTGCTGCCGGCGGGGTAGTTGTCGTCCAGGACCAGCGTGTGCGGGGCCTTTGTGGCCGTGAAAGTCACGATGATGCCGTCCTTATCCCACACCAGTTTTTCGGAGAAGCCGAAGTCGCTGCCGTTGGGGACTTCCGTATAGTCCGCCGGGGAATCGGTCAGAGCGCCGACCAGGTTGCCGGTGGGGTTCCCGTTGAGCGAAGTACCGGCAGACAGCAGATAGCCGGGGCCCAGGTCGTTGGCGCCGTTGACGGTGAGCGTCTCGCCCTCACCGTAGGGCATGACGAACTTTATCGTCTCGCCGGGGGCGATGTGGATATCCTGGCTGGTGTCCACCGCCACGCGGGAGAAGGAGCCGTCCGTCTGGCTGACCACGTACATGGCCCGTTCGGTCCCGCTCAGGTGGATGACCACATCCTCGCCGGGCACCTGGGTATCGTTGACAAAGCTGATATACACCATGGGCTCCCAGACGGCGTACAGGGTGTGGGACTCGTTGGGAGGAACCGCGATCACCGCGTCCGCCGGGTACATGGGGATAAAGTCGGTGTCCGGGGCGTCCAGGTCGAAGCCGATGAGCTTGAAGCCCGCGGGGTGGGTGAAGAACACCTGGCCCGCCGGGTCCAGCGCAGCGCCGGTGACCTCGCTCTCGGTGAGCAGGGTGGCGTATTTGTAAAGGTGGACCGCCGTGTTGGACTGGGTATCGCCAAAGAGGATTTGGGTGGGATTGCCGTTGCTGTCCAGGTTGGTGGAGATGTTGATGTACTGGTGGCCGGGGCGGGTCCACGCGGGCAGCGCGCTGCCGTCGGTGGTGTTCACATAGCCCTGGCCCACGGGGTCGGGGTTGCCGTTGACGTCCAGCGTGCCGTCCTGTCCGGCGTCCAGCGTCAGGTTGATGATATCCGGGCGGCGGTAGGCGTCGTCCCGTTTCTCATAGACCGCGCGGAGATGGATGACCATCATGGTGGTGACGCCGTCGTCCATCAGCTCTTCCTGGGCATAGCGCCCGCGGATGGTGATGGTCTGTCCGGCGGTGTAGTAAACGCCGACCTCCTCGTCGGGCACGGTGTAGTGGTCCGCGCCGCCGTAGTTCTGCACTCTGACGATCTGCCAGCCGCGGAACTGGAACAGGCCATCGGTATCCGGCACATTGTCGATGGCGATCTCGGTGGGCTCCGCCATGGCCTGGGTTGTGGCGCCGTCAGCGTACTTGTGGTTGACGGTGTTGGGGTCTGGGTCGTAGAACTCCACCATGCTGCCGGTGAGGAAGTAGCTTGTGCTGTCTTCATCCACGAACACGTAGTCCGGGGTGTATTTCAGCGTGTAGCCGCCGTCCAGACGCCACTGGGCCACCAGGTGGGTGCGATGGTCGGTGGGCTGGTTGAAATCGAAGGGGGTGTCGGAAAGCTCGCCGGTGGCCTCGTTGAGCTCATACCAACCCAGGAAGGTGTAGCTCTCGCCGGTTTCCAGCTCGCGGTATTTCTCGGAGGACAGGAACAGCCTTTCCCATTCTGACTGGCTGGGGATGGCCGTGCCATCCTGTTTGTCCGCGATGACCTGGCAGTAGTAAGCGTAATACTGGGCGATAGACTCAGGCGTATCCAAAATGTACAGAGCGTTTCGGGCGTCCGCCGCATAGGAGGCGTAAATACCGCCGTTGAGGTTTTCGGCCTTGTCATAGCGCATGTTGACATAGCGGTAGACATTGCCGCCCTCGGAGAGGATACGGGCCTCCTCCGCGCTGTCGATCCGGACCATGGGGTTGGTGATGTCGGCGTCCGTGCTGATGAACTCCGCCGCCGTGTTGTTGAAATAGGTGGCGTAAGCGTCATTATAGCCGGCATTTATGTTCAGGCCGGTCAGACCGAGATCGCTGCCGTAGTGATTATAATTGATGTGGTCCATCACGCCGCCGTTGGGGTCGATGATGACGCGGTATCTGATCATGGACCAGCCGCCGTAGAGCACCAGGTTGCCCGCGGGCATGGTGGAATTTTCAAAATCGTACTTTACGGTGGCGCTGGCGTCCACGAACCAGCCGTCAAAACGGTGCTCGGTCGGAACGGCGGGGTTGGGCTGATCCTTGTAGGCGGACATGTCGGAGCCGTAAGGAATGTTGTTGATTTCAGCATTGGCCTCCGCCATACCAACCTCGCCGGGATAGTTGGACATGAAGGTGAGGGTGTAGACGTTGCGGGTGTAGCGGATATGCAGTTCGGAGTAACCAGAAACAGCCGCATAGTACCCATTGCTGTCTTTATCGCCCAGCTGTGTCCACGTGCTGTTATTGGTGCTGTATTCCGCGGCCGTGAAACCGTCATATTTATCGCTGATGTTAAAGGTGCCCGTGCCAGCGGTCATATCATTCGCAAGAGAATATGAACCGTCAAGCTCCTCCTGATAAAAATAGATATGGGTGCTGCCTGTACCAGTGAAACCGTAGAACGTTTCCTCCATCGAGCCATCTGAAATATAGAAGGCATCCAAGAAGGTTGTTCTGGTTCCGGAACCAGAGGGATTAGTGGTTCCTGTATAAGCATCATACCACCAGTATTCGCTGGGCCATGTATAACCTGCATCCGCCAGAGTCTGCTTATACAAGCCTGTCATGACTTCATAGTCCTGCCAGGACCGGTTATTGCTGCGGGTATATACCGTACCGGTATATACGGTGCCATTATTATTATTTGAGGTTCTGAATGCGCCGTTGGTCCAATATACACGCGCTTTTGTCCCGTTTACATCGCCATACTTGGCCGGGTTGTTGTCATTATCGTTGGTGGAAACAGTATATGTATAGTCATAAATCCGGAATGTAAGCGTAACTGTTTTCCGGTCATAGTACACGTTCAGGACCGTGGTGCCCTGGGGGTCGACGGTTACATTGCTGTCGTAATAACCGAGCTCAAAGCCTTTGAAGACATCTCTCTCGGTCATGCTCTGGCCGTTCCAGGTGACCGTGGTGGTGCTGGTGGTCTTGCCCCGGTCGGCGGCCGTCGTATTGACGGTGCTGCCGCCCTCGGCGGAGCGGGTGCCGTCATACTCATAGAAGTCGTAGGTCTTCTTCGTATATCCGGTGGCCGTCCAGGCTGCCTTGATCTGCGCTTCCGTGGCAGAGGGGTTGTTTGTTTTATATGTATTCAACCATTCGTCATAGTTGACCGCGTCCGCGCTGTCCGTGGCCTTCTGCATCCAAATGACGACCTTGTAATTGCCCTGCTTGGGCGTCCATTTGGCATAGATCGGGAGACGGTTGACCATGCCGGTGTAGATATAGAACTGACCGTTCTTCACCTCAAAGGCCAGCTCATATCCGGCTGGGGGCGCGCTGCTGTCGGTCTTATAGACCATGTCGCCGGTGGAATCGCAGTAGCCCTTGATGGGGCCGTTGACGATATTGCCGCTGGCGTCGGTCAGCCGAATGGCGGCGGACGGGTCCAGAAACTCGTTGCCGTTGCCCATGTCGGCGTTCAGGTACCAGCCCTGGAAATCATAGCCCACGCGCTTGGCCGTGTCGCTGCCGTAGAAGCTGGACACGGGATAGTCGGTGGCGCTGCTGTCGCTGGTCAGGATGAATTTGGGCGCCAGATAATCCGAGCCGTTGTGCGCCGCGCCGCGGTTGAAGATGACCCAGCGGATCGAAACAAAGATGGGGTACAGGTCATAGTCCTCCGCGCCCGCCGTCAGATAGGTGCCTGTCTTGCCGGTGATATTGTCGATCTCATTATCATCGTTATCGATGGTCTCGATCTGCACCCAGCCGGCGGCGTCCGTGGCCGGGTCGCCGGTGCCGGCGTAGTACTGCCAGCCCACGAAGCGGTAGTAGGTGGGGTCCGCGAAGCTGGAGTTCACGTCGCCGATGCGGATATCGGTGGTGGCGCTGTTGCCCAGGACGATCAGTTTCCGGGTCATGATGTAGGCCGAAGAGGGGTCCTCAAAGGGTGCCAGATGGAAGTTGACGAAATGATAGTTGGTGTAAATGGGGGCCAGATACACGTGGGCGCAGCCGTCGGCGTCCACATTCGTGGAGGTGCCGGAAACGCCGGCCACGGTCCAGGTGACGGAGGTGACGCCGTCGCCGCTGAGGGCAACGGTGTTATCCAGCTCCACGCGCTGCGTGTCGTCCGGCCAGCTGTAAACGATCTGCCCGGAGAAGGTGTGGGACGACGTGCTGTAAGCAGTGCCGTCCGACCGCACGTTTACGGTGTACCAGCCGAAGAAGGAGGAATCGCCGATGTCTCTGGGCGCCTCGACAGATTCAAGCGTGTCGCCGTCGTGGACGATCAGGGACGCCTGGGTCTTGCCGGCGTTCTCGTCGTCGGACTTGTTGCGGAAAACGTACGGCCCGGCCGTGTACCAGGCGACGCCGCTCTCCACGGAGGGGCTTCCGGTCTCGCCGGAGATGAAGTGGAACTCCACGCGGGGAGCGACCACGTCGCCGCCCTCGTGGTCGACGACCACGTAGACGGAGAAGTGCTCGACCTCGAATTCCACGGCGGAATCGGTCACGGTGACGCTCTCAGCCACCAGTTCGGGCGCGGCGTTCTCGCCCGCGGGCAGGTGGTAAACGTCCACCAGAGTGCCGTCGGCATAGCCGTTCACGAGCATGTGCACGGTGAGCTTGTCGTTGGCGGGCTGCCAGGTCTTGCCCTTGCGCTGCTGGTTGGCGTTGGCGTAAACATTGATGTCATAGCCGGTGTAGGTCACGCCGTCGATTTCATAGGCGACGGCCTCGGCGGTGACCACGGCGTTGCCCGGCATCTTGCCGGTCAGGTAAACGCCCTTTTCCACGTCGGCCCAGACGGCGTTGTCGGGGATGAGGGTGATGGGCTCGTCGTCATCGTCTTCCGCGGGCGCGGGGACGAGCACCACGGCCAGGCCGGTATAGCCCTTGAAGTCCAAGGCCAGCTCATATGTATCGCCCACGGCCAGATCGGAGGAGAGGACCTCGCCCAGCTCGTCGCCCGTCAGGGCATAGAAAGCCACACTCTCCCCCTCGGCCAGCTCCGGCAGCGCGGTCAGCTCGGCGGTCAGGGTCAGGGCGGTTTTGTTCTTGATGTTCTCCACCGTCCAGGCCTCCAGCACGGTGACGTCCTCGGAGGTCACGAAGGCAAAACGGGTGGAAGGCTCCTTGCTCTTATAGGTGCCGTTAATGGAGACGAAGGCGTACTCTCCCGCGGCGTCATAGGTATAGACGCTGCCGTTGGCGGCGGCCATCAGGCCGGCGCCGTTGAGAGACAGGGCCGCGCCCAACAGGGGGGCGGACACGGTGAGCGGGGCCTCCAAAACGGGCTCGCTCTCGCCGTCGGCGCTCTCCGGGGCCGGGGTCTCGGTGGTCTCCGGCTCGGCGGTGGCTTCGGGCTCGGCGGTGGTTTCGGGCTCCGCAGTGGTTTCGGGCTCCGCAGTGGTTTCTGGCTCCGCAGTGGTCTCCGGCTCCGCAGTGGTCTCCGGCTCCGCAGCGGGGGCCGGGGTCTCGGCGGGGTCAGCCTCCTCGGCTTCGGGCTCCACGGCGCGAATCTCAAAGATACGGCCAAGGGTGAAGGCGTCAAAGGTCAGGGCGCTGCCGGAGCGCTTCACGTTCTGCATCTGGGTCTGGGCGGAGCCCTTCACCAGCCACGCCTGGAGCTCCAGGCCGGCCTCGGCGGCGTCGCGGATGCTGTCAAAATCAAAGGTGAGGCGAAGATCGTCCCGCTCGATGCTCTCGCCCTCGGCGGTGTACAGCTTGACGGTGTAGGCAAAGAGGGCGTCCGCGCCGGAGGTCTTGGCCTGCTCCACGCAGATGTAAGCGCCGTCGGGCAGCACGCCCTTGACGCGCACGACGCCGAGCACGCGCTCGGTGGTCTTGCCCTCGTCGACCTTGATTTCGAAGGAGAGCTGCTGCGAATAGGGGGCGGGCGTGGGGGCCGGGGTCTCGGTGGTTTCCGGCTCGGTTGCGGCTTCGGGCTCGTCGGTGGTCTCCGGCGCGGAAGTGATCTCCGGCGCGGCGGTAGTCTCCGGCGTCGCCGTGGGTTCGGCGGTGGGCGCGGGGGTCACCACGGTATCCTCCGCCGCGGGCTCCGCAGAAACGATCTCCTGGGTATCGTCGGCGGCGTAGGCAGTCAGCGCGCCAAAATTCCCGCTGAGGGTCAAAACCGCCAGCAGCAGGGCGATATACCGGTTCAGTTTCTTCAACGCGCTCACCACCTTTCCGTGAAAATCATTTTAGGGCGCAATACTAGGCATACGATACACATTATAACATGGGAAGCAAAATCTTCAAGAGGAAAAATCAATTTTATTAAATCAAAATTTTTATGTTTTTTATTCTCCATACCATTCTATGCCGGGGGTGGCGCAATTTTTTACCCCGTTATTTGACGCGGCGGGAACGGTTTTGTTCCCTGTGTCCGGTGAAATGTCGGGGCCATTTCCCCTATCCCGCTGTAAGAATACCATGCGGAGAATCAAAAGAAGAATCAATAACTCCATATTTTTGAGGTAAAAATGATTGTCCGCAAAAAATCTTTTAGAGTGGGGTTTTTAGATGGGGCATTGTGGGGCGGGAGCGCTCCGGGTCGTCGAGGACGCCGACCCCTACAAAAGAAGCAAGGGAGAGCGGGCGGCCCCTATCGGCGCTCCGCGCCACTGTCCAGGTCGCCAGCAAGCTCGCTCCAGGTCGAAATCATAGATTTCTCCCCACTCTGGCTACAAGATGCCCACCGGGCATCTTGTTTAACGCTTCGTGCCCCGCTTTGGCTGCAAATGCGCCCCGGCGCATTTGCTTAACGCGTCGCGCCCCAAGGGGGAAGCAAGAAAGGGCGGATTGCCGCGTCGCTGCGCTCCTCGCAATGACAACCTCTCCGTCAGCCTTACGGCTGACAGCTCCCCTTACACAGGGGAGCCGGACAAAAACTCCCCGGACGGGAGTCCGGGGAGGGGTGTCTACCTTATTATATATTACCAATCACGCCTTTACGGTGCCGTCGGGGTTGAACAGCGGCAGAGGGGCCAGCACCGTCAGATCGGGCCGGTCGGCGGCGTCGCCCTCGGCCAGCACGGCCAGCTTCGCCACGATTTGGCCGCCCGCCTGGCGCACCAGCTCCTCCGTGGCCCGCAGGCTCTCGCCGGTGGAGATGACGTCGTCCACCACAGCGATGCGCTTGCCGCGTATCTTCTCGGCGTCGGCGGTGTCGATGATCAGCGTCTGCTCCCCGGCGGTGGTGATGGACTGTACCGTTACCTCGAACACGCCGGTCATGTACGCCTTGGCCTTTTTGCGGGCGATCACATAGGGGATTCCGCTCTGGCGGCTCATCTCGTAGGCCAGGGGGATGGATTTGGCCTCCGGGGCGACGATCAGGTCAAATTCCCCCGCCCGGCGCAGCAGCTCGCCGGCGGCGTGCTGCGTCAGTTCCACGTCCCCGAACATGACAAACGCGCCGATGTAAAGATCGTCGGTCACGGGACACAGGGGCAGGGAGCGCTTCATTCCGGCAATGTCGATTTCGTAAGTCATTTGATTGGCCTCCTATATTTTGGGTTGTGGGTTTGTTTGCTCTGTGGTTTTCCACCTCATCCGCCCCTTCGGGGCACCTTCCCCTCAAGGGGAAGGCCATTTCAAATCTCCAGGCCGGTGAGGTAGCGGCGGAGCATGTCGAAGGCGTTATTGGCGGCCAGGGTGCGGATGCGCGCGCGGGAGGCCTGCTTGCCCAGCTGCAGCCGGCGCACATAGCACTCGCCCTTGGCGGCCAGGGCCACATACACCAGGCCCACGTCGTCCCCGTCGGGGCCCGCCCAGCCGGTGATGCCGATGCCCAGATCGCTCTTGAGCGTCTTGCGCACCCGGCGGGCCATCTTGCCCGCCACGGCCGTGCTCACCACGCCGTTTTCGTCGATGTACTCTTGGTCCAGGCCCAGGAGCCTGCACTTGGCCTCCTCGGTATAGACGTTCACGCCGCCCTTATAGGCCTCCGACGCGCCGGGCACGGAGGTGAGGCGCTCGGCCACCAGGCCGCCGGTGCAGCTCTCCGCGGTGGCGAGGGTCTTGCCCTCCTGACGCAGCAGCTCCAGCGCCCGGTACTCCAGCCCCTCGCTGTCCACGCCGTAGACGTAATCCCCCATGCGCTCCAGAATCTCCGCCATGACGCCCTCCATGAGCGCGTCGCACTCCTCCGGGCTGGCGGCCTTGGCCGTGACGCGGGCGAGGCACTCCCCCTCCTTGGCGTAGGGCGCCACGGTGGGGTTGGCCCCGTCCATCAGGTCCCGCAGCTTTTCCTCCATGGCGCTCTCGCCGATGCCGAACATGCGGATCATGTGGGAGCGGATGGTATCCTCCGAGAGGGAGCGGAGATAGGGCACGGCCTGCTCGCGCAGCATGGCGTTGCATTCCCTGGGCGGGCCGGGCAGCATGATCACCCGGACGCCGTCGGCCTCGAAGGCGCAGCCGGGGGCGGTGCCGCAGCTGTTGGGAAACACCGTGCAGCCCTCCGGCAGCCAGGCCTGCTGCAGATTGTTCTCGGTGAAGTTGGGGGCACCCCGGTCGGCGAACAGCGCGCGCAGGGTGGCCGCCGCCTCCTCGTCAAAATACAGTTCCTTGCCGAAGGCGCGGGCGATCACCTGCTTGGTGAGATCGTCGCAGGTGGGTCCCAGCCCCCCGGTGGTGATGATCAGATCCGCCCGGTTGCGGGCCCGGTAGACGCATTCGGTCAGCCGGGCGGGGTTGTCCCCCACCACGGTCTGCCAGAACACGTTGATGCCCAGCTCCGACAGGGCGCGGGCCACGTCCCGCGCGTCGGTATTGGTGGTGGTGCCCAGCAGCAGCTCGGTCCCCACGCTGAGTATTTCGGCGTTCATTGCAGCTCCTCCTCGAAAATATCAATACACGGGCTCGATGCGGATGCGCTCCACGCCCTCCAGGGCTTCCCGGACCAGCGCCTCCACGTTCAAGGCGGCCTCGGCCTCCTCCACGGCGTCCAGTCGGGGCTTGGTGCGGGGGTGCCGGGGCGTGAACACGGTGCAGCAGTCCTCATAGGGCAGGGTGGACAGCTCAAAGGTGCCGATCTTCCGGGACAGGCGCACGATATCCTCCTTGTCAAAGCCGATCAGCGGCCGCAGCACGGGGGAGCGGCACACCGCCTCCGTGCACTCCAGCGCCTCCATGGTCTGGCTGGCTACCTGGCCCAGATTCTCCCCGGTGACCAGGGCGCGGGCGCCGTTTTGGTCGGCGATGCGCTGGGCGATGCGCATCATGAATCGGCGCATGATCAGGGTGAAATACTCCTCAGGGCACTTGTCGCGTATCTCCGTCTGGATATGGGTGAAGGGCACCACCTCCACGGTCATGCGCCCGCAGTAGGCTGTCAGCACCTTTGCCAGGTCCAGCACCTTCTGCTTGGCGAGCTCGGAGGTGTAGGGGAAGGAGAAAAAGTGCACCGGGATCATGTGCACGCCGCGCTTGGCGATCATGTAAGTGGACACGGGGGAGTCGATGCCGCCGGACAGCAGCGTGACGGCGTTGCCGCCGCAGCCCACCGGCAGGCCGCCCGCTCCGGGCAGGGGCGCGCCGTGGACATAGGCCTGGCGGTCCCGGACCTCCACGTGCACCGTCAGCTCCGGCTCGTGGACGTCCACCCGCGTGGCGGGGTAGGCATCGGCAAGCGCCCCGCCCACATACCGACTCAGCTCGATGGAGGTCATGGGGAAGGACTTGTCCGCCCGCTTGGTCTCCACCTTGAAGCTCTTGGCCGAGAGCATGGCCTCGCGCATGTACTCCACGGCGCGCGCGGCGATGGCCTCCCTGCTCTTCTCGCAGCCCGCCGCGCGGGAGACGGAGGCCACGCCGAACGCCTTTGTCATGGCCTCCACCGCCGCGTCCATGTCCGCGGCGTCGTTCTGCGGCTCCACGTACAGGGTGGACTGGAGGCAGGTGACCTCAAATTCGCCCAGGGCGGCCAGCCGGCGGCGCACGTTCTGCACGAGCTTTTGCTCAAAATATTTTTTATTCAAGCCCTTCAGGACGATCTCGCCCTGCTTGAGAAGGATGATATCCCGCATGATGATCGTTCCTTATATATTATAGGTAGTCGAGAATCTGCTCCGCCCTGTCCAGGATGGCAAGGGCGGGGCAGGCCTCCAGCCGGTCCCTGTCCCAGTAGCCCCAGGCCGCCAGCAGGCAGTCCATCCCGGCGTTCTCGGCGGTCCGGGCGTCCACGCCCGAATCCCCCACGAACAGCGTGCGTTCCGGCGTGGAGCCCAGGGCGCGCATGGCGTCCAGGGCGGCGTCCGGGGCGGGCTTGGTGGGCCGGCCCTCCTTGAAGCCCTCCACCAGGGCAATGCTGTTCCCGAAAAAGGCGCGGATCATGGGCTCGGCATTCAAGTGGGTCTTGTTGGTGACCACCGCCGCGCCGACGCCCCGCTCCGCGAGCGCCGAGAGCACGCGGTCAATCCCCGGATAGGGGGCGGTGTTGTCGTTCTTATGCGCGCCGTAGTGCCGGGAATAGGTGTGGCGCACCGCCTCCCGCTCCTCCGGCGACGCGCCGGGCGGGCAGGCCCGCGCGATCAGCGCCGCGGCCCCGTCGCCCACAAAGCGGCGCACCTCGTCCACGGTGTGCCGGGGATAGCCGTGGGCCTCCAGGGCGTAGTTTATGGAGTTGTACAAATCCGGCAGGGTGTAGAGCAGAGTGCCGTCCAAATCAAACAAAACCGCGTCATATCGATTCATTTTCCATCTCCGCTGCGTTGAGCATAAAGTCATAGGTGCGGTACTGCACCGCCTCGGCCAGATGCTCCGCCGATATGGCCTCCTCCCCCGCCAAATCCGCGACGGTGCGCGCCACGCGCAAAATGCGGTCGTAGCTCCGGGCGGTCAGACCCAGGGAGTGAAAGGCCTGGCGCATCAGCTCCTCCCCCTCCGGGGTCAGAGCGCAGTATTTTTCCAATTCCTTGGGGCCCATGCGGGCGTTGCACTCCCGGCTGCCGCCGAAGCGGGCGCGCTGCACGTCCCTGGCCGCGTCCACCCGGCGCTTGATATCGGCGGAGGCCTCCGCGTCCGGGCGGCGGCGCAGCTCTTCATATTGCAGGGAGGGCACCTCCACGATGATATCGATGCGGTCCAGCAGCGGCCCGGACAGCCGGGCGTGGTAGGCCCGCACGGAATTTTCGCTGCAGCGGCAGCGGCCCGGCACGCCCCGCCAGCCGCATTTGCACGGGTTCATGGCGCAGACCAGCATGAATCGGCTGGGGTAGATCGCGGTGCCCGCGGCGCGGGACACGGTGACGACCCCGTCCTCCAGGGGCTGGCGCATGACCTCCAGCACGTCCCGGCGGTACTCCGGCAGCTCGTCGAGAAACAGCACGCCGTTGTGGGCCAGGGAGATCTCCCCCGGCTGCAGCTGAGCGCTGCCCCCCTGCCCGGAGAGTCCCCCCGCCATGGCGGCGGCGGAGAGGGTGTGGTGCGGCGCGCGAAAGGGACGGCGGCGCAGTATGGGATGGGTCTCGTCCGTCAGACCCCGGACGCTCCAGATGCCGGTGGACTCCATGGTCTCCTCCCGGCTCATGTCCGGCAATATGGAGGGCAGGCGCTTGGCCAGCATGCTCTTGCCGCTGCCCGGAGGGCCCACCATGAGGACGTTGTGCCCTCCGGCGGCCGCCACCTCCAGCGCCCGCTTCACATTCTCCTGGCCCTTGACCTCCGCGTAGTCCGGGAAAAGGAGCTCCTCCGGGTCCGTCTCCGGGGCCTTCTCCGGGGTGAGAGGGGCCTCCCCCGAGAGATGGGAGAGCAGCTCCTTAACATGACCCACGCCGTAGACCGTCAGGCCGTCGGCATAGGCCGCCTCCCGGGCGTTGGCCGCCGGGACGAACAGAGAGCGGATCCCCGCCTTCTCCGCCGCCAGGGCCATGGGCAGCGCCCCCCGCACCGGGCGCACCTCTCCCGATAGGGACAACTCCCCGAAAAAGGCGGCATCCGCCGGCACGCCCTTGAGCTGGCCGGAGGCCAGGAGGATGCCCAGCAAAATGGGCAGGTCGTACACGGTCCCCGCCTTTTTCCGGTCGGCGGGGGCCAGGTTCACCGT
>Ga0079305_1002341_pt1 | contig 17007 bp, 12 predicted proteins | sample LMS_cellobiose_e_FD_79183 | JGI IMG/M metagenome (GOLD analysis project Ga0079305, IMG submission 79183) | Rumen-fistulated moose microbial communities from Alaska, USA - LMS_cellobiose_enrichment | ecosystem: Host-associated > Mammals > Digestive system > Stomach > Rumen fluid ... | reverse complement strand
GTTCTTCTCCGCCATTACTTTCGTAATCGCTGCCGTTAGCGTAGTCTTACCATGGTCAACATGGCCTATCGTGCCTATGTTGCAATGCGGCTTCTTACGCTCGTATTTCTCTTTCGCCATTTTAATTTCTCCTATAACTATAAAAACAATTCATTAACCAGCCATTTTAGCCTTAATCTCTTCGGCTACATTGCTGGGCACTTCCGCATAGCGGTCAAAAAGCATTGTATACTGTGCTCTGCCTTGGCTCATCGAACGCAGGTTATTCACATAACCGAACATATTCGCAAGCGGAACAGAAGCTTCAATAACTCTTGCATTTCCACGGGTATCCATACCTTCGACCTGACCGCGACGCGAGTTCAAGTCGCCGATGATATCACCCATATAATCTTCCGGGGTTACAACCTCCACCTTCATGATAGGCTCCAAAAGTTTCGGACCGGCGGCGGCGATTCCCTCACGGAAAGCAGCCTTTGCGGCAATTTCGAAAGCCATGGTGCTGGAATCGACATCGTGATAAGCACCATCATAAAGAGTGGCCTTAAAGTCCGTGCAGGGGAACCCGGCCATAACACCGGTTTCTGCCGCAGTCCTAAGACCTTTTTCAACGGCGGGAATATATTCTTTGGGAACATTACCGCCCACAACTTCGTTAGCGAACACAAAACCCGTTCCGGCAGGTTGCGGTTCAAACTTAATCTTGACCCTGGCGAACTGACCGGCACCACCGGATTGCTTCTTGTGAGTGTAATCCTCGTCATAAGTCTTGGAAATAGTCTCACGGAAGGCAACCTGCGGAGCACCGACATTAGCCTCAACCTTAAATTCGCGCTTCATTCTGTCGACCAAAATCTCCAAGTGAAGCTCGCCCATGCCTTTGATAACGGTTTGTCCGCTTTCCTGATCAACCGCCACGCGGAAGGAAGGATCTTCCATCGCCAAACGGTTAAGAGCGATACCCATCTTCTCGATATCAACTTTAGTCTTAGGCTCAACCGCGACCTCGATAACGGGATCGGGGAACTCCATCTTTTCAAGAATAACAGGCTTGCTTTCATCACAAAGCGTATCACCCGTAGTGGTATCTTTAAGTCCGACAAGAGCGACGATATCGCCTGCTCTGGCTTCTTTAATCTCTTCTCTGTGGTTAGCATGCATTAAAAGCATACGACCGATGCGCTCTTTCTTATCCTTAACCGAGTTAAGCACATAAGAGCCGCTTTCCAAAATACCGGAGTAAACGCGCATAAAGGTAATAGAACCGACAAACGGGTCGTTCATAATCTTGAACGCCAAACCGGCGAAAGGCTCATTATCATCTGATTTGCGTATAGCTTTTGCATCTGTCTTTACATCAATACCCTCGACCGGAGGAATATCAATCGGCGAAGGCAGATAATCAACAACGGCATCAAGCAAAGTCTGCACGCCCTTATTCTTAAACGAAGAACCGCAAAGAACCGGCACAAACTTCATTTGAATTACGCCGCGACGAATGCACTTTTTAATAGTTTCCTCGTCCGGCTCCTTGCCTTCCAAATAATCTTCCATAGCCTTGTCGTCCATTTCAACGACAGTTTCCAAAAGATCGGCACGGTACTTGGCAAGATCGTCTTTCATGTTATCGGGAACGGGAACAACCGTATAGTTAGCACCGAGAGACTCGTCATCCCATACGATACCGACCTGTCTGATTACATCAACCAAACCGCGGAAATCCGACTCAATCCCGATAGGAAGATTAATCACCAAGGGCTTAACGCCAAGGCGGTCTTTAATCATATCAACGCATCTGAAGAAGTTCGCGCCGATACGATCCATCTTGTTAGCATAGCAGATTCTGGGAACTTTATACTTATCCGCCTGACGCCATACCGTTTCGGACTGAGGCTCAACGCCGGCGACACCGTCAAACACGGCAACCGCACCGTCCAACACGCGGAGCGAACGCTCGACTTCAATCGTAAAGTCAACATGGCCCGGAGTGTCAATGATGTTCACCCTGTGGTTCTTCCAGTAACAAGTCGTAGCGGCGGAAGTAATAGTAATGCCGCGCTCTTGCTCCTGCTCCATCCAGTCCATAGTAGCAGCACCGTCGTGCACTTCGCCAAGCTTATGCGACTTGCCCGTGTAGTACAAAATACGCTCGGTAGTAGTGGTTTTACCGGCATCAATATGAGCCATAATACCAATGTTTCTGTACTTTTCTATCGGAGTAGTTCTTGCCATTTCAATACCTATTTAAATCCTGTTACTTAATTACCACTTGTAATGAGAGAATGCCTTGTTGGCATCTGCCATCTTATGAGTATCTTCTCTTTTCTTAACCGCAGCTCCGCGATTATTAGCGGCATCCATGAACTCGGCAGCCAAACGCTCTTCCATAGTCTGCTCGGAGCGCTTTCTGGCAGCACCGACAATCCAGCGAATGGAAAGGGCCTGCCGTCTGTCCGGACGAACTTCAACCGGAACCTGATAAGTCGCACCGCCAACACGGCGAGAACGAACTTCCACGGTAGGCTTAACATTATCAACCGCCTCATGGAAAACCTTAATGGCATCCTGGCTGGTCTTTTTTGTAATTCTGTCGAAAGCACCGTAAACGATGGATTCGGCAGTAGCTTTATTCCCTTTAAGCATTACACAGTTAATAAACTTTGCAACGACCTGATCGCCATATTTTGCGTCAGGAATAACTTCTCTTTTTTCTGCAGCGTGTCTGCGTGACATCTCTTATTCTCCTGTTATTTAGGACGCTTTGCGCCGTATCTTGAACGACGTTGTTTACGATCATTAACACCTTGAGTATCCAAAGTACCACGAATGATGTGGTAACGGACACCGGGCAAATCCTTTACACGACCACCGCGGATCATAACAACCGAGTGCTCTTGAAGGTTATGCCCTTCGCCCGGAATATAACTTGTTACTTCGAATCCGTTGGTCAATCTTACACGAGCCACCTTACGCAAAGCCGAGTTAGGCTTTTTAGGAGTGGTAGTATAAACGCGAGTACAAACACCACGCTTCTGAGGGCAATTCTTTAGTGCCGGAGCCTTGGTGTGCTCGATAACTGGTTTGCGTCCTTTGCGGACTAATTGGTTTACTGTAGGCATATATAATTTCCTTTAAAAATTAAAGCCAATGGCTTTTTACGGCCGTTAAAACATATTTTACCCTGAGGTAAAACTACCCCTGGACAACTACTTCATCTTCACTCGACCCAGCATATGTCGATACCGATAAAACCCTTACAATCTGCGTCTGGGGCGTAAAAAACAAAGCCCCACCACCAGCTCTAGGGAAGGCGGATACTATGTGAAAATGTCCCGTTAGTCAATAGCTTTTTTGCATTTCCCCTTAAAAAAGTTACAAAACCGATTCGCAAAACCCGCTTTATGACTCAAAAAATGGGAAAGCGGTTAAGATTTGGTAAACGGAAGGTAAACGAGAAGTTAATAGAATCGCCCCGATTCCCTGCTTTAGCCTTTGACTTTAAGAGCGATAAAGCCGCAAACACTGTATCCCAATGAAGGCACTGCCCTTCAATGCTTTAATATAGAACTTTATCTGTTACGGCGGCCGCGAATTTTCAAAAATTGCCAAGGTTCTTTAGGTTGAGTATGAAAAACCCCGCCGGAATAAGCCGGCTTAAAAGGATTTTGATAATTTATCGCTCGCTCATGCCCTGTGTGAAGAGGACTTGAAACTTCCTCCCCGGTATGAAGATCAAGCCGAATTTTAAGAATGTCTCCACCCACAGCTTTCAAAATTGCTTGAGCTGCACTTGAATCCCATTCAAAAAGAGCAAATCTATCATAAAAATTAAAATCCTTTTGCCCTGCCGCAACTCCTATGGCTTTAAGCATACTACCGTCTGATTTTGGTGTGCCGAAAGAAAAAACTTTTTCAAGATCCTGCAAAGATACCTTGTCTTCACTTTTCCCGATACGATGTAAACCATCTTCATCCCGCTTAAAAGTCAAACCTTCTTTTATACTCGCCAATGAGCGTATTTCATTATTGTTGTCATTAAACTTCACAAAAACGGCGGAATCATGAGCATCATTAAAGAATAATTCTCCGTAAGCAGGAGCATACACCCCGCCCCACACAGGCTCGCCTTTTTCATTGATTAAGGCCAGATGAATGGTAAATTGCCCCTCTAAATGTTCTTCTCCGGTACTTTTAAGCTCACTTTTACCGACAAAAAATCTCGTCCCGTCAATAGGATCGCACTGCCATTGTGCACCTTCCATATGCGTAAGATTTTTCTTGCCCTCTTCACCCAAAAAAGGAATATTCGGAGTAAACTCGGTGAGCGTTTTTTCCAAATAAGCCTGCACCTCCTTATCGGCATTTGTGACCAATTGCCTCGGAGAACAACTGGGCGGGAGGTCTTTTGCACCTTTATCTTCAATTGTATAGTTTTTGGAATTATAGTATTTCATGGCGATATTACCCGCCTGAATTATCAACTCTAAAGCCCTTTTGACTGATATTTTATCACCGTTGACTTTAAATACATTTTGATAATCAATTTGATGATTGCCCATTTTAATTCCCTTTATTTTTTCCGAAATGCCGAAAGACAGTGTATATTACTACAAATATTCTGTCAATAACATACACCAACATCAACGACAAGCCCTCCCCCATTTCCGATAAGAAAACTCGCCACTTTCACACATAATGTGAAAATGACGAGCTTCTTAAACTTATAGGAGGTATAAGCTATTGGGTATTAATCCTTGCCCAGTTCGGCAGCGACTTCGGCTTCCATAGCGGCCTCGGCAGCATCTGCTTCGGCAGTCAAAAGCCTACCGGCTTCCTTTTCCTCGGCAATAAGCCTGTCACGCTCGGCAGCAATTAACCGCATTTTGGTAAGGTTTGCACCTGTTCCGGCGGGAATTAAGCGGCCGACGATAACATTTTCCTTAAGTCCGATAAGGTCATCAATCCTTCCGGCAACTGCGGATTCGGTAAGAACACGAGTTGTCTCTTGGAACGATGCCGCCGAGATAAAGGAATTCGTCTGCAAGCTCGCCTTGGTAATACCGAGCAAGATGGGTTGCGCTTTGGCAATCCGTCCGCCTCTGGCTTCGGCTTTTTCGTTTTCATGAGCCAAGGTCCTGATATCGACCTGTTCACCGACAAGCAAAGTAGTGTCACCGGGTTCAAGCACTTCATACTTCTGAAGCATTTGCCGCACGATAACTTCGATATGCTTATCGTTAATGCGCACACCTTGTAAGCGGTAAACATCTTGGATTTCCTTGATAAGGTAATCAGCCAAAGCCTCAACGCCCAAGATGCGCAAAATATCATGAGGAACGGGAGCGCCGTCAACCAGCACATCACCCTTTGCGACATGATCGCCGCTTTGCACAACGACCGATTTTCCTTTTGGCACCAGGTACTCGACTTGCGAACCATCTTCGGCAATAACGAGAACGCGGCGTTTAGCCTTGTAGTCTTTGCCGAATTCGACACGGCCGTCAATATCGCTCATAATTGCGGGATCTTTAGGCCGCCTTGCCTCGAACAGCTCAGCCACACGAGGCAGACCACCGGTAATATCCCTTGCCTTTGAGCTTTCTCTGGGCATACGAGCTATAATATCACCGACTTTGACCATATCGCCTTTTTCAACCGAGATAATGGCATCGGGAGCAAGCATGAACCTGGCTTCGGCGCCATTAGCAAACTTAACCACCTTACCGGCATCGTCCTTCAGAACGATTTGCGGATTCTTATCAGCGGTTCTGGCAGTCTGTTTCCAGTCCATAACCACTTTAGAGGTAGTTCCCGTCTCCTCTTCAACGACTTCACGCATGGTCTCGCCTTCGACTAAATCGACAAAGTCAACCTTGCCCGAAAGTTCGGAGATAAGAGGCAGAGTATAGGGATCCCACTCAACCAAACGCTCGCCTTTCTTGGCTTTAGCGCCGACATCGACCAATAACACGGCACCATAAGGCACGCGGTATCTGGCCTTTTCCCTGCCTTCCATATCAAGCAATGCAACTTCGCAGTTTCTGGACATAACGACCGTTTTACCTGCGCTGTTCTTGACAGAGTTACAGTTATACATCTTGACCGTGGAATCGAATGCCGCCTGAATACTGGACTGCTCGGCACCACGTTGCACCGCACCACCGATGTGGAAGGTTCGCATGGTAAGCTGAGTACCTGGCTCACCGATTGACTGTGCGGCGATAACACCGACGGACTCACCGATATTAACCTTTGTTCCTCTGGCCAAATCGCGCCCGTAACAAGCAGCGCAAACGCCGTTTTTGGAATCGCAGGTAAGAACCGAACGAATCTTAACGCTTTCAACACCGGCCTTTTCAATCGCCTCGGCATCGTTTTCGTCTATGAGGTGGTTCTTCGGCACGATAACCTTTTTGGTTCCCGGGTGAAGCACATCTTCGGCAGTAGTTCTGCCAAGGATACGCTCGGACAAAGGAGCAATAACATCGCCGCCTTCAATCAGAGCGCGCACCGTAATTCCGCGTTCGGTTCCGCAATCTTCCTCACAAATAATGGCATCTTGAGCCACATCAACCAAACGACGAGTAAGGTAACCGGAGTTCGCGGTCTTAAGAGCGGTATCCGCCAAACCTTTTCTGGCACCGTGGGTTGAGTTAAAGTATTCAAGCACCGTCAAGCCTTCTTTGAAGTTTGAAATAATCGGCGTTTCAATAATCTCGCCCGAAGGCTTAGCCATCAATCCGCGCATACCGGCAAGCTGCTTCATCTGAGCAGGCGAACCACGAGCACCGGAATGAGCCATCATGTAAACCGAGTTAACTTTACCGTTAGCATCAGGTTTAGAAATACCTTTCATCATCTCTTCCGCTATTTTATCGGTGCAAGACGACCAAGCATCAATGACCTTGTTATACTTTTCACCTTGAGTGATAAGACCGTCTTGGTATTGCTGCTCAAACTCTTTCACCTGATTTTCGGTATCGCGAATAAGCTTTTGCTTGGCGGGCGGAACAATCAAGTCGTCCTTACCGAAGGAAATACCGGATTTAGCGGCATTTGCATAACCGATTTTCATAATCTTATCGGCAAAGATAACCGCATTCTTCTGACCGGCATGACGATAAACCACATCAATAATCTCGGAAATATCCTTATCGCGTAGAAGCCTGTTCACCAGCGAGAAAGGAATATGCTCGTTCACGGGCAATATCTCGGACAGCATCACACGACCGGGAGTAGTATCAAACACCTTCGTTCCATACACGCCGTTGTCGTCAGTAACTTTAAGACGGCATTTAATCTTGGCATGAATATCCAAAGCACCCGCGTTCATAGCATGCTTAATCTCGGCCAAATCGGTAAAGACCATACCTTCGCCTTTAACCCCGGGCAATTCCATAGTCATATAGTAAACGCCCAAGACAATATCCTTTGTCGGCACGATAATAGGCTTACCGCTTGCGGGAGAAAGAATGTTGTTCGTTGACATCATAAGCACACGCGCTTCAAGTTGCGCCTCTATGGAAAGCGGCACATGGACTGCCATCTGGTCACCATCGAAGTCCGCGTTAAAAGCGGTACAAACCAACGGATGCAACTGAATTGCCTTACCTTCAATAAGGACGGGCTCAAAGGCCTGAATACCTAATCTGTGAAGGGTAGGAGCACGGTTTAACAGCACCGGATGTTCGCGGATAACTTCGGACAAGATATCCCAAACCTCGGGGCGCTCTTTTTCAACCATACGCTTGGCCTGTTTGATTGTTGTTGCCATACCGTAAAGCTCTAACTTCGCGTAAACGAAAGGCTTAAACAACTCCAGCGCCATTTTCTTAGGCAATCCGCATTGATGCAACCTGAGCTCGGGACCTACGGTAATAACGGAACGACCCGAGTAGTCAACACGCTTACCGAGCAAGTTCTGACGGAAGCGACCCTGCTTACCTTTAAGCATATCCGCAAGTGACTTCAAAGGACGCTTGTTTGCGCCGGTAATGGCGCGCCCTCTTCTGCCGTTATCAAACAAAGCATCAACCGCCTCCTGCAACATACGCTTTTCGTTACGCACGATAATTTCGGGCGCGCGCAGTTCAATAAGGCGTTTAAGTCGGTTGTTTCTGTTAATCACACGACGATACAAATCGTTCAAATCGGAAGTAGCGAATCTGCCGCCGTCCAAAGGAACCAAAGGACGAAGTTCGGGCGGAATAACGGGGATTACATCCAAAATCATCCATTCGGGACGCGAACCGGATTCAAGGAAGGCCTCAATAAGTTTTAACCGCTTAACCAACTTTTTGCGTCTGGTCTCCGAGCTTGTATCGGCAAGTTCTTGCCTTACTTTCTCGGCTTCCTCTTCCAAGTTGATGGAAGCAAGCACCTCTTTAATGGCTTCCGCACCGATACCGACGCGGAAAGTATCCTCGCCGTATTCTTCAACCGCGCGCATATATTGCTCTTCGGTAAGAAGTTCATGCATTTTAAGGCTGGTAAGCCCCGGTTCAACCACCAAATACTTTTCAAAGTATAAGACCGCTTCCAAGTCCTTCAAAACCATATCTACCAAAAGTCCGATACGGGAAGGAAGCGACTTTAAAAACCAAATATGAGCAACGGGAGCGGCCAAATCAATGTGCCCCATACGCTCACGACGAACCTTGGACAAAGTTACTTCAACACCGCACTTTTCGCAGACGATGCCGCGGAACTTCATACGCTTATACTTTCCGCACAAACATTCGTAATCCTTCACGGGACCGAATATTTTGGCGCAGAACAAGCCGTCACGCTCGGGCTTAAAAGTCCGATAGTTAATCGTTTCGGGCTTTTTCACCTCACCATAGGACCACGACCTTATCTTCTCGGGCGATGCCAAAGAAATACGGATCTGATCAAAGTGCTGTTGAGGAGCGACCGGTTGTCCAAATATTTTCATAAGTTCATTCATATTTTTTGCCTCTTTTAAAGTGCATTAAAGTAATTTTCTACACGACTTCTTTTTGGTTAAGCTCAACATTCAAGCAAAGCGAACGCATTTCCTTGATAAGAACATTAAACGATTCGGGGATACCGGCTTCAAAGTTGTCATCACCGCGGACGATAGACTCGTAAACCTTGGTACGACCGGACACATCATCGGACTTAACCGTAAGGATTTCCTGCAGCGTATAAGCGGCGCCATACGCTTCCAAAGCCCAAACTTCCATTTCACCGAAACGCTGTCCGCCGAATTGAGCCTTACCGCCCAAGGGCTGTTGCGTAACCAAAGAATAAGGACCGATAGACCTTGCGTGAATCTTATCATCAACCAAGTGATGCAACTTCAGCATATAGATATATCCGACCGTTATTTCTCTATCGAAGGGTTCGCCGGTCCTTCCGTCATACAGGGTTACCTGACCGGAAGTAGGAAGATTGCCCATCTTGAGCATGTTGTTGATGTCGTCCTCGGTAGCACCATCGAAAACAGGTGTCGCAATAGGAATACCTGCGCGAAGGTTATCCGCCATTTCGGTAACTTCAACATCGGAAAGTTCGGCAATGTTGTCTTTGTATTCGCGTTTACCGTAAACTTCTTCAAGTTTACCGCGCAAATCCTTAACCGTAGCTTTGCCTTTTTCCATATTGTCGATAACGCCGCCGATTTGCAGACCCAAAGCTTTACAAGCCCAACCAAGGTGCGTTTCCAAAATCTGCCCCACATTCATACGCGAAGGCACACCTAAAGGATTAAGCACAATATCAATAGGCGTTCCGTCCGCCATATAAGGCATATCTTCAACGGGCATTACACGGGACACAACGCCCTTGTTACCGTGACGACCTGCCATTTTATCGCCGGACTGAAGTTTACGCTTAACGGCAACGAACACTTTAACCATTTTCAAAACGCCGGGAAGCATTTCATCGCCGCTTTGAACCTTGGCAACTTTGTCCTCAAATCTGGCTTGCAATTTAGCAACACCTTCATCGAACACATTGTTCATTTCTTCAAAGGCCTTCATCACCTTTTCATCATCAACAACTAACTTACGCAGCTGCGACAAAGGCATATCAAACAGATCTTTCTCTTTTAAGACATGGCCCGATTCGATTTTCTTGGATCCGCTTACCAGCTTTTTGCCGACAATCATCTCCTTGATACGACTCGTGAAGTTTCTTTCCAAAATGTTCTTTTCGTCATCTCTATCCTTGGCAAGGCGCTCAATTTCGGCGCGCTCAATAACAATGGCACGCTCGTCCTTTTCAACGCCTCGACGGTTAAAGACACGCACTTCAACGACAGTGCCTTCGACTCCGGGAGGAACCCTGAGCGAAGTATCGCGAACATCGGCAGCCTTTTCGCCGAATATGGCGCGAAGCAATTTTTCTTCCGGAGTAACGGGAGACTCACCCTTAGGCGTAACTTTACCGACCAGAATATCGCCGGCTTTAACATCGGCACCGATATAAACAATACCGGCCTCGTCAAGGTTTTTAAGCGCTTCTTCGCCGACATTGGGAATATCGCGAGTTATCTCTTCCTGACCAAGCTTGGTATCACGAGCCATTACCTCAAACTCCTCAATGTGGATAGAGGAGAAAACATCTTCCATAACCACACGCTCGGAAATCAAGATAGAGTCTTCGTAGTTATAGCCGTTCCAAGTCATAAACGCGCAAAGCACATTACGACCCAAGGCCAGCTCGCCCAGCTCGGTAGCGGGACCGTCGGCGATAATATCGCCGGCCTTAACCACATCACCGACCGCGACCAAAGGCTTTTGGTTAATACAAGTGCTCTGGTTAGACCTCTGGAATTTCAAAAGGTTGTAAATATCTACGCCTGCATCGGTAGGCTCAACCTTGTCAGTAACCTTAATGACGATACGGTTACCGTCAACCTGCTGCACAATACCACCGCGCTTTGCGGCAATAGCGGCACCGGAATCCTTGGCAACCTGTCCTTCAATACCCGTTCCCACGAAAGGAGCTTCGGACTTAAGAAGAGGCACGGCCTGCCTTTGCATGTTAGAACCCATCAACGCACGGTTAGCGTCATCGTTTTCCAAGAAAGGAATAAGCGCGGCGGCAACCGAAACCAGCTGCTTGGGCGACACATCGATAAGGTTAATATCCTCGGGCTTAACCATAACGAAGTCACCTGCCTTACGACAGTTGACCAGCTCGTTTACAAAGTGCCCTTTGGAGTCCAATTCCTCGTTAGCTTGAGCAACGGTATATCTGCCCTCTTCCATAGCGGAAAGGTAAACAACATCTTTAGTCACCACACCGTCAACTACTTTGCGATACGGAGCTTCAATAAAGCCGTATTGATTGATTCTGGCATAAGTGGCCAGCGAGTTGATAAGACCGATGTTTGGACCTTCGGGAGTTTCGATAGGACAAATACGACCATAATGAGTAGGATGCACATCGCGCACCTCAAACCCTGCGCGCTCGCGGGTAAGACCACCGGGGCCCAACGCCGACAAACGACGCTTATGCGTAATTTCCGCAAGCGGGTTGTTCTGATCCATAAACTGCGACAATTGCGAAGAGCCGAAGAACTCGCGCACTGCGGCAGCGGCAGGCTTGGCATTGATTAAATCGTGCGGCATTACCGTATCGATATCAATAGAGCTCATACGCTCGCGAATAGCCCTTTCCATGCGGAGCAAGCCGATGCGGTATTGATTTTCCATCAACTCACCGACCGAACGCACACGACGATTGCCCAAGTGGTCAATATCATCGATTTCACCGCGTCCGTCTTTAAGGTTTACCAAGACCTTTACAATTTCCAAAATATCTTCTTTACGAAGCACACGAATATCGTCGGGAACATCGGTAAAGTTAAGCCTTGCGTTCATCTTCACACGACCGACCGCCGACAAATCATAGCGTTCGTTGTCAAAGAAAAGCCCGTGGAACAAAGCCTCTGCCGTATCCAAGGTTGGAGGCTCACCGGGGCGCATTACTTTGTAAATATCAATAAGCGCTTCCTCGCGGCAAGTATTCTTATCCGCCATCATAGTATCGCGGATGTAAGGACCGACATTCGTATTATCAATGTTAAGAATATCCAGCTCGTCTATTTTCCGAGCGGTAATATCCGCCATTTTCTCTTCGGTTAATTCTTCGCCGGCTTCCAAAATTATTTCACCGGTGCTTTCGTCAACCAAATCGGTAGCAATAAACTTGCCGATCATATCGGCTTCTTGAATGCGAATTTCTTCCAAACCGTCTTTCTTAAGCGCATTAGCCTTGGGCATAGAAACCTTTACACCGGCCTCCAAAACAACCTTGCCGTCCTTGGCATTAACCAAATCGTGGACCAGTTTCACACCCTTCCACATTTCGGGAACAAAGGCCGTCTTCCAACCCTTTTTGTCACGCTTATAAACCACCTTGGCATAGAAGTATGAAAGAATATCCTCTTGGCTCATTCCTTCAATTTCCTCGGCGCCGATTCTCAATCCGGCAGCCTCACGCTCTTTGCGCAGTTTAGCCGTCTTATCATTATCCAAGGCATACAAAAGCGATGTAACCGGTAGCTTTCTGCGCCTGTCTATGCGCACATAAACCAAATCCTTGGCATCAAACTCAAAATCAAGCCATGACCCGCGATAAGGAATAATCCTTGCCGCAAACAAATACTTTCCGGAAGAATGAGTTTTGCCTTGATCATGATCAAAGAACACACCGGGGCTTCTGTGCATCTGTGACACAACCACACGCTCGGTGCCGTTCACGACAAAGGTGCCGTTCTGCGTCATCAAAGGCATGTCGCCCATGTAAACATCCTGCTCCTTAATATCGCGAATGGAGCGAGCGCCCGTATCTTCGTCCACATCCCAGACGACAAGGCGCAAAGTAGCGCGAAGTGGCGCGGCATAAGTAAGCCCGCGTTGAATACACTCATCAACATCATATTTGGGCTCATCAAGTTCATAATTGATGAACTCCAACTCACCCCTTCCCGTGAAATCTTTTATCGGGAATACTGATTTAAAGACCTCTTGCAAACCGGTATCTGTTCTTTTGTTTTGTGGTATACCAGCCTGCAAAAATTGATCATAGGAACTCTTTTGCACCTCGATTAGATTAGGAATTGGTGCAACTGTAGGAATCCTACCGAAATTTTTACGAACACGTTTCCGACCGATGAAGGACTTGGCCATATTTGCCACCCCATATTCTAAAAGTTAAACTCTCTTGCGTTATTTATTGTATCAAGGAAAACAACGCCAACCGCAAAAAACCTTTTTTATCTATAAATACCTTATGCCGGAAAGATAAAGGCAAAGGTTACCCTTAAAGCACTTTATCTTCCGACCAAGGCGATTAAACAATCCCCAAAGGGAATTACTTAATCTCTACTTTCGCACCAGCGTCTTCGAGCTGCTTTTTAATCTTTTCGGCATCTTCTTTAGAAACACCTTCCTTTACGGGTTTAGGTGCGCTCTCGACGAGGTTTTTAGCTTCAACAAGTCCAAGCTGAGTAATAGCTCTGACTTCTTTGATGACGTTAATCTTCTGCGCACCTGCGTCAGCAAGCACAACCGTAAACTCGGTTTGCTCTTCCGCAGCGGCGGCAGGAGCAGCACCGGCAGCGGCAGCAACGGCTACCGGAGCGGCAGCGCTAACGCCCCACTTTTCTTCTAATGCTTTTGAAAGTTCCGCAGCTTCCATAACGGTAAGTGCAGAAAGTTCATCTACTAATTTGGCAATATCGGCCATGATAAATACTCCTAATAAAAATTAAAAAAGTTAAACACGTTACGCGGCTTTGCCTTCCCTCGCATACGCTCCCGTTACACGAGCCACCGATGCGGCGGGCTCTTTCACGATACGAGCAATCTTTGAGGCAGGGGCTTGAAGAACACCGACAATCTTTGCGCGAATTTCGTCCAAAGATGGAAGAGTTGCAAGAGCTTTAACATCTTTTGCATCCAACATTTGTCCGTTCATTATAGCGCCAAGAATGATAAGTTTCTCATTCTCCTTAGCAAATGCGACAATAGCTTTAGCGGCAGAAACAGGATCTTTCGAGCAAGTAATTGCCGTAGGTCCCTTGAACATATCCGCGAGCTGATCACATTTGGTCCCTTTAAGGGCCAGACGCGTGATTCGGTTTTTGGTAACTCTGAAGCTGGCTCCAACGTTCCTGATGTCACTGCGAAGCTTGGAAATCTCCGCCACCGTAATACCCGAATAATGAGTAACGATGACAATCTCCGTCTCGCCGAAAACTTCATTAAGCGTCGAAATCAGTTCTTTTTTCTGTTCCCGATTCACTTTTGTCTCCGCTTCTTTTGATTTTTCCCCTCTTGCCCACAGGGCCAAAAAAGAAAAATCGTTTTTTAACACAAAGGCTTCAAAAAAATACTTTTTTAAAACCCACCTTAAAAACCTGCCCGAAGCGTCCGTAGAATAAGTCTTTTAAAGACCGCATTAACATTCACTTTTTCTGTCTGTGCAGGCGGCTTTCGCCATTAAATCCCAAAAAGCTTTGGAACACCTACAGTCTTGGACAGGCATCTTTTCCCGCCCCTTCAATCCCAAAGGAAAGAAAGGACGGTATCACTTACGCCGTTGCACTGGAAAGCGCAATCTTAAGACCGGGTCCCTGGGTCGAGCTGAGCGAAACTTTCTTTACATAAGTTCCCTTAGCACCCGCGGGCTTTGCCTTAATCACCGCTTCAATAAACGCCACGACATTTTGCTTTATTGCTTCTTCGGAAAAGCTGAGCTTTCCGATACCGGCATGAACAAGCCCGTTCGATTCGACTCGGAACTGCACCTGACCGGCCTTTGCAGACTTAACCGCTTCGGCAATTTCGTTGGTCACAGTGCCGAGTTTGGGGTTAGGCATAAGACCTCTGGGACCTAAAACCTTACCCAAGCGACCGACCACGCCCATCATATCGGGAGTAGCAATACAGCGCTCGAAGCCCATTTCACCGGCTTGGATTTTCTCCAAAAGGTCCTCGCCACCGAACAACTCGGCGCCCGCCTTCTTGGCTTCTTCCAACTTCTCGCCTTTTGCGAACACCGCAACGCGAATAGTCTTACCGGTTCCGTTAGGCATAGAAACAAAACCGCGCACCATCTGATCGGCATATTTAGGATCAACACCCAAGCTCATCACGATTTCAACGGTTTCATCAAACTTTGCCTTAGGGGCTTCTTTCAATACTTTTACAGCTTCATCGACAGTATAAATCTTTTCCTTATCGATGTTTTCATAAGCTTTAGTTAAACGTTTTCCAAGTTTTGCCATTTTTCTAACCCTCTACCTCTAAGCCCATAGATCTCGCTTGTCCTTCAATCATAGACATAGCAACTTCTACCGTAGAGCAGTTAAGATCCGGCAGCTTTTGCTTGGCGATGTCCTCAATCTGCTTTTTCGTCACCTTGCCGGCCTTTATGCGTCCGGGCTCTTTAGAACCCTTGCTGAGACCTGCCGCTTTGATTAAGAAATAGCTGACGGGAGGCATCTTTGTAACAAAAGTAAAGCTCGCATCTGCATAAGCGGTAATAACCACCGGAATAGGCATACCCGGCTCCATCTTTTGAGTAGCCGCGTTAAACGCCTTACAAAAATCCATAATGTTAAGACCGCGCTGACCAAGAGCCGGTCCTACCGGAGGCGAAGGATTAGCCTTGCCTGCGGGTATTTGCAATTTGATATACCCTGTAACTTTTTTTGCCATTTTAAAACCTCTTTCAAAAATAAATCCTAATCGACCTGATTAGTAAGGTATGTGGTCCGATGATGGCACATCCGCCACAAAACTTGTAAACAAGAACTAGACTTTTTCGACCTGCGAAAACTCCAATTCCACCGGAGTCGAGCGACCGAAGATTGAAACTAACACCTTCATTCTGCTCTTTTCCAAATCAACTTCTTCAACACTGCCCACAAACGAGCCGAAAGGACCGTCAACCACTCTGACCTGTTCACCGACTTCGTAAACGGTAAGGTTTTTGGGTTTTTCAACGCCTTCCTGCACCTGCTTCATAATGCGCTCGGCTTCAAGCTCGGATATAGGCATAGGCTTCTTTCCGCCCAAGAACCCCGTAACTTTCGGAGTGTTTTTGACCAAATGCCAAGTATCGTCCGACATTTCCATTTCGACCAAAACATACCCGGGGAAAAACTTGCGTTCCGAGGTCTTTTTCGTCCCGTTTTTAACTTCCACGACTTCCTCAACAGGGATAAGGACTTGGGATATTTCTTCCTCCATTCCTTTCATTTTAACCTGTTCTAATATCGATTCGCGAACTTTCTTTTCGAATCCGGAATAAACATGAACTACATACCAGCGAAGTGCCATAGTCCTAACCTCCAAAACCAAGGACAATCTTCATTATCCATGCAAAAAATAAATCAACCACAAAGAAGAAAGTTGCCGCCAGCGACGACAGCACCAACACCATCACCGTGCCGGCGATTGCTTCTTTTCTTGAAGGCCAAGTAACTTTACCTACTTCTTGCTTTACTTGTCTTAAGAACAAACTCGGATTTACTTTTGCCATAAATCTTTTCCTACAAAATTAAACAAAACCAACAGACTCGGCAGTCACTCTGCGCACACTTGCGGAAGCCAGCACTGGCAGGGGTGACAGGAATCGAACCCATAGCCCCCGGTTTTGGAGACCGGTGCTCTACCAATTGAGCTACACCCCTAAAACCGACTACCGTATTTTGTTTAAAAAGCCATAGCGAGCACCAAACGCCCTTAATATAAGGCTTTCCGAGCACCGTTAAAACTTTTCAAACAGTACGGGGCAGGGATAATACCCCTGTCCCGAACCAAAAATCAAGCACTTTTTTAACTTTTCCTTAAACTTTTACAGAAAATCGTCAAAAAGCACCGTTTTTCCAAAAAGTTTAGCTATTCAATAATACTAGCGACGACGCCGGCACCGACGGTGCGACCGCCTTCACGAATAGCAAAACGAAGACCTTCATCCATAGCGATAGGAACGATAAGGCTTACCGTCATGGAGACATTATCT
>Ga0079305_1002339_pt1 | contig 17022 bp, 15 predicted proteins | sample LMS_cellobiose_e_FD_79183 | JGI IMG/M metagenome (GOLD analysis project Ga0079305, IMG submission 79183) | Rumen-fistulated moose microbial communities from Alaska, USA - LMS_cellobiose_enrichment | ecosystem: Host-associated > Mammals > Digestive system > Stomach > Rumen fluid ... | reverse complement strand
GTTGTGTGTACCCACGCGAACCTACAGAGAAATATATTTATCCGTAAGGATATGATTATGAATATATTAAAGTTTAACCAATAGAATCGAAATCCATTTTTATTTGGATTTCAACTGGAAAGTATTGTCATGGATCGATTCGAAAGAAGCGCTAATCTGATAAAGAAGATTAACGAAAACAAGAGAACTGGTGCATTATCGCCGGAGTTGCTCAAAGAGGTGTGTGCTTTCTTTAATGACGTAAAGAATGAACCTCATACAGGGGCAGACTTGCTTTTTCTTCGCTATATTGCCATGACAGTAGGTGTGCCTCAGTATTATGCCATGCTGAGTAATTTCATTGAAGGATTTGGGGAGCGGGTTTCTGATGTGGGACTTGACGAACTGTCAATGATGGTGAGGGAGAGCGCCATGCACACTACACAGAAGACATTGCTCCATCGTTATCAATGGGCAGTATTGAACCGTTTCGCCGCAGGGCAGAGGAATAGGATATTTCTTTCTGCCACAACGTCATTCGGAAAGACATTTCTAGTGTATGAGGTGATACGGAAGATGGGGTATAACAATATAGCTTTGATATTCCCTACCATATCGTTATTGTCTGAGAACTTGTTCAAGGTATTCACTGACGATGAATATTCATGGATAAAGAACAACTACAAGATTCATACGCTGAGCGATGTTCAGGAGCTTGGAGAAAAGAATGTATTTATATACACCCCGGAGCGGTATCTTTCTTTCTTGGACAAAAATGCTGGTGTATATTTGGATTTCGTCTTTGTGGACGAAGTGTATAAGCTGGATAACAGCTACATTATTGACGAAGTGGCCAAAGAAAACGAAAGAGATATCGCCTATAGGCTGTCTTTGCACGAACTGCTGAGAAATGAAAGAACGGACGCCCTGCTGGCAGGTCCCTATATCGTATTGCCTGCTAACGACGGAAATCTCCAATCATCATTCAAGACCTTCCTCGATCACTATGGATTTCAAACGGTTGACTATAATCAGTTTGATATTGTGAGCAAACTTGAAGTCCCGGTAAAGACTGCAAAACGTGTTGCTGTTGGCAATGAATTTGAACTGACGTTCATAGGATCCAGTAAAAAAGACCATGTCGCAGCTCTTGTTAAGCAATTGGTGCAGAGAAATGAGAATGTGATAATATATTGTAGTCAAAAGCCTCATACCGAGAGGTGGTCGAAGACCTTGATAGACGCACAAGATGTCTTGCCGCCAGTTCAGGATGAACGGCTTGCCAGTTTGGTAAATCATCTTGAAAGGTTGTTCGCAGACAAGAAAGGCGCTCAATGGATAGTTACCAAAGCCTTAAGGCAAGGTGTGGGTATTCACCATGGCCTTGTTCCCAAATACATCCAACAGGAAATTATCAGTCTGTTTAATGATGGTGTTCTGAAAGTTCTCATTTGCACAACAACCATCACAGAAGGTGTGAATACGACGGCAAAAAATATGATAGTGCTGTCGGGAAAGAAGGGAACAAAGGACTTGAAGAAATTTGATGCCCAGAACATAGAAGGACGTGCCGGGCGTTTTATGAAGCACTACCAGGGCAGGGTATTCGTGTTGGATGACTTGTTCACGCAGCGGATGCAGCAGGACGATGAACCTATTCGTCATAAGCAGTTTGAGGTTGCAGAAGATAAACAAGATGTGGATTTACTGCTGATGGAACCTCAGTATCTTACCCAGAGACAGGTGGAACGCAGACAAAGATTGGATGACATGAAAGAAAGGCATCTGATGCCGGATGCTTGCTTTGAAGCCTTCCGAACAGTGTCGTATGATGACAAAATATATCTATTCAATACGATAGTGCGCTTTTCACCGGCGGATCATGCAAAGATAAGAGAGTTAATAAGCAAATTCGTAGGACAAAAACGAACGACAAGAGATGGCCTTGAGTTGATATGTAGGACCATAAGGCCTATTGTGAGAAACGAAAAATTGAGGTTTCTTGTGGAGAGTGGACACCCAGACAGGAATAACTGCTATTTGGTGGATATGATTGGGGCATTTGTCGCAAATGGCTTTGCGGGTTCAGCCAACTATTATATAAGGAAGGAAAAGGATGTGGATAAAGGAGTGAGGATGGCCTCGGAATTTGTCTTTAACATCTTGCGCTATCAAGTGGTGAAATATTTGGGCCTTTTCAATATGGTGTACAAGAACTTTGTGGCATCAGCAAGGCGTTGCCCGGTTGATGATGTCAATGGTATAGAAGCATTATTGTTAAGACTGGAGTATAGCGCAGACACGATGTTAGGTAGAAAAGCCAGTGATATAGGTGCGTCCTTTGATGTGGTGAAATACTACGATATGGTGGACAGTGATCCGGACAACAGAGAGAAGCATCAACAAGTATATCAGCAACTGGACGACTTTGAAAAACGCAATGTTGAGAGAATAAATAGGATATTATAAGGTACATATTGTTGATTCTGACAGAATAGCATGATTGATTTTGGAGATGGGTTAAATGCCAATAGGCTTCGAATCTTCCGACATACAAGGAGTTTGTCCTGAATATGGAGGAGAAGTTGCAGGATGAAGAATTTTTGAACGATACAGATATGATTTTGAATCCTGGTTTGGTGTATAATCCGAAAGAGGCCTGGCAGGTAGTGCATAATATGCTGGTAGTAAGGCTGAAGAAGTAAAATAGAAGTATGCTTCGATCAGGCAGCATAAGGATGCGACAGGTCAAGTAACAGGTCAAGAAGTAGGTCAAGTAAAAGAGACTATACAGCCTGAAATCACCAAGTAGTCACCAAGTCGTTACTGGGTTGGGAGTGAGATGGGAGGAAGTTGGGAGTATGCTGTGGTTAAGTTGGTGGGACAGTGAGAGTAATTGAACAGATTTATGTCGTTTCAGCTTTTCCACATCCTTAAAACCCGTATCCGCCAGCTCGGTGGCCTGCGCCTGGTGCGTGAGTACGCCAGGCTGGGGGTGCTGTGGCTGATGGTGAAGGCGATGGCCCGCAATCCGCTGAGCCGCCAGTCGTACAAGAATGCGTATGCGGTGGCGCTGAGGCGGGTGGAGGTGCTGCTGCAAGAGAAGTACAGGCCGGTGATGAGGGAGATTGCGGAGCAAGTCCGCAATGAGGGTGGTTCGACCGGCTCACCAACCGTCAGACGGGAGCACAAGCGCACCAAGAAGATCTGGTTCTGCTGGCTGCAGGGACTGGAGGCGGCGCCGGAGGTGGTGAAGGCGTGCTACAACTCGCTGGTTCGGCATCTGGGGGTTGCGGGGCGTGGTTCGACAGGCTCACCAATCGCCCGCAATGAGGGATATGAGATTATCGTCATCGACGGGAAGAACTGGCGGGAGTATGTGGAGTTGCCGGAGTATGTGGTGGAGAAGTGGCTGAAGGGATTGATACCGGCTGCGCATTTCTCGGACTTGCTGCGACTGGAATTGCTGATCCGCTATGGCGGGACGTGGATTGACAGCACGGTGCTTTGCACGGGCGTCAATAACGATAACGAAAACGCTAACGTTAACTATTTGGACACGGACCTGTTTATGTTCCAGTACACGCAGCCGGGAAGCAGCGAGTGGGGTGGCATCGGCAATTGGTTTATCTCGGCGTGTGCGGACAATCCGGTGCTGACGGTGCTGCGGGAGATGCTGCTGGCGTATTGGAAGGACTATGATTGTGTGCTGGACTACTATATCTTCCATCTGTTCTTCTCGATGCTGCGGGATGTGTTCCCGGAGGAAATCGGAGCGATGCCATACGCCTACGCTCCCCGGAGTCTTGCGCTGGTGCATCATTGGGGCGAGCCGTTCGACAAGGCGAAATGGCAGCGGCTCACGGAGCGTGTCTGCTTCCACAAATTGACGTATATGAAAGACAAAGTGCCCGCCAAGGTGGAGGGGACGTATTATGAGTATATATTGAACGATAACGATAAAGGAAACTAATGAATAAAAGAGTTCTGATACATAGTTTGATTTTCAGCCCGGATGGGGTTTCGACAGCATATCTTTACAACGACATCGCACTGAGGCTCCAGGAAAGGGGTTATGAGGTGGTGGTGCTGACAACGACGCCACATTTCAACATCGTGCCGGAGCAGGTGGAGAAGCAGACGATGCGCTGGAAGGTGTTGGGGGTGTGCAAAGTGAGCGAATATCACGGGATGCGGGTGTTGCATGTGCCGCAGAAGAAGTTCAAAAGTACGGCTCTGCGTATGCTCGGTTTTGTATACTGGCATTTCGTGTCGTTCTTCATCGGCTTGTCCATCCGGCACGTGGATTTGATTTTGTCGCCATCACCTCCGCTGACCATCGGCCTGCTAAACCTATGGCTGGCTCGGCTGAAGGGTTGCAAGGTGGTATATAACGTGCAGGAGATCTACCCGGACATCCTGAAGCTGAAAGGCGGGATGGCGCAGAAGGTGCTGCGCTGGATGGAGCGGAAGGTGTACAACGGGAGTGATGCTGTGACGACGATTGACAAGGTGTTCTACGACACGATCGTGGGGCGGTTCAAGGAGCCGTCGAGGCTGCATATCATTCCGAATTTTGTGGATACGGAGTTGTATCACGAGATACCGGGTTCAAGGTTCAAGGTTCAGGGTTCAAGGTTGATTCAGGAAACGGACACGGATGGCTCGGATGAGACGAATACGATCAAGTTGCTGTATGCGGGGAATATCGGGCACGCGCAGTCGTGGGAGCCGCTGATTGAGCTGGCGGACAGGACGCGTGAGCTGGATGTGGAGTATTTCGTGATTGGCGAGGGGGCGAAGCGGGAGTATGTGGCTGCGGAGAAGGAGCGGCGGGGGTTGGAGAAGCTGCATCTGCTGCCGTATCAGCCCCGGGAGCTGATGCCGGCCATCCTGTCGTATTCGGATGCATCGTTTATCTTTATGGCTCCGGAGTCGGACACGGACGGGTTCCCGTCGAAGGTTTATACCATTATGGCGTGCGAGCGTCCGCTGCTGGTGCTCTCGGGCGAAGGGACGCCGATCGTGAATTTCCTGAAGGACAAGGGCTGTGCGAAGTTGATTACGGAGCAGGACTTCGAGAAGAAGGTGGACGAGATGGTCTCTTGGCTGCGGAGCGTGACGAAGGAGGAGCTGAAGGAGATGGGGTCTTGTGGCCTCGCTGAGATCCAGGCGAAGTACACGAAGGAACGGGTGACGGATATGTATGTTGACTTAATTGATACATTGACAAAATGAAGATATTGATAACGGGAGTCCACGGTTTTGTGGGCTCGAATCTGGTGAAGGCTCTGGCGAAGGAGCATACGATTTATGGGCTGGATATCATTGCGCCCGAGAAGGAGGGTGTGGTGAAGACGTATTCGTGGGATGACCTGGATGCTGGCCGTGTGCCGGAGGTGGACGGGATTGTGCATCTGGCAGGTAAGGCGCACGATACGAAGAATCAGGCGGCTGCTGAGGTGTATTTCAAGGTGAATACGGGGCTGACGCAGAAGATATTTGATTATTTCCTGGCATCGTCGGCCCGGAAGTTCGTGTTCTTCAGCACGGCAAAGGCTGCGGCGGACAAGGTGGACGAGGTGCTGACGGAGGATGTGGTACCTGCGCCGGTGGGGCCGTATGGGGAATCCAAAATAGCGGCAGAACGCTATATTTTGGATAAACTTGAAACCTTGAACCTTGAACCTGAAACTCCTGCAAAGCAGGTGTATATTTTCCGTCCGTGTATGATACACGGTCCGGGGAACAAGGGAAATCTGAATCTGCTGTATAATGTGGTGAGGAAGGGAATTCCTTGGCCGCTGGGGGCGTTTGAGAACCGCAGGACGTTCACTTCGGTGGAGAATATCTGCTTTGCGGTGAACGGGGTGCTGACGAAGGATGTGCCGTCGGGCATCTACAATATGGGTGATGATGAAGCTCTCTCTACCAATGAGCTGATTGAGGAGATTTGCAAGTCGCTCGGAAAGAAGGCGCATATCTGGCGGTTGCCTAAAGGCTTGATGAACGGTGTGGCTCGCGTTGGTGGGTGGCTGCATCTGCCGCTGAATCCGGAGCGGCTGCGGAAGTTGACGGAGAATTATATTTCGTCGAACGAGAAGATTAAGAAGGCATTGGGTGTTGAGAAGATGCCGGTGGATGCGAGAGAGGGGTTGAAGGTAACGCTGGAGAGTTTCAAGTAGAGTATGTCATCGAAGATACAAGAGGTTTTCCTGCAGCTGGTGCGGCTGGGAATCGGAAACGAGCCGGTTTCAGGTTCTAAGTTTCCAGTTTCAAGTTCTTTGTCAGCCGAGGACTGGCAGGCGCTGGAGGACCTGGCGAATGAGCAGGGACTTCTGGGCGTGATGCTGGACGGGGTGGACAAGTTGCCCCGGGAGCTTCGGCCCGAGAAGAAGGCGATTATCCAGAGCATCGGCCAGCTGGTGCAGACGGAGCAGATGTATGCGGTGCAGGAGCACGCGGCTGCGGAGATGGCACTGTTGCTGCATCAGCACGGCATCCGGACGTATGTGCTGAAGGGGGCTGTGGTGGCGGAGTGCTATCCAAGGCCGGAGCATCGGCGGAGTGTGGATATGGACTGCTTCCTCCTGCCGGAGGAGGGCACGGAGGATGTATGGGATCGAGGGAACCTGGTTCTGGAGGAGCAGGGCTTCGAGGTGCGGCGGGATTTCTATAAGAACAGTACGGTGGTACTGCCCGGGCTGACGGTGGAGAATCATCGGTACTTTACGCCGTTCCGGGGGAACGATCGGCTCAAGAGGCTTGAGCGGCTGCTGCAGGCGATGATGGCAGAAGATGCGGGCACGGACCGCTTCGAGGGAACGTGGTTGTATCGTCCACCGGTGATGGTGTCGGCCTTGTTCCTGATTGAGCACGCGTATTCGCATTTCCTGCACGAGGGCCTGACCTGGCGGCTGGTGCTGGACTGGCAGATGTTCTTGCGTCGGCATCGGGATGAGATTGATTGGAAGGAGCTGGAGGCTCGGGGGGACGAGTTTGGGTTCCGTCGATTCTATGATTCGTACTGTCGGTTGGGTGAGTATTTGATGGGCTCGCTCCCATCTGACGGCTTACTGCCTTTGGACTGTCGGATGCTTGCCGACATCTGGTCACCGCTGGACGTGCACGAAACGGTAACGGGCTTTCGTGGCAAGCTGGCCCTGGCAGGCAACACCTGGCGTGCGAGGTGGAAATATCGCTTGTTCACCGATATGAATTGGCTCCGGGCGCTATGGATTCAAGCGAAGGGAGTTTTGTTTGAAAATAATCCTACAATATGAATATCTACGTAACATATTTGATTATCGCTGCCATTCTGGTGGCGGCAGAACTTGTGTATTTCCGCATTGCGGACAGGTGCAACATTATCGATAAGCCGAATGAACGGAGCTCGCACTCGAGCATTGTTCTGCGTGGAGGCGGGGTGATATTCTCCTTGTCGATGATTGTGTGGGCGATGCTGATGCTTATACAAGGGAAGAGTATTGTGGAGTACCTGCCGTTTCTGTGCGGCTTGATACTGATTGCCGGTGTGAGTTTTTGGGATGATGTGCATTCGCTGCCGGACAGCGTCAGGCTGGTGGTGCAATTCATCTCGACGGGGCTGATGTTTTGGAGTATTGTGCTCAGTACGGGTGGCCTTTCCGGACTGGCGTGGTACTGGGTGCTTGCCATCGGCATTGTGGCCCTGATTGTGTTTGTTGGTGCCACGGATGTGATTAATTTCATGGACGGTATCAACGGAATTACGGCCGGGTATGCTTTTGCGGTATTGGTCCCTTTGCTGCTGGTAAACCAAATGCCTGGTCAGGCCTGGCAAGACGGGAGGTGGTTTGTTGCACCGTCGTATCTGGTGGTGGCTATCATTGGCGTGCTGGTTTTCAGCTTCTTCAACTTCCGTCCGAAGGGGAAGGCGAAGTGCTTCGCCGGGGATGTCGGATCAATTGGCATTGCGTTCATTATGCTGTTTGCCATCGGTTTGTTGATTGCGAAGACAGGCGATGTGACCTGGCTGATTTTCCTACTTGTGTATGGTGTGGATGGCTGCTGCACGATTGTGCACCGGATAATGCTTCACGAGAACCTGGGCGAAGCGCACCGGAAGCACGCTTATCAGTTGATGGCGAATGAGTTGGGTATGAGTCATGTGGTGGTGTCGCTGATTTATATGGGGCTGCAGCTGGTGATTTCGCTGGGGTTTGTTTACCTTTGCCCTGCAACGGTGTTGGCTCATTGGATTTATCTGGTTTGTGCCGGTGTGGTGCTGGTGGTGGCGTATGTGCTGTTTATGAAGAAGTATTATCATCTTCATGCTGAATATCTTGAATCCTTGAAGAAATGAAAATAACACAAGCTTTATTGGATGATTTGACCGTGCAGGCGAAGACATCGCCGCGGCTACGGATGAATTATGATCTCCGCAACTCTGATTCTGACAAAAGTCAGCGAATGCTAAATGCGATAGAACCCGGTTCTCCGATGCCCATTCATCGGCATCAGAAATCCTCTGAAACCGTTGTCTGCCTTCGGGGTCGGCTGGTGGAGGAGTTCTACGATGACCTTGAACGTATTTGCACCGAGACAATCGAAATATCTCCCAATGGCCCTGTAGTGGCATTGAATATCCCCATCGGCCAGTGGCACACCGTCCGTGCCCTCGAATCTGGAACGGTGATTCTCGAATGTAAAGACGGTCCTTACGAGCCGTTGGGCCCTGAAGATATCCTTCAATAGAAAAAAGTTCAACCTCAACAACAATAATACAATGGAAGATTTAGTATCCCGCCTCCGGGCATTTATAGAAAGTGAAATGCGTTCCTGCTCGATGGACTTTGCCTGCATTACCCCGGAATATGTTTATCGTATGTGGGGCGGCCGTGTCAGCCTCGATGAAATAAAGGAAGCATTGAATCAGATCAAAAAATCTGACATTTGAGTATGAAGATACTTGTTACCGGCGCAAAGGGGTTCGTGGGTAAGAACCTTTGCGCTCAATTGAAGAACATCAGGGACGGGAAGGCGCGAAATTATGGCGTTGCGGTCTCGGAGGTGTTTGAGTATGACTTGGATTCGACTCAGGAGGAGTTGGATGCCTGGTGCGCTTCCGCTGATTTTGTGTTCAACCTCGCGGGGGTGAACCGGCCGCAGAATGCTTCCGAGTTTATGGAAGGGAACTTTGGTTTTGCCTCTGTTTTGCTAGACACTTTGCGGAAGCACAGGAATACGTGCCCGGTGATGCTGTCGTCCAGCCAGCAGGCGTCGCTGACGGGGCGCTTCGGCAACTCCGAGTATGGGCGTTCGAAGAAGGCAGGGGAGGACCTGTTCCTTTCTTATGGCGCTGAAACGGGCGCACGTGTGCTGGTGTACCGCTTCCCGAACCTCTTCGGCAAGTGGTGTCGGCCGAACTACAATTCCGCCGTTGCCACCTTCTGCAACGCGGTGGCGAATGACCTGCCATACACGGTGAACGACCCGTCGGTGGAGCTGGAACTACTGTATATCGATGACCTCGTGGATGAGATGATTGCCTGCCTGCGGGGCGAGGAGCATCGCTGCGAGTTTGATGGCTTGGGGGTGTTCCCCTGTGCCGACGGCCGCTACTGCTATGTGCCCACGACGCATCGTGCGACTCTTGGCGAGATTGTGAATCTGCTGGACAGCTTTGCTGCTCAGCCCAAGACGCTGATGATCCCTGAGATACCGGCAGGCTCGTTCGCGAAGAAGCTGTATTCGACCTATCTGAGCTACCTTCCCAAGGAGAAGGCCGCGTTCCCGCTGAAGATGAATGTGGATGACCGCGGTTCCTTCACGGAACTCGTGCATACGCACAACGCAGGTCAGGTCAGCATCAACATCTCCAAGCCTGGCATCACCAAAGGCCAGCACTGGCACAACACCAAGTTCGAGCAGTTCATCGTGGTCAAGGGCCACGGCCTCATTCAGCAACGCAACCTCAATGACCCCGATGGCAAAGTCCTCGAATGGGAGGTTGACGGCGACCACATCCAGGCCGTCCATATGCTCCCCGGCTACACCCACAATATCATCAACCTCTCCGACACCGAGGACCTCGTTACCGTAATGTACTGCAACGAGGTGTTCAACCCAGATAAGCCGGATACATATTTCGATCCGGTGGTGAAGTAGTATGACTTCTGGCAGATTGGACATCAGCAAATATCTTAGGTATCTTGAAAAAGCCGGTTGGTCAGAATTGATTGACGATCGGTGGAGGGATGAGGTCTATAAGGAATTAATTGCCCATTTCCCTGCAATGACGTCCGATGAGTGGAATCAAATAGAAAGTGTTATTTTTGTCTAAAACCCAAAGATTCATATATGGCACAATTCAAGAATGATGGCAGGCTGAAACTGCTGATAATTGTAGGAACCCGTCCGGAAATCATCCGCCTGGCGGCGGTAATCAACAAATGCAGGACATACTTCGACTGCCTGTTGGCGCATACCGGCCAGAACTACGACTATAACCTCAATGGAGTCTTCTTTAAGGACCTCAAACTCTCGGATCCGGACGTGTATATGGAAGCGGTAGGGAAGGACCTTGGCGAGACGATGGGCAACATCATCGCCAAGAGTTATCAGCTGATGGTGGAGGTTAAGCCTGATGCTGTACTGGTGCTGGGTGATACCAACTCATGCCTCAGTGTGATAGGCGCCAAGCGTCTCCATATCCCTATTTTCCACATGGAGGCGGGCAACCGCTGTAAGGATGAGTGCTTGCCAGAGGAGACGAACCGCAGGATCGTCGATATCATTTCTGATGTGAACCTCGCATATTCCGAGCACGCCCGTCGTTATCTGGCCGATTGCGGTCTGCCTAAGGAACGCACCTATGTGACCGGCAGTCCGATGGCGGAGGTGCTGCATCAGAATCTCCCGGAGATCGAGGCTTCGGACATTCACACACGCCTTGGCCTGGAGAAAGGCAAGTACATTCTCCTTTCGGCCCATAGGGAAGAAAACATCGATACGGAAAAGAACTTCCTTTCACTCTTCACGGCCATCAATGCCATGGCAGAGAAGTATGATATGCCTATCCTATATTCCTGTCATCCACGTTCCAGGAAACGTCTAGAGGCTTCCGGATTCAAGCTGGACCGCCGCGTCATCCAGCACGAGCCTCTTGGCTTCCATGACTACAATTGTCTTCAGATGAATGCCTTTGCGGTTGTGTCGGATTCCGGAACTTTACCGGAGGAATCCTCCTTCTTCACATCTGTTGGCCATCCTTTCCCTGCCATCTGCATCCGAACCTCTACCGAGCGTCCTGAAGCGCTGGACAAGGCATGCTTCTTCATTGCAGGTATAGATTCAGGATCTTTGCTGCAGGCCGTTGATACCGCCGTAGCTATGAATGCTGCAGGTGATCATGGAACTCCGGTTCCGGATTACGTGGACGAGAATGTGTCCACCAAGGTTGTGAAGATCATCCAGTCCTATACCGGCATCGTTAACAAGATGGTTTGGCGGAAGTTCTAGCACCTTATGACCCAAGACGAACTCCCCGCACTCCTCTCAATCAGCCCAGGCAGGAACCCGACAAGGTTTGTCTTGCTTCCCGGACACCTCAATGACTCTTTGTCAACATACCTTTTGACGTCTAGCATGCTGAATACCTGTTATTTGCAGATACGTACGCAGAGTCGCGAATAACCGCGTCTTTACCGAGAATTCTTGTGTACGTTGGTCCACGAATATGTGCTGATTTAAAGTTCCTTCGGAACGAAGAAATAATAATCTCTGCCTTCTTTACATTCTGGTGGAATGTTGAATGTAAGTGGGAGTCTAAGATGTGTTTGCGAGATGCTATTCAAGTCCATTGGATAGAGTTGAATATTATTCATCATGTTTTTAAGTCCTTGCAAGAAGAAATCCTGACGAGTTTTCCCTACAAATCTAAACTTGTCTTGGGAGCTGAAGGGAACAATGAACAGATAGGGGTCGCCTGCTATAATCATTATAGCCCAGCAGTAGGGAATCTCTTTGTGAGCGTGTTTTCGACGCATAATGAACAAGGCTGTTGGCTGCTCCCATGATTTATTATCGTTATTGACTTGGTAGTGCCAGATTGGAGGAAATCTATGTTTTTTCAGCGGTTCATTAATCCAAGCGATGGTGTCTTGAAAGTTTTTCAACTCGGAGGCATCTATCAAGCTAAGGACGTATTTGCATAGGCATTTATAGATGTTTTGTGGCGTATAGGTATTACTTGGAAAATCGTATATCTTCGAAATGTCGTGGGCTACAACTTGAGCGTCTCGGATATCGGGCATATCACGGAGTACATATTCAAGAGTATCTCTGCCTTGCGCATCCCGGCTGTTCGGATTTAGCCGGATGGTAATGCCATCTCCTTTGAGTGTACGAAGTCCCTTCTTTCCCCGTACGCCATGTAAAAGCAGATGAAATGCAAGCATATTAATAAGGTCCTGTTCGATGGTGTTGTTGAATCGTGAATTGCAATCGTCACATTCTTCATAGCATACGAGGCCCTTGTTGCCAAGTGATTCAGAGATAGCGTGAGACTTGTGTTGGAAGCTTACTTCTGGAATGCTTTTACCGCAAAAGCGGCAAACCCGTTTACTTTTATCGTAAGTGCCAATACTCCTTCTATCCTTACCATTGAAACTCAAGACCTCATAATGCTCCCAAAGATAAGTTCCGATTCGCTGAATGGAACCTTCTGTATCTATTTTTTCTCCATTCAATTGTGAAAGCTGAAAAATATATCGGTAAATGCTTAATTCATCTTCTATGTGCCCGGCTACAATTAAGAACGACTGTCCGTCGGGAATCTCTTCGAGATAATGCTTAATGCGATAACTCCTGTCCCCAATAACATCTAATAGGGTAAGACGTTCTTTAAAGGCTGCCGTCATGACTTGGACTACATTTATCTCACGGTTGTTGGCGTTCCCGTTGATTAATGAAGCGAATAGAGCAATCTCTTTCTGATTTCGAGCAAAGTCCATATGCAAGACGGACGGACTTGCAAGTCTGAAAAAAGTATACTTGATCATACACAATTATGGGACTAGACCCATCTGCAAAGATAGATGGATCTGATGAATTGAGAAAGAGCCTTTTTGCTTTTATCCTAGCTTATCTGGTGTCCCTCGAGCATCCGCGGCACTTATCTCGGCATTTGTGGTGATCACGGGTTCACGGGATGAATAGGCACACGAAGTCATAGACCGTACTGACAATCTGATGAGTTCCAATAGATTCGGGTCGAGTGCAATCCTCAATAAAATGTCTTGAGGTTCCTTGCGATGCGACAAATAATTCTTTTACTCATTGTTCAATCATTTTCGCCTGCTACAGGTATTCATCGGCGAATAGCCACTCCAGGCAAATAATGTTTGAACTCGTTGTCGCGGGGCTTTCAAAGATACGGTGGCAGAGCGAAAGGGTTGTTTTATCTATTACTTTGTACCAGAATCGTCAACAAGATTGTTTGGCGGAAGTTTTATATATGTTCTTCCAGAAGCCGGTGTATTAGCGTTATAATACTTTAATACATGCTGCCTTTTCGGGCCAGTTACTCTGACGGGTGACTGGCCCGAACTTCATTTGGAGCGAAAGTCAAGATCGGATTCCCTTGCCCGGATTCCGGATTTTGTTTACCTTTGCATCGTTGTCGTACGAGACAGCTTAGCATACACTCTCCGCTGCTGTACGACAATTCTCCCCATTGGACATACTACATTGGTGATACGTGCCGCAGCGGACTGTGGCACGGGAATCATTATGTCCAATCGTATAATCATGTCCGCTATGTTTACCAAAGACAACCAAACCATTCACATCGTTTCCACTAACCTTGACCTGACGGCACTGCGCGAGGCAGTACTAGATGAGGAAGGACATATCCGGGAACTGCCAGCATCAGAGTGGCGGAAATACACCTGGGAAGAGGTGAGACTTTTCATGCACGAGTATCCGGTGTACGTCCTACCTACCACGGAATTGCTGGATGTCCTTGAGGATCTGACCGCTGATTACAAGAAGGTCATCGAAATCGGTGCCGGAACGGGGAGTATCGGCAGACTGCTGGGGATCAAGATGACCGACAGTTACATGCAGCAGGACAACAAAGTCGCAAAGATGATTTACGAGCTCACCCGCCAGCCCATCATCAAGTATCCGCCGGATGTCATCAAGGCAGATGCACTTACTGCTTATCGGCGTTTCAAGCCTGATTGCATCCTCGGGTGCTACGTCACCCACAAGTACCGGGAAGATATCGGCACCGGCAACATGTACGGGGTGGATTTCGAACGCCTGCTTCCTTTGGTCAAGCGCCTTATCCTCGTCGGCAACAAGTTTACCCACGCCGCCAATCCCATCATGGCTTTCGACCATACGGAAATAGATCTCAGGGGCAGCCTCATCACCCGCGCCAGCGAACGCTATCTAGACCGCATCTTTGTCTGGGACAATCCATAGAATTCCCGGAAGTCCTATATTCATAATCCTCCCGGATTCCATATTCCGGATTCCTTTACCCGGATTCCGGCTTGCGGATTCCGGATTTTTGTTTACCTTTGCATTGTTGTCGTACGAGACAGCTTATCATATACTTCGCTGCCGTACGATAATATTCCCCATTGGACATACTGACCGGTGATACGTGCCGCAGCGAAAGCGCAGCACGGAAACCATTATGTCTAATCGTAAAATTAGTATGTCTAGAATCAAGCAAGTCCTGCGATGTTACGCCGCAGGCAAAGGAATCAAGTCCATTGCGGGCTTACTCGACATCTCACGGAACACCGTGAAGAAGTACATCAACACGTTCAACCAAAGCGGGAAGTCCATTGAGGAAGTCCTCGCGATGGATGAAGACGATCTCCTGCGCTTCTTTGAGGAAGACGCTTCCCATGACAAGATCCAGTCGAACCGTTACGACGAGCTCATTGAACGGATGCCGGAATACGTCCGGCTTCTGAGGAGGAAGGGAATGACGAAGAAGCGTCTCTATGAAATGTACGTCAAGGAATTCCCGGACGGGTACAAACGCAGCCAGTTCCACCGGATCATCCAAACCTATCTCATCCAGTCAGCTCCTGTCGCTCACTTGGAGCACAAGGCGGGGGACCGGATGTACGTGGATTTCGCAGGAGACCGGTTGCATATTATCGATCGCGAAACCGGGGAGAAGATTCCGGTCGAGGTCTTCGTGGCCATCCTTCCCTGTTCTCAGCTCACCTATGTGGAAGCAGTCCTGAGCCAGAAGAAGGAGGACTTCATCCATGCATGCGAGAATGCCTTCCATTTTTACGGAGGGACACCCCAGGTGATCGTCCCGGACAACCTGAAGGCTGCGGTGTCCCACCCCAACAAGTATGAAGCCGAGTTGAACGAAGACTTTGCCGCCTTCGCCAACCATTACGGATGCACGGCACTCCCTGCACGCGTCCGTAAACCCAAGGACAAGGCCTTGGTTGAAGGCGCTGTGAAGATCATCTACCGGACCATCTATCCCATGGTGGAGGAGAAGGAGTACTACGACCTACAGAGTCTGAACGCAGCCATCCGCGTCGCCCTTGAAATCCACAATAACGCGAACTTGACCGGACGGAACTACAGCCGTCGGGAGCAGTATGAGGAGATTGAGCGCGCCTGTATGGGACCGCTGAATCCCATCCGGTTCGAGATCAAGAAACGGGCGATTGCCACCGTCCAGCAGAACGGCTACGTCCGCCTGGAAAAGCATTATTACAGCGTCCCTGTCACCCTGATCGGGAAGAAGGTCCACCTGCATTACGACAGCAACAACGTCTTTATCTACTACAAGTACGAATGCGTGGCCAAGCATAAGCTGGGTGCCAAGCCCTATGGCTACACGACGAATCCGGACCATCTTCCCAAGTCCCAGCAGAACTATCTTGAATGGGATCCCGACGCGCTCCTGGAACAGGCAGCCGCCATCGGGGAGCCCGTGAAGGATTTTCTCGTCAAGGTCATTGAGGCCCGCAGGTATCCCGAGCAGGCATACAAATCCTGCAAGGGGATCCTCGCCCTGGGCAAGAGGGCGGGGGAGGAACGCCTTGTGAAAGCATGCCGCCTGGGACTCGTCCTGGGGAATTATAGCTACCAGGCCATCGAAAAGATTCTGTCCAACCAACAGGAGGACGTAATCCTGGATCAGGAGGAGACGGATGATACCGTCCCGACCATTCCCCAGCATAAGAACATCCGTGGGAAAGAATATTACTCATAAACCCAAATATCATGGAACCAGAAATGAACAAAGACACCCTTGAGAAACTCAAGGAAATGAAGCTTTACGGAATGTATAATGCCTTCAAGGCGAGCCTGGAGAACTACAGCCGCAACAACATGACCATCGACAAGTTCGTCAACATGCTCGCCTGCACCGAGTGGGACGAACGGTACAACCGCCACGTGAACCACCTGATCAAGACAGCGGGATTCCGTTTTCCCGCATCGATCGAGGAAATTGATTACTCGGTCGAACGCGGACTTGACAAGAACCTGATGGAGCGTCTTGCCGATCTTTCTTTCATCAAAGAGAACAAGAACATCTTCATCACCGGCAGTGCCGGAACCGGGAAGACCTTCCTCGCTACGGCCCTCGGCAATTGCGCCTGCCAGAAGAACCTCAAGGTTATTTACGCGAACACGGCCCGCCTGATGGGACAGCTCAAGGCCTCCAAGGCTTCAGGAAAAATCCTCCGGGACCTCAAACGCATCCAGCGTGCGGAGCTGCTGATCATGGATGATTTCGCTCTCAGTCCCTTTGATAATGTCACCCGTGGCATCCTGATGGATGTCATCGATGACAGGTATGATTCACAGTCGACCATCATCGCATCCCAGATTCCGGTGGAGATGTGGCATGACTCGATAGGGGAGCAGACGGTGGCCGATGCCGTGATGGACAGGATCGTTCATTCTGCCATAAGGATCGATCTGACGGGGGATTCCCTTCGCAAGACGAAACTTGGAAGAAGTTAAAGTATTACTTTAGATAAACAAATGTAAATCACTCGT
>Ga0079305_1002337_pt1 | contig 17038 bp, 12 predicted proteins | sample LMS_cellobiose_e_FD_79183 | JGI IMG/M metagenome (GOLD analysis project Ga0079305, IMG submission 79183) | Rumen-fistulated moose microbial communities from Alaska, USA - LMS_cellobiose_enrichment | ecosystem: Host-associated > Mammals > Digestive system > Stomach > Rumen fluid ... | reverse complement strand
CTGATCCAGAACGCCCGCACCTCCGGCGGCGGCACCGTCCAGAACGTGCCCAACGGCGCCATCACCGTCGGTCCCGTCGAGACTTGGAAGGCCGAGAACGTCTCCATCTGGCATCCCGGCCACCACGACAATCCCTTCGGCCAGCGGCTCACCGCCTACATGATCTCCAACAAGATCGCCGACAGCACCGTGCCCATGTCGCTGCTCTCGGATCACCCCAGCGTGATCTTCAACTACTACCGCCACGGTTTCGGCGTGTGTGACGTGGAGATGCATTGATCATGGCCAAACGCGCATTCGCGATCGCCTGCCATCCCGACGACATCGAGTTCGGGATGGCGGGAACGCTCATCAAACTCAAGAAGGCCGGGTACGAGATCCACTACATGAATATCGCCAACGGCAGTCTCGGCACCAATCAGTACGACTACAAGACCATCGTCGCCATGCGCAGGGAAGAGGCCATGAACGCCGCGAAGCTCATCGGGGCGCACTACCACGAGAGCATCTGCGACGACGTCGAGGTCTTCTACTCCAAGGAACTGTATGCTCAGATCGTGCCCGAGATCCGCGAGGTCGATCCCGAGATCATCCTCACCCACGGGCCCTACGACTACATGGAGGATCATGTCAACGCCGGACGTCTGGCGGTCAGCTCCGCGTTCTTCCGCGGCATGACCAACTGCAAGTGCTCGCGGCCCGCGGCGCCGGTCAACACCGAAGTGGCGATCTACCACTCCGCGCCCCACAGCCTGACCGATCAGCTCCGCCGCCCCGTGATCCCCGGTATGTTCGTGGACATCAAGGACGAGCTCCAGACCAAGAAGGATATGCTCTGCTGCCACCGCTCCCAGAAGGACTGGCTGGACATCAGTCAGGGCAACGACGCCTATCTGGACGACATGGAGTCCCGCGCCCGGTATTTCGGCCGCATCTCCGGCAGATACACCTTCGCCGAAGGCTGGATCCGTCACAACCATCTGGGCTTCTGCGGTCCGGACTTCAACCCCATGCTCGAGGCGCTCAAGGACGACTGCTTCGTCAATCAGAAGTTCGAGGACGCCCTCAAGATCGAAAACTACCTCTGAGGTGTAAAAAGTGAGCACTTTCGTGGGAATTGGTCTGGGGCCGATCCAGACCGGGATCTTCCTCGCCGGAGCCGCAAAGGGCGGCTTCGACCGCATCGTCATTGCGGAAGTCAACGACAAGCTCCGGGCCGCCGTCAACGCTTCGGGGAGCGTCACCGTCAACATCGCGGCCAAGGACCGGGTGTACGCCGAGACGTACAAAAACGTCGAAGTCTACAATCCCAACGACCCCGGAGAGGTGAAGAAGCTCGTTCAGGCCGCGGCCGAGGCTTCGGAACTGGCCACGGCGCTGCCCAGCGTCAAGTTCTACGCCTACTGCGCCCCCTGGCTGCGCGAGGGGTTTGCCCTCCAGCCGGAGCGCACCCGCTTCTTCTACACGGCCGAAAACAACAATCACGCCGCGGAGGAACTGGAAAAGGCCATGGGGACGAAGTTCCCCAACACTTACTACCTCAACACGGTCATCGGCAAGATGAGCGGCATCGTTCCGGCCTCCGCCGAGCGTCCGGGGCTGGCCCCCGGAGCCGAAAACGGACATCTGGTCGAAGAGTTCTGCACCATCTACATTTCGAAATGCCCCGGCATCGAGAACAGAAAAGTGCAGTCCCTCTTCGTCAAGGACGACCTTTTCCCCTTCGAGGACGCCAAACTTTACGGTCACAACGCGACGCACTTTCTGCTCGCCACGCTGGGCAAGGCCAAAGGCTGCACCACCATGGACGAAGTGCGCGCCTTCCCAGAACTCGTCGAGATCGCCCGTCAGGCCTTCACGAACGAGTCCGGCGCGGCCCTGATCAAAAAGTACGGTCACCTCAACGACGAACTCTTCACCGAGGCCGGATTCAAGGCGTATGTGGATAATCTCCTCGTGCGCATGACCAATCCCTTCCTCAAGGACGCCATCGACCGCATCACCCGCGATCCCGAACGCAAATTGAGCTGGGACGACCGGGTCATCGGCACCATGCGCCTTGCGCTGAGTCAGGGGATCGAGCCCGTGAACTTCGCCGCCGGAGCGAAACTGGCCGCCGCCGAGTGGGCCGCCGGAGAAGATGTCCGCGCCAAACTCGCCGCCCTGTGGCCCCAGCCCTGGGGTCCGGAACACGAGAAACTGGCCTCCCTCATGGATATCTGACCGGCTTTTCGTCAAATCACTCCTCAACTCCTCCCCCCTCTGCGGGCCGGAGGAGTTTTTTTGCACGGTTTCCGGCAAAGGCCGCCTGTTTTTTCGGGGGGGCGTTTTTACGGGCATCAGCGGCGGAGCCACAGGCCGCACAGGAACGCGCAGATTATGATGACAAGGATCATGCCGCCGAGAATACACGCGTTGACGATGTTGTTTCTCGCCGTCGATCCGGGGCCGGAAGTCGGAGAGGCCTCCTCTCCGGGGGTGAGAACGGTCTGCGGCACGTCGGGCTCGGGGGCAAGCGCAGCGGCGGTTTCTGCGGGAGGGTCCTGCCGTTCCGCCGGCGGCAGGGAAACACTTTCGGGCGCCGACATGACGAAATGCTGGCCGCAGAAGGGGCAGACGCTCTTGACCCCGACGCTCCTGGCGCCGAGTACGAGGCGCGCGGAACAGCCGGGGCAGACGACGGCCAGTTCATCCATTTTGAGGGATTCTCCCGGTCCGGTGACGAGAAACTTGTTTTTGCAGAACGGACACTGCGCCTTGCCGCCGACGGCGGAGGCGTCGGCTTCGAGGCTTCCGGAACAATACGGGCACTGCAGATTCATGTTGCTCTCACGTTCGGTTCAATCTTCCCAGATGACGAGACAGGGCAGTTCCGCGGCGCGGAAGATCGAGTTTTCTTTCATCAAAAGATGTGCGTCCAACTGCATCCTGGTCTGGCGGGACGGATGGTTGCAGCACAACATGGAAACAAACTCCCCGCTGCCGGAGATCCGGTGACCGAAACTTGAAATGCTGACGCGTGGCATCTGCAGGTAGACTGTGACCCGGAGACTCTCGGGCATACGGTAGCGCACCCTGAAATAAACAGGTGTCCCGGCGGGGATCCGGATCTCCTTTTCGGGATCGAAGGGTCTGTCGACCTGATCTTCTGCAAATCCCCAGGCCGTGATCTCGAAAGACATCTTTCCCCGGGCGGCCTCCGAGGCCTGCGCCGCGCGGGCGGCGTCCTGTTTCTTTGTTTCGAGCAGACGGTCCAGCATGGGTCCCAGTTCCTCGGGAGACTTTTTCACCCACTCGGGCGGTGGAGGACTCCTGCGTTTTTTCACCGGGGACGCCAGGATCCTCCGCAGGGTCTTCATATATTTCTCTTTGGGCAGGTATCCGGAGATCCGGCCGATCTGCCGGCCTTGTTCGTCACAGACGAAGGCGGCCGGAGCGCCCCGGTAGAATTTCATGGCCCTGGGCAGGGCGTTGTTGTAGAGCAACTGATACTCCGGCTGGGGTTTGGAACGGGGATAGTCCAGGTAGACCAAGATCAGTTTTTCTCTGGCAAAGTCTGCAAATTCTTTATCGGAAAGAACTTCTTTGCGGAGTTTCTGACACCAGCTGCACCAGTCCGAGCCGGTGGTCAGGATAAAAATCTTTTTGTGATCCTTCCGCGCTGCGGCAAGGGCGGTATCCATGCGGACGTGCCACTGCTCCGTCGGTCCCGGGAGCCAGCCGGAGAGAACGCGGGAGGACGCCGCGGCCGTTCCGGTCCGGGAAGCTGCGGCCGGGACCCAGGCGACCAGACAGGAGGACAGTTCTTGGAGGCCCCAGTTCTCGTTTCCCGTGGCCAAAGATACCGATATTCTCTTTTGAAGGCCCGGCTGTGTGCAGCGCAGGGAGGAAACGAACTCGCCGCTTTCGGAAATCGTTTGCCGCGGACCCCGTATCTCCCTCGACATCCACAGGGAGGCGACCAGCGGCAGATTTTCGGGCATCCTGTACAGCACCTTGAAGTAGATTTCCGTCCCGACCGGGACCCGGATCTCCTTTTCGGGATCGAAGGATCTGTCGACCTTGTCCTTTTCAAGCCCCCACGACACGAGCTCGAAAGAGATTTTTTTCAGGAGTTCGTTCCTGCGGGCGGCGATCCGTTCCCTTTTCAACAGACGCTCCAGCATGGGACCCAGTTCTCCGGGAGACTTTTTCACCCATTCGGGCGGAAGAGGATATTGGGGATAGTTGCGGTCCTTCGGCGGGGTCTCCAGAATTTTCCGCAGAGACGCCATATACTTTTCCAGCGGACGGTATCCGTCGATCCTGCCGATCTGCCGCCCCCGGTCATCGAAAACAAAAGCGGCCGGAGCGCCCCGGTAAAAATGCAAACTCCGAGCCAAAGTCCGGTTGTACACATTCTGATGCTCCGGCATGGATCCGGAACGGGAATAGTCGAGGCAGACCAGAACCAGTTTTTCTTTGGCGAAACTGATGAATTCCTGACTGGAAAGGACTTCACTGGAGAGTTTCCTGCACCGGCCGTACCGGTCCGTTCCCGTGGTCAGGATGAAGATATTTTTGCGATCCCGCCGCGCTTTGGCGAGGGCGGTATCCATGCGGACGTGCCACTGCTCCGTCGGCCCCGGGAGCCATTGCGATCTGACATCATGTTCACCGCCTCCCGTCGGCTCCGCGCCCGAAACGCGCAGAGAGACCGCCGCCGGGAGGCAGACGGCAATTCCGAGAAAGACGCCAAGAGAATATTTGCGGATCATAACTTTCCCCCTGCTTTGCGGAACGAACATTTTTTCGGCAAGACAGAAAAACGAAAACCCGGAAGCACCATACAAGATACTTCCGAATCGCCGATTTGTCAAATAAAAAAGTCTGTTCCCCGTTTTGCCGCCCATGGCCGCGTCGCGGATCTTTTGCGAAGCACCGGTCTTGCTCGATATCTGTCTGCAATGGAGTATTTTCCCGGTCCGGTTCGTGTGCGGAAGATGTCCGCGCATCTGATGTACTTCGGAAGGGGAGGCATTTCAGATCGTTCCGGCTTGATTTTGTCCGCGGACGCGGCTATATTATCGGCGGACCCGAAAAAAATCAGGAAAGGATGCTGGCCATGAGCAGAACGGAAAAGGCTTTCGAACTGGCGTGCGAGATCTACCGCGAGCACGGTGTGGACCCCGTCGAGGTGATGGAGAAGGTGAAAAACATTCCCGTGTCGCTCCATGCGTGGCAGGGCGACGACGTCGTGGGATTCGAGAACTTCGAAACGGCGCTCACGGGCGGCTGTCAGGTGACCGGCAACTATCCCGGCCGGGCCCGCACGGCGGACGAACTGCGCGCCGATCTGGATCTCGTGCTGAAACTGGTCCCCGGCAGGAGCCGCGTCTGTCTGCAGGGCCATCAGGTCGATAAGATGATCCCCGGCGTGGACCGCGACGGCTTCACCGTCGGGCACTTTTCCAACTGGCTGGCGTGGGCGCAGGAGAAGAAGATCGGCATGGACATCGCCCCCTGCTTCTACTCGCATCCCAGACTGGATCACGGCCTTTCGCTCTCGCACCCCGACGCCGGGATCCGCAAATTCTGGATCGATCACGGTCTCAACATCCGCCGCGTCGCCGCGGAGTTCGGCCGGGTGCTGGGGACCCCCTCGGTGTGCAACTTCTGGATGCCCGACGGCTTCAAGGACATCCCCGCCGACCGTTACGCGCCCCGGATGCGCATGAAGGAGAGCCTCGACACGATATTCGCCGAGAAGATCGACGAGAAATACGAACTGGATGCGGTGGAGTCCAAACTTTTCGGCATCGGCGTCGAAAGCTGCACGGTGGGCTCCCACGACTTCTTCCTCATGTACGCGGCGCGGAACAACAAGCTCATCTGCCTCGATTCGGGGCACTTCCATCCCACGGAGTCCATCGGCGACAAGCTCAGCGCCATCGTTTCCCAGCAGGGGCGCATCCTGCTCCACGTGAGCCGGGGCGTGCGCTGGGACAGCGACCACGTGATTTTGCTCAACGACGAGCTTCTTTCCATCGCCCGCGAGGCGGCGGTCTACGGATATCTGGACAGGATCTTCTTCTGTCTGGACTACTTCGACGCCAGCATCAACCGCATCGCGGCCATGGCCGTCGGCGCGCGCAATATGCGAAAGGCCCTGCTCATCGCTCTTCTCGAACCCTCGGCTCTGCTCCGCAAAGAGGAGGACGCCTGGGACTTCTCGGCCCGCATGGCCCGTCAGGAGGAGATCAAGACCCTGCCGTGGGGCAGCGTCTGGAGTTACTTCTGCGAGCAGGAGGGCGTGCCCGGCGACTTCGCCATGATGGACGACATCGCTTCCTACGAGAAGAACGTTCTTTCCGGGCGCAACTGAGGCTGCGGTGCTTTTTCAGTCGCCGATCCGGCGGACGCGGGCGTCGTCGAGGTGGATATGGGCGCTCTGCACCCTGGACTGCATCTTGTAGACGATCCGGTATATCCCCAGCGCTTTTTCCCTGACGCGGAAGCGGAACGAGAGCCTCTTCCAGCCCGGTTTGCCGGTGTCGCGCCATGTGACGTCCGAAACGGCCGGTTCCCGGTCCGCGGAGTCGTCCGCGGTGACCTGACCGCCCGCGGTGAGGGCGACGCCGATGCGCGACGGTGCTTTGCCGAAAGGCAGGATGCGCAGTCCGACCCGGGTGAGTTTCACTCCGCCGGACATCTTGACGGCAAGGGAATACTCCCACTCTCCGGGCGTCAGGCGGAACTTGGCGCCGGTAAGGTTGCCGCCGTTGAAAAAGGGCTTTGCGGCAAGATCCAGACGCAGCGAGGGAGGCGCTTCTCCGAACTCCTTGTCGTCGAGGGTGTAAAAGTATCCGCGCAAAGTCATGGAGTTCGAGCTGATGATCTGCTTACCCTCAATGAAGTGCCAGTGCTTCGGATAGGGCTTGTCGAGGGCCCATGGCGGGTACACGGGTTTTCCGATGCCGTGTTTGGGGATCACCAGATCGCGGTAGGAGATCGTGTCGCCGAATCCGCCGTTGGCCAGTTCCGGCGCGGCCCCGTTCCAGAGCAGGTCTTCTATTTTGGCGGTCTGAGCCTTTTCGTCGAAGTCGTGCGGCAGATCGGTCAGGGCGGAAGCCATGAAGACATCCTGAACGGTCCCCGCATTGCGGGCGGCGAGAAGGCCGCAGTAAAGCGTATCGACGGCCAGATCGCGGTACTCCTTCTTTCCGGTGAGCCGGGCATACCGGGCCAGAACGGGGTAGAAGAACGCGCCGCGGCCGAGAAGATAATCGGTGGCGATGGCGGGGAACATCTTTTCGGCAGGCAGTCCCGGCCAGTGAGTCTCCAGCTGGGGACGGTAGGTCATTTCCAGGTTCATGATGTTGGCGAACTCCCGGTCGAGCACCGTTCTGATGAGGAGGTCGGGAGAAAGTTCATACATTTTGAGCAAGGCCGTCAGTCCGTACCAGCAGTGGAAGGGGACCAGTCCGGAGTTTCTCACGTAAAAGAGACTGTTCTGCCGGGGGATGTCGGTGCGCTGCAGAAGCCTGTCCGCCGCGGTGAGCTTGTCCTTGGCGTAACGGTCAATCTGGTACTTGAGCTGGGTCATGTAGCGCTCGACCGCCCGGTTGTCGTTGAAGACGGCATAGCCCTCGGCGAGGGTCAGCAGAAAGAAGCCGAAATTCCGCCCCTGCTGGATCTCTGAGGTCTTGACCGGCAGGGCGAGGCAGGCGTTGAACATCCGCCGCGCTTTCTGGTAAACGGCGGGGTCGCCCGAAAGCAGATACGCGCCGATGGCGCCGGGGATCCACGCGTGTCCGAAGGGAGTCCCGCTGACGACGTGATTGGCGCAATGCACATGAGGAAGGGCCGTGCGGACGTCGGTATCCACGTCGATGTAGTGGCGCGTGGCGGTCATGGCCAGACGGAAAAGCCGGGGGTCCTCGGCCCGCATGGCCCGGTGATAGAGCACGTAGTCCTCGAAGGATTCCAGATTGGCCCAGCCGCCGTCGCCCTGATGGTCCCCGAAGTTGAACTGCCCGAAACAGAAGGCTCCGGCGATGTCGCGGGGGGAGAATTTTCCCAGACTGTCCCTGACCCGGTTTTCGAAGAAGGGCAGGCGTTCGGGATCGGCGGCGGAGACGGGGATCAGCACCTCGGAAGAAGAAAATTCCCTCTTCCCCGGCATGATCGCCGCGCTCCGGTCGGGATCGCCCGCGACGGGAACGGGAGAGATCAGAAATCTCTTGCACAGAGTCAGCCCCGGCGCCAGAGACAGCACCTTGGCCGAGTCGGGCCACAGCGCTCCGCGGAGTTCGCCGGGCGCGATCTCCAACACGGAGGGAAAAGCGGCCGCGCCGTCGAAAACGTGGAGCGTGCGTCCGTTCTTCCCCCGCAGGGTGAAGCCGGGCAGGTCTGCGGGCGTCTCCGGTTTCAGGCGGCGGCGTTTTTTTCCGCCCTCTTTTTCCTCGAAAAAGGTAATGGTCTTTTTGCGGTGATCCCCGAAGACCGTGAGTTTTCCGGCTTCGCGGCCGCCGTCGTCGGCGCACTTCCAGAAGAGGTTTTTGATGAGGAGAAATTTGTCCGACGTGTTGGACAACGCGATCTCGAGTTTCGCCCCCGGGCGGGCGCGGTTGACCGTCAGCCGCACGTCGACGGCACCGAGCGCAAGTCCGTCGGACGAGACCATCTTCCCCCGGCGCAGCAGGGTCGCGGTGATGTCGTTGGCGGTCTCGAGAACATTTTCGTCACAGCGGAAGGAATAACTTTTTCCGGCGTAGTCCCGGCCTTCGAGCACCGCGGGTCCGAGAGGACCGTTTTTCCGCCACAGACCGGAAGTCCCGAGATTGACGGAAACGCTGCCGAAAGTGAAAACATCATTTCCCGTCAGCCGGATCTTCTTTTCGGCGGGCCTGGAGCCCGGTGTGAAGCGCAAAGTGAGCGTCTTGGGCTTTTCGGCCGTATCGGAAATGAGATCGACCCTGAGGGAGGCCAGCGACCCGTCCTGCGGCCACGCCGCAACGGGAGTGAAGGCGGCGGCGAGTTTCTTCTGCCCGTCATAGAGCGCGAAACTGCCGGAACCGAAGAAGACCTTCGATTTGGGAAAGAGCATGACGCCGGTCGCAAAGACCCCTTTTTCCGCACCGGCGGATCCGGGAAAGAGGCGGAACTCCCGGACATCCCCGCCGCATTGCCCCTTCGCGAAGGAGTCTTCGGACGGCAGAGGAAGGTACTCCGGCAGTTTCATCTCCTTTTCGGGGACGCCCCCCATGGGGCCCGGAGTGTGCTCCGGTGCCGTTTTTTCGCCCGAAAGCACGCAGTCGTCGATCAGCACCTCGCCGTCCCCCGGATCGATCTCGATCCGGACGGGACCGACGGCTCCGGCGCGGCCGTACCTGCCGAAGGGCAGGCCGATGCGCAACTCGAAGCGCTTCCACGCGTCCGTGACGGCAAAGGTCTTTTCCACCGCCGCCGTATCGTAAGTGTCGGCGTAAAACACGGCGCGGACCCTGACTTTTGCCCCGCCACCGGGGGACTTCATGAAAAGCGCGAAAACGCCTTTCCCCCTGGCGAAAACGGCGTTCGATTCGAAACCGAAGCGGGTCTTTTTCCCCGCCAGACGGAGCGAGCGCTTTCCGGAGACGGCGTCGGGGGCGTAAGCGCACGGCGCAAGGCCGGACGCCGTCACCTCCTGATCGGGCATCCGGTTCCAGACCGGGAGCACATCGCGCTCGAAGGAGCCGTTGGGAAAATCATTGGCTCCGAGACCCGCGGCCGCCAGAGCGAGAAGGAGGACTGCCGTCTTTTTCATGGGGGCGCCCCTTTCCCTACGGCAGACTTGCGGGGTTGCCGCTCAGGATGACCGTGACGTTTTCGATGGTCGCGTTTTTGAGTCCGACGACGTAAAGCAGTTTGTCGGTGCTGCCGGTATGGCCGTCGAAGTACAGCAGATTCGCCGTGTCCCGGGGATGGCAGAGCAGTTCGCTCCCGCCGCCCAGATGGGAGCGGGCCGTGGTCCCGTCGGCCATGGCGGCGCAGGAACCCGGCCTCTGGAGCCGCATGAAGGGCACGGGGAGATCTTTGGCGGCGTTGCCGCCCGAGCCGTTGTAGACGTCCCGCGAAAGCGGCAGATTGCTGAAAAAGTCGTTGTAGACGTAGGAGCCGTCCTGAAGCATCTGCTTGTAGTAGTCCTCGCCCTGTCTGACCCGGGTGAGAAGTTGTGCGGTCTCGCAGCGGAAGATCTTGTATGTGACGGGTTTGCCGTCGTAGGTGCCGCTTCCCGAAGACCTGATGTAGGCCGCCAGCGCCCCGTAGAGATTGGTCATGTGCGTCCGGGCCGCGGAATCCGGAGCCCGGCGGACGGAGTACATGGCCGGCATCCAGTGTCTGTTGTCGTCGGCGTAGAAGTGAAGACCTTTCCCGCACTGGGCCAGATTCGAGAGACAGTCGGACCGCCGGGCCGCCTCCCGGGCCTGCTGCAAGGCGGGCATGAGCATCGCCGCCAATATGGCGATGATGGCGATCACGACCAGCAGTTCGATCAGGGTGAAACGGCACGTCCCGGCATGATCTGTTTTGTTCTTCCGCATGTTGACCTCCATTTTTCTTTCTGTCGGGTTCTATTTTCAGAAAAGGATGCTTTCGACGTATGTGCGGATCTTTTCGAGCCATGCCGCCGTGACGGGAGCCGCCCCCGCGTGCATTTCCAGATTGGCGGGTCCGGCGTAGCCGTTTTGTCTCAGCGCGGCAAAGACGGCGGGGAAATCGATGATCCCCTCTCCGGGCGGCAGATGATCCTCCCATTCGCCGTGGTTGTCCGACATGTGCACGTTGGCGATGAGCCCCCGGCAGTTGGCGCAGACCCGTATCAGGTCTTCGTGCAGATTCGAGTGATTGATGTCGACGGTGACGCGCAGATCCTCCGCATCGAAGGAGCGCACGAAGGCCGCCACTTCGGCGCTGTCGGCGTAACGCTCGTTGATCTTGGGCTTGTAGGGCACGGTCTCGATGGTGAGGATCACCCCCGCAGCGTGACTTGCGGCGTACAGTTCTTCGATGCTGCGGCGGAAATTTCTGCCGTACACGGGATCCAGCCGGCGGTAGAGATAATGCTCCACCACGGGCACGCGCCCGAAGGCCGCCGCGTCTGCGATACGGCGGATCTCGCGCTCCACGGCGGCTTTCCGCAGACTCTCGTCGCACGAAAAGGCGTCGCCGCCGAGACAGCCGTGCACCGACCATACGGTCACCCCCGTGCTCCGGATGGCATCGGCCCGCGGAGCCAGATCGAACTGTTTGCGCGACAGCTCCACGTATCCATACCCCGCCTTCCGGGCGGTCTCAAGAAAACGCAGCAGATCGTCCGGCTGTCCTTCCGGACCGAAGACGCTGGTGCTCAGCGAAACTTCATTCAGTACATCCATCATGACTCCTTGCCGATAAAGAAATTGCCGCTTTGCGGGAATTTGCCGCATCTGTAGGCGCCCCGCCACTGGGGTTCACCGTAGAAGGAGGCGGCTTCCTCCCCGGTTTTGCACGACCACCGGCGCAATACTTCGCTTGCGATGGGTTCGAAAGTGTAATAATCGCCGTCGGCAAATCTTCTCACCCGGAGCCAGCCGCAGGGGTACTGGGGTATCTGGGGCAGATTGATCTGAACGGCCCGTCCCGCCCGGGTCACCGAGAGGATGTTCTGATGTCCCGCCCAGACGACCGAAGGAGTGCGGCGCATTTCCTCCAGGAGACCTGAGTGATCGGCGATGTTGAGGGGTATGGTCCTTTCGGGGGGCACGTGGGTGATGTCGGCGGAGGGGAAAAGCTGGTAATGGGTCATCACCGTCACGCGGCCGTCGCGCCGGAGGGCGTCCCGCAGCACCTGCGCGTCGTCTTCGTGAAGAAGCTGATCCGACGTATCGACGGCGACGACGTTTCCCCCGCCGGGCAGAGGATACACGCCCCGGCGCGGACCGAAAGTGCTCTTCCACGCTTCCGGATCGTGGTCGTGATTGCCGGGAACGAGGAAAGGCGGCGCGGGGAGAGTTTTCAGCACTTCCGCCGCAAGAGCGTATTCGCCGGGGAGTCCCGCGTTGGTGATGTCGCCCGGCCACAGGGTGCAGGCGATCCCGAGTTCGGCACAGCGTTCGACGGCATCGCGCACGAGGGAGGCCGATTCGACGAAAAAACGCCCTTTGCGGTTCTCGCCCTTCGTCGAGATGTGAGGGTCGGCGATCAGGGCGAACTGCCCTTTCATCTCTCCCGCGGGCGGCGGCAGGGTGGTGAAGGCAAGTTCCTTTTCCCCGCCGGGATGGCGGAGCGTCACGTGAAGGAGAGTTCCCGCGGGCAGGTCTTCGAGGACGAGTCTTCCCGTGCCGCAGGCCTCGGCGGATTTGAAGGTCTTGCCCGTTTCACGAACTTCGGCCTCGACGAAACCTGCGGCGTTCAGGTCATACGCAAGAAGCGCCCGTTCCCAATCGGAGGAGATGATCTGCGCGTAAATATCGGTCATTGGTTTGTAAACTCCTTGTCTGTGCCGAAAGCCGCGGTGCTTTCTCTCACGATGAGCCGATTCGGGATCTTCACGCAGGCGGCGGGAGACGGCGGCTCTCCGGCGAGCTGTGCGCAGAGACGCTCGGCGCAGCGCTGCGCCAGAACATCGTAGGGCGCGGTGGTGGTGGTGAGAAAGGGGGAAGCGCACTCCTCCAGATCGTCGTGACCGGCCACGGCGATATCGCGGCCGGGAACGACGCCCTTGAGTTTCAGCGCGGTGCAGCCGCCCCAAGCGAAAAAATCGTTGTTGAAAACGACGGCCGTGCAGCGGCGGAGTTTCTCCCAGCAGCGGAGCGTCTCTTCGAAGCAGACGAGGGAGTCCCCGGGATCGTTGCGGTAGGCGCTTCCCGTAAAGATCAGTTCTTCGGCAAGGGGAAACCCCTCCCGCGCAAAGACCTTGCGGTGCTGTTCCAGACGGGCGCCGGTCTTTCCCACGTAGGCGACGCGGGTGTGTCCGGCATCGCGCAGATGAGCGGCCAGTTCGGCGATCCCGGCTTCGCCGTCGATCCTGAGATCGGCGGTCGTTTCGGCGGGAGCGCTGGTTTCGGCGAAGGTGACCACACGGTCCGCCACGTCCTTTCCCAAAGCGCGGACGAATCTGCCCGTGTGGCAGATGACGCCGTCCACCCGGCCGGAACCGAGGATATCCGGCAGCCGGGACTCCTCTCCCTGCGGAATGGGCAGAAGCGACAATTCGTAGTCTCTTTCAGCCAGATAAGCCAGCAGCGAACCGATAAAACGCGGATAGATCGGCGAATGCATGAAGCCGTGGACCGTTTCGAAAGCGAACCCGATCACCCGGGTGCCGCCCCGGGCCAGAGCCCGCGCCTGATGGTTGGGGCGATAGTTGAGCTCCCGGGCGATCCTCTTTATCTGCGCGCGCTTCTCCGCCGAAACGGAACTGCTGCCGTGTCCGTTCAACGCCGCCGAGACGGCCTGACGCGACACGCCGACGATCCGGGCGATGTCCTGACTGCGTACCATGAAAACGCTTCCTTTACGATTTAATTGCGCGCGCAATTCAACTGAAGGGGAATATACCCCGTCATTTCGCAAATTGCAAGTGCCCGAGGAAAAAAAGTTGCGGCGTCCGGATTTTCAGGCCTGTTTTTTGGGTGAGAAGAGGGAGACGTCGAGATCGAGTTTCGCGCGCCGGATCTCTTCCATGAAACCGGGAATGCTTCCCGTGGGCTCGAAGACGCCGGTGATGCGGTTCTGAGCGTCCCAGCCGGTCTGGCGGAAGACGAAGATGTCCTGCATGGTGATGATGTCGCCCTCCATCTTGACGATCTCGCTGATGTTGACCACCTTGCGGCTGCCGTCGCGTTCGCGGGTGATCTGGACGATGATGTTGATGGCCGAGGCCACCTGCTCGCGGATGGCGCGCAGGGGCAGGTCGAAGCCGGCCATGAGGACGAGGGTCTCCAGACGGGCCAGAGCGTCCCGCGGGGAGTTGGCGTGGATCGTGGTCAGACTGCCGTCGTGGCCGGTGTTCATGGCCTGAAGCATATCCAGCGCTTCGCCGCCGCGGCACTCGCCGACGACGATGCGGTCGGGCCTCATGCGCAAAGAGTTCCGGACGAGGTCGCGGATGGTCACTTCTCCCCGGCCCTCGATGTTGGGCGGACGCGCCTCGAGGCGCACGATGTGCTCCTGATGCAGTTGGAGTTCCGCGGCGTCCTCGATGGTGACGATGCGCTCGCGGTTGGGCAGGAAACTGCTGAGCACGTTGAGCAGAGTCGTTTTTCCGGAGCCCGTTCCGCCTGAGATGATGATGTTCTTCCGCACCGCCACGCAGACGGCGAGGAACTTCACCATTTCCGGACTGATGGAACCGAAATTGACCAGATCGCGGGCCTGAAGCGGCGTTCTGGTGAATTTGCGGATGGTGATGGTGGGCCCCACCAGCGACAGGGGCGGGATGATGGCGTTGACGCGGCTGCCGTCGGCCAGACGGGCGTCCACCATGGGGGAACTTTCGTCGATGCGCCGCCCCAGAGGCGCCACGATGCGTTCGATGGAGGCCAGCACCTGATTGTCGTCGGCAAAGGCGGCATCGGTGCGGTAGAGCATACCCTTGTGCTCCACGAAGACCTGATTGGGACCGTTGACCATGATCTCGCTGATGTCGTCGCGGGAAATGAGATATTCCAGCGGCCCCAGACCGATGGCCTCCTGGATCAGCTCCTTCTCGATGATTTCGACGGGAAGGTCGGCCGGCAGTTTTATGTTGATGGCCGAAAGGATCTCGCGGATCATGCGCTTGGCCTGTTCGGCCAGTTCGTCTTCGGAAATTCCCGACAGCGCCATCTTCTTGAGGTTCATGCGGGCGAGCAGTTCCTTGTGGGCCTGACGCTTGATCTCCTGAACGAGGGGCCGCAGCCGGTTCGGCACACCGGAGACGTTGAGCACCGGGATCTCGCCCTTGTCGGCCGCAAGAAAATCGTCCGCATCCGCCGGCCGGTTTTCCTTCTGCGGACCGGGAGTTGCCGCGGCAGCCTTTGGGGCGGCCTCTCCGACGGTGATCTCCACGTTTCTGCCCAGCCGGAGGACGGTCCCGGGCACGACCGGCGTTATCTGGTTGGCGAAAAGCGGTTCCGCACTGCCGTTGACGAAGGTGCCGTTGCTGCTGCCCAGATCCATGACGGTGATGGCGTTGTCCGACACGGTCAGTTGGGCGTGGCGGCCGGAAACATCCGGCGAGTCGAGGGGGATATGGCAGTTTTTCCCGGCGCCGATGAGATAGGCTCCGTTGGGGAGACTGCCCTGCACCGGGGCCTTCCCGGTCTGACGGATGGTGATCTTGGTCACTTCATCCTCCTGTTGCGGCGATCCTCGCGGCGCTTGTTGTAGCCGGGGATCTCCTTTTCGAGCAGTTTGAAGTTGACGCTGCGCTTCTCGATGTCGCGGGCGATCCGGGTATCCTCGAAATTGCGCAGAGAGAGCGTTATCTTGCCCTTCTGCGAGGCGAAAATGAGCATTTCCACTTCGTCGGGCATCAGCTGGAGCGTGACGGTGCCGTAGGTCCGGGGCGCGTTCTGTTCCGCGGCCGCGGCGGACTGCCAGCGGCTGCCCACGGCGAGGACCTTCACGTCCTGCAGGATGGTCAGCGTGACCGTGTCGAGGGCGCTGTCGCCGCGCACGTCGGGAAAGCGGAAAGTGCCGATCACGTCCACGTTGTCGTTGGGCTGGATGAGGTTGTTGACCGACGAAACGGGATCGACGGGAATGGCGACCGCCCGCCAGCCGTCCTGGACGATGCCGCTGAAACCGTTGCGCCGTGAACCGAATTTGATGTCGGTTGTCTGGAGGATCTGCCCCCGGTTGATGGAGGTGTCGAGTTTGTGGTTGACCACCCTGTACAGCTGCGACCAGGGGATCTCACGGCTGTTGGCCATGGCTTCGCGGCGGCGTTTGACCGTGTACCGGGCCACGTCCTTTTCGGTCAGGGTCTCGCCCTCGACCATATTGCGGGTCACCTGGATCAGGATCGCGGTTTCCGAGTCCCCCGCGATGCGTCTTTTTTCCGCTTCGATCTGCTGATAGGTCAGCACGAAGGCCAGCAGGCCGAAGATGACGGCCAGCAAAAGCAGCATCCTCTGTCGCATTGTTGCTTTTCTCCTTTATTCAAAAGATTGGACTTCGACGGCGTCGAGCGAGAGCGCCTTGGCGTCTTCTTCGTAGATGAGGCCCTGGGCCAGAAGTTCCTCGAGGGAACGGCGCATGGTGATCATGCCGTCCTTGAAGCCGGTCTCCATGACCGAGGTGAGCTGACTGCTCTTGCCGTCGCGGATCAGCGCCTGGACGGGCGGCGTGCCGATGAGGATCTCGAAGGCGGCCACCCGCCCGTCGGTGTCGGCCCGCATCAGGAGCCGCTGCGAGATGATGCCGATCACGCAACTGGAAAGCTGGAGCCGAACCTGATTCTGCTGTTCCGAGGGGAAGGTGTCGATGATGCGGTCGATGGTCTGAGAAGCGCTGTTGGTGTGCAGCGTCGCCATGACCAGATGGCCCGTCTCCGCCGCAGTGAGGGCGGCGGAGATGGTTTCGGGATCGCGCATTTCACCCACCAGGATCACATCCGGATCCTGACGCAGGGCGGATTTGAGCGCCCGTGCGAAACTCATGGTGTCGGCATTGAGTTCCCGCTGCTGGATCAGGCTTTTCTTGTTTTTGTGCACGTACTCGATGGGGTCCTCGATGGTGATGATGTGCTCGGCCCGGCTGCTGTTGATGCGGTCGATCAGACTGGCCAGGGTGGTGGATTTACCGCTTCCGGTGGGACCGGTGACGAGGATCAGTCCCTGCTTCTTCTCGCAGAGATTGACGATCGGCTCCGGCAGATTCAGCGATTCCGGCGAGGGGATCTCCGTCGTGATGACGCGGGCGACGATCCCGACGTACCCCCGCTGGTAGTAGGCGTTGACGCGGAAACGGCTCACCTCCCTCTCACCGTTTTCATCGGGTTTCCCCTGAACGGTGAGGGCCAGATCCAGCTCCTTGCTGGTCTCGAAGG